>Ga0065721_10049255_pt1 | contig 40099 bp, 63 predicted proteins | sample Mesricmetagenome_FD_59108 | JGI IMG/M metagenome (GOLD analysis project Ga0065721, IMG submission 59108) | Mesophilic microbial community from rice straw/compost enrichment Sample: eDNA_1 v2 (version 2) | ecosystem: Engineered > Solid waste > Grass > Composting > Bioreactor | place: USA: Davis... | reverse complement strand
TAAAAAATTTAATAATTAAATATAAATATATAATATATGTTTTTTTTTGAAACAGGTTTTCTATCTAAATTAAAAAATTTGACTATAAATTTTGGACCCCAACATCCTTCTGCCCACGGTGTTTTACGTTTGGTTATTGATTTAGTTGGTGAACAAGTGGTTGGTTTGGATCCTCATATAGGGTTACTTCATCGGGGGACAGAAAAACTAATTGAATATAAAACGTATTTGCAGGCTTTGCCTTATTTTGATCGTTTAGATTATGTTTCAATGATGGTACAGGAACAAGCTTATTCTCTTGCGGTAGAATCGTTATTGAAATTAAAGGTCCCTGTGCGTGCTAAATTAATACGAGTTATGTTTGCGGAATTAACAAGAATTTTGAATCATTTATTAGCTATTACAACTCATGCATTGGACGTGGGTGCCTTGACTCCCTTTCTTTGAGGTTTTGAAGAACGTGAAAAAATTATGGAATTTTATGAACGTGTTTCTGGGGCTCGATTTCATGCGAGTTATATACGTCCTGGTGGGGTATCTGAAGATATTTCTTTAGAATTAATACATGATATAAAAGTTTTTATTGAGCAATTCGGGTATAGAATCAATGAAATTTATGATATATTGACTTCGAATCGTGTTTGGAAGCAACGTCTAGTCAATATCGGGGTTGTTTCTAAAGAAGAAGCTCTTTTGTGGGGGTTCACAGGGGTAATGCTTCGTGGTTCAGGGGTTGCTTGAGATTTACGTTTACAAAAACCATATGATGCGTATAACCTAGTAGAATTTGCTGTGCCGGTTGGTTATTATGGTGATTGTTACGATCGATATTTGATTAGAATGGAAGAAATGCGTCAAAGTGTAAAAATTATAGATCAAGTTTTGGCTATTTTTTTATCCGGATCGTTTTTAGCTGATACTAAGGGATTTTATAAAACCGATGATAATAAAGTTACATCTGCATTTCGCTCATTTATGAAATTTTCAATGGAGGCTACCATACACCATTTTAAAGTTTATTCTGAAGGACCTAGTGTTCCTTATAACTCTTTTTATGCGGCAGTTGAAGCCCCTAAAGGAGAATTTGGTGTAAATATATTCGCAGATAATACAAATAGACCTTATCGTTGTCGAATTCGTGCTCCAGGTTTTTTTCATTTGCAAGGTATTGATTTTATGAGTTTAGGTCACTTGTTATCAGATGTTGTAACTATCTTGGGTACTCAAGATATTGTTTTTGGGGAAGTTGACCGTTAGGTACTTTTTGTATTAAAATTTTATTTTTTAAGTGTGTAATAAGTTTTGTTGCTTGAAGTTTTTTGATGGATGAGTAATTAGTCCGATTTTATTTTAAATTTTTAAATCGGAAATTTTTTTGTTGTTTTTTTACTAAAATTTAAATATAGAAAAGAAATATTTTTAACATTTATGACTATCGAACCAACCAAAACAGTTTTTTATATTACTATAGTAACAGCTTCAAAATCTATCGGTGCTGGATTGGCAACTATTGGATTGGCAGGGGCTGGAGCTGGTATCGGAGTTTTATTCGCAGGTCTAGTTCACGGACTTGCTCGTTCACCATACCATGTAGACCTATTATTCCGCTACACTATTCTAGGCTTCGCTTTAACTGAAGCTATGGGTCTATTAGCTATTATGATGGCTTTCTTAATTCTTTACGCGTAATTTTTTTTCACAATTTTGTACTAAAATAGTTATATCTTAGTTTTTTTTTTGTGAAAAAATAGGTTCGTGTTTTAAACTTTTAATTTAGCTGCTAGTTTTTATTTTTTATTTTAGAAGACTGGAGCGAATATCTTTCTATATGACTTGATTTTCTAATTTAGTTGTATGGATTGGTTTTTATTATTTATTTAATTCATCTGTATTATATATATATGCTCTACACTAAATTAGAAAATTGATAATGATTGGTGTGGTGTCTATTTGTTTTTAAATTTATCTTTTATTTTTTTAGTTTTATCTTTGTATTGTGTGTAATGTTATTTGAAAGTTTATGGTTAATATGGATATTAAGAAAAGAATTAATTTTTACTTAAGAAAAAAACTGCAATTTTTTGTTAAAAGGGCGAGTTTTTTTTTTTCGAATTCCCCGACATATTCTGGTGGAATCGAATTGGATAAAAAATTGGTGGTGGGTGCAAAAAGGGGTAGCAAAGTTTTGTCTAGTCTTTCTACCTCTCGTTTTTTAAAGAAAAGTTTATATTATACAGGAAAGGGTAATTTTTCGAGATTTTTTTCTATTTTATCTAGTGGATTTTTTGAGCTAGATAGTGGAGGTAAAAATTCAATTTCATCCGTTGAGCTAGAAAGAAATAAAAATTTAAAATTAGATTCGTTCTTTTATTGATCTAACTTAGCGAAATTACGAAATTATCTTATTATGCCAACCCTAACTCCCTCAACGGTTTATGGGCAAGGCTACGCAGGTTTATCGCTAGATTGGGGAGTGCAATCATACAAAAAATTTAATTTGAAATACTATTTTTTAAAATATAACTTTAATTTTTTAAAAAAAGAATTTACTGTTATTGGGCTGTTGTCTATGTTAAGTTATAAACTTTTGCGTTTTTTTTTTATTTTATTATTTGTTAGTTTCGCGGCATTGGTGGTTTTTATTTTAGTCTTTTTCTTTTTAGACGGGAATTTTTCGAATTTAACATTTCTTTACGATACGTTTAATTATTTATTTGAGTTAGATTTTTTAGAGAAAAACGTCTATGTCCCCCTTTTGGATCACTTTTGGGTACTTCAAGAAAAACGTTTTCCTGGATTTTGGTGAATAGGCTTTAATAACGTGGTGGAATTTATTTTGTCTCTAGATTTTCTTTCGGAAGATCCTGTTTTGTCGTTTTATAAACCTATCTTTCCTGATCTAACTCCTATTTTTGACAAATTGGTTTCTTTCTTTTTTTTAATTTTTAATTTTATTGAAGGTTTTATCCTTAGTTGGTGATTTTTTAGGGAACATTTTTTTAACGATCTTTCTTTAGCTTACTCATTAGTTTTTTTATTTTTTATATTTTTATATTTAATTTTTATTTGAGTTTCATATTATATTCTAGTTTTATTGATGAGTTATTCTGATTTGTGACTTTTGGGGATCCGTTGAATTTATAGTGAAGATCCTTCGAAAAGAGTTTGAAAACCGGAAGCTATAACAAATCTGTTTAAAGAAGATTTACTACGTTATTTAAAATTTAAAAGGTCGTTTTCTTTATTAACACCTTATAACATTCAAACAACCTATACAAACTTTTTATTATATAAGGTATATGGGGGGTACGCGGGTTATGTGGCGTTGTTTCCGTCGTATGATGATTTTTTTTCTTATTCAACGGCTAAAATTAATAATTTTAGAACTCGCAGTTTTCGACCTATTTTGGGTATTCGTAAAAATTCAATGTATACTTTGAAATTATTAGGTAAAAAATTTGTTACTAGTTTAGACGTTAAATGAATTTATTATAATAATGCTTGGGATATTATTGTGAAGGGATTTAGAGAATTTTTTTTGAAATTATCTTTTCGAAATTCACAGACTATGAATTTAGATAATGAGGTGAAAAGTAATGTATTCACCAGGGGAAGATTTTTTTTTGGTAGACGCAATAGCTGGTTATTTCGTTTTATCAATTTTTTGGGCCTTTCTAACTGATCTGTCCAAACTTCACCTGTTACGGAGTATCGTAATATAGTTTTAGGTCGAGTTTATGAAGATCAGGGCGTTATTGATGAGTGAGCTACTTTTGATTTATATGAGAAGCGTAGAGATGCGGCGTCTCGCTATTCAAAAGAAGCTAATTTGGTAATACTATCAAAAACTTTAGGTTTTGCAAATTTGCGCCCCAATTCTTTTTGGAAGTTTAAACTGGGCCGTTATCCGTTTATTAATCGTCATACTTTTTGAAGGTTAGAAAATAATTATATGGGGGAAGTAGAACATTTACAACCATTATTTTATGCAAAAGAAGACGAAATGGCAGAGCCATTTTCAGAGTTTTCTAAAAAAAGTTTTTTTTCTGTTCCTCCAGAAGCTAGTGAAAGTCGGCTTGACGAAGACGAGGAGGAGGAGGATTATACTGGAGAAGACAAAATGTTTTTTGATGATGGATTTTTACATCATGATTTTTTTTTAGCTGAAGAGATTGAAGAAGATGATGATGAGGAGCTTGAAGACCCTGAAGCTGCATCTGATACGGATGGTATTGAGTTTGGAACAATGCAGCTGAATGTAGATGATACTCGTAATGAGAGTTTTGACGAGTTGTATTATTTATGATTAGCCAGTCCAGGTTTTATACGAGGTGCAGGTCCGGAAGATGATTTTCGTGATGTTGAGCATCAGTCACCAGAATTTTTTTTTAGATTAGCGCGGTGGCATAATTTAAGAATGAATTATGATCGTCTTACTCGTGATAACTTACTTGCGGAAAACCCTTATTTGTCTGTGGAAGTCAACAAAGATGGTATTGAGTTTGCGTCCCTAATAGGTACCATGGAAAATCATATGGATAGTATATACGATGATCTTGTTGATTTTTTTTGATTAAACAATTCGAATAAAGATTATTGAAATTTTTTTGAATACCCGACGGATCGATTTTTTAAAAAATTTAAACGCGCCTCTATCTATCTAGCGTCGTTTAGAAACGGTATTTCTAAGAGAGCGAGATATCGTTTTGGTCGTAAAAGACGACGACGTTTTTACGCGCGTAAGCGTTACGCTGGTAAGTTTTTTTCTCAGTTTTATCAATTTTTTTCAGAATTTTTGCTTCCCGAGTATGACTTTTTTTTGGCAGCAACTTTGTGTTATATTTTTTTATTTTTTTTATTGATAATACTGGGGGTATTCTCGAGTTCTATATTATTCTTTTATTATTCTGATTGATCGCCTGTTTTTTCTGTTTTTTTTTCTTTGATTATACTTCTTTTAATTTTATTTTTAACAGTTTTCTGGTTTGTTTATTTTTTTGCGCGAACATATCTTCCCGAATTAATTTTTACACGGTTTGCTGGATTACAATCTTATAGTAGTATATCTTTTTTTTTCTTTTTGGTTATATTAAGTGATGGGTTTTTCCAAATTTTTAATTTGAACAAATTTTTTCTTAATTTGCTTAAAATTAAACAGGAGCGTTATTCTGAGAATTTACCAGAACCACTTCAAAAATTTACTTCTTTACAATTTTTTAGCAAAATTTCTGTAATTCTTAACGTTACACCTAATTCTTATATTATTCCATATTTATATAATTTTATCAGTAAAAATCGAAATTTTTTACACAGTTGTGGTAGTTTTATTGATAGCTACTATTCTCGCTATTTGTATTTAAATTCATTAAATTTTTCACTGATGCATTTGGAGCACACTGTTTCTCCCCGAAAATTTTATTTTTATAATTATAAGTACGGGTCTAGTATTTCAAATGGCTATAATTTATATGTATCTAATATTAAGTCAGATAATGTTTTTAATTTCATTTTATTAAATAATTTGGTTGTAAGTCACTTTTATACTTGTGGGGTAAAGTCATATTGTGTAGAAAATAACGATGTGGCTGTGGTGCTAGATTGAACTTATAAAGACTTAGCTGATTTACCAAAATTTGCCGAATTTTCTAATACGTTTAGTGACGATAAAGCTCTTTCAAGGGTTTTAAAAAATTCCACTTACCTTGTAGGGCGTTTTGTATTTTACGACATGCAACGTATTGCGTATAAGTGCAATCGAATTGAATTTTCTAATTATAAGCACCGACTTACGACGTCTAAATATTTATCTGGAGCGGCAGATCAAATTCGGACTTCATTTAAGCGAGTAGGGTCCCCGCTTGATGAAATTTTTAAGATGAATTATAGTAATGTATCGTGGTTAAGTGGAAATCTTAATTTACGTTATAATAATTCTAATACCCTTGGGGGTGAATTTAATTTAAGATTAGAGAATAATAACGCCTCGCGAATAGATCCTGTTTACGATAATTTTGAGAAAACTCCTTGGTACTTAGATTTTTCCTCTTATAATTATTCTAGACCTGCTGCGCAGGGTTATATTAATCACGATCCTTGATCCGCTTCGGGTAATTATGAATTTGATTCAGAAAGTTTAAAACGGTCGGAGGGTCTTGTTAACAGTCATTTGTTTAGGGTGTTTTTTTCAAACGTTAATATTCAAGAGTCCTATTCTAAAAAAGCCTCTCCGGTTAAATTTTTTAAACCTGAAAGCCTTTTTTATACTTTGTTTTGGGGTGAAAAAAATTTAGGTTCTTCTTATGAATTTGCGGACAATAAATTAAGAGCGGGGTCTAAATTTTCAGAGCAGACTTCGATTATTTGACGTAGTACTAAGACTAATAAAAAAAATTAAAATTTATGCGATACAATTCGAAAAAACAGTTATCAGATATTATTTGAGAAAGCAGTGTTTTAACAAAAGATTTTTGGTCTAATTCTTTTCTGACGAAAAAAAAGCAATTGTTTTTTGGCGTTGATTTTTTAGATTCGTTAAAAAATGGTTTCCCCGTTAAAGGTTCGGCATTTTGGGTCTTGGAGGAGTTAGACTGGGTGGATTATAATTTGCAGCGCGTTAAAAAGGCTATTAATACAAAGACTAAATTGTTTGATTTAAAAAGTCTTGCTAACGCTGGATTTCATTACAAGAATTTAACAACCCATAAATACTATACTATTGCTGCTGCGGCTCTTGATAGTTTACTTGGTAAGCAGGAGGATATTTTTAAGAAATCTGACTCGTCAGCTTCTTCAGAAGAAGTGGTAGATTTGTTCTCAATTCGTCAATTTACTGTACAGACGAATTTGCGATGATTGTTCGCAAGTAATTTTTTAAATAGATTGTTAGAGGGTGATAAATTACATACTGGGGTGTCTAATTGAGCGCTGTTTTTTTTTAAAACTCAAAAAAATAAACGGTACGGTGAAGAGTTTTCTAAATTTAGACAATATAATTATTTAAAAGAACAGTCGAAAATTCAAACTTATTTTTATTTTTTATCTAAAAAAAATGTGATGTTTTTTTCGAATTTTTCTAAACTTTCTCTGTTTTATAGATTACTGACTTCTCCATTATCGGCTAATTTGTTTGAGACGACTCACTTTTCTACATTTGGAAATCGAGTAAATACTAAGTCTCATTTAAAAACAGCGGGACTGCTGCTTAACCCCTTTGATCTTTCTAATGGTTGTACTCACTTAAAGTGGCAACATGGCGGTTTAAGTTCGGATATAATTTTTAATTTACGCTATCCTTATTACTGGGAGCGGAATTTTATGCACTGAAATTATCTAAGTGGCTTTAAAAAATCTTTCCCACTGGGTGTATATTTGAAGCGTGTTTTTATTCTTGAGACGTCCCCAGTAATATTTTTTAATTCGAATTCCGCTTTTATCGGTAATTCTGGGCATGATACGGATTTTTACGTATCGGAGTCGTTTTTTTTACGAAAAGAGCTGTTAATGTACTTTAATTCTTTTATGGCGGATTCCTTTGTGTTATCAGAGACTTTGTCTGAAGAGATTTTAAGGAAGTTATTTTTTTTTTTTAGTAATACAAATTCAAAAATTTATTTTCGCCAAATTTTCAATAAATCTGTTGGCGTGAACAAATTTATCAATTACATGTTGGTTGGAGCCACTTTATCATACAAATATAAAATGTGAGCTTCTTTGAAATTTTTTTTTTTTTATTTAAAATATAATAATATACAAAGATTTGATTTAATAAAAACAAACATGCCAAATAATGATGAACCTAGTTTTTCATTAGAAGTGAGCTGAAATCCGAATTTCATGGATTTGAATTCATATTTTAATTTGTGAGTTACTAATATTGATCGTATCTCTTTTATGTTTTTATTTAATAATAACATAAAATTAAAATTATTTTCTTTTTTGGTTGGATTTTTCCCATTTAAATTAGCGTTAATGGGTGAGAGAGGGGTTGCGCTTACTTTGGATAATAAAATATGATTATTTCATAAAATTAATTTTAATTGGAATTTAAGGTGAGCTTTTAATTATGAAATTATTGAGTTTGAGTGAAAAGATAATATCGATGATTTTTTGATTTTTGTGAAACTGGAGGAATTCTGAGATGAGCCGTTAGTTTTTGAGGTTGAAGGCTCCTCTTTATTGAAGTTTTATTCGTTTGTTGGTCGGGCTTTGTATTCTAATACGCCGCAAGTTACCGTATTTACTAATTGTATAAGAATTTTTGATTTATACGGTGGGGTTTTTTTTACTACAGCTTTTTCTATTTTTAACAACATGGGCTTTACGGGTAGTGAGTTGCAGTATAAGATTCTATTTGGGGTTTTAAATTTGTTAACTCGTGAATTTAATTTGGTTACAAGTGGGGCCGTAGCGAACACTAATACGGCTACTAATTTTTTTACTTCAGCCGGTTTAAGTAGGTTGGCTGATTATAGTAAAGTACCGACTTATTCTAAAATTAATGAGTTTTCAGCCTTTATTTTAATTTTTTCTCGTATCCCTCTTTTTTATAACTGGTTGGCCTCTATTATTTTTACTAAGCGTGATAAGGTTTTAAATTTTTCAGTTTTTTCTGAATTAGTAAGTTTTTTCCATGCTCGTTACTTATCACTAAATTATTTTTCTTATACTGGGATGCTTCGTGACGCTATATTTTCGTTATATAATAAATCTTCGCTTTTTGGGTCGGTAGATAGCCGTTTATTGTCTAGATTTCGTAAAGATAAGACTATTTTGGATTTTACCTTATTTCCAACTTCTATTTTTAATTTGCGGGCAAGTCCTATTTGGTCTGATTCCGCAATGTTTTGGGGTGAGTCTGACCGCTCCTTTTTTTCACTATTGCAATCTACTTCGTGAGGTTATTCCCGATTTAACGACATTTACTTTACTAGTTCGAAAAATTATTTAGGAACTCGTACTGCAACTCTACCGATTCTTCGCGGGGGTTTATCAACAGCTCATTCTGAATTTTTTTTTTTTTTCTCTAACAAAGATCGTCGAATATATAAAAATTATATGCGTAGTTGGTTGTCTGTTAAAAATAAAGGGAAATTTTCTTCTGATCGTAAGTTTAAGATTTTGTTTTCTGAAAATGATTTATTTGATCGTATTTCAAATAGATTGTTATATGACTTAAATTTTTCGGGAGGATTAAAACGGTTAGGTAGTAGATCACATCTTTTTCAACCCTTACGGACACCGTTAACGCAATCACTTGAAAAATTATTATTTTTTGAATTTTTGAGTTTTGAGAAAGATGTATTTTTTAATTTTTTTGAGTCTAGTTTGAAAAATTTTTACATTAATTGTTTAACAGAGACGGTTAGTGAGACTAATTGTTTGAATAACGTTGTTGTTATAACCCAACAGTTCAATTTATTTAACTTTGATCAACATTTTGTATTTCAGGGTGCTTTGTACGATTTGAAAGCATTTTTTTGGTGTGATGGTTTTTGAAATAGCGAAGTTGAGAGTTTTTTTTTTTTATTTAGAATTTAAATTTGTTATTTACTATTTTTTTTGGTCGCGGGGGTGTTTTTAAGAAATTAAATTTTTGTAAAATTAGATTCAGTTGTTAACTGATTCTTTGAAAGATTTAATTTCGAAAAAATTTGGATTTTGTAAGCTGTAATAAAGCTTTTTTGGTGTTAAAAGTTATCTACTGGCGCTGTAGCATAAATAGCTATTAGTATTTTTGTTATAATTTTTTTGGCAGTCTTTGGTATTTTCATAGTATTGGAAGCTAAAGATTTTTGGTTTATGTTTTTTTGTGTGATACAATATTTTATTAAAATTAAGTAAAATTTATGGTTTTGAAAATGATTTGAAAAAAAGTTAGATTATATAAAAGATTTGAGTTGGATATTTGAGGTAGACGTATCTTGGGTTTAATGGGTAAAACTAAAATTGGAAAATTATTCAATTCTTGAGATATGGAGCGCATTGAATTAAAAAGGATGCGCAAAATGCGATATATTTATAGAATTGATTTAGATAAGCCTGCTAGACGCAGAAAACGTCAAAAATGATGATTTGTTCGTCGGAGACTTTCTAGACTTTTTTATTTAACACTGAGCTACTCTCAATTTCGCAAATTAGCGTACGTTGCTTCGAAAAAAGAAGGAAGTTGAGAGAGTAGTTTTATTATGTTAGTTGAGAACAGAGTTCTTGGTATGTTGTATAGAATGCAAGTTAACTTGAATGTTTTCGAGCTTCGTTGATTTGTTTTGCTTGGTAAAGTTTTTGTTAATAATCGACGCGTGACCTATTATAACGCGCCGGTTCATTATTTTGAAATAATGACTTTTACTGAAAAAACTTCATATTTTTTACGTTCTAACATAATAGAACGTTTTAAATCCCGTTCTATGTATTTTGGTATTCCTAAGTATATGTTTGTTAGTTATAAGCACATGTTTGCGTTTGTTTTTAAGGAACCTAAACGATCACATTTAGTTTTTCCTATAAAAGCTATAGACGTTTATAGAAGTGCAGATTATTATTAATTTTTTTTTGTAAAAGCTGAGATAAACTTATGTATTTATTATTAGTTTTTTTACCTCTTTTGTCTTCTATTAGTTTATTATTGTTGGGGCGTTTTTTAGGTAGACAGGGCGCTTCTCTTCTTGTTATATTTTTTATTTTTTTAAGTTTTTTTTGTTCATTTTATACTTTTTGTGAAGTTTCCTTATTATCGACAACTTGTTTAGTGTTGTTACCTTTAAGTTGGTTTACAGTTGATATCCTTGATGCAAATTGGGTATTTTTATTTGATCCGTTGTCGGCAACTATGCTTCTTGTTGTTTTTTTTGTATCTAGTTTGGTACATTTGTATTCTTTAGAATATATGTCAGATGATCCTCATTTGATAAGATTTATGTCTTACTTGTCTTTTTTCACTTTTTTTATGACTATTTTAGTAACATCTGGTAATTTTGTTCAAATGTTTTTTGGTTGAGAGGGGGTTGGTTTATCTTCTTACTTACTTATTAATTTTTGATTTACTAGAATTCAGGCTAATAAGTCAGCATTTAAAGCTATGGTCATAAATAGAATTGGGGACTGAGGTTTATCGTTTGGTATATTTTTAATTTTTTTATTTTTAGGAACAATTGATTTTTTTGTAACTTTTTTATTATCTAATTTTGTCTTTAATGACTATATTTATATATTTCAACTACCAATTAAAATTGCGGATTTAATTGCATTTTTTCTTTTTTTGGGTGTTGTAGGTAAATCTGCGCAATTTGGGTTACATACTTGGTTGCCAGACGCGATGGAAGGTCCGACACCAGTTTCTGCGTTGATTCATGCTGCGACGATGGTTACGGCTGGAGTTTTTTTGATTATTCGTTGTTCTGCTATATTTGAATTGGCGTCATCTGTAATGTTTTTAGTAAGCTTTCTGGGAGCTCTTACAGCTTTTTTTGGTTCGACTGTGGCTTTATTTCAAACTGATTTAAAGAAAATTATTGCGTATTCTACTTGTAGTCAATTGGGGTATATGATTTTTGCTTGTGGTTTTTCACTTTACTCTGCAGGATTGTTTCATTTTTTTAATCATGCTTTTTTTAAAGCTTTACTTTTTTTAAGTGCAGGATCAATAATTCACGCTTTGTTTGGCGAGCAAGATATATATAAAATGGGTGGTCTAGATATTTATTTGCCATTTACCGCACAAATGATATTAATTGGGTCAACAGCTTTAGCAAGTTTTCCTTTTTTATCAGGATTTTATTCAAAGGATTGAATATTGGAGGTAGCTTCAAGTTTTTTTTATTTTGACGGGTTGTTAATGTTAACACTAGTTTCACAGGCAGCATTATTTACTATTTTATATAGTGATAGTTTAGCGCGTTTTGTTTTTGATGGTGACGAGTTGTTTCCTACCCCAGCCGCTTTTGCAGCAGGGGAGCCGCAGTATAAAATGGCGTCTGCTTTAGCTATTTTAGCTATTCCTAGTATTTTTTCTGGCTTTTTATTTAAAGATTTTTTTTTGGGTTTAGGTTCTTTTGCTCTTTCTGAATCTATATTTTTATTACCGTTGAATGCAAACTATTTAGAATCGGAATTTATGTTTGCTTATTGAAGAATTCTTCCGGTTCTGTTTAGTTTTTTTTTTGTGTTTTTAATCATTGCTGGATTTGATTTCTTATTGCCATTTTTTTATCGAATAAAAGCTTTATTACTAAATGTTTTTGATTTTGTTTATTTTGCATTAGTTGGATGAGTAGATTTTTTTTCTTTAAATTGATTTTTTGATGCATGTTTAAACATGTGAGCTGTAAAGCTATTTTTAAATTTTTCATCTGAAGTAACTTTTAAACTTATTGATAAGGGGGTTTTAGAGGTATTCGGTCCTTTTGCTTTAGCGAAAGTATTTTCAGCCTTTGCTGCTAACATTTCAAGGGTAACTTCGGGATATATATTTCATTATTCTTTTATTATGGTTTGGGGGGTTGTGTTATTATTATTATGTAACCTTTTAAATTTTGATAGCTTAAATATTGAAATTATTCTAGTTGAACTTTTCTTCTTTTTAAATTATTTTTTTAATTTTACAAGGAAAATTTAATTAATTTTTTTATATGTTGAACTACCCACTTTTTATATTCTTTTTATTATTCATATTTGTAGGATTATTTATTTTGATTACTAATAATCCTGTACATTCTATTTTGGCTTTATTTTTAATTTTTTTTTTGAGTTCTTGCTTAATTCTGTCTATTGGGGCTGAATTTTTTGCAATTTTAATTCTTATTGTTTATATTGGGGCGATCTCTGTTCTTTTTTTATTCGTTGTTATGCTACTAAATATACGTGTACTGGAATTAAATGTTAGCTTACTAAAATACTGGTGACTGGGTATTATATACTCTTTTTTCTTTTTTGTTAATTTATTTTATGCAGTGTTACCAATATATGGAACAGTCCCTGCTGATGCTCCAGTTTATTTAAATTATACTGAAGTAGTATTTGAGTGATCTAGCATATCTCAATACGGTGAGCTTATTTTTATTTATTTCCCTCATTTATTGATTTTAGCAAGTTTGATATTATTATTGGCTATTGTTAGTCCAGTTTTATTATGTTATGTTAGTTTTAACCGTTCTGCGCCAGTGTCTTCTAAGCGGGTTAATAGCAAACGACAGGATATTTTTTCGCAAAGTTTAAGATTATCTGTAGATGTAAATTTTTTAGATTAAATTATGCTGCTTGCTATTCTTTTTTTTTCGATTTATTTTTTCTTCCTTTCTACCTTTTATTTTAAAATGTTATTGTTATTTTTTAGTTTTTTTTGTTTAGTTATTTTTTTGATTTTTTTATTATCTATAAATACTACTTTAAGTCTATTCAATCTTTACAGTTTTTCTTATAAGTTTGATTTTTTTAATTTTACTTATTGTTTTTTGATGGATAGTTTATCCTTGTATTTTATTATTTTAACAGTTTTCCTTTTTATTATTTGTATACTGCTAGGTTGGAATTTAAAGTATAAATTAAAAGAATTTTTGGTGGTTGTTTTGTCAATTACTTTGTTTTTGATAAATGTTTTTGGGGTTTCTGATTTATTTTTTTTTTATGTTTTTTTTGAAACCCTTCTAATTCCTATGTTTTTGCTAATTGGTATTTGAGGTTCAAGGGAACGTAAAATTGAAGCTGCGTATCAATTTTTTTTATATACGCTTTTCGGTTCTTTATTTATGTTACTTTCTTTGTTTTTCTTATATTCGCATTTTGGGGGAACTGATTTTAGACTTTTTTTGATTTTTTCAATTACTCCAGAGAGACAGCAAATATTTTGAATATTTTTTTTTTTCGCTATTGCTGTTAAAGTACCAATGTTTCCTGTTCATATTTGGTTACCTGAAGCGCATGTCGAAGCACCTACAGCAGGGTCTGTTATTTTAGCGGGAGTTTTATTAAAGTTGGGGCTGTACGCACTGTTAAAATTTCTTTTTACTAGTTTTGCTGCCGCTTCTGTTTTTTATATCCCAATTGTTGTTTTACTTTCATTGTTGGGTATAATTTATGCTTCGTGTTCAACCCTTATTCAAATTGATATGAAAAAATTAGTTGCTTATTCTTCTGTGGCTCACATGAATTTTGTAGTGCTTGGTTTATTCTCATTTAATTTTTATGGGTTCTTGGGGAGTATTCTGTTAATGCTAAGTCATGGCTTAGTCTCTAGTGGTTTATTCCTTTGTGTTTCATCACTTTATGATCGATATAAAACTCGTTTATTTATTTATTTTGGGGGGTTAATTAGTTTAATGCCGAATTTTTCAACGTTTTTTTTAATTTTAGTTTTAGCAAATATGGGTTTTCCGGGTACTTTCAGTTTTATAGGGGAGGTGCTAATTTTTTTCGGAGTTATCTTTTTAAATTTATTAGTTTGTTTGATGGCAGGTTTTTCTATGGTTTTATCGGCAGCTTACTCTTTGACCTTGTATAATCATACAATGCTAGGTAATATTAATTCAGTTTTTGTTAAGTATTTTTCAGATTTGAGTTATAGGGAAGTTTTTATGCTAGGGTCACTTGCGGTTTTAACTGTCTTCTTTGGTATTTTTCCAAATTTAGTAATTTTGCCGCTGGAAGGTCATATTTCAATTTATTTGGACGCAGTTTCATCTGTTATTTTGTCTAATTAAAATTTTTGTTATTTAGTTTTTTTTTTTGGATTATTAGTGAAGATATATTTATAAAATGTATGTATTTATATAAGATTCGTTTAAAGAGATTGGGGCGACGAAAGTCTCCATTATATTCTATTATTGTAACTTTTTCTAATAGAAGTGCAAGTACAGGTTTAATTTTTGAAAAATTGGGTATTTACTTGCCTTCTGCTAAGAATTTTAAAATATTTTTTATTAAACTTAATAGACTTGCTTATTGATTGTTACGTGGTGCAAAGGTTACTCGCGCAGTCGGAAAATTATTGGGAAAAATGGTTCCGCGTGCAGAAAAGAGTAGACCTTGAACTGCGTATTCGTGATATACTCCATTTCCTTTTGAGCCAAAGCCATTAAATGTCAAAAATTAATATTTTTAAAGATTATGGCGTAGTGCCTCGCAGACGGATGAATAAAGTACGTGCCCCTTTGTTAAGTAATTATTTAAGTTTTACTCGGGGGGATGCTTTAACAGTAGGATACCGTTTGTGTGGTTTTGGGTATGTGTTTACTGGTTTGTGTATACGGGTTAAATATAAATCCATGTTAAGTATGTTAACTACTTTTTTAGTTCGTAATATTTTTGCTAAAGTTTCAGTTGAATTACATTTGACTTTATATGGATTATCTCGCCTTGTATTCAAATTTTTAGATTATGCTAAGAAAAAATTTTATTACAGAAGCGCAAAATTATATTATTTGCGTAATAAAAGTAACTTAGAAAGTTTAGTACTGTAATTGTTTATTATTATTATATTTTATATTATAAACTATGTGTCGATACGTTAATGTTATTATAGATGATAAACCGGTTCGCGGTGTTTTTGGGTATACTATTATGCAAACTTGTTTGCAAGAGGGAATAGATTTACCCCGTTTTTGTTACCATGATAAGTTGCTTATTGCTGGTAATTGTCGTATTTGTTTAGTTGAGGTAGTTGGTAGTAAAAAATTGGTTGTAGCTTGTTCTGTTCCGATTGTGGAAGGTATGGTGGTGCACACTAATACAATTCGCGTTAGATTAGCGCGGCAGAACGTCATTGAATTCTTGTTGGCAAATCATCCATTGGACTGTCCAATTTGTGATCAAGGTGGGGAGTGTGATTTACAAGATATAACTTCGATTTTTGGGGCGGATAGAGGTAGATTTTACGAGTATAAAAAACGTGCTGTTTTAAATAAAGAGTTCGGCCCCCTTATTAGAACTTCTATGAATCGTTGTATCCATTGTACACGTTGTGTTCGTTTTATGGCTTTGTCTAGCGGTTCAACAGTTATAGGAACTTTAGGTCGTGGTTTTTTAACAGAAATTGGTACATATGTGGGTAAGTTTTTATCTGATGAACTTTCAGGTAATATTACTGATTTATGTCCGGTTGGGGCGTTAACTTCTAAACCTTATTCTTTCAAAGCGCGTCCCTGAGAATTAGTTTCTGTAGAAAGCTTGGATATATTTGATTCTTTGAACTCTAATACTTTTATTGATGTAACTGCTAATAATATTGTTCGAGTTTTACCGCGTTCTAATGATTCATTAAATGAATGCTGATTAACTAATAAAGCTAGATACGCTTACGATTCTCTTTATGTGCAACGGCTAGAATCTAGTTTTTTAAAAATTAAATTTTCTTTTTTTTATAATAAAAATAATCCGTTAGCTTATGAAGTTGAAACATTTTTAAAGATTTCTTCTTCTGTTTCTTCTTTGGTGTTATTCAATAAGTTTTTAGATACGAATAACGTAGATTTTTTTGTTTATTTAGGTGATACTTTGGATACAGAGTCTACTTTTGCTGTGAAAAATTTTTTTAATTTATTGGGTAATTCTAATTTTTTTTATACTTTTGAATCACCAAATAGTCTTGCTTTGGATTTTAATTTTTTATATTTATTTAATGTGTCTTTGTTGGAGTTAGCAAGTTTGCCATCTTTTTGTTTGCTAGTTGGCACAAATTTGCGTTTTGAGTCCCCACTTATCAATTTTCGACTTGCGCGTGCATATTATGATAGTAATCTTGAGGTTTATAAAATAGGTTCTTCTTTTGGGTTTTCGTCTTATAAGATAAAACATATTTCCTCAAATTTACTTGATTTTTTAAGAATTGCTGAGTTTAAGCATACTTTTTGTAAAAATTTATACTATCCGATTTTTTCATATCAACCTTATATTTTATTTGGTCAATCACTTACTTCGAGATTTGATTTTAATATTTTTATGCGGGCAGCTGATATATTTGTTAATAATCTTCAACGTTTTACGCCGGCTGCTTCAGTCAATACTTTTGTTTCTGCTTTTAAAGTTTTACCTACTGTAGGCCTTATTAGTCTATATTCATCGAGATTACATTATGCGGATTTAGGTTTAACGTCTAGTAACTTGAAATTTTTTTCAAGTTTTTCTGCTTCATCTATAGTCGGAGGTTCGAATGTAGTTAAAAATATTTCAATTTTATACTCGATTGGATTTGATTTTTATAATATTAGTACTACTATTTTAAGTAAGACTGTTTCTTCGCCTTTATGGTTGGTATATCAGGGTTCACATGGTGGTGGGTTGTCAAATTTTGCTAATTTGATCCTTCCGACTACTACTTATGTTGAACGTTTATCTTTTTATCGTAATATGCTTGGTAATTTACAAAAATCTTATTTAGTTATTCAACATAATACCGCCATCAAAACAGATAAAGAACTGTTTCGTTATTTAATAAATACTTCTTATAAGTTTTTCTTAACGAAGCTTTTTGTTTTCAATTTTACTAATGGTCTGCAGTTTAATTTGCAATTTGCGTTAACTTCAGAATTATTACTTAATAGTACATTTTTTTTTTTAAATTCATCTTATGTTGAGCGTGTGCTTTTTTTAAGAGCTAAGGCTTCGGGTTTACAACATAGTGCTTCGTCAATTTTTAAAAATTTTTCCTATTTAGTGATGTATTCAAATTTTTTTGTTGGGCTTACTCGTAAGTCTTTAAGTTTGAATATGAGATCTCGCACTGATAACGCATTATTAGTTTTTTTTCCGAGCACACTTGCGTTCGATTTTTCATCATCTTTATTGGTAAACTATTATGGTGATCATTCTTCTATTTTAGTGCGTGTTTCTCGAACTATGAATTTGTGTTCTAGTTTGTATTTGAAGAAAAATTTTTCTTTTTCTAAATCTTATTTTTAGTTTTTTTATTTGTTATTAAAATAATTTTATCACTATGATGTTGTCTTACTATCTTATATTGATTTTAAAAATTTTGTGTGTTATACTACCGATTTTTATATCGGTTGCTTTTTTAACTCTTTTTGAGCGGAAAGTTATGGCTGCTATGCAGCGCCGTCGCGGGCCTAATGTTGTTGGAGTTTTTGGTTTATTACAACCTTTTGCTGATGCTTTGAAGCTTCTTGCTAAAGAAACTGTGATACCTTACGCGGCTAATATGTGAATTTTTATTTTTTCACCTATTTTATCTTTGACATTGGCTTTAGCGGCCTGAGCTGTAATTCCTTTCCAGTCTGGATTAGTATTGGTTGATATAAATATAGGGGCTCTGTATATATTTGCGATTTCATCTTTATCAGTTTATGCAATTTTTATGTCAGGTTGAGCTAGTAATTCTAAATATGCGTTTTTGGGTTCTTTACGTTCTATTGCACAAATGATATCTTATGAGGTTTCTATGGGTTTGATTGTTATGCCTGTTCTTGCAATTACTGGGTCTTTTAATTTTTCTGAAATCGTGCTTGCACAAGCGGAGATTTTTTATTTTATTCCGTTATTTCCACTATTTATTATGTTTTTTATCTCGGCGCTGGCTGAGACAAATAGACCTCCCTTTGATCTTCCGGAAGCAGAAAACGAATTAGTTGCTGGTTACTTTGTCGAATATGGTGGGGCAGGTTTTGCTTTATTTTTTATCGCGGAAATGTCTAATATTATTTTAATGAGTTTTCTTACTTCTATTTATTTTTTAGGGGGGTGAAATTTTTTTTTTGGAATATCCTCTGCTTTCTTTTTAGCTATAAAAGTTTTGTTTTTTTGTTTTTTATTTGTTTGAGTTCGAGCCTCTTTACCGAGATATCGTTACGATCAACTTATGTTTTTAGGTTGAAAGGTTTTTTTGCCTTCGGCGATTTCCTTATTACTTTTTGTTATTTTATTTTTATTTTTTTTGGATGGTTTACCAGCTTCTATTGTGTTTTATTTTTAGAAAAAGAAGATAATTTATGTTCGAGTTTTTGATGTTACCTGGTTTTTTATTTTTTTTGTCTCTTTGAGGATTTTTTTTGATAAAAAAGCACTTGATTTTATTATTAATTTCAATTGAGTTGATGTTATTGTCTGTTAATCTTAATCTAGTTATTTTTTCTGTTTTTTTAGAAGATTTTGTAGGTCAATTTTTAGCCTTATTTATATTGACAGTCGCTGCTTCTGAATCTGCTATTGGATTAGCTATCTTGTTAATATATTATAGATTAAGAGGTACAATTTTTATTAACTTTATAAATATTCTTAAGGGATAAGTTTTTTAAATATATGTGTAAACAAAAAGTAATAAAATTAAAGTTATTTATACCTGCAGGTGGGGCTTCTGCGACACCACCTTTGGGTCCTGTTTTAGGGCAATTTGGAGTAAATACGGTGCAATTTTGTAATGATTTTAATAATGCAACAAGCGGCCTAAATCTTTTTTTTGATGAAGGTGATGATGATTTGAGCACTTTTATTTTAGTGGTGGATGTTCATATACATGAAGATAGAACGTTTAAGTTCTTTATTAATAAACCGCCCGTTAGTTTTTTATTACGTATGCTAACAGGTGTTAAGGTTGGTGCTCCCCAAACTGTTGCTGGAACTATCTCACTTTCTGAATTTATTTATTTGACTCAATTTAAATTTTCTTCAAGATCGTTGCCGTCTTCTGCTAAAATGTTGAAGGGTACGGCTCGTTCAATTGGTATAAAAATTGTTATTTAAGTTTAAAATTTATGAAACTAAATAAAATTACTAAATTTAATTCAAATTTAAATAATAGCTCTGCAAATTACGCAACTATTCAAGCGGAAAATATTTTGAGACAAAATAGATCCGCAAAGAAATCTCACCGTAGATATTTTAATAGGGTTCTTTTTATTCAAAGGGTACAAAAACTTTATTCTGCATTCTGCGAGAATAATAATTTTCTTATATTTTTAAAATTTACATCAGTAGATGACTTAGAGTTAGTTTTGCGAGAAATAAAAAAACATATTTCTTCGGATAAAGAAAATTTTTTTGTAAAATTTGATCGCTCAGTTTGAGTGGATCTGAGTAATTTAGACAAAAATTTGGAGCCAGTTTGTCAACATTTATTTTATTTATCACCTAACGGTATGTTTTTTTTTCGTGAATTTTCTGATTTTTCTATGGTTTTGAGAATTATACTTAAGTTAGAAAAAGAGGAAAAATTTTTGAGCTCAGTACTTATGATTCGCGATAGTACAGTTTTTTATGATTTTTCTTCATCAGCTCAGTCTGAAACATTACGTTCATTTTATTTAACGGCTCAATCAAAACCTGAAATATTACTTAAAATTTCGGATGCTGTGCAAAGCTTAAACTTTCGTTTATTGGGAACACTTGATAGTTCTGATTTAGTTACTCGTATTGAGGCTGGTGCAAGTGCCGGTTTAACATTTAATTTAACTCACGGTTTAGTAGATTTTTTAAAAAAGTAAAGATATAATAAAAATATATGCCAACAGCACAACAATTAATGAGAAAAGCTAGGAGAAATCCATATAGAAGACCTAGATTGCTTGCTCTAGAGGGTTCTCCGCATCGACGTGGAATCGTTTATAAGCTAACCACTATGACTCCCCGTAAACCTAATTCAGCTAAACGAAGAATTGCTAAGTTACGTGTAGTCTATAATTTAAAACGTGTGTTTGCTTCAGTTCCTGGTAAGGGGGACAATCTTCATGAGTACTCTGCTGTTCTAATAAGAGGTGGTAGTGCTAAAGATTTACCTGGGGTAAATTATGCTTTGATGCGAGGGAAATTAGATTTTTTACCGACAGAGTCTTTTAAGCGTATGGCGCGTAGGTCTAAATTTGGTATTAAACGACATATAAATTTTTAATTAAAAAAAAATTATGAGCGGCTGAAAGTTAATAAAAAATCATTTTTTAAATTCTTTAGTGTGAAGGGGAGGTAAGCTTACTGCAGAAAAGTTTTTCACTGCTATCTTGATGTATATAAAAAATTCAAATCCTTTCAATGCGTTTGATGTTTTTTACTTCTCCCTTTTAAACCTTCGCCCACTGGTCTTTTTAAGACCCGTAAAAGTTGGTTCTGTTTTTTATAGGACACCTGCCCCAATAACTAATCACCATAGAAGATTGTATGCTATAAAATTTGTACTTCAAGCTTCTAGAGATAAACGTGGTTTAGTTACGGTGGAACGAATTGGAGATATTATAAATGCTGTTTATTTAGGAGAGCGTAATGCAGCTTCAGAAAAAAAATTTGAGTATTACAAGGAGGCTATGTCAAATAGATCCTTTATACGTTTTTTGAAATATGATGTTAAGTAAGGTTTGTTTTTTCATTTAGAAAATTTTTAGAATTGTATGTCATTATATTTAGTTAAGTTTTCTTTTACAAAACCTGCTTTAGGTCAGTACGAGCCTTTAGTTCGTATTGTTACTTTCACACTTTTACAACTTTTACAACATAATATTCAATTAGGTGCTGCTTCACAATTCAGTATTTTAAGCTCTCATTGATTTATTTATGGTTGTCGACAACATTTTATAGTAATAAATTTATCTCAGACGGTAGTTAATTATAGACAGCTGTTAAACGCTGTTCGTGCTGTAGCAAGTTCTAGAAGACATTTATTGTTTGTAAATGAGCGAGCTCACGCTACTTCAATTGTTTCGGATCTAGCTAAGTCAATTGGTGAGGCTTATGCAATTGGTCGATGGGTTGGAGGTGCTATAACTAATTTTAGAAAAATTTGATTGATGTATCATTATAAATTGAAACATAAAGATAATCGTGAGCTTACTCGGTTCAAATATGTCTTAAAAAGTGCTTTATGCGGTATGAATTTATTGAAATCTTTGCCAACTTTGATTTTTTTTAATAGTGTTATGCATAGTTATTCGGCAACTCAAGAAGCACATGCTATGTCTATAGCCGCGGGTGGGGTTACGGATACTGATGCTTTACCGGATGCGCTGCTTTATCCGATACCAGGTAACGACGACTCTTTTGTTTCTCTGTATTTTTTAAATAAATTAATTGCAAAAACAGTGATTTTAGGTAAAATATACGCTATGAATACAACTTATCAGAGTTTCTGCGAGAGTAGGGCTACTTCAATTTGATATAGTGTGAAAAAAAGATTACGTCGTGCAAGACGAAGATTAAGCTTTCTTTTTAGGTTGCGTAGAAAAGAGTTTGGGAAAATGCGTGATGATCGACATAACGTTCGTAATAGATCTGGTAGATATACTCGCTATTCTCGGAGAAAATTTGTTCCTACTTATAGAAAACTTAAGGGCTGGTCACATCGTGCGAGTATGATTGCAATGTATTTGGCGCAAGCTAAACGCAAGATTGCTGAGTCAAATAGAAAACACGTTAAATTGTCGAAGGCTATGGAGAGACGCAAAATATCTAGATTTAAAAAGATACGTGCTCGTACACGTTTAGTAAGTAAATCTTATGCTAACGTTGTTAAGAATTACCGGGTTTTTTTATCATCTAGATTTTCTGATATTGGTAAAAATAAACAATCTTTGAAGTTTTATTTTAAAAATATTGTTAAATACAAACCTGCTGAGTTTTTGCAGAATTATCGTTATACAATAATTAAAGCTCGTTTAGCGGCTGAAGAGATTTATCTTGGGGCTGTGTGAACTTTTATTGGTTTGTATGCGGCACGTTGTTTGTATTTATTAGAGGGTCCTTGAGAGCTTTATGAACGAATGTCAAATTTTATTCATAGTAAAGAAATAACTGTGTTACAGTATTATGCCATGTTGTTTCCAGCGGTTAATATTTTGAATCGTATTTTGTATATTTTACGTCGCTGTTTGTTTATCCATTTTTTTAGACGTACGGTTTCTCCACTTAATATTATGTATACAAAGGCCTACGAAGAGTTAACTGAAGAATGTGAACGCGATGTAATTATATCTAGAAAAATTAAGATTTTGACTTTTTCTAATAAACTTTTTTTATGAAAATTTTCCTTGTATAAGCAATATACTTTTCTAGATCATCTTTATGCGTTATTGGATGAAGAACGTTTTACATTTAAGCAAGCATTGAATTTAGTTTGTCGAACTAATCGGCCACTTAAGAGAACTACTCGAGAAATTATGTTAATTGAAAAATTTGTAAAAAAAGTTTTTTATGATAGAAATGCTTATGCGTTGAATACCGCTTGGGAGCAAGAAGGGTGGTACGCGTGGGTAATAGATCGTTTATTGCGTTGACCGGACGGCGCAGAGAATCTTTTTTATGTTCTTCATTTAAAGTTTTTTAGGAAGTATGTTTTGATTAAGTGCGTTTTATTTAATTTTTTAGCAAAATTGTTAAAAAAAAAGTATTGTTTTAATAAAAAATTTTTAACTTTTTTGTTAGCGCGTAAAAAACAATATTTTGATGTTTTAAAGCTTTTGTTGTTTTTGACTCGTAAAGTTTTACATAAACTGTCTTAATATATTTTTGTAAAAGGGCGGAGGTGAGTCCGTTTCTTAGAGTTTTATTGAAGAGATTAAACTAAAGTTAGTTTTCAAATCTAGGCGTTTTAGGTTATTTGCTGTTTGTATTTTTTTGTATATTTTTTAAACAAATTGATAAAGAGTTTAATAGAACCTTTTTATACATCTTTTTAATAATTATAAATATTTTTTATTATATTTTCTAAAAAAATCTTTTAATAATATATGACAAAGCAAAAAGAAAAATTTATAAGAGAAAAACCACACTGTAATATTGGAACAATTGGCCACGTTGATCACGGTAAGACTACCTTAACTGCTGCTATTACAAAAGTTTTAGCTTCTAAGGGTACTAATACTAAATTAATGAAGTATAGCGATATCGATAAGCATGTTGAAGAAAAACGCCGTGGAATTACAATTTCAGCATCTCATGTTGAATATCAAACTGAAAATAGACATTATACTCATATTGATTGTCCTGGTCATCAAAACTATATTAAAAATATGATTACAGGGGCAACACAAATGGAGGGAGCAATTTTGGTAGTTGCTTTGACTGAAGGACCACAAGAGCAAACAAGAGAACATGTGATTTTAGCTAAAGAGGTTGGTATACCTTATATGGTTGTTTACGGTAATAAGGCCGATGCTGTTTTAGAGGCTGATATGAAACTATTTGTAGAAATGGAGACAAGAGAACTTGTTGCGGCCTATTCGTTCCCAGAAGATCTTCCGTTTATTTCTGGATCAGCTAGAAAAGCTTTAGAGGAGGAGCCAGGATCAGAAAGTGAAATTGGTGTTGCTTCTATTGAATTGTTAATGCGTACTGTTGATGAATATATTAAACAACCTGAGCGACCTGAATCAGCACCATTATTGATGTCTATTGAAGAAATTTATTCTATCTCAGGTCGAGGTACAGTGGTAACTGGTAAAGTGGAGCAAGGGCGTTTGGATGTTGGAAATGAGGTAGAAATTGTTGGTCCAAAAGTCTTTAAAACTTTATGTACGGGATTAGAAATGTATAATCGTTATTTAGATACTGCGGTAGCAGGAGAAAACGTTGGAGTTTTAGTCCGTTCTATCAGTAAAAAAGAAGTTAAACGTGGTTACGTGTTAGCACAACCAGGATCAATCGCTCCTTTTAAGCGTTTTAAAGCTAAAGCTTACTTTTTAACAGCTAATGAGGGTGGTCGTAAAAAACCATTTTCATCTAATTATATGCCGCAATTCTTTTTTAGAACAGCTAATATTACTGGGGCAGTTATATTGGATGAATCAACACCATTTGTTATGCCTGGAGATACTACAACATTTGAAGTTAAATTATTAGAAGCTGCGCCAATAACAGTCGGTTTGCGTTTTGCTATGCGTGAAGGTACTGTTACTTTAGGTGCTGGTATTATTTTAGAGCTATTGGCGGATTAATTTTTTTTTGTATAAATGGTAAAATTTAGAATAGTCCCCCTTACTTATAATTATTTGCTTAATAGGGCAAGTCTCTTAAAAAGAGGTTGAAAAACTACGGGGGGTCGTAATTCAAAGGGGGTCATAACATCTTTTAAAAAAGGTCCTTTTAAGTACAAAAGGCTTTATAGATTTATAGATTTTTGACGACGCTTATCTGCTGATGCGTTTTTGGTAAAATTCGAGAAAGATAATTTTCGTTCGGTTTATTTGACTTTGGTATTTTATCAAACAGGTTATCTATCTTATTTGATTTTACCGGAAGGGCTAAAGTTAGGCGATAGACTTAATTTTAGCTATACTTATGAAAATTCTGGTTCGAAGAGTTTTTTTGCTGGTAATGCGTTACCTCTTAAATTTATACAAGACGGGTCTATGATTTTTAATGTGGAGTTGTGGCCGTTTAAGGGTGCTCAAATTTGTCGAGCAGCTGGAACATACGCTATTTTGATTGGTAAGCGAAAACAATTTGCTTACATTAAACTTAGATCCGGGTGAAAAATGGCTTTACCGTTGAATTGTTACGCTACTTTAGGGGTTGCACCTAACTACAAACACGCATTTCGTGTTTTACGAAAAGCTGGTTTGCGCGTTAATTTGGGGAGACGGCCTACTGTTCGTGGTGTTGCTATGAATGCTATAGACCATCCGCACGGTGGGGGTCGAGGTAAAACTTCTGGAGGTCCTAGACCTCGTTCTCCGTGAGGGGCTATAACTAAACAGCGTAAAACTGTTTTAAAAAAAGTACGTGAATCAAAAATTTTAGTTAGATATAGATAATATTATATATGAGATCCGTCTGAAAATTAGCAAGTATTAAATCACCCTTCCTTCGTAGTTCATTTTTAAATAAAATTGAAAATCAACAATATACAAAGATATGAGCAAAAGGTATTCGTGTTTTTTCTGATTTGTCGGAAAAAAATTTACAGGTTTATAATGGTAGTAAATTTATAGACCTTCCTATTCGGTCGGAAATGTCTGGTCAATTTTTGGGAAGTTTTGTGCTGTGTAAAAAGATTACATCTTCTATACATAGTAAAACTAAGAAAAATAAAAGAGGTCGTTTGAATAAGCATAAGAAAAAAACTAAGTAGTCTTATTAAGCTTATAATTATACATTTAACTTTTTTTTATAATAGTTGTTTTTTATTAAAATTTTGATATTTTTAAATGGGGCATTTAATTAATCCAACAGGATATAGAGTAGGGTATTTTAGTAATTGGTATGATCTATGAGTAACTTCGAATAATCTTGTTTATGCAGAAATACTACACAGTAACGTTTCCTTTCGAAAAGTATTAGGTTGTTTTTTTGAAAATTTCACTACTGACAAATTTAGTATAATGTACAGTCACTTTACAGTTGAAATGACCGGTTTGAAAAAACTTTGAGTAAAAGTCTATTTTTACGACGGTATTGTAGAGCAAAAAATTGCGCATTTAGCTAGTCAAATAAAGTTTTTTAGAAAGAAAAAATTTAAATATTTTAAAAAACGATTGCATAGACATTTTTTTAAAATTAGACCAATACGTAGATTAAAAGTTGGTTTATTGATGCGTTTACGTTTCTATGATTTTTTGTTAGCGCGGTGTATAATTTTTTTTTTTATACATTTACTAAATTTTGGTAGACCAAATATGGAGCCTTTAATGAAAAAACGAATTAGTAGTTTTTTTTATCGGGTTTTTCATAAATGGTGGTTGAAAGCTTTAGCGAAATGGCCTAATTTTACTGTATTCAAATTTGTGCGTTATTACATTAATTTTTTAGTTATGCAAAGTTTTTCGAGGGGCTTAAAAACTACAAAACGTTTTCACGCGTTTAAACGTCCGTCTAGTTTTGGTTCATTTTTATATGCATTGGAACAGGCTTTATTTTTTTGATGACAAAGACAGCATAAACTTTGGGGGGTTTTTTTATTAGAAAATATGGCACCAAATGTTAAATTTAAAAAATTTGTTAATTTGTTTTCCCGAGTTCACCGTTTTGCGGCTGATTTTTTTACCTATTTTTATAGATTATATTTGTTGATGTTCCGTCAACCGAAATTTTTTAGATTTATATTGTTGTTAGTGCAAATTTCTTTTGTTCCGCTTCGTTTATTGGATACAAAAGTTGAGTGTTTTGGTTTAGATAACAATACGATTACTGCATCTTTTTTAGCACGTTATATACGTCGTAAAATAGAAATGCGTTTTACTATTAGAGAGCTTTTTTCGCCAATTTCTAAGGAAATGAGATTTTTACGACGCAGTACTGCGTATGTTTTAGGTTACAAATTTCAATTCGTTGGTCGATTAACGCGACGAGGTAAAGTGCGCACTACATGACGTTTAGGTGGTTCTATACCTACAAGTACTGTTACTGCGCAATTAGAGCATTCTATGGATATAGGTATTCTACGTAACGGTTTAGCTTGTGTTCGTGTTTGACTTTATCGTCATAAAAGTTTTCCAAGTTATAATCATAATTTTACATATAGACTAAAAACTTGAAAATAAATTATGTTTAATCCACCGAATAATTTAAAGTTCAAAAAATTTCATAAAATCAAAGTGCGATATACGGCAGTTGAGCAAAAGTTTTTTTGTCCAAAATTGGGGGATTACGGTTTACAGGCTTTAAGTAATGGTAAATTAACAGCCGCGCAATTAGAGGCAGGTAGATTGGTAGTTCGACGTTTTTCTAAAAAACGGGCGTTTTTGAAAATTAGCGTTTTCCCTTATTTGGGTATTACAAGAAAGCCAACTTCTGCTCGTATGGGTAAAGGTAAAGGTAAAACATCTGGTTGAGTGTGTCCGGTTAAGCGGGGTCGTATTTTATACGAGATTTCTTCTATTGGAGGAAGTTTTAAGGGTGATTTACCTAAACGGGCTCTAAACTTGGTTAACAAAAAACTTCCTATAAATTCCAGACCAGTTTCACTAATCTATTAATTGGTATTTCATTTATTTTTTTTATTTGTAGTATTATTTTTTATAAACGATAAAAATTTATGGTTTGTTTTTTAACAAAAGTTAAAATTGCAGATAACTGTGGAGCTAGGGTTGCGCAGTGTATAAAACTTATTGGTGGTTCGTTACCAAAACGAGCCTTACCTGGTAAAATTATTGTTTTGGTTTTGAAACGAGTTGACCCGTTGAAGAAAAAATTCAAAGCAGGTATGATTTCTAGGGGATTAGTGGTTAGAACAGCTGCGGTGTTTTTTAGGGGGTGTGGAGTTTGACTAAGATTCGGGCATAATGCTTCTATAGTGACAAATCGACGAGCTGCACCTTATGGTAAACGTTTGAAGGGTCCGTTTTTAAAGGAAATCTGTATTAGATTCAATTTGTTGGGAACTGTTACTCGTTTTATTGTATAGGTTGTAGTAAGGGGGGATATGACAAAATTTGATAATCTAAATTTTTATAAAAATTCGGCTAGATTGCCTATTATAGATAAGTTTAATTATTTGAACACCTATCAATGTCCAAGTTTCTCTTCAGCAGTTTTATCAATCGAATTGCGGGGCTTGGAAACGTTTGATAGTTCAAGAGTGATTGCTTCATTCTTTGTTCTTAGATTGCTTACTGGTCAAAAACCCTATATTTCTAGATTAAACGTATTTCAAACTTTTAAAAAGAGTGAGTACGATTCTTTAATTATAGTTTCTATACAAGGAAATACGCTTTTTAGTTTCTTAGAATTATTGGGCTATGAATTGCTACCTTTTACCTCTAAAATTGATATTAAATCGAATATAGTAAAAAATAAGTATGGAGTTGTGGTTAATTTTACCATTTCTGATTTGAGTAGTATTAGAATTGTAGAAACTCATTCTGCGTTTTTTAGATGACATGACCATTTAAGGATAAAAATTTATTTGTTGTCAGACAATAAAACAGCTGCTTCTGACAGTTTGTTAGAGTTATTTAAAATTTAGATATTTTTAGTTAATTTATGTATTATTTAACTTCCAAGGATAATAAAAAAAGGTTTTTGTTAAAGAAAATAGAAACACGGTTATTGATTAACAAGTTTTTATTTAGAAATGTTCTAATTTCTACCTCGGATAAACAAAAAATTTTGTTCTTAAATAATTCGTTTTTGAAGCGTTCAATTCGATTTACGGTCGCGGCTAAAAACAGATGTCTGTTTACAAATCGTTCTGGTTCCATTATTAGGTATTTTCGTTTGTCACGAATTATGACGAAACAACTAGCTTCGCGTGGCCTTTTGCCGGGTATTAGAAAATCATCTTGATAAAAAAAGAAAATTATTTTTATTTTATGACAAATTACCATTTAGCGGATTTTGCTGTTAGATTTAATAATTGTATTACTAAAAGATTCAATTATTTTTATGTGCCTTATACGAATATATCTATGAAAGTTATTGCGTTATTGCAGTTACGGGGATGTATCCGTTCTTTTTACATTGAACCTTGTCAAGAAACCGGTAAAGTTCGTGTTAAAGTTACGCCACTTTATCATGAGACAAAACCTTTTATAAAAAGTATTGAACTTATTTCAAAACCGGGTTTGCGGGTTTATTGATCTTTACCGGAATTGAGTGTTCGTTTTTTTAGAAATAATTTTCAAGGGTTTTATGTTGTTTCAACAAGCAAAGGGGTTCGGTTGAGTGACGAATTAGTTCGAACATCGTGGTTGTACGGCTCCACAAGTGGAGAGGTTTTATTAAAAATTAATCTTTAATCATTTTTTATTAAATAAGACTATTTAACGAACTATGCGTACATTCTTAAAAAGAAAAATTAAAGATACGAACTTGTTTTTTTGTTTTTTATCTAATACTGTTTATTTAAATAAGCGTTCTGTGTGGGTAAAACAATCCTTACCGTATAATGTATTTTTTTTTTCAAAGCTTAGTAATACTAATACGGCAGTTATTATGAAATTTTTTTATATTCGAGATGAGTTTTGAAAATTATTTTGAAAAATTTTTAATTTTCATTTTGTTTTAGAAACTGGCTTTTTTGCCGAACTAGAACTAGTTGGATTAGGATTTCGTATTCGTAAAATTTCTTCAAAAGTATATCGTTTTTTCTGGGGGCATTCTAATTTTGTTTATTTATTTGTTCCTAATGATTTACTAGTAGAATATTCGCCTGATGAGCGTTTAATCTTTTTTTTCGGTTTCTCTGCTGCTTTAGTGAACGGTTTTTCTACTTATTTAATGCTTTTGAAACGTTTATCGACGTATAGGGTGACTGGTTTTGTTCGGCCGGGGGTTGTGATTAGGTTAAATTCTGGAAAACAACGTTAATCTCTTGAATCTATGCGTAAGAATTATTTATTCAAAGTTTTTATGAAAAATAAGCGTACTATGTTGATATTTGCTAGAGATCTAACTTCATCCCGTAAAGACTATAAAATACAAATTAATTTGTCTAAATTGCCAATTTTAGATTTTTCTACTGAAAAGTCTTTAGGAGATTCGTTTTCAGCTAAACGAACTGCTTTGTCTTTTGTTTATTTAGAGCGGTTGTATAAATTAGGTTTTTTAAATTAAATATATGGCTTTATACGTTTATAAGGATGTTCATTTTGATGAGAAGCGAGTCTTAAGCTTCGAGTTGAGTCGATTATTTGGGGTTGGCTTTGCGCGAGCAAACTATATTTGTTCAACTGTTGGGTTGATGAAGGGTTGTCGAACTGGTAATGTCAACTTTTACAATTTTAATATAGTTTTATTTTTATTAAAGCAGTATTATGGTACAGATATTTTTTTAAAACGTATGCGTGAAAATAGATTAAAGACGTTTTTATCTTTTAAATCTTATAAATCAATTAAACATGCAGCTGGATTGCCTATACGCGGTCAGCGTACTCGCACTAATGCGCGAACTACTAAGGGGTTAAAATATTTGAATAGAAAAGTTTCTAAATAAACTTTTTTACTTAGGGTATATATTATATTATTTTTTTTCATTTTTTTTTTATTAAAGTAAAAATTTAAGTATATGAAGAGTAAGTTTACCAATAAATTTAGACGTAAATATAAATTTTATTTTGGTCCTTTTACAGATCGTAGAGTGGGGGTATTTTTTTTACGTAAACGGGGGCGTAACGTTTTTTTAACTGTTACTGATTTAACTGGTGCTGTGGTCCAGTCTCTTTCTTCTAAATTTTTTGTTGCGGATAGAAAGAAAAGACTTGCTCCACATGTAACAGAAGCGTTAACTGCACGGCTTTGTATGACACTTAAAGCTCATCGCGTTAATTTTGTACGTATAATACTACGAATGTCAAAACGTTTTATTGTTTCAGCCGTTGCTCGTGCTCTTCGAGCTAATGATATTTCAGCCACTGTGCTTTTTGAGATGACCCCTATTGCGCATAATGGTTGTCGAGGTAAAAAAAGTCGTCGCTTGTAATAATTTTAATCAAAGAAACTTATTAGACAGAAGTTATGGAAAAGTTGGATATTTTAAATTTTCGTTCGATAGCGTTGACCGCTTTCCACCCAATCATGCCATTGTTTATAAATACTTGGAAAAGCTTTGCTTATTCCAAGTGGCTAGGTATAGCTGCAAAAGTTACTTATAATTCAAACTTTAGAAATGGTTGAGTTATAATTGATACTACTATTAAGGGTACAGCGGGTACTCCTTTGTTAGAATTTTCATGTTGAGAGTCCCATGAATCGCGTTATAATATTGTAGTACCGAGAATGATGACTTATAAATACTTTTTTAGGGATAAAAATTGACGTGCTAATTTTATAGCTAGATCATCTGTTTCCCAAAATGAATTGTGATCTTCTCGTAGTATAACTTATTCTTTTCTTTTGAACGGTTATACACATAATTTTTTTTTAAGAAATGCGAATTATTTATATTTGCTTAAGTCTTTGCGTGTATTGTTATTCACAGCTAATTTATTGTGAGATTACAGAATTTTTCATTATAGTGCTATTTTTGATTTATTTTTTTCAAGACACACTTATTTTTTAAATGTACGCGGGGCTTTGAAAAATAAACGTAAGCGTGCTCGTTTTATGAATAGAATCTATGCACTTAGAAGAGAGCATTTGAACTTTCTGCTTTTTGATCGTTTTTTTGTTATAGGTTCTTCTAATAAGAATTTTTTTTTAAATAATGACTATAATTATTTTAAACATAACTTTTTTAATTTATTTAGGAATACTTTTTTTAAATTTTCGGTTGTAGATCCGGTAACTTCTAATATTGCCTTTTATTCGTATAATAATAAACTTTCACTATCTTCGTTCTACTTTAAGATATTTTTATTAGTTGTACTTTTTTCAGAAATGAAAGGTAATTTGACTTTAGATATGTTTTTTGATATATTAGTGGATTCCTTAGGTCGGGATTTAGCTTTTTTATTTTTAAAACGACTGTCGGTGTCTTCTTCAGTTACTGTTGATTCTATTCGAGTTTCTTCGTTAGAAACGTTATTTAAAAATTTTTTTTCAATTTTTGTTAGAAAGGTACTTCTGATTGCTGAGCTTTCTTTAATTTCTCGCGTTAAGCTTTTAATGGGTGGTGTTTTACAGTTTTCAGATTCATTTTTCAGTCAATATGGTGTGACATGAGAAACAGATCAGACAGCTAGTAATGGTACTAAATTTTTATTAAAATCTTATTCTTACAAATTTAAGCAATTTTCACTTTCTAATTTATATTTCTTGAAACCAAAATTAGTTGTTAATTATTTTGGGCCAAATACTATTTCTTTAAAAGAGTTTCTACGCTATAATATTCGTATACGTAGAACTCGTAGGGTTGCGTATGTCCCTAGATCGGTATTTAACATGCCAAAATATCCTTGAAATAGATGGTTTCGCGCACGAAGACGTCGCTTACAAAGATTACGTAGGAAACAAAATCGTTTATTAAATAAGGATAAACTTAAAGTTAAAAGACCGTGACGTTATATTTGTAACTGAAGTAAGATGGCTCTTACTGAAAGACGACAATCGGTTTTTTTGATTTTTTGGGCTTTAAATTTTTTTAATTTCAATAATATTACAACTAATCCTAAAATTAATAAAGATACGTTTTACGTAGCTATAAGATTGGTTAGATTTTTTAAGAAATTTTTTATTTTTTTTAGATTTTATTCGTTTTATTTAAATTTACTGCGCGTTAGTATAAAGTCAAACACTAGATTTAGTATTTTTCGAGAAGTACTTACTGCAGGTTCTTTTAAAACTTTTTTATTTGTTTTAGGTAAACGTTTTAGAAAATTATTAGTTTTTTTTAGATTCTACGTTATTTATTTAATTATAAAAGCTGAAAAGGGTTGAACTAGCACCTTATTGAACAATAGTTTAGTGAAACATAGCTTTTTCAATTCTCTGAAATTTTTAAATTTTTCTTCTGTAGATAAGTTTAAGGATTTTAGAATTGATTTTAATAAACTTAACTTTTTTTCGAAAAGAGATAGGTTTGTTTCCGAATCCGCTGTTCTTCCTACCTTTTTAGTTTATAAATATTTAAACTTTTTTAAATTCAAAACATTAATTAATCGTAATTTTTTCGCGATAAATAGTTCTTCTATGTACTTGAACTTTTTATTAAAAACGCGTGCTAAGTTTAATCGATTACTGCTAAGAAAATTTAGTGAAAACCTTCGTAGCCGCCCATATATTAAGTTTGATATTGATGACGTAGACGAATTTCCTTTACTAAATTTTACAGATTTGGTTAATACTTGGAAATCAGCAGTAAATAGTTATCTAACTACTTCTTGGTATAAGAATAATCCTAAACGGGCGCTTGGTTTTTATAGAGCAAGAGACCTGTTTACTGGTATTATAACACATACAGTTGAATTCTTTTTACCGGGTTTAATTATTGATAGGGAATTTAAATTTCGTAAAATGTTATATAATTTATTTGGTAAATATTTGTTGAGTAAGCGAACTTTACCTCTTCCGTTTAATACTAGACAGTTTAATACTTTTTGTGCCTCTGTGTTAGAATACTTTATAGCAGATGAGTTAAAGTTTCGCTGACGACCGATAACTAAAAAATGGCTGTCATACGTGTTAAAACTTTTTCGTAAATTTGCGGACCATCGCTACGCTCCACGTTCTCTTTTGAAGAGCAGACTTGTTTCTTCTTATAGAAAACCTAAAGTTTTATTGCCATTAGTTCAATTATTTAAAGATTTTAGATCTTTAAAGGTTTCGGCAGCTTTACCTAAATTCATGTTTTTTTTTAAACGTTTTGCTGGTCGGCTTAATAGTCGGGTTGTGAAGGTTTTTTTTTATAATTACCTACGAAAACATAAGTTAAGTCTAGTTTCACGTAATAAATACCGATCGAAAGCGTTAAAATTGGTTTCTTCGTTGGTTAGCAATTCTACCCTTGAAACTGATAGAATTGATTATCCAAATCGCAAACGTTTAGAATCTTTTAGTTTTTTTTATCGAGATTTTAAATTTAATAATTTTGTTAATAAAGAATTAGTTCCGTTTAGATATTTGTCTCCTTCTAGGTTTAATTGGGCTTCTAGTTCAAGATGAAAAACAATTCTTGATGCTCGTTCGTTTTTAATGGGTTATACTTTCGTTCATGACAAACTATTGGTTTTAAACACTATTTATCCTTTAATTCGAAAACGTTATTTTACTCCAGATAACGATCGGTTTTTCCGGTTCTCTGACGTACCTGCATACTTAATTCAATTGGAGCAAGCTGAAGATACTGCGAAAGTTTTTGGATTAGTGTCTCATTTGAAAGTTAATTTATATTCTCGAGATATTAACTTCTTTACTAATAACATTTTGTTTGCAACCAATAAATTTTTGAATAAAATAACTTCCGATTTGCAATGATACAGATCGGCGAGATTTCCTATGGCGCTTATGCAATTTACCTTTGCGGATATACCTTCTACAGATTTTTGGTCTAGACGTGTATTTGATTCTTTTAATGTGCTTTTAAATTCATCGGCTTACTCTTCTTTTCGTTTGACTGAATTTAAGTCTATTAGTCCGTCTTTTTTTAATTATTTAAATTTGGTTGGTTTTTGTGCTCAAACAAATCCAGCTGATGAGTTTGTTGATTCGAAACGTGTTATTACGGAGTTTTTGAATTACATGTTTATTCTTGAACAACCGCTTTTTGTAGAATTATTTTCTGCAACTCTTTTTGATTTAGAAGAGCTCGTTTTTTATTTTTACGAGTTGGGGGTTCGTTATTTTACTTATTTGAGACTTTATGTTTTTGATAATGTTACAAAACTTTATGTTAAATTCTTTTTATCTAATCTTCGCTCTTTCCGTAAACGTATTGTACACTACGATAGCAAGAATGCAGTTTTAGATAATATGAATTTTAATCAAAATATATTTAAAAAATATTTAGTTTCTACAACTTTCCAATTACAATCTTTGTTATCGTCTTTTCCATTTCAACGCTTGGTGGTTAAAAAATTACCGCTTAATAGTTTGGTAGCTTCAAACTTAGCTGTTAAATCTGATTTGCCAGAAAAATTTGATTTAGTTTCTGAAATTTTGGGTGCAGATACAGTTGTTTCACCAGCTTATATGAGTAAGTTATCCGTATTTACTAATTTTCGTTACTACATTTACACAGTCTTTCATTTTTTTCGACTTTCATTGCTTGAAAATGTAAACTCTCCACTATCTGTATTTCGACGAGTTGCGTCAAGCACCAGTAAATTTAGACGTTTAGCTCGCGTACGTAAGCTTCGTGGCTTTTTATCAACTGTTTCTTGTGATTTTAAACCATTGGTTTCTTTGGGGTCAGCTGGAAGTTTGCCTGCTTTGAAATTTTTTCATTTTGGTTTTAAACGAAGTCTTTTGAAGTTTTACAAAGTTATTCGTTCAACAACTCTTCTATTATCTTCAAATAGTGCTGTAAATTCAGCAATCAGTTTGGTTACTTCGTCTATTGGATATAATTCAAGTGTCGCCGATTACAGTAAGAAGTATTTTAAATTGTTATCTAGTCGACTTGTAAATTTAGATTTTTCAGATAGCAGTATTTTAAATATACTTACTAAGTATTTATCTCGTTTTTCAAAAGATACAAGAGCTGTAACACCGCTAATGTTTGAAGTATATGCGCGTAAACGTGGACTATATAAAAAACCAAAATGGTGGGAAATAAAACGTAAAAGACCTACAAATCAACCAAAATACATGAGTGATGCTTACTATAAGCGTTTCATTCTAGGGGAGGATGACAGTAAGAAGGGTCCTAGAAAATGAAAACCTAGAGTTATTGATTATGGGGGTGGTAGTATTTTTAGTCGAACTAACATGGCTTCTATGCTTTTGAAGTTTGATTTCCCTGAAGTTCGCTTTCGTTTTGTTAAGTTATTTTATACGTGAAAATTGCGTAAGATAAAAAAATATTTTGTTTCGAAATTATTTAGTAACTTTGCAAAGTTAGGTTTAAGTACTAGAAAACTAACTGCTTTATTGGCTAAAATAAAAAAAGTTTGTTTTCTGAAGGCAAAAAATAACTTTTTACGCAATCGTTTAAAAAACCCTAACCCTAATTTCTTTAATAAACCTTTGTTGGCTACAGATAATGAAGATAGCGATACTTCTGAGTTTGGTTTAGGTAATCGTATTGTAATTTATCCTTCTTCTGCAGATAGGTATAGAAATATTAGGTTACCTTTATCTAAAAAAGCTATTCCAAGTTCTCGAACTTATAGTGGAGCAGAGGCTTTTGTGTTATTTAATAATGCCGATAAGAAGTCGTCTTCAATTAAAAAATTTAAAGAGGTTTTTCTTTATACAAAAGTTCTTAAATTTCTTGGATTTTCGGTGAAAAAAATTCTTTCTGATAGCTATCTATCTTCTACTTTTAATAGCCTAATGGTAAATTTAAAAGACTTATGTAAGAAACGACGTTACGCGAAGTTTCATTTGAAATGAAAGGATTCGAGAATGTTGGTAAAACACTTTTTAGCTCTGTTGAATGTTTCACTTTACACACATTTTAAACACAACGTTCGCTTGCATAAGTTGGTGCTACGAGTATCAGCTTTTTTTTTTCATATTTGAGCTAATTACTTAGGTAGACGTAAATTGGCGTATTCTGTTACTTATTTTTATAATTTAATGTTTTTACGCTGATTGAAATCTAAGTTTTATAAATTTTTTCTTTTAAACAACTATAGTCGTTCAGGTTCTACTGTTGTTTCTACTCCAGAAGATATTTTATCGGATGACGAGCTTTTAAAAAATTTTAAGTTAGCTTTTGTCTCAGATGTTTTAAAAAAAAAACGTTATAACAGATTTAAACGTGTTATTCCTGTAAAGAAAAAAATTAAATTTTTTCGTCGTTCGAGAGGAAGATTTAAGAGAGGTTTTACGCGAGTTTCTAAAAAGCAAAATTTTGACTGGTTGAAAACTTCAGACAAGTCACCGTACGCCAAATTTAATATTAGTGCGCGTATTCGTAGATATAAGCTTTTGAAAAAATTAAGTTTACTTCGTAAGCGTAATAGAGTTATTGGGGCTCATTCTGTCGATAGAAATCGTAAAAAATTTAAGAAAAAGCATAATCCTCGTAAATTCGTTTGATATAGTCTTAGACCTAGGGATTTTACACCTTATTATGATAAAAAAGGTAAAGTAGCATTTAGGCCGGCAAGAAAAATAACTGCTGGTTTAGATTCAGCAAAAGTTCGATTATTTAGATTGAAAAAGTCTGTTTTAACTCGACAAAGAAAAAATTATCCAGAGTTGTACGTGAAAAATGTTTTTCGAGGTCGACGTGTTATACTAGCTTTAAAATATTTTTTTAGCAAGAAGAAAAATAAATGGTTTATTCGTTATATTGGGTTGTTAAAATCTTCTAAAAATCTGGATTTTGCTAAAGCTTGGTGATTGGTAGGTAATCGAAGACGCTTAAAAAAACGTATTATTAGATTACGAAAATTTAGAAAATTAAAATTGTCATCAAAGGGGTTAAGAACAGCTTACAAACGTAGATTTGCTTGAATAAACTATAGTTTAGTTTTTCGACAAGCAAAAAATTTTTTTAATTTGAAGCGTGCTAATTTTCTATTTAGAAAATTTAGATTAGCGTTGCGTAAACGTGCATCGGCTTTTAATAATTATGTGATGTTTAAATCTGGCATTAGCTCTAAGCGTTTGCAGTTTGCGTCTAGAGTTCCTTCTAATGTATTTAAACTTCGTACTTTGTTAGACGATGATTCAAACGAGTCGCTTTCGATTTTTAACGATCCTTTATTTTTAACTTCAAGTAAATTTAAGACTTTAGATAATCAGTATAGATTGTCTGTTCAAGGTACTTATAACAAATTAGTGAGTAAGCATGTTTATTTAACTAAGAGTAAAAATTTGATTAAGTATGCTTGATGATTAAGACGAAAGAAAATGAGTTTATTTGCTTTTGTTAAATACTTACAACGAAAACGAAGACGAAATGCTAATAGAAAACGAATTAATGAGGAACGATTAATCCGTTATGAGCTTGCTCAAAAAATAGCGCGGTTAAAGCAGTTAAGAAAAGAAAGGGCTGCAGATCGTCGTGGTTTAAAACGGTTAGGTGACAAATGATGAGGGGCGAAAGCCGCAGCAATCGAAAAACAAAGAAAAGCACGGGAGGCTCGTGAGGCGATCTTGGAGGCACGTAGGAAAATGACTATGGATGCGTGGTTTAAGCGACAGTTACGCGGCTTAAATTTAAAATATGATTATACCAAAACATTTTTAGATAAAATTCAGAGAGATGTAATTACAGCTCGTATGAGTAGTATTTATAAATATTTGAATCGTAATAAAGTTAGTAGGGAAGTTGCTAGACCTCCATTTAGAGAATTTAGAAAATCTCCGGTTATTTTGAGACGATTTTTCCGTAAGCGCTATTTTAGAAAGAAAACCCGTTCTCTTTTAAAGAAACCGTTTAAGGATTATTATGGTCGTTGGTTGTATAGAATTCGACGTTTTGTTCAAGGTTTAAGTAGACTTTTACTAAAAACCTTAGTTTCAGGTCTTTTACGCTTGATATACATATATAAATTTCAACGTATAATGTACGCTCGACAGTACCTAGCATTTCCTTTAACTAGTGTGTTCTTTAGTGCTATTTTAAATAAACACAATAGTTTTATTTTGTATAGTATTTTTATTAAAAAATTTTTCAATACTTTATATGATAAATTTAATCGAGTTTCTTTGATAAATAAAGCCTTTTTTCTTAAAAATGCGAAAGTTGCTTTTATTTTTAGTTTCATGTTTAATTTTTTTAAAAAATTTACCTTATCGTATTTTAATTTTTCCGTGTTTTATTATTTTTCTGAAGACTTTTTTCGTAGTATGCTAAAAGTCTTTTTTGATAAAATTGTTTTATACTTTGTCAAAGATATAATTACATTGGGTCAAGAAAATCCATTCGGTTTTTTTAAAAATTTTGTTATTTTGAACAAATTGTTGAAGAAAAATTTACTAGATTTTTCATCTTCTCGTATAAATTATTTTACGCTTGGTAAACATAAAGAAAATGTTAAACTTGACGTGTTTTCGGGTCATTCTATATTGAACTCTTTATTCTTAATATGAGATCTGCGCGTTAGTAAGATTTTTTTAAATTCAAGTTTGCTTCAGTTTTTCTATAAATTAAATATTATGGATAGCTTTAATTCTCGTGGATATATTTTCCGGTTACGTCGTTTTAAAGTTTTAAATAATATAAAAAAAAATAGATCAAAGGGTATATTACTTAGAGAAATGGCCTATAAATATCCTTCGTACTCTGAGATTTCTAAGATTAATTCATCCGATCGTTTGAAATCAATTTATTGAAATTTGCGCGGTTTAGCTCGACTTCCTAACTCCGTTCGAAAAACTGCTAAGGATTTCCCTAGATTTGGTTTTTATTGATATCGTGTTAAAGAGTGGAGAAACTGAATACGTAAACGAAATAAACCATTCCTGAAGTTTTTCTTATTATATATGCTTCGAACTAATTTACAAAATGATGAGGTTCCTCATCACGTTAATTACGGTAAGATGCCTAAATACCCAATTAGAAGCTCTAAGAATTGGTTCTTTTTTTATAAGGTACATGAGTCTATTTTGAGTGTTCGGTAATATTAATTAGTTAGTTCTTTTCTGCTTCTAATTAATTATGTTTGTTTTGTGTAATAGCTTCAAATTTAATTATGGATTTACTACTTATAGTCTTTTTTTTAATATTTATGTTCTATCTTACTTATTG
>Ga0065721_10004154_pt1 | contig 40116 bp, 35 predicted proteins | sample Mesricmetagenome_FD_59108 | JGI IMG/M metagenome (GOLD analysis project Ga0065721, IMG submission 59108) | Mesophilic microbial community from rice straw/compost enrichment Sample: eDNA_1 v2 (version 2) | ecosystem: Engineered > Solid waste > Grass > Composting > Bioreactor | place: USA: Davis... | reverse complement strand
CGGGAATATAACAGGGTTGGAAGATTACAAGAAGTTGATGGATGATATTCCTAATAAGACGGTTAATTATCTCGGCCTGGTAGTAGATGTGAACCTGCATAAGAAAGACGGAAAACATTATATTGAAATTGATATTCCGGTTAGCACGGTTCCTGTTTCTTTTCACGGGGCTTACCATTACCGCAGCGGTAGCACCAAACAGGAATTAAAAGGAACAGCCCTTCAACATTTTCTGTTGAAGAAATTGGGGAAAAGTTGGGAGAGTATTCCTGTTCCAGACGCTTCTTTGGATGATCTGGATAATAATGTTATCCAGACCTTTATACGTCGCGCCTTAAAGAAAGGCCGTATATCAGAAAATGTTGAAAAAGACAATATCACTACACTACTAAAAAATTTACGGCTTATTAATAAAGAAGGGCATTTGACCAATGCTGCTTTGTTGTTATTCGGTAAAGACCCAGGGCAGTATTTTATAACAGCTATATTTAAAATTGGCCGGTTTGGTAAATCCCCCACCGATTTGAAATTTCAGGACATAGTAGAAGGGAATATTTTTCAGATGGCCGATCAGGTATTGGAGATCCTGAAAACGAAATATTTAATACGGCCTATATCGTATGAAGGATTGCAACGGATAGAGCCGTTAGAATATCCGGAAGATGCTTTGCGTGAGGCTATTTTTAATTCGGTTATCCATAAAGATTATGCCAGCACTTATATTTTTCTGCGGGTATATGATGACCGGTTGACACTTTTTAATCCTGGTGGGTTTCCGGAAGGATTTAACATAGAGAGAATAAAGAGCGAACATATTTCTCAACCTCGCAATGCAATTATTGCTGATGTCTTTTTCAAAGCCGGTTATATTGAAGCCTGGGGCCGTGGCATTACCAAAATAATAGAAAATTGCCGTGAGGCTGGCTTGCCGGAACCGGTGATCAGGGAACAGGAGAATGGAGTGCATATTACCTTTTTAAAGGACATTTATACGGAAGAATATTTGAAAACACTTGATTTGAATGAACGGCAAATAAAGGCAGTGCTATATGCAAAAGAAAACGGTAAGATCAATAATAAAAGCTATCAAAAGCTTTTAGAGGTATCCCGTATTACCGCAACACGGGACTTATCGGGACTGGTTGAAAAAGGCGTTTTAAAGAGTTCAGGTGATAAGGGTGCCGGTGCTTTTTATACGCTTGGTTCCAGGGAGTAATTGCATCATAATTGCATCAATTGCATCATAATTGAATCATAATTGAATCAAACAATTTGTAAATATTTTATTTACAATAGTTTACAAAAAACAATAGCGTCATTTTGCTAGAATAAACTGAACACGCCATAGGCAAGACAAGTCATTATGACTTTTACAAACGACATATTTTATGATACAGATAACTTGTCATTCCCTGACAGAGTTCAAATATTGTACGAAGCAAAGCAACTTTGCCACAACTGGCGGGTGGACATCCTGAATTGCAGTAAAAGTCTTGCCCGGCAAAAAATTGATATGCCGTTCGATGAAATTCTATCAAAGTTCGATGAAGATGCTCACTTTGTAATTATCCACAGGAAGTTATTTTATCTTGAAGAATATCACCTGGAAATCGGTTTCAGGGCTAAGGGTGGCATTGATTATTTCCTGTGGATCTATTTGGATGAAAAGTATATAGATCACTTCGTGAATAAATACAATTTAAAACCATTTTAGAAGAAGTATTTACCTGAAAGAAGTAGTGTGCCGGAGGTCGTATTTGCCCAATTTTTATTAAATTCCTTATAACTGATGCAATAACCTGAAACATCACAAAAGTTATGGGACTTAAAGAACTTAAAAAGAAGCTGCTCTCTAATGTTTTTTTAAGGAATGTGTGGGCCAGCTTGGGATTACGTTCCGCCTATTCCACCCAAAAAGGTGGGTTTATCCCCTATTTCCAATACATAATAGGCCCCTACGAGCAGGATTATTACTTATACTTCCGGGAGGAACCATTTGTAAAACGTTACAAGAACGAAATATTTAATAAGCTGTTTGAGTACGACAGGAATGATGGTAAAAAATACCTGGCATTCCACTATGAGGCTTATGCGGATAAGCAAGACTACTTACACTTCTTGCAGGATGAAGTTTCCGAACGGCTGGAACGCAGGCCCGGTAAAATTCAAAAATCCAAACTGCAAGCTGCATTGGATTGGGTAACTGAAAAACTCCAGGAACTTCGGGTGCAGCAAGAACAATTGCTACGGCAAAGAATTGAACAGGGAGTACAGCAAATTATTAACAGCCAGCCAGCAGCGACCCCGCAGGAACTTGACAACCTGGTCAAAACTTTTTCTGACAAACTGTTCACCGAAATGGAAAGAATAGTAGCTACTGCAGAACAGGGAATAAAAGAAAAAACCGTCAGCAACTTAGAGCTAAGCCGCCCTTACCCTCAGTATAAAACAAAATTCATCCAGTTCTTCCTGGTATTGAGGGCAATGATGGCCCCATCCAATATCGCAAAAGCGGAGCCATTCATTAAAAGTTTTCCATACAGCGATATGGCAGCTATGCTTTACCAGTATTTTAAAGACTTCCGGGATGTGAAACTGGATACCCTTCAAAGAAATATCAGCAATATTAACAGCGAGTTCAATTATAAAAACCCTAACGTAAAAAAACTGGATGAAGCAATGCGAGCATTTTTCTATGAATGATTTGCCGAACCTTACACCAAGCTCCTCTATTTGGCTCCTTATAACTTATTATAACTCAATCTCAAAAAATCCATACCCAATCCATCATTGACTTCCTTTCCCTGCTAACTCATATTTGTGCCTATAAAACTTGTTTTTATGGACACTTTATTTATTCCCAATGAGAATGATTTTCGCCGGTGGATCAGAGAGGCTTTGAAAGAATGTTTGGAAAATTCTCCCAATAAAAATGTGTACCCACCCGATCAGCCCAATGAAGAACCGCTTTTAACCCGGAAAGAAATTGCAGGTATGTTTCGCATTTCTTTGGTCACCCTGCACGACTGGATGAAACGGGGGCTACCCTTCCATAAACAGGGAGGACGGGTTTATTTCCTGCGTTCCGAAGTAATGGAATATGTGAAACAGAAACGTGGTGTAAACCTTAAAAGGTCGGAATATGGAAACCCGGAAGATTACCATTGAGCAAGCCAAACAGATGGATTTGGTAGACTACCTTGCCTCATTAGGGCACTATCCAGATCAGAAGAAAACCCGTAACCAGGATTATTGGTATTTATCACCTCTGCGAACTGAAAAGACACCTTCTTTTAAGGTTAATCGCAAACTGAATGTGTGGTACGATCATGGGTTGGGACAGGGTGGAACTATCATTGACTTCGGAATTTTGTTTCACCGTTGTACCATTCCTGAACTGTTGGAAAAATTGCAGGCTTCTTTCTCTTTTCACCCGCCGCTGGTACCCTTCGCTGGCCAGCAAGAGGGTGCTGGTGAAGGGAAAATCAAGTTTCTCTCCGGCCACCTTATCAGTTCCCCGGCGCTTCTTCGCTACCTGGAGCAACGATGCATACCAGATCAGATAGCCGATGTCTGGTGCCGGGAGGTAAGATACGAGCTGAACGGGAAGCGATTCTATGCGCTCGGGTTTAAAAATGATGCCGGCGGATATGAGCTGCGCAACCCTGGCTTTAAAGGCAGCATCTCCCCGAAGGAGGTTACATTCATTGACCAGGGCGCGGACAATGTAACCGTATTTGAGGGATTCTTCGACTTCCTTTCCCATCTAACAATTTACAACAATCAGCCACCACCCACCAATTTCCTTATCCTCAATTCGCTGGCCTTCTTTGAAAAAAGCAGGCCCATTATGGAAAAACACGGGAATATTCACCTGTACCTTGACCGGGATACTGCCGGCACGCAGTGCACCGAACAGTCAATAAAGAGCAGTGATCAATACAAAGATTGCAGCTTTCAGTACCGGGATTGCAAAGACCTGAACCAGTGGCTTGTTAAAAATTTTATCCATGTGAAACGGGAGATACAGTCACTTAACAAGACAAAGGAAATAATGCAAGACATAAACAACAGGCAGGTTTCCCGTGATTGGAAAAGAGGTCGTCAGATTTAAAAATTATTTCTTTATTCAAAAACGATTACGATTATGACTGACTTTAAAAGAAGAACCCTGATATTAAACAGTGGCAAGCAAATAAAATTGTTCGGCAACAGCATTGCTATTGGTAAAAGTTTACAGATAGGCGAAGGTTATGCACCAAATATTTTTTCATGCGCGGAACAGCAGCAGACGGTTAAATCCACCGCAGATGCGGCCAAAGTACAGCAGGAAAACAAGCTGGCTAACGAACCGCCGCAGAGGAAAACGGTCACCAATATGATCAATCCGTATAATTTAACGGAGGTGGAAATTTTTGAAATAGCAGACTATAACATTCGCCTGTGGATGGATTTAAAAGATAATATCCGCAGGTACGGGGTAGGTAGCCCGAAGGTTTTCAACCGTGATGCCATGTTGTAGCCGCAACTTTTTTTCGTCGGACAACAGGCGTACTGCCAAATTATCCGCTGCAATTTTTCTTCCCTTTCATCGAAGGGCCAGATTAATAGCAGCCATTCATAGCCGCCTGTTTACCGGAGATCTTTGACGATGTAGCAGGAATAAAGCCACTGCAAAAACAGGTCGCCCGGTGAGTTGATGCAACTATTTATAAAAGCGCTATATGGCTGATAGAGAACTGCTACCGCTTACGGGCAAATACGGCTTATTAAGTTTTTAAACGGGCCGAAATACGACCAACAGCAAGGTTACTACCGGGATGGCTTCATGAACGCTTTTAGGGCAAGCGGTGTTGTTGTCGAACAAAAAACGGTTCGACAACAACGCTTGCCCACCGCTCCCGTTGGTCGCAGTGGGGGAACCGGCCTTGATGGCCGGATTTGGAACAAAAAAATATGTGTTATGGAAACTGTGAATAGGAAAAAAAAGAAGGCCGGCAGGCCGGTCAAACAAGTAAAAAAGGAAGTACGGGCCGCTGTCCGTTACAGACGGGTGGAATATTTCGTTATCAAGGAAAAAGCTGCACAGGCAGGTATAAGTATATCCAACTATATCCGGGAAATAACCATCAACGGGAAGGTAATGGCCCGGCTAACTAAAGAAGAAGGGCATTTTGTCAGGCAGTTAGTTGGTATGTCGGGCAATATCAACCAGCTTACCAAAGCCTGCCACCAGCAGGGACTTTTACAGGCAATGCTATATTTTGAACATTTCCGTGACCAGTTGGATGTAATACTTAAAAAATTAACGCCATGATCAGTAAATCGGTTCCAGCCCGTTCCTTTTATCATACCTGCAATTATATTGCTAACAAACCTGGTGCTGAAATATTGCTCGCCGAGGGCGTAAGGAGCCATGATGTTAAACTGATGGCCGAGGATTTTGAGCGGCAACGGCAGCTTCACCCGTCCAAAGAACTGGCCTGCTTTCATGGTATCTTAAGTTTTTACCCCGGTGAAAATCCTTCCGATGAAATCATGACCGAGATTGCCGGGAAGTATTTGCAGCGGTTGGGCATTACCAATACACAGTTTGTAGTAAGCAAACATACCGACAAAGCTCACCTGCACCTGCATATCGTAGCCAACATGGTGAACAATGAGGGTAACGTAATTCCCGATAGCTGGATAGGATTACGGGGCAAAAAAATAGCGCAGGCGTTGACAAAAGAATATAAGCTGGTTCCCGCTATAAAGAAGAACCTGCAGCTTACCCACCTGGAAGCCCTGAATGAACTGGAAGCCGGTAAGTATAAAATCTATATGGCAATTGCCGAAAACCTGCCCCATTGCCATACCCTGGAAGAACTGGAGGCCCGGTTGCAGCAGCAGGGTATCAAAACCTTGTACAAGTATAAAGGGCAGACCCAGGAAAAGCAGGGCATCAGCTTTAAAATCGGCGAATACAGTTTTAAGGGCAGCCAGGTTGATCGCAAATTTTCATTGGCAGGTTTGCGAAAATCACTTGCCCTGCAAAAAAATGAACATCTGCAGGAGCCGCGACCAGTAAGGCAGCAACAACACGTCCAACAACCAGAACAAAAGCTGTCCCTTACCAGGCGGTGGCGTACAGTGCCCAAAGAAGAACAGAAAAATGATCTGTCGGCGCTGACCACTGAACTAATGAAAGGAGCAACCAGTATCATAGATGACCTACTGAAACCGGAAGGTACCCATGAACAGGTACCTTATGAATTCACGCTGGAAGGTTATCTGCGGAGGCAGCGCAAGCAAAACCAGCGTCCCAAACGATAACGTTATTGTTTCACTATAAAATGTTATGAAGATGAATGAACAGGTAAATGACAGCCATGCCGCCTTTATGGAAGCGGCGCTGAAGAAAATAGAAACCCAGGATAAAAAGATTGCCGATATGGCCCAACAGATTGGCAGCATCCCGGATAATAACCAGGACATACAGCAGTTGAAAACCGGCATAAACGAGCTAAAGGCGGAGATAAAAAATGCCCGTTTTCCTGTCAGGGAAATGCAGGAGTTTTCAAAACAATTGACTATTAGCGCTAAGCTGTTGAGAGAGCCGGTTACCATTAAAACACAGCATCACCACGATATACCTAAATTGATCTGGATTACTGCCGGGTTGTTCCTGGCCTTATGTTTGACAAGCGCCGGTTGGTATATGACCGGCCAAAAGATGGAGGGATACAAAGCCAACGACATCAAATACCGCTATCTGAAATTACAGCAGGATAGCAACTTGTTGTTGCTGCTTTATAGAACAGACAGCTTGCAGCAGGCCCGTCCAGGTTTTTTACGGGATAGTGTGATACAGGAGGAAAATGCCCGGCATCGGGATTATGCGTTAAGCCGGAAAGCGGCTGGCTTGGAGCAGAAGGCCAACACCCTGCGGGGAAAAATCAGGAAACAGTAACAATCCTTTTTGCTTAACTGCAAGTTCCTGGTGCAGAAGAAGGATCAATTTTCCGCCAAAGAATGGATGTCTTCTCTGAAAATGGGATGGACAAAGGATTTGCACAGGTAAAAGACATGCTGTCCCAGGCCGCCTTTCCCGCGAAGGAAATGCAGTCTCTTACCGGCCACATTCAAAGAGCCATCTATTTGATGGAAAATCCTAAAGTGGCAACAGTTGTTCATCACCATTATGCACCAAAAGTTGTCTGGATTTCTAAAAGTTGGTGGGCTATATAGCCAACGATATCAAATACCGGATGCTACGGCTGGATACCGCACGCCACCGGTTGCAGTTTTTTCTTGACCGGGCAGACAGTTTATACCGGGTACCCCTGATCTAAGGAAAACCGTCCTGGAAAGCGAAGGGCAGCGGCGGTTAAATTTTGAACGCCTGTACAAGGCAGAACGGCTAAAGGCAGAGGCGGAACGGTTGGGAAAAGTGGGGGGAAATCCATGATCATTAAAATTTGAATAAATTTTCCTTGCTTACAACCATACAGAACTTCGGATTGGACATTCTACTTCTATCTTTCATGTAGATGGATTCAAGTACCTTTCCTAGGAAGTATCTTTGAACAGGGTCGAGCCTTTATTTTTCTTTGAGAGAAAATGATTCTTATAAAGAATCAAATAATAGTCCATTACTTTTTATCGCAGTTGGACTTATAGGCATTAGCTCGGTCAAATCTGATTTATAACGAACTTCCGAAATATTTTCGGGAATATGGATTTTTTCGATTTTATCAATATCCTGGTGCCTGTAAAATTGCAATGATTGCCTGGCAATTTCGTAATCAAACTTTACCCCAATGGAATGTTCTAATGAATTAGCAAGTGTTTTACACACAATGCTACTTAGCTTTTCTGTGAGGGTGTAATCACTGCCAACTTTATTTGAAATGCTGTCAATTAACTGTTGAATATTTATACCTGAATTATGCTGTTTTACAAATACAGAAGCTATCAAAACCTGTGTATTTGCGGGTGGGTTTAGCTGCTCTGACGAAAAAACGTGCTTGCGTTCAAAATTAGAGTTGCTTTTAACTTCCACTTTCTCCGCACCAGCGTTAAAATCAAATTTTTCTTCAGGTATACTGTGCCAATAATTTAAAAGCTTTTGAGGATTTTTAGCATTGTCAATTAAAAACAATTCAGCCCAGAGTCCGTTTACTGTTTTAGTTGGTATATCCGTTAATGCTTTAAACACCTCAACAAACCTTTTCAAAGAGTCAATAACTTGCTGTTGAGTAGGGTTTTTACCGATAGCTTTTACAAGTGTCTCCGATATTCTTAAAAAGTATTCTTGCAAATTTCTATCAGCACTCCTAAAAGTAATTATCGTAAAAGTCTGTAATCTGCTTGTGTTATTTTCTAAAATTTTACATTCAACGTTTTGCTCAAGCTGTAAGTATTTTAATCGAAAGTTTTTCAGACTAATATCTTTTATTCGTTTGTTAACGGACAGCAATAAAAGGGCATTACCTTCAAAATCTATTGCAATCCTAAATTCTGGGTACTCTGGAATTGGAATAGCATTAAAAACTTTGCTATCATTATCTGAAATAGAAAGTGTATCGTATAGCGCAATTAAATTCATGCTTGCCTAATTATGTCTGTGCCAATATGTTCAGGAATCCAAATTGCAAGTGTTGGAACATTCACAAAATCTGTATCTCTAATATTCAGCAAGTGAATTTGAATAGTCAATAAATTGTCATCCTTTATCTCCGAATCACCCGGATAGGTAACCTCGCCTATTCTTGGGTTTCGACCTTGAAAGAGCTGTTGGATTTCATCATTACGGTTAAGCCTACGAGTTCTCCCTGCCCAATTATCAATTGAACTGGCGCTCATTAAATAAACTAAGCATTCCTCGTCGGGGTGCTCTTCGATGTATCCTTTCAGAATGCCACGCAAGCTTGAATAGGTTGTGGAATCGCTTTCTCTTGTATAACGTAGCCTATTCAATAAATTCCCTAAACAGTCTCTAATCGTAATCCTTGCGACTAAATGCTTTTGCTCTTCTGTTCTGCTTGCGTGTCCTTCATCTTGGGTAAAGCTTTCAGAATTTGATCGTAAAAATGCAAACAAAGCATCTCTGTTTGCAGTAATAAGTTCTTCCGTGTCGTGTGGAGCATTTATTCTAAACCAATCATTACCGAAGCTATCTCTGTCTAAATCATCGTAAATAACTGCTCGCCTTGTTAGATTCAGCATTTGGTTAAGCACCGCTTCTCTGTCCCAATCGTTTAGATGTCTGTTGTTCAGGTCAAACTCCAAAAGCCTGTTTCTCACATCTTCTTCGTGCTCAACAATGAAATTGTATGAATCAATCGTAACTTGGTCAAGAAATACACGGCAATAGCCTAAATAAGCTTTCTTGTAACCAAAAAATCTTGCTCTTTGTTGGATAGTATCAACGTTTCCTGTTCCTATATTCCTTGGCATATATGTAACAGTTAATCCTTCGACTGTAAAGCCTCTGTCCATTGATTGACCACCTACTAAAATCCAAGAATAGAAATCATTCCAAGGTATTCGAGGTGTTTCTCCATTGCGTGAATTTACCTCAACAATTTGAGTGTATCGAAGCGCATGAATTAGATTATTTCCTGTAAGAGCTTCGAAAGCTAGTAAGTCAGGAATAGTATGCTGCAATTGATTATAAGATACTCTAAACTCATTTATTAATTCCTGCCTATCATCATCATTGCTTGACAATAATCTTTGCCAACTATTGCAAGTGTTACGTATCCAATTCGTAAACTCGTTGTGGTCGCCTTGTAATCTTGATGGATGAACAAGCATAGTCCTGTTCCTATGATTGTTCTGCATTTCTCCCGCTACAACTCCTAAAAAGAAAATTCGCAAGGCATTTTTCAAGCTTTCTGGAATTTCATATAACGGATTACCCGCAGTAGGAATTTCGTTGGCTGGGATTTCTACAATTAAATTGGGATTGCTTCTGAAAAACTCTTTTCCTCCTGTATATTCTTGTCCCGGTGTAAGCAACTTTATGAAGTTAGGGGACAGCCTATCCATTATGTTTATGAATAAATTGGCCTGTGGTGTTGCTGTATATTGTAAAAATGTATGGTGCGGAAATACCGACCGTAGTGCGTTTATTCTCCTATAGATGGTAGAAACTTGGTTTTCAGTTAGGTTTTCAACATCAATATTTTGTCTTGCCGCCCACCTTGCTCTTGTGTTTAAGCTTGCTTGGTCGCCTTCATCATCAATAATTAGCGTAGGCACACCATTCAAATTTTGCCCTTTCAGAATATTCACTAAATTATTCAGATGAGATGTATTTTTCATTACTGTGATAAGTAATGTTCGGCACTTATTATTAGGAAAAGTTGGATCAGCCCATTGAGCCAATGTTGTTTCAATGGTCTCTGCTTCCTGTCGACTACTTGGATTTTGAAGCAAAGTCCACTTTCTGTCAAAACGTGTATTTAATCTTAAATCATTGGCTAATCTTTGCGTAGATTGATCTACCAAGTTAGATGAGACACCTGCAATTACAATGACAATCTGATAATTGTTATCTCTCGCCAATGCAGTAAGCATAGTGAAAGAAAGTGTTTTACCGCTTTGCACATAACCGATTACAATTCCCGTTTCATTATTAATAGGGTTGTTGGGATTTCCACAAACCTGCATTATACGATATGTTTCGTCCAAAATGCGTTCGCCATTTTCGTTTAATGATCTGTCTGCACTGGTAAAGCCTTTACTCCTAAGCAATTCGCTGGTTTCATCGCCTACAAATGGCTGCCATTCGCTGTTTGCATTGTTATTTTGTATTTCAATTATCTCTACCATTTGCGACTTATTTTGATAAATTAGTAATCAACTCATTAAAGTTCCTGCGAACTTCACCTTGATTTTTATAGCTGTCTTTTGCAATTATTTCAGAAAGCCCAAGAGATGCTGCAATACGAAGTATTGGCTCAATTTTGCTCGTGTCTGCTCCCGCAAACTCAACCATAAAAGGATGGGTAAGGGAAAGCCTGATTCCTATTTGCCGAACTGATGCATCTCTAACTTTTTCTTTTATGAAGCTGTCGCCAACTTCAATCAACTCCGTCAGTGATGGGTCATAAGACAGTTCAATGGATATTCTCCAATCGATTCTATTAAATCGTATATCAAACTCTCGATGTAAGGTTTTTTCCGTATGGGTTAAAGCTTCTTTTTCGGGCGTTTCAATCGCCGAAACGTTATTGACAACGTCTGCAACTGCTTGAGGAGCTTTCTTTTCAAAATCATCAACTGTTTCATCAAGAGCCTTAACGGCTGCTTTATATTCCTTCTCGGTCGCTCTAACTCTATATTGTTCTGCCTGCTGTAAAAGAGGAAAGTCCTTGGAGCTAATATCGTCTTTTAAAAGTCTTAGGAATATATCAAGGTTCTCGTCCCATTGAACTCCTTTTTTTGTGAAGTTTACATTAAAGCCTTCCAGATGCAACTCACCAAAAACTCTTTGATAACGATAACTGTTTGGCGCTCCAAAAATAAAATCAGGCCTAAAGCCATCATCAAAGCTCCCTTCAATTACTCGTCCTCTACGGAATAGGGCGAAGCCGGCTTCTGATGTTGACGCTTTTTCGCGGATAGCAACAAAACCGTGAACACTTAACCCTTTTTCTATATCAAAATTGATTTCCTTTCTCCAAAGAATGGCCACTCCGCTTTGATCATCATATCTAGAAACATTTAAAACTTTGGGATCATCAAATTTTAGCTCTTCATTATTCAGTGTCAGCTTTAAAATTCCTTTACGAATAAACTCTCTGTAAATGCTTCGTAAATGATCTTTAACTTTTGCAACGCCTTTACGCCTTGGCATTCTGTTTACGTTATACAACTCCACGATTGTGTAATGATGATCTTTGTCGCAAGGCCTTGTTTCAACATCCAACTCTTCCAGCTTATCCTCAAAAATTTTCTTCATATCAAAGAAAACCTTTTTGACATATCCTTCTCCTAATGCTGTGGTCGTTACGCACCAGTTATCCGCAAACCAACAAGCCGCAGATTTCATACCCATCCCAAACTCTGATAGCCCAGAATTATCAGGCGGCACTTCTGCTGCTCTAAAAGCTCTTGGATAATCCGCTTCCCCAATTCCTCCTGCATTGTCACGAATGGTAATTTTATTTTCAGGCTCACTAATTTCTATTTTTACTACAAGCTGAAAATTTTCTCCATCAATGGCTTTTATGGCTTTTTCCGCTTTCAAATAACTGTCAATTGCATTGTCAATGAATTCAGCTAAAGCAAACCAAGTCTCATACTCTATGTGCTTTAGAATAGACAGCATTGTTACTTGTGGTCGAATATTTACTTTATCTTGCCGGCTCATATTCCTTTGAAATTGGATCAAATTGCTTGTGATGGGTAGCAGTACCATTCAGCTTTTTTACTTTTGGGCTTTCAACTATTAGCTTCTCTGCAATCAATTTTACGATTTTCGCATTAACAGCATTACCTAAGGCCCTGAAGGCAGCATTGTCATTTGGGGGTAATTTCAGACCCTCCAGCGCTTGTAATTTCAACCCTTCTTCCTTTGTTATGTATCGTTTCTGCCAACCGATGATTGGAATTTGTGTTTTAGTGCAAACCAGTGAGGGGAAAAAATCGACTTTCTTAACCCTTATTCCGGAGGCTCTGAATTGCAATATGTAATCCGCTATTTTCCTTTTGCTATTGCCAACATTCCACTCTAATTTTTGCCAACTCTGCGATTCATATTTTGCAATTTCCTTTACGACATCTTGAACATACCTTTTGTTTTCCTGATAAAATGCCCTATTTTGCCTTATATAGCTTCGCTTCCAATTGGGGAATGCTTTTTCAACTCTTGCGTAGCTTGGTAAATGTGCTCGCTGCTCTTCTTTTGTCAGCCCTTTTAAGCTACACCCAAAATTACCCTTATACTCGCCTAATTCTGCGGCGGAAAGCCTTAGCGGATAAGAAACCTCAAAGGGATAAGTTGCTCCAAACTCCATTCCCCAAATCGGGAATGAAGGCAATTTTGTTTCTTTCGGAATTTGTTCAATGAACCTTTGCCATAGCTTTAAACACTCCTGATTCGCTTTTGGCAATTCTTTAAACTGCTTCGGATTTTCTTCAATGAATTGGTGAATGTTTATTATCGATGTTTTTTGCTCGTCAATTTCACTAAAAGAAAAGTGTTCGAGTCCTTTCAGAGAGCCAACAATGAAGATTCTTTTTCTATGCTGTGGTATTCCAAAGTCTTGTGGTGAATAAACTTCATGATCAACTTCGTAGCCCAAACCGGCAAACTTTTTGTGCATGTAGTTCCATGTTTCTTCATTGTCATGTTGTTTAATGAACGGAACATTTTCAAGGATAAAATACTTGGGTACTCTATATTCAAGAATTTTCACAATCTCGTCAAAAAGTGTACCTCGATGGTCTTCTCGTCCTAATTGTTTACCCGCCTTAGAAAACGGCTGACAGGGGAAGCCTGCGCACAAAATGTCATGCTTTGGTATACTATCAATTTCATTAGCCACTATTTTTTTTATATCACCTTTAGGCTCAATTCCCCAATTAGTTTTATACACATCTCGCAAGGTTGGATCAAGTTCACTTGCAAAAACACACTCGTGACCAAGCTCGTGTAATGATTTGTGAAAACCGCCAAGGCCTGCAAATAGGTCAATGAATTTCATCTAATCTCTGATTCTATTATTTTTTTGTATAGCTTTATTAACGTTTTTTCTCTTTGCTGGCTGCTAAGCTCACATTCCCAAATTATTAAAACATTCCAGCCGAGGTGTTTTAATTCCTTTTTGTTTCTTTTGTCCCTTTCAACATTTTTTAAAATTTTGGGTATCCAATAATCCGTATTGCTTTTAGGCATTCTGTTCAACTTACAATTATTGTGAGCGTGCCAAAAGCAACCGTTTATAAATACTACTGTCTTATATTTTGGAAAAACAATATCGGGGTTTCCGATTAGCTTTCTATTGTAAATACGAAAACGCAATCCTTTGCTGAAAAGATATTTACGAACAAGCAATTCAGGTTTTGTGTTTGTTTTCCTGATTTTGCTCATTATCTCACTTCTTTTTTCTTTTGAAAATTTATCTTTCATATGGTCAGGGAAATCGCATAAAAGATTTTCGATTCTTTCTTGCCCTTCCTTTATCTCCTTCAAAAAACCATTTGCAAAAAGGGACATTTCACAATTATTTTCTATTTAGTATCCTTTGACCGAATCCAGCTTATGTTGAAGCTCCTCATTTCTTTGTCATGAATGCCTGCCATTATTATTTCTTTTTTAGTTTCAACTCTCCATAAAGTGCCTCCAGCAGTTCACAGGGGTTCACATCTATTGCAAGAGCTATTTTGTATAATTCTTCAGCTTGTAATCGAGTTGTAGGATTTAAGGACAATTCGCTGATCCTGGCTTTACTCAACCCTGTTTTGCGAGCAACTTCCGACTTGTTAACCGATTTTTGAGTAAGATATAGGCCAAGCTTAGTCATTAGTTTTTCAAGATTTTCTAAACATTTTATTAGCTTAAAGCTATATTTTTTTAGAAAATCAAGACCACGTGGTTTGAAAATTATTAGTTTTTCCATAAGTTTGTATTGACTTTCTAAACATTTGGCTTGTCTTACTAAAATATTAAAGATGCAAAAGATACTCTTTAATACATCCTAATAATTAAACCATAAATTGCGAACACAAAATATTTGGTGTTTGCTTTATTCTCGTTCTCCGAAACTGCGACCTTCATAAGAACTCGAGAAATAAGGTAAAACGCTCACCTCATGGCGTGGGCGTCCTTGTTCGGGTTCAGGGTGTCGCAGCCCTCGGAGACGCAGGGACCAACCCACGTCTCTTTTTTTATACGCTGCCGGTTGGTCTTTTCACACATCCCTCACTTCTAAATGTTTCCCATGCAAAAGACTTCAGCCGGCAAGCAATCGCAACGAAAGCCTAAGCCGGAACTAAAATGGCAAACCGGCGCTTACGAGCGCCATGCAGAGTACAGGTTTATCCTGCCCTATCAGTTCCTCTTACTGTGCAGGCTCATGGATGTACCACCTCAGCAAGTGCTAACTGATTTTATGGACAACCTCTCCTGCGGTAGCTGGAAGCGCGCGGGCAGAGATCAAGCCAAGGAGCACCTAATCAACTATTTTATTGCACATGGTTACGGGCAGCACCACTATACAGAAGCCGACATCCGCGAAATATTTAAAGAAATGGATGCGGTTGGCCTGCTGTTTCCCCATAACGGCAGCGGTAAAATGGTAGATCTCTACTCGAACTGGCGGGATAAGCACCAAACTTACTGGTTTAAAAAATGGTTCCGGAAACCCAGGCGTAAACTATTAAAAAAGGACGTATTATGAAACCGTTCGCCATCTACCACCTTTGCCAGGAGGCTTTCTCCTTTCACCAACAGCAGCTTACGGAGGTAATTGTAAAAGCGGCTAATCCGGATATGATGTTCCTGCTGGGCGCTACGTTACACCGCAAAAGATGTGAAAGCATATTTAATGATTTGGCCCCCTCTTGTCAGCATATATCAGATTGCACGCTGCTGATACTCTTACCAAACCTTGCTAACAAAGAGCTGCACGACTGGCAGGACAAGATAGAAAACCATTGCAGCAACGCCATACCGGTTACTACGCTTGTATTACAAACGTCTACTTTTATAGAATGGCTGCAGGCGGGCCTCCCGTTTGCAGTAGCTGCATGGCAACATGCACCTGTGCTGTACGATGCTGGCAACATTTGCCGGGAAGATATACCAGAGCCGAGAGAAACCATCAATAGCAAAGAAGCCACCAAACAATGGGAAGACGGGCTATCCAAAGCCAAAGAATTCCTGGCAGGGGCGGAACTGTACCGCGTTCGCAAACAGCACAAAATGGCGGCATTTATGCTGCACCAGTCCGCCGAACAGGCTTTGCGAACATTGCTCAAAGTGGGGACCGGCTATCATGCCAATACCCACAGCATTGACCGGCTGCTCCGCTATGGCAGCCTGGTGGCTTATCAACTGCCACAACTATTTCCCCGGCAAACGGAGCAGGAGAAACGCCTGTTTAACCTGTTGCAAAAAGCCTATATAGATACCCGCTATAAAGAAGATTACAAGATCACCGATGAAGAGCTGTTAACCCTTATCGAAAAAATCAGGCGCATCCACGAAATACTATCAGAAGCGGGAAAGGCCATTGTGACCGCGCCACCACCACCTGTTCCTATATCCCGCGAACGGCCGGAACTGCTGAATGCCCTTGACAAATAAATATACCATGCATGGAAACCAATCAATCACCTCGGAAACGTTTTAACAAACCTTGGCACTTTTTCAGGCAAGCCAACAAGCGGCCGTTTCGCGGCCTGCGGGAAGTATTTAAAAACTACCACCTGGTTGATCTAAAGCAAGAAATACAGCGCTGGCAGCAGTTAGCGTTATGTAATGACCAAAGCGCTTATGACGAGGGATGCTCACGGGAAAACCTGATGGATTTTATACAGGAATTGCAACGGCTGACGGAAGCGTTTCATATGCTGAATGAAAGAAAGAACAGACATAGGAAGCGCAAACAGCGAAAGGGCTTATCAAAGCAGAGCAGGCAAATGCTGGCACAAATGAACATTCCCGTTCTACTTACCGATGAAGAAATGAAAAGCCCGGAGAATGTCATCAACCAATTCTGTAAAACCTTCCGCCGGTCTTACGTTCAAATGGAGTTGCTGGATTTATTAGACGCCGTGATTACTTATGAAGGAGATAAAAAAGTATATAAAGGGCAGTTAGTGCTATTCTATGAACACCTATATTTCTTAGTAAGGCTGGCTTATATAATGCGTCAAAGAGAAGTCTCTACCCATAGTAAACGTAAGGAAGGATTTTAAATGATTGACGTGCCATTTGCATCCCTTTTTGCAGGAATATTGTCCTGCTGCGAGTGTACGAACGTCAGCGCCTCCGAATATCGCCCGTAAGAAAATTGAATAAACTAAGCTAAATTTATCCCGTAATCAGCTCTTTGCTTCGCCGCCAAAAATCTTGCTGGCAAATTACTGGCAAATTTAAAAGGGTCGCATATAGCGACCCTCGTAAATGATTGAACTTCAGCTCCCCCTGCTGGACTTGAACCAGCGACCCTCTGATTAACAGTCAGATGCTCTAACCAACTGAGCTAAGGAGGAATACTGTCGATCCGGGCGGTGAAGACCGGCCAAAGGATAAGCTCATCCGGCTTGCTCCTGGTCCCGCATCGACATTCCCGAAAGGGGCAGCAAAAATAAGGATTTTCCCTTTCCAACAAACATCAACAAAAAGAAAATTTTATAGCACAAAACCCGGATAAATATTTATAATTCACAGCTTTGTTCATATCCACCCAAACAACCCACTCTCCATACCCACAAACACCCCATCCTCCTCCTCACGCACGGGCCAGGTCTTTAAATAATACCCTTCCCCGCTCGTATTCCGCCCGTTTTGTAAACTGAACTTATACCGGTGCACGGGACACACCACATTCCCTACGGCATCGATATAGCCCTCGGCCATAATTCCACTTGCATGCGGACACTTATACGCAAACGCAAACAGCTTCTCCTGGAACCGGCCAATACAAACCTTCTTTCCCTTTACCTCTACCACAGCAATTCCACTGTCATTAAAGAAGAGCTCGGCCGCACTGGCGGCAATTAAATGCCATTGGTATTTTTTATCAGACATGCAATTAATAGAAGAATTCAGTCTTGTAAGGATAGCGGATGCGGTATAATTCCCGCACCTTGTTCAATATGGTGGCACGCAGTTCGTCGATATTTCTGCGCTCGGTGGCGGATATGAAAACACAGTTGCCCTGCAGCTCGTTTTCCCAGCGGGATTTTAGATCGTTTAAGATCTCCGCACGTACTTCTTCCTCCAGCCAGGGATCGAAGGTGTTTTTTTCGTATTGGTCCATCTTGTTGAAAATGGTGATTACGGGCTTGTCGGCGGCGTTGAGTTCGCGAAGGGTGTTGTTCACTACGCCGATCTGTTCTTCGTATTGGGGATGGGAGGTATCTACTACATGCAACAGTATATCGGCTTCGCGCACCTCATCGAGGGTGCTTTTGAAGCTTTCTACCAGGTGATGCGGCAGTTTGCGGATGAATCCTACGGTGTCGCTCAGCAAAAAGGGCGTGTTTTCGAAGACTACTTTGCGGGTAGTGGTGTCCAACGTGGCGAATAACTTGTTTTCGGCAAATACATCGCTTTTGGTGATCAGGTTCATAATGGTGCTCTTACCCACGTTGGTATAACCTACGAGGGCTACGCGAATGAACTCGCCGCGGTCTTTGCGTTGGGTGGCGGCCTGTTTGTCTATTTCGGTGAGCCGTTTGCGCAGCAGCGATATTTTATCGCGCACAATACGGCGGTCGGTTTCGATTTCGGTTTCACCGGGACCCCTGGTGCCGATACCACCACCGAGACGTTCGAGGTGCTTCCACATACCACGCAGCCGGGGCAAGAGGTATTGGTACTGGGCCAGCTCTACCTGCGCCTTGGCCTGGGCGGTTTTGGCGCGGCGGGCGAATATATCGAGGATAAGGTCGCTGCGGTCGATGGTTTTTACGTCGAGGATCTTTTCGATGTTGCTGATCTGGGATCCGCTCAGCTCGTCGTCGAAGATCACGATATTGATGTCGCGGCCCTGGATATAATCTTTGATCTCCTCCAGCTTGCCCTTGCCTACAAAGGTGCGGCTATCGGGGTGGGGCAGCTTTTGCATAAACCGCTTTACGGCCTTGGCCCCGGCGGTTTCGGCCAGGAAAGCCAGCTCCTCCAGGTACTCCTTTACCTGCTCCTCGGTTTGTAGTTTATGTACCAGTCCTACCAGTACGGCCTTTTCTTCCTGGTTGATGACGTTCTTCTTATCTAACAAGTTCCTTTAGTTTTCAAATTCAGAATAGACCAGTATATAAGCAATTGCCGTTCCTGATCGAAGGGCAAAATTACCGGTTTTGGAGGGAAGTGGGGGGTAGAAAAAAGCCCGGAAGATTTTCGTTCTCCCGGGCTCCAAGGCTTTTAACAGCTTAATTTCTTACAAACCGCTGATCGATATCCCCACCTGGAAAGGCCTGATATCGGGACCAAACCCTTCCTTAATAAAATTATTGATCTGGTATTGTCCATATATACCCAGCACACCCTTGCTGATACGTCCGGTAACGGCCAGCCTGGTACTGTTGAAATAACGTTTTGCTTTTTCCTTCTGCACATAACTGTTCACGGTGCCGCCGCTCTTATTCAGCAGGTTTTTGCCCTTGGTGCTGGCAGCCAGCATGGTACCCACCTTGGCGCCAATAGCAGCCTTCCAGCTTTTATTGGGGTTCACGGGGTTGGCGGCAAAACGAAGCTCGATGGGGGCCTCCACATAGGTGGTCATCAGCTTGTATTTCTTGAAATAGTTGGTGTCGGATACATTTCTAAATGTCAGGGCGTTCACGTTGCGGCCGGTAACGTCGACGATCATCTTGTCGAAATATACGTTGTCGGTTCCCAGTCCGGCGCCAATGCCTACGCTGAAGCGTGGGTTGGTTTTGAAGGGGAAGTCGAACATAAAATACATGTTGAAGCTGCGCGGAATCCCTTTCAGATTAACGGTATCGGGCGTTTGCGTCCATCCGTTGTAACCGATCTGGATCATGAAGTGGTCATTGGGCCGGTTCGACAGGTTGACCTTGCTCCAGTCCTTCTTTTTGGAGGATGGTGTTTTCGCCGGGACGATGGTGGTATCCTGAGCGGGAGCGGAAGTTGTTGAATCCTGTGCCTTTAATGAATATACTGATGCCAGTGCGAGGAAAAACGTAAACAATTTTTTCATACTGTCTTGAAATGATTGTCAAAAGTATCTTTCACAGGGTTAATGAAAGGTTAAGGTTAAAAAAAAGCCCATAGCAGTGCCATGGGCATCACGAAGTTGAGTATCGACAAGAACTTTAGGTGTGGATCCTGTTGGGATCGAACCAACGACCCTCCCGACCTATGGTCGGGATGCTCTAACCGCCTGAGCTTTTGCAATTAATTGCTGGATTCGCTCCCGGTTTCTCCAATTCTTTAGTTGCTTCTCCCGTTTTAAGGCCTCGGATTTACCTGGAAATCCTTCTTTATAACAAATTATCCAATCTTTTGCCCTTCCGGTGAAGCCATTATGATTGGATAGATGTTTTGTAAGCCTGCTTTCAGGGTTTTCGGAAGAACCAATATAGAAAAGATCTAAATGAGCTGAATACAGGATGTATACGTAGTAAACCATCCTATAAAATTTTGTGGATCCTGTTGGGATCGAACCAACGACCCCCTGATTATGAGTCAGGTGCTCTAACCGTCTGAGCTAAGGATCCAAAGAGCTTTTATCACCTATATAACCAATGATCCTGTTGTGCTCGAACCAACGACCCTCCCGACCTATGGTCGGGATGCTCTAACCGTCTGAGCTAAGGATCCAACTGCCAAGGCAGTAATTTTTTATCCCGAGGTGTGCAAAGGTAACTAATTTGACCAATCAACAAAAAGAACTCTTACAATACTCCTCAATTTACACAAAAGATTGATTGTTAACATACCAGCCGGTAAATTACCCCGGCTGGCATATTCAGTTAAAACGGGTAATGCCGCAGCCCCCCATCCACATTCCACACCGCCCCGGTAACATACCGCGCCCTGGGCGAAACCAGAAAAACAGCGGTATTCGCCATATCCTCTACCTCGCCAAAATCACCCAGCGCTATATTCGCCCCGGCAAATTCCTTTCGTTGCTGCGGCGTAAATATCCGGCGGGTGTTTTCGGTATCTATCAAACCGGGCTGCAGGCAGTTCACACGCACATTAAATGGCCCCACCTGGGCAGAAAGCTGCTTGCTCCAGGCGGTGAGCGCGGTTTTGGCAACGGCAGAGGCATTGATGCTTTTCAGCTCAAAGGTGCTGATCACATTCAGCACTACACCCTGCTTCCGCTCCATAAAATGCGGCAATAAGGCCTGCGTCAACTGCCGCGGACGCTCAAATTCAAGGGTGAACGATTCCTGCCATTTTTCGTCGGGACCCACCGCATCCAAAGGCTGGCTGCGGCCGGCATTGTTCACCAGTATATCTACCTGGCCCATTTCAGTCAAAGCCGTTGTTGCAATCAGGGCGGCACTGCCGGCATCGGTGAGTTCGCTCACCAGCGTGATGGGCGGTTCGCCACCGGCAGTTTTGATATCAGCCTTGAGATGGTCGAGTAATTCCTGGTTTCGGGCCACGGCCAGCACCTCCACCCCTTCCAGCGCCAGCGCCTTTGTAATAGCCCTGCCAATACCCTGGCTGGCGCCGGTTACGATAGCCTTTTGTCCTTTCATAAACAATTCCATAATTATTGCGTTTTTGTCGTTTGAACGATACACATTCAAAACTAGCAGACAACCCCAAACTATTAACCGGTACAACCAATTGTATGGCCCTATCAAATATGTAAGTAATGTCGATACGAAAAACAAGTTCTACCTACACACGCAACGAACAATGCCTCATCAACTGCGATCTTACCTATGCAGTACACAAAATAGGCGGACGGTGGAAATTGCTGATATTAAGCAAGCTGCAAAAAGGCAGATCGCGGTTTTCTGACCTCAAAAAAGAATTCTCCTATATCACGGAACGTATGCTGGCACTGCAACTGCGTGCGCTGGAGCAGGATGGACTGATAACCCGCAAGGCCTATGCAGAAATGCCCCCGCGGGTGGAATATGAACTAACGGATATGGCAAAGCTGCTGCTGCCGGTGCTGGATCAACTCAGCAGTTGGGGCAATAAACTGCGTGCGTATCACCATGAACAAATAAGCAATCATTAATAAATGTGACAACACGATAGTGCATCTTTTTAAATATTTACTTTAACTTGTGCAGCAGCATTCTACCGAACGGAACGGTCTACCATCCGGAACCATTCGCCCTCCATTAACTATGCTTGCCAGCTCTAACATACAGGAACTGCAACAACGCATCGCGCAATTCGACGACCAGTCTGCCTATAAAGAGCTGTTTTCCCTGTTTTACAAATCCCTTCAGCAATTTGCCTATTCCTTTGTGCGCTCACACGAAACAGCCGAAGAGATCGTATCGGACGTATTCATGAAAGTGTGGAAAAAAAGAGCAGGGCTCAGCCGCATCCAGAATTTGAAGCTGTACCTGTTTATAAGCACCAAGAACTCTGCGTTGAATTACCTGCGGGCGCAAAAGAAACCACTGGTGCCGGCAGAGCAATACCAGGTGCAGTTGCAGAGTATTTATTTCGACCCGGAGAAACTGATGCTGACGGCAGAAATGATGGGGCGGGTGCAGAAGGCGATTGCCGATCTGCCACCCAGGTGCCAGCTCATTTTTAAGTTGGTAAAGGAAGATGGGTTGAAGTATAAGGAAGTGGCGGAGTTGTTGCATTTGTCGCTGAAAACGGTTGAGAACCAGATGAGTACGGCGATCAAAAAAATAGGGCAAGCCATTCATTTTGATATAAGGACGACGTTGTCGTCGAGGTCGTCATGAGATAATGACACCGTAAGAGATATCGGTTGCCAACCCACGAAGCGTCCCTAACGGGACGCAGCCATCATTACGCGGCTGGCACCCGGGCTAGGCCCGGGGTTACCAACAGGGCGTCCCTAGCGGGACGCAACCACCATTACGCGGCTGGCCCCCGGTCTACGCCCGGGGTTACCAACAGGGCGTCCCTAGCGGGACGCAACCATCGTTACGCGGCTGGCACCCGGGGCTACGCCCGGGGTTACCAACAGGGCGTCCCTAACGGGACGCAGCCATCATTACGCGGCTGGCACCCGGGGCTACGCCCGGGGTTACCAACAGGGCGTCCCGTTAGGGACGCAATGTATAACAATCAGGTAAGCGCACATCACACGAAATCCCAGGCAACTCCAGCCAAACACCCCCCAAAACACTCACCCTCCAAAAAAAATCTCCTCCCCCTATGGGGGTAGCCACTTCAAACCTGTGTCCATATGGATATATTCTCTATTTCCCATGAGTAAAGACAGGATCTGGTTGCTGGTGAGTAAAAAACTGGCCGGTGAGGCTAACACAGAGGAATTGATGGAACTGGAAGACCTGCTGCGTCATGATCCTGACATGCACTACGCCCTGGAGAATATTGCCGGCCTGTGGAACCTGCCCAACCAACACAGCATCGAAACGGAAGAGGCCTTCGACCGCCATACCAGTCGCATGAAAGCAAACGGTGTTTCATGGCCCGAACCAGGTACAGCAACAACCGGGGAACCATTTTTGCAGCATCGCTCTTACAATACCTTATGGTTTACCGGTATAGCAGCCGCCCTCCTGCTTATAGCAGGCATCATATGGTGGTATCCCGGCGCCAAACAACCCACAACCAACCCGGTTGCCAAAACACCAAACGAAAAAAATGAGATCAGCACCCGCAACGGATCAAAAACAAAGATTACACTGCCCGATGGCTCGAAGGTTTGGCTCAATGCAGGCAGTAAACTGGTATACAATAAAGAATTCGGCAACAACGTACGCGAAGTGGAATTGAGTGGGGAAGCTTTTTTCGATGTGGTACATGTAACCGCACCCCAAAATGGTGAAAAAATACCCTTTATCATTCACACCAAACAATTGGATATACGCGTACTGGGAACGGCCTTCAATGTAAAATCTTATCCCGGTGAAAGCATCACCGAAACCAGCCTCGTAAGAGGTAAAGTGGAAATAGTGATCCACAACCGGCCCGACGAAAAGATCATACTCAAGCCCAATGAAAAACTCATGGTGCGAAACGATGAACCGGTACCGGTAAAGGAAGACAGCGTTACCACACAACCCGACAACAAACCGCCGCCACTGGTATCACTGAGTAAACTCACCCCCCGTGAAGACAGCCTGATAGTAGAAACCGCCTGGGTACAAAACAAACTGGTATTCGATAACGAATCATTCAACGATGTAGCAGCGAAAATGGAACGATGGTATAATGTGCAGTTTAAATTCAAAGAGGCACGCTTGCAAAAACTTCGTTTCTCAGGAGTATTCGAATCGGAAACCATTCAACAGGCGCTGGATTATATGAGCATCACCGGCCCTTTTCATTACTCTATGCAGGGTAATATGATATATATAGGTAGATAAACGTATTTCGTATATAAAATTAGCTGCCAAATGAATCAAAACAACAGCACATAATACCCTAAAACCAAAAGCGGGCATCTGTTGCTGCAGACACCCGCCGTTGTCAAATACAGGCTGAATGTGATTCCTGCTTAACGGAGCAGGAACAAACCCATTATTTAACATTCCAATTAACAAAGTATGAAAAAAAACGGAATTCTGCTGAATTTCGGCAGGGACCCGCTTTTACAAAAGTTAGCCCGGGTTATGAAGCTATCCTTTGCCATCATCCTGATCAGTTGTCTTCATGTTTCTGCCGGTGGCTTTTCTCAATCCAGGATCAGTGTCGACTTTCAATCGATCCAGTTAAAAAAGGCATTATCATTTATCGAGAAGAAAAGCAACTTTCGCTTTTTATACAATGAAGACCTGGTCATCAATGCTCCTCCCATCACCCTCACGATGAGTAATGCCGAGGTGACCGAAATACTCAGCCGTTTATTCGACCGTTCGGGTTTAACCTATCAAATAATGGCCAATAACCTGGTGGTGCTGAAAAACGGCGGTGCAAAGCGTGCCGACATTCAGGTGTCGGGAAAGGTAATGAGCGCAACGGGCGAAGGCATTGCCAGTGTAAATGTGCTGGTAAAAGGCACTACCACTGGTACGGCTACAGATACTTCCGGTAATTACACCATCATGGCGCCCGAAAACGGTACGCTGGTATTTTCCTCGGTAGGTTTTAAAACACAGGAAATACCTATCAACAACCGCACTACGATAGACGTGGTGATGGAGCAATCCGATGAGTCGCTGCAACAGGTAGTGGTGATCGGTTATGGTACCTCCAACCGCCGCGACCTTACGGGTTCGATAGGTGTGGTAAATCCCGAAGACCTCAACAAACGTATGGCGGCCAACCCCATGACGGCGCTGCAGGGTAATGCACCCGGTGTGCAGGTGGTAACCAGTAATCAACCGGGTGGCTCGCCCACGGTACGTATCAGGGGGGTGGGTTCGTTTAACAACACCTCGCCGCTGTTTGTGGTAGATGGAATGTTTGTTGATAATATCGACTTCCTGAACCCGAACGATATCGGCGAAATGTCGATCTTAAAAGATGCCTCCGCGGCAGCCATCTATGGTGTGCGTGCGGCCAATGGCGTGGTGATCATCACCACCAAAAAAGGAAGATATAATATGAAAACCCGCGTTACCTATAACGGTTATGTGGGTGTTCAAAAACCAACGGGTAATTTCGATATGGCCAATGGATCCCAGTATGCAGCCATGCAACTGGCCAAAGGCATACCCGCCGATTCATCGAAGGTGACCACGTCGGTGGCCAGGTTTGGTGGCAGCGGGCTGAACCCCACCACTAATACCGACTGGTACGACGAATTATTGAAAGACAATGCGCTGATGCATAGCAACAGCATCGATCTTTCGGGCGGCGGCAGTACGGTGAACTATACGGTAGGGTTGAACTATTTTTACCAGGACGGTATCCTGGAGGCCGAGAACAATTACAAACGATATAATATCCGTTTACAACTGGAGGCAAAACCGTATGAGTTCCTGAAACTGGGTCTTACGGCACTGTATACGAATTCTACCCAACGAAACCCCAACCGCGATGCCTTTACACGCGCCTATACAGCATCGCCTTTATACCCGGTTTTCGACGAAACCAACCCGGTTACCTTCCCTAAAAAATACACCTCATCGGGTACGCTGGGGTATAACAACAATATATTCAACAACCCGGTGGCGGTAGCCGATTACTGGTTCGACAGAACAAAAGGTTTCCAGGTGCTGCCCACGATCTATGCCGAAGCAGACCTGATCAAAAACAAACTCTCCTTCCGCAGCCAACTGAGCCAGCGTTACGGATCGAGCCTGAACCAGAATTTTTTACCGGCCTATTTTATCGATAACAACCAGAACTCAAGAACTACCGTATTAACTACTACGGAAGACAGGACAGAAAACTACATACTCGATAATTTACTCACCTACCGCGATTCGCGCGGCGATCATCACTGGACCTTCCTGCTGGGGCAATCGGTTCGTGAAGAAAGATACCGCTCTACCCAGGTGATCACCGACAGTGTGCCTACCCAGGAAGAATTCTGGTATGCCGACCAGGGTATACGCCGTACCGATGGATACAATGAGGCGGGTTACAGAAATGCTTCGGCTTCGTTCTTTGGCAGGTTGAGTTACGATTTTGCCGGCAAATATTTGCTTACCGCTACTTTCCGTGCAGATGGTTCTTCGAAATACCAGGAAAAATGGGGATACTTCCCATCGATCGGTTTGGGATGGGTGATCTCTGATGAAAAATTCATGGACAACCAAAAGATCTTCGACATGCTCAAGATCCGTGGTTCATGGGGTAAGCTGGGTAACGATGGTATCAATCCCAACCCCGGTTACCCGGAAGTAAAAACAGGTAACGAGTTTTCAGGCATATTCGGAAGCACCGGTGGAACAAATGGTACGTTGATCACGGGTTACCGCATCGATCCTATTTACGGCACCATCGGTTGGGAAGAAGTAGTAGAATGGGATGGCGGTATCGATTTTACCATGCTCAACAGGCGGTTAAAAGGTTCGGTGGACTATTATCATCGCCAGACGCGCGACCTGGTGTTTGAAAGAAACGTTCCATTTACCGGTTTGCGTAAGATAGGTAACTGGGGCCGGGTGAATAACAGCGGCGTAGAGGTGCAGTTGAACTGGGCCGATAAAATTGGCAAACTGGGTTACGAAATAGGCGGTAACCTGAGCACCCTGAAAAATGAGGTCGTTGACCTGCAGGGTTTGAATAACCTGCCCAGTGGTATTACAGAATTTCCAACACGCACTTCGGTAGGCCAGCCATTTAATTATTTCTACGGTTATGAAGTAGAGGGTATTTATCAAACCCAGGAAGAAGTGAATGCCGATCCTATTGCAGTAGCCAATGGCGTACAACCAGGTTTCTTTAAATACAAAGATCAGAATGGCGATAAACTGCTCGATGAACAGGACCGTGTGAATCTCGGCAGCTATCTTCCCAAGGTGTATTATGGAATTAACCTGGGTGTTAACTACAACAATTTCGACCTCTCGATCTTTTTCCAGGGTTTGGGTGGAAACAAGATCCTGAACATCAACCGCGGCCTTAGGCAAAAATTCCCCGACATGAATGGCGACGAGGAATTTGTGACCAGCCTGTGGACCGGCCCGGGTTCTACCAACGAATTCCCATCGGCATTCGCCACTACACAAACATGGAACAACAACGCCAGCTCGTTTTACGTAGAAAACGGTTCTTACCTGCGTTTGCAGAATGTGCAGATCGGATACAATTTCAAACTGGGCAACCAGGACAACAGCGCCTCCTTCAGGGTATATGCTACCGCCGACAGGCCATTGATATGGAGCCGGTACAGTGGTATAACGCCTGAAGTAACATCGCCGGGACGATTGCCGAAAGACCGTCCGGCAGTGGCTGAAAGGGTTCAGGCCACCCAGGTATCCAGCTATGGATACGATCAAAACGTTTATCCAACAACTGCCGTGTATACCATTGGCGTAAGAATCACTTATTAATTTCTAATCAGTCAGAACCATGAAAAAGATCATCAATATATGCTTGTTTGTATCGGTGCTGGTGGCCACAGGATGTAGCAAATTCCTGGACCGCCCTCTCGAAGACCAGGCGCCACCCACCGTGATCGATTATACCAATTTAACCACTATGTATTCGCCGGTGTCGGGTATGTACAGGGCCGCCGGCGGTGAAAACCCTGGTTTTTCACACTGGGTAGACCTGGGTATCAGAACCGTACGGGGCGATGATGTGGCCAAGGGCTCCAGCCCCGGCGACCAGGGCACGCTTACCGATATCAAGAATTTTCAAAACGAAAACCCCGGTGTGGTTTCTTTCTGGGGTAATGGCAATTACTGGAACGATCATTTTGGCCTTGTGTTATATATCAATGAGGCCCTCGCCGACCTGGACCGTTATGCTGCCAATATACCGGCCGGCGATGCCGCCAATATGGCTTTGAACAACCAGTATAAAAGCGAGCTGCGGGTGGTACGCGCCTGGGCGCATATGCTGGTTTCGCGGGTTTTTGGGGATGTACCCATCGTGATAGATAATAACACCATTACCACTATTCCAAAAAGCACCACTACTGAGATCAGGCAATGGATCATTCGTGAAATGGATACCGCTGCGAATTTTCTTGAAGATGCCCGGCCCAACCAGGCATCGCATGTGGGCGCGGTAACAAAATATACCGCTTTGCTCATCAAGGCCAAGGCAGCAGCCGACATTGCGGGTAACGACAATGGCAGCCCTTATTGGGATACGGTGATACAGGCCACCGACGAGATCATCAACAGCGGCAAGTTCTCCCTCTATCCTGATTTTTACCAGTTGTTCAAGATACCGGGTAAACTGTCGAACGAAGCCCTGTACGAACTGCAGTACTCCGACTTTGGTACCAGCACAGGCACCAGTGTTACGCCCGGCGCTTTCTTCGATTTCCAGGGGCCCAATAACAACGAGCCGCCTGTAGCCGGTTGGGGTTTCCTGTCGCCCACAGCAGAGATCGAAAACTTTTTCCAGAGCCGCAACGACTCGGTACGTTTGAAAACGACCATTTTATATGCCGGCGCTACACCCACTACATTTGCCACCACGCCAAGCGGCGACCAGATTCGTGGTAACGCAAACGGGCAAACGCGGTTTATGGGTAAAGCCTATTTGCCCAAGAACCAAATGACACCGGGCAGAACAGGCTATGGCTCTAACAACAACGTACGTGTATTACGATTTGCCGATGTATTGCTGCTGAATGCCGAAGCCAAGGTGCGTAAAGGCCAGAACGGTGATATACCCTTTAACGCGGTACGCACCAGGGCCAAACTGAACCCCATTACCGGGGTTAGTTTGCAACAGGTGCTGGACGAACGCCGCGCCGAGTTTGCCTGCGAATGGTGGGGCGAACGTTATAACGACCTCATCCGAACCGGCCAGGCCGCCACCGTACTGGCGCCGAATGGCTTTGCGCCTGGTAAAGAATACGTGCCGATCCCGCAATCACAAAGAGATCTGAATCCTAATTTGTAAGCAACCAGAATAAAGCGGGCATGATAGCAAAAGGCTGTCCCTCAAAAGACAGCCTTTGTTTCATTTAACGTGGTCTGCTTTTTTTATGAAAAAGATGGGGGGCTGATTATTGTGCAAAAGCTGCAAATCACCAACATCTAATACATACCCATCATGAAGCTTAACAAAAAGGTGTTTATAACCCTTACCTGCCTGGTATGGGTTGTACCTCAGCTACATGCGCAGAAATATAAAAAGCAATACAGGGGTTTCGTCAAAATGTCGGCCCAGGACGAACAACTTTTTACCACTGTTCAGCGTCAGACATTTCAGTATTTCTGGGATGGTGCAGAACCGCACAGCGGCATGGCGCGCGAGCGTTTTCATGTAGACGGCGTGTATCCCCAAAACGATAAACATATTGTAACCAGCGGCGGCGCCGGTTTTGGCGTGATGGCCATACTGGTGGGCATCGAGCGTGGGTTTATTACACGCGAGCAGGGCCGCAAGCGGCTGGATACGATCGTGGATTTTTTGAAACGGGCCGACCGTTTTCACGGCGCCTGGCCGCATTGGCTGGATGGCGAAACAGGTAAAACAAAACCTTTCAGCCCCCGGGACGACGGCGGCGACCTGGTGGAAACATCCTTTATGATACAGGGTTTATTGTGTGTACGTCAATATTTCAACCAGGGCGATTCGGCGGAACAAGCGCTGGCCGCCCGTATAGATACCTTGTGGAAAGAGGTGGAATTTGATTGGTACCGCAACGGCGAAAATGTATTGTATTGGCACTGGAGCCCGAAGCATGAATGGGCCATGAACTTTCCCGTGAAGGGTTATAATGAATGCCTGATCATGTATGTGCTGGCCGCCTCATCGCCCACCCATGGCGTGCCGCCTGAAGTGTATCACGAAGGCTGGGCCGATAGCGGCAAGATCGTTAGTCCCTGTACGGTATACCGCGGACTACCCCTGCAGTTTTATCACCAGGGCGGATCGATGTACGGGGGGCCTTTGTTTTGGGCGCATTACAGCTACCTGGGGCTCGACCCGCGTGGTTTGAGGGATCAATATGGCGATTACTGGCAGGAAAACCGTAATCAAACCCTGATCAACTACTCCTGGTGCGTGAACAATCCCAAACATTATGCAGGCTATGGCCCACAAAACTGGGGACTTACAGCCAGCTATTCGGTAAAAGGTTATGCAGCCCATGCACCCGGGCAAAAAAGCGACCTGGGTGTGATATCGCCTACCGCCGCCTTATCATCTTTCCCCTACACACCCAAACAATCCATGAAAGCCTTGCGCTATTGGTACGAGTATAAAAAAGACGAACTGTGGGGGCCCTATGGCTTTTACGATGCCTTTAGCGATAAAGAACAATGGTATCCCAAACGTTATTTGGCTATTGACCAGGGACCGATTGTAGTGATGATGGAAAACTACCGGAGCGGTCTTTTGTGGGAGCTGTTTATGAGCTGTCCGGAAATTAAAGAAGGTTTGAGAACACTGGGATTCAGAAGTCCCCATTTAAAAAAGAAACGATGATGAAATTTTTTCTAAGTATAGTGCTATTTGCTGTCTGTTTCGAATTACCCGCGCAAACTACTACCTACTGCAACCCCATGAACCTCGACTATGGCTATACGCCCATACCCAATTTTACACAATGGGGTAAACACCGGGCTACGGCCGACCCGGTGATTGTACAATACAAAAACGAATACTATTTATTCAGCACCAACCAATGGGGTTACTGGTGGAGCACCGACCTGGTAAATTGGAATTTTATTTCCAGGTTTTTTCTGAAACCCTATCACAAGGTATACGATGAGTTGTGCGCACCATCTGTATGGGTGCAGGGCGATACCATGCTGGTATTTGGTTCTACCTATTCAAAAAACTTCCCGATATGGATGAGCACCAATCCCAAAGGCAATGAATGGAAAGAAGTGGTGGATTCGTTTGAGATCGGCGGCTGGGACCCGGCCCATTTTGTAGATGACGATGGCCGGTTGTATATGTATAATGGCAGCAGCAACCGCTATCCATTGTATGGCATAGAGCTGGACCGCAAAACCTTTGAACCCATTGGCACCCGCAAGGAAATGTACCTGCTGGAAGACTGGCGTTATGGCTGGCAGCGTTTTGGCGAATACTACGACAATACCTTCCTGGACCCCTTTATAGAAGGCGCCTGGATGAACAAACATAACGGCAAATACTACCTGCAATACGGTGCACCGGGTACCGAGTTCAGCGGTTATGCCGATGGTGTGGTGGTGGGTAACGATCCGCTGGGTCCCTTTACCCCGCAATCGATGCCCTTTAGTTTTAAACCCGGTGGTTTTGCCCGCGGCGCCGGTCATGGCGCTACCTTCCAGGATAAATACAAAAACTGGTGGCATGTAAGCACCATAGCCATTGGCGTAAAAAACAATTTCGAGCGGCGTATTGGTTTGTGGCCGGCGGGTTTTGATAAAGATGATGTGTTGTATATGGATGCGGCCTTTGGCGATTATCCCTGGTATATTGGACCGGAAGGGGCGAAGTTCACGGGATGGATGCTGCTGAACTATAACAAACCCGTACAGGTTTCTTCTACACTGGGCGCCTATAATGCCAACCTTGCCGTGGATGAGAATATCAAAACCTATTGGAGCGCGGCTACCGGCAATAAAGGCGAATGGATTCAAACCGACCTGGGCAGCAACAGCACCGTACGCGCCATACAGATCAATTATGCCGACCAGGATGTAGAATACCTGGGTAAAACAACCGATAAGTTTCACCAGTACAAACTCTATCATTCAACCGATGGAAAAAAATGGAAGCTGCTGGTAGATAAAAGCAACAACAAAACCGATGTGCCGCATGATTATATACAGTTGGAGAAGCCGGTGGAAACAAGATTTATAAAATTGGAGAATATACACATGCCTGGTGGTAAATTTGCGATCAGCGGTTTGCGTGTGTTTGGACAGGGGCATGGCAGTAAGCCCGACAGTGTGAAGCAGTTTATTGTGTTGCGCACCGAGAAAGACAAACGCAGCGCCTGGATCAAGTGGTCGCCGGTGGACAATGCCTATGCGTATAATATTTACATGGGGCTGGAGCCTGGTAAATTGTACAATTGCATTATGGTGCATGGTGCGAATGAGTATTATTGTAAGACGATGGATAGCCAGGTTGGCTATTATTTTGCGATAGAGGCAATTAATGAGAACGGTGTATCGCAGCGGGTTACAGCTCACACGCCGTAGTAATTAGCATAAAACCAAACAGAATGATAAAAAACACCCTATTTTTCGTTACTCTAACTATTGCTTTCCTTGGTACAAAAGCCCAACCCTTCAAAAAAGAGATCGAGGACTTTAAAAAACAGGACAGCATTAAAATGCCACCCAAAAACGCCATCCTGTTTACCGGCAGCTCCTCCTTTCGCCTGTGGAGCGATGTACAGGAACAATTCCCCGGTTACACCATCATCAACCGTGGTTTTGGCGGCAGCACCATCCCCGATGTGATCCGTTACGCCAACGACATCATTTTTCCCTACAAACCCAAACAGGTAGTGATATACTGCGGTGATAACGATTTGGCCGCCCGCGACAAGACAATTACCGGCGACAGCGTGGCCAACCGCTTTATTACCCTGTTCAACCTCATTCGCAGCAAACTGCCCAAAACGTCCATTGTGTATGTAGCCATAAAACCAAGTCCCAGCCGTGCCCACCTGATGCCCCAGGCCGAGGAAGCCAACAACAAGATCAAGGCATTCCTGGCCACAAAAAAAAGGACCGGGTTTGTAGACATTTATAGTAGAATGCTGAATCCCGATGGTACACCCGTGCAGGCCCTGTTTAAAGAAGACAACCTGCATATGAACGCACAGGGTTACGCCATCTGGAAGGATGCTATTCTTCCTTATCTCAGTAAATAGAAAACAAAACATCCCACGATGCGGACATTATCGATACTGCTTGCCGCCTGCCTTCATTTCACAGGCATGGCCCAAACCACACCAGCCGCCAAAATGAATGCCTTTATCAGCGGCCTGATGAGCAAAATGACCCTGGAGGAAAAGATCGGGCAACTGAACCTGGTAACACCCGGCTGGGGCGTGCCCACGGGGTCGGTGGTAAGCAAGGGAGTAGAAGATAATATCCGCAAAGGCCGTGTGGGCGGTTTGTTTGGTATTTATGGTCCCGAAAAAGTGCGCCAGGCGCAGGACCTGGCCATCAAGGAAAGCCGGTTGAAGATACCGTTGATATTCGGGCTGGATGTGATACACGGGCATAAGACCATCTTTCCCATACCGTTGGGTTTAAGCTGCTCCTGGGATACCGCTATGATCGAACGCAGCGCCCGCATAGCTGCCGTGGAAGCCACGGCCGACGGGTTGAGCTGGGTGTTTTCGCCCATGGTGGATATTGCCCGCGACCCGCGCTGGGGCCGTATTGCTGAAGGTTCGGGTGAAGACCCCTACCTGGGTTCGGCTATTGCCCGCGCTATGGTAAAGGGTTACCAGGGCAGCGATCTGTCGAAAGACAGCACCGTAATGGCCTGTGTAAAACATTTTGCCCTCTATGGCGCCTCCGAAGCCGGCCGCGATTACAATACCACCGATATGAGCCGTATTCGTATGTACAACGAATACCTGCCGCCCTATAAGGCGGCTGTAGATGCCGGTGTGGGCAGCGTAATGAGCTCGTTCAATGAAATAGACGGTATACCTGCCACCGGCAATAAGTGGCTGCTGACCGACCTGCTGCGCCGCCAATGGGGTTTTAAAGGCTTTGTAGTTTCCGACTATACCAGCGTCAACGAAATGATCGCGCATGGCATGGGCGATCTGCAAGCCGTGTCGGCCCTGGCGCTGAAGGCCGGTTTGGATATGGATATGGTGGGCGAAGGTTTTCTTACCACCCTGCAAAAATCATTGAAGGAAGGAAAGGTGACGCAAAAACAGATCGATGATGCCTGCCGCCGTATACTGGAAGCCAAATACAAACTGGGATTGTTCGATGATCCTTTCCGCTATATCAACGAAACAAAGGCGCAGCAAAACATATTGAACGAAGCGCATCGCAAGGCCGCCCGCGAATTTGCCGCCCGCTCGATGGTGTTGCTAAAAAACGCCAATAACATATTGCCCCTGAAAAAAACGGGTACACTGGCCCTGGTAGGTCCGCTGGCCAATAACCAAACCGAAATGCTGGGCACCTGGGCCGTTTCGGGCGATAAAACAAAAAGCATAAGCATTATCGAGGGCATCAAAAATGTGGCGGGCAGCGGTCTCACCATTTTGCAGGCAAAGGGCGCCAACATTACCGATGATACCTCCTTTGCCAAACGCATCAGCCCGTTTGGTCCGCCTACTGAAATAGACCCACGTTCACCCGACTCGCTGATACAGGAGGCCGTGGATATGGCCAATAAGGCCGATGTGGTGGTGGCCGTGGTGGGCGAGGCCGCGGAGATGTCGGGTGAATCGGCCAGCCGAACCAACCTGGATATTCCGCATGAGCAGTTGAAGCTGTTAAAGGCCCTGGTAAAAACCGGCAAACCGCTGGTGGTAGTACTCATGAATGGCCGGCCGCTTACCATTCCCTGGATCGATAAAAACGTACCCGCCATACTGGAGGCCTGGTTCCCCGGAACAGAGGCCGGTAATGCCGTGGCCGATGTATTGTTTGGCAATTACAATCCTTCGGGTAAACTTACGGCTACCTTCCCCCGTAATGTGGGACAGATACCGATTTATTATAATGCTAAAAATACCGGGCGGCCGCAGATGCCGGGGGATGCGCCTAAATTCAAGAGTAATTACCTGGATGTGGAGAATGAACCTTTGTATCCATTTGGGTATGGGCTGACTTATACCACTTTCACATATAGTCATATCAAGCTCGACCGCACCTCTTTCAGGCCGGGGCAGTCGTTGACCGCTTCGGTTACAATTACCAATAGTGGGAATAGGGATGGGGAGGAAGTGGTGCAGTTGTATATACGGGATATGGTGGGTTCGGTGACCAGGCCGGTGAAAGAATTGAAGGGGTTTCAGAAGGTGGCGTTGAAGGCGGGCGAGTCGAAGACGGTTAGTTTTAAGGTAACGGTGAATGAACTGAAATTTTATAATAGTGAGTTGAAGTGGGTGGCGGAGCCGGGGGATTTTAAGGTGTTTATTGGGGGGAATAGCAGGGACGTGAAGGAGGCGGATTTTAAGTTGTTGCCCTAGCCGCAGCCTTCGACCAGCTAATCAACACATTCCAGTACATTTGCGCATGTTCAACAGCATCATATTCGATCTCGGCGGCGTCCTCCTCAACCTCGACACCGCCAAAACCCGCGATTCCTTCATCACCCTCGGCATCACCAATATCGACGACCTGTTTCGCATCGGCCATGCCGACTCCTTCTTCAAAGACTATGAAGTGGGCCACCTCAGCGACGACCAGTTTGTGGAAGAAGCCCTGAAACGCACCCGTCCCGGCACCACCCACCAGTCCATCATCGACGCCTGGAACAGCATGCTGCTCGATTTCCCGGCCGAACGGGTCGAATTCCTGCACCAGCTCAAAAAACGCTATCGCATTTTCCTGTTCAGCAATACCAACTCCCTGCACCTGCAGTCGTTTCAAAAAACCTTCCGGGAAGCGCATGGCATACCCATGGACAGCCTTTTCGAAAAAGCCTGGTATTCGCACGTGATCAACCTGCGAAAACCCGATGTGGCTGCCTTTGACTATGTAGTGAGGGAAAGCGGGCTGGATGCCGCCAGCACCCTGTTTATAGACGATGCCCTGGTAAATGTGGAAGGGGCGCACGCCGCCGGTTTACAGGCCGTGCACCTGGAACCGGGCAAATCCATAATGGATTTGAATATTGAATATTAAATATTGAATATCAAATATTGAAGTACTTCAACATTCAATATTCATTATTCAATATTTACTTCTCTTTTACTTCCTCAAAATCGATGTATTCGCCCACCTTTTCATTGGGAGAGGAAGTGTTGGCATTGGCATTGGTATTGGTAGATTGGCTGGTATGCTGTTGTTGCTGTTGCTGTGCCATTTGCTGAAAGTCGCGCATCTGCTGGCGCATACGGCGCGATACCCGGTAAACGGGCAGGGCCACCCTGACAATAAACTTATAGGCGAACCAGGCAAGCAATATCCAAATTAGAACTTTCAGTATCATAATGCAAAAAAGTATGACTGGTAAAGGTACAATTCCGGTGCCTGAAAACCTGTTAAAAAAGCCCTAAGGCCAGCCCGGCTTCGTGTATAGTAACAACAATCACTTGTCCCAATTGTTCCCCAATGGCTTCATACAAAAATAATTTGGGGGTACCGGAACTATTTGGAAGTAATGAGTTAAATCCCTTACCTTTGCATAGGCAAAAGTTAGTTAGAAAGGGAACGGAAGCGTTCCCTTCTTTTATTTCTGTAAGAGCATGATGGAAACACCAGTACAGGCAATTGAACAGATGTTACAGGATTTGCTGGCCAACGATTTGGCTTACTTCCTGGTTGAGATCAAAGTAAAACCCACCAATAACGTAAAGATCTATATTGATGGCGACCAGGGAGTGACAATAGAAAAATGCATTTCCTGGAACCGGGCTTTGTATAAAAAGATAGAGGAGGCCAACCTGTTCCCCAACGGCGATTTTTCGTTGGAAGTATCATCACCCGGCGTGGACGAGCCCCTGAAATTGTTCAGGCAATACAAAAAAAATCTCGGCAGGCCGGTGGAAGTGATCCTGAAAGACGGGATGAAGGTAACCGGGAAAATGATCGACGTGCAGGACGAAGCCATCATTGTGGAAGAAACCAAAGGAAAGAACAAAAAGAAAGAGGTGATTCAACACACCTTTGCATTCGACAACATAAAATCAACAAAAATTCAAACTGTATTTTAACAATCCCCGGCATGTGATGCCGGGACTGTAAAATGACACATTATGGCAAGCATAAACCTGATTGACGCCTTCCAGGATTTTAAGGAGGCTGAAAATATCGACCGCCCCACCATGATGAAAGTGGTTGAAGACGTTTTCAAAACCCTGCTGCGTAAAAAATATGGCAGTGACGAGAATTTTGACGTAATTGTGAACGCAGAAAAGGGCGACCTGGAAATAATGCGCCGCCGTACCATCGTGGAAGACGGGTCCGTAATGGATCCCCTGGCCGAAATAGCCTATAGCGATGCCATCAAAATAGAACCCGACTTTGAAATAGGCGAAGAATTATACGAGGAAGTCAATATCCTCGATTTCGGACGCCGGGCCATCCTGGCCGCCAAACAAACCCTGGCCAGCCGTATCAGCGATCTGAAAAAGAATGTGCTGGTAAAAAAATACGGCGACCGCATCGGTGAGATCATCAGCGCCGAAGTATACCAGGTTTGGAAAAAAGAGATCTTGTTACTCGATGAAGAAGGAAACGAACTGATCCTGCCCAAATCGGAACAAATTCCGCAGGATTATTTCAAAAAGGGCGAAACAATCCGCGCCGTTGTAAAGAAAGTAGAGCTTAAAAATAACTCACCCGTTATTATTCTGTCCCGTACTTCCCCCTCCTTCCTGGCAAAACTGCTGGAAATTGAGGTACCTGAAATATTCGACGGATTGATTGTTATAAAAAAGATCGTTCGCGAACCCGGTGAAAGAGCCAAGGTGGCCGTGGAATCTTACGACGACCGTATAGATCCCGTAGGCGCCTGCGTAGGTATGAAGGGCAGCCGTATCCATGGCATTGTACGTGAACTGAAAAACGAGAACATCGACGTGATCAACTGGACCAACAACATCCAGTTGCTGATACAACGCTCGTTGACACCTGCCAAGATCACCAGCCAGGACCTGGACAATGATAAAAAACAGGCTAATGTGTACCTCAAACCCGACCAGGTATCGCTGGCCATCGGTAAAAAGGGCGTAAACATTAAGCTGGCACAGGAATTAACGGGTTATAGCATCGATGTATACCGCGATACAGAGGGCGAACCCCAGGAATTTGATATCGACCTGGAGGAATTCAGCGATGAAATTGAAACCTGGGTCATCGACGAGTTCAAGCGTATTGGTTGTGATACAGCACGCAGCGTGCTCGATCTCACACCCGAAGAGCTGGAACGCAGAACCGACCTGGAAAGGGAAACCATCAATGAAGTTCGCCGTATATTAAACGAAGAATTTGAAAAGGGATAGGCATGATATATGAGGATATTCCGGTATGTAAGACCAATTTGGTTTTTTACGACTAATTTGCCTGTTCCAAACAGCAAACACAACAAAAAATTGTCTTTTTATTACGAATGGCAGAAACAACAACACTTAGATTAATGGCCGCAGCCAAGGAGTTCAACATCGGTAAAGAAACGCTGGTGGACTTTTTGGTAGGTAAGGGATTTAGCAAGGACGATCTCAAGCCCACGTCGAAGCTGACGGAGGACATGTATCGTGCTTTGCAACAGGAATTCCAGAGCGATAAAGTGGCCAAACTGAAAAGCGACCAGATCGATCTGCCGAAGGGAAGCCTGGAAGCAAAGAAGAAAAAAGAAGAAGAAGCAGCGCAGGCACAGGTTTTCAAGAAAGAAGTGGTTAAAAAAGCGGAGCCTGTAGTGGAAGAGAAGAAAGAAGAAGAAGCGCCCGTGGCCCCACCACCGCCGCCCCCACCGCCACCGCCGGTAGCAGCGGAAGAAAAGGAAGAGCCAAAAGCAGAAGAAAAACCGGACGTGATAAAACTAGATGCTCCCGAGATCGAAGGCCCCAAGGTCCTGGACAAGATCGACCTTTCTGCCATCGATTCATCTACCAGGCCCAAAAAGACCATTTCGGTCAAGAAAAAAGAAGAAACACCTCCCCCGGCAGCCCAGCAACCTGTAGAGGAAGCGCCTGCGGCGGAAGAAAAGCCAAAGAAAAAGGAAAAAGAAAAAGAGAAAGTGGAAGAAGCGCCCCCCGTGGCAGAAGAAAAGCCCAAAAAGGCCAAAGAAGAACAACCACCGGTTGAGGTGGCTGAAAGCGCCAAAGAGGCTGAACCCGTGGCAGAAAAACCTGCTGAAAAAGAGGAAGAAAAAGACGAAGCACCACCGGTCATTGAAAATATCAAAGCCGATAAACTGACCGGTCCGAAAATATTGGGCAAAATTGAATTGCCAACCGGCAAACAGGAAGTCAGCAAGCCCAAACAGGTGGAGGAAAAGCGGAAGCGTAAACGCATTCCCATCGAGAAAAAAGATCAGCAAACCCCGCAGGAACGCGCCCAGCACCTGTTCAAGAAACGAGAACCGGGTCAGCAGGGTGGCCAGCAAGGCGGTCAACGCCAGGGTGGTCAGGGTGGCAACTTCAGGGGCGGTAACCGTCCCGGCCAACGCGGCGGCCGCCATCATGCACCCCGCGAGGTAAAAGAGATCAACGAAAAAGAGATCCAGGAAAAAATACGCGAAACACAGGCCAAACTCTCCGGTCAGGGTGGCCGCGGCAAAAGCATCAAAGCCAAACGCCGCCACGACAAACGCCAGAGTATGGCCGAACAGGATGCCGGCGGCATGGAAGACAACAAGCTGCAGGTAACCGAGTTCATCAGCGTAAGCGAACTGGCCAACCTCATGGACGTAAGCTTTGCCGAAGTGATCAGCAAGTGTATGAGCCTGGGTTTGATGGTATCTATCAACCAGCGCCTCGATGCCGAAGTGATCGAGCTGGTAGCCGGCGAATTTGGCTACGAAGCCGAATTCATCGACATGGAAAAACAGCTGGAACTGGAAGAAGAGGAAGAAGCCGATGATGAAGAAAACCTGAA
>Ga0065721_10049254_pt1 | contig 40137 bp, 39 predicted proteins | sample Mesricmetagenome_FD_59108 | JGI IMG/M metagenome (GOLD analysis project Ga0065721, IMG submission 59108) | Mesophilic microbial community from rice straw/compost enrichment Sample: eDNA_1 v2 (version 2) | ecosystem: Engineered > Solid waste > Grass > Composting > Bioreactor | place: USA: Davis... | reverse complement strand
GCGGCGTGGCTCCAGGCGCTGGCGGCCGCCGGGGCCGGGGGACGGCCCAGACCGGTTTCGCGCACCACGGCCATGAACCGGTCGCCCCAGACCGCCGACCACGGCATGCCGGTGACCGCCAGGAACAGCACCACGCCGCCGACGTAGAAGCCGGTCAGGGCGTGAACATCGCGCCAGAACGGACGCCGCGCCGGATTGGCGCGCTTCAAGGCGAAGGCGGCGACGCCGCGCCCTCTCGGCCACCAGAGATACAGACCCGTGGCGAACAGGACGATGGCCCAGCCGGCGACGACCTCGACCAGCAGGTTCATGGCCGGGCCGAACAGGCTGAGGGAGTGCAGGCCCTTGATCGTCTCCATGACGCCGCCATAGGCCGTTACGCCGGTGACGCGGGCGGTGTGCGGATCGACGAAGACGGTGCGCTGCGATCCGTCCGACCGGTCCACCCGGGCTCGCACGGCCTCATCGGCCCCGGCGGGGATCAGCACATTGGCGACCCGCCCCTGACCCGCCTGGGCGGCGGCGGGCAGCCAGGCGTCGGGCGAGGTCACGCCCGGCGCCGCGGCGACCTGGATCATCGGTCGGTACAGGGCCTGGTCGATCTCGTCCTTGAACAGATAGATCGCCCCGGTCAGCGCCAGCAGCATCAGGAAGGGCATCACCAGGACGCCGGCGTAGAAATGCCAGCGCCAGACGGCGCGGTAGGCTCCGGACAGACTGTCCGGAGGCCTGTTTTCGGCCGCGCTCACCACGCCACCCGTACGCCGATGAACGCCGCCCGGCCTTCGCCCGGTTGATAGACGTCCTGGGCGCCCGTGAGGCCGTTCACGACCGCGCCCGCGTTCGAGATGTACTTCTCGTTCGTCAGGTTCCGCAGGTCGGCGAAGAAGGCCACGCCGTTCGGCAGATCGATCCCCGCGTTCAGGGACAGGGTGGTGTAGCCGGGGTATTTCACCTCATTGGCGTAATCCACATAGACATTCTGCGGAACCCACTCGACCGACGGCGCGACGAACCAGCCGGCCGGATGCTCGTACTTCAACTCTGCGCGATAGGCGTGTTCCGGGATGATCGGCAGCCGGTTGTCGCCATAGAACGCGTCGCCATCGAAGAAGAAGTCGGACCATGTATAGGTCTGGCGCAAGGTCAGGCGCCCTGGCCCCCCGTCCATCAACCGCCAGTCCAGGCCGGCCTCGATCCCTTGGTGGACGGTGTCGCCGGCGTTGAAGGTCGAGGCCGGAATGTCGGCGATCACGACATAGTTCAGCAGTTCGCCTTCCAACTCGGCGCGATACGCCGAGATGTCGTAGCGGAAGGGGCCGCGCCGGCCGCGCGCGCCGATCTCGGCGGTCCAGGCCTTCTGTTCGTCCAGCGGGACGAACTGCGGAACAGGGCTCTGGACAAGGTCGTAGAAGCTGGGCGGCTCCACCGATCGGGTGAGGTTGGCGTAGACCTGAGATCCATTCTCGTCCTCCCACAGCAGGCCGACGCGCGGGGCGAACCAGTCGTAGGTCGTCTCGGCGTCGTTCGCCGGGTTCAGGTAGTTGTCGAGGTCACGCTCGGCACGGCCCCACGAGCCGCCGCCGATGATGGCGAAGCGGTCGGTCACGAACAGACGGCCTTCGGCGAACACGTCCAAGCCGGACGCTTGCTGCAGGGTGTCGCCGATCTTGAAGCCCCGCTGGCCGCCGCCGGTGTTGGTGAACACCAGGGCGTCCGTATCGCCGGTGCGATAGTAGGCGCCGGCGAAAGCGTCGGCGCGAAGGCCCATCAGCTGGCCGTTCCAGTCGAACCGACCGAACCCGCCATATGTCCGATAGTGGTTATCCACCACCACCGGCACCGGATGGTAGAGGTCCCGGTCCGAGCCATAGATTCCGCCCTCGAACACAAGGCTGTCGCTGAACCGCCAGCGGGTCTGAAGCGTGGTGCGGATGGAATCGACGTTCCGGCCGTAGTTCAGCGCGACCGCGCCCGGCGTCGCAGCGCGCGGATGGTTCAACGCATCCTCCTGCGTCGCGCCCGCCGACAGGTCCTGGTCCAGCGCATTGCCCTGGACGATCAGCCGCACCTCGCGGTCCTCGCCCAACTGGCGCCCGACGCTGACGGTCAGGCGCTTCCCGTCCGCCTCCTGGTGGTCTCGGAAGCCGTCGCTGCCCGACCAGGTCCCGGCGGCGTACACATCCCAGTCGCCGTGACGACGCGCGATGGCTGCGTGCAGGCGGCGGGTTTCGAACGACCCGGCCTCGAACCGCAGCAGGTTGTCGTAAGGGGTGTTCAGGCCGGTGGGAGTGATGACGTTGATCGCCCCGCCCAGCGCCGCGCCACCGAAGCGCAGGGCGTTGCCGCCCTTGTAGACCTCTGTGTAGCGGGCGATCAGCGGGTCCAACTCCTGGAACTCGCCAAAGCCGTCCGCCGCGTTGATCGGCACGCCGTCCTGGGCCAGCAGGACGCCCCGCAAATGCACGCTCTGGCCGATGCCGGAACCGCGAATGGACAGCCGGACTTCTTCGCCCCAGCGGCGCTGGGCGAAGACGCCGGGGACCGAACGCAGAGTGTCGGACAGGGCCAGGGCGTAGCGATCCTCGTAGCTTTCCGCGGCGACGACGGCGACGGCGCCGGGCGTGCGGCTCAGCCGGTCGCGCGCTTGGGCGACGACGGCCGGATCATCGGGATTGCGTTCGCCGGTTACGATGACCGAATCGACCTCGGCAATGGGCGATGCGTTCTGGGCGAAGACAGGGGTGGCCAGGGCGGCCAGCACCAGGGCGCTGGGCGCCGTGGTGGTGCGGAGAGACATGGAACGGATCCTGAAACAGAAGAGAGGGCGCGCGTCGACGGACGCACGCGGTCAGCGGTTCTGGTTCAGGCGACGGGTGGGGCGGTGGAAGGCGGCCGCGGAGGCGCGCGCGCCGGCGGCGGGGGGCTGACGCGGAGGGGCGCATAGACAACCTTCTGCGTCGGGCGGGCGCGCCGCGCAGGCTCCGGGGCGGGCGGGCAGGGCAGGGCGGCCGCCAGAGGCATGACGCAGGCGGCGCATTTGGCCCCGACATGGGCCTTGATCGGCCCGTCCACGCCGCCGGTCTGGATCGTCTGTGGCCCTTCGGCCGAACAGATCACCAGCGGCTGACCCGGCTGGGCCGCGGCGAGGGCCGCGAAGGGCAGCAGGGACCCGAGCGCCAGGGCGAAGACCGCCGCCAGGAAGGCGAGGGACTTGGCGATCGACCAATTGTCGGCCTGGCTGCGGGTCACACGCCGCGTCTACGGCGTTCAGTCGGCGATTTCTAGTGCGACGGCCTAGGTGCGCGACCAAACGCCTCGCGCAACTCGTCCTTGGCTCGCTCGAGCACCTTGACCTGCCTGTCCGGCAGGTTCTTGCCCGCGCGGTTCATGTAGAAGGTCAGCATGGACATGGCCGACTGGAACGGCGTGCCCTTCTTGCGATGGCTGTGCTCGGCGCTGCGCTTCAGCGACTGCGCGATCGCCTTGGGATCGTCAGATTCGAACAGGTGCGGCTTCACGTCCAGGGCGTCGCTGGTCTCCGTGACGTGCTGGGACCACTTCTTCGTGGGCATGGCGGGGTTCTCCTTGCAGAAGGGGTAACCCGCCGACGGCGCTAAAGTTCGCCGCGCGCCGCCTGGCGCGGACTGAACTTCGGCGCGGGCGCCAGGCGCATGACCTCGCCCTGGTAGCGCTCGTCGTCGCCGGCCAGCGCGAAGGGAAGGGCGTCGGCACAGGCCTGCAACAGGGCGTTCAGCCACGGCTGTTCGGCCTTGTGGAAGTCGCCCAGGACGTGGGGCATGACCAGTTCCTTTTCGCCCGGGTGGCCGATGCCCATGCGGGCGCGGCGGAAATCGGGGCCGAGCTGGCTGATGATCGAGCGGACGCCGTTCTGACCCGCCGCCCCGCCGCCGGTCTTCATGCGGAAACGGCCGGGGGCCAGATCGATCTCGTCGTGGAAGACGATGACCTCGCTGGGCTTGATCTTGTAGAAGCGCGCGGCCTCGCCGACGGCCCGGCCGCTTTCGTTCATATAGGTCTGGGGCTTCATCAGCAGGACCTTGACGCGGCCTTCGGGCGTGTCGACCTCGCCCTCGCTGATGATCGACTGGAACTTGGCCCGCTCGGCGCCGAACCGCCAGCGCCGCGCGATCTCGTCGGCCGCCATGAAGCCGATGTTGTGCCGGTTCTTCTCGTACTTCGCGCCCGGATTGCCGAGCCCCGCGATGATGATCATGGCGTCCTCATGCCGCTTGCGCCGAGCAAAGAAAAGCCCCGCCGCGGCGAGCCGGGCGGGGCCTGATCTTCAGGTCGAAAAGGCGATCAGCCTTCCGAGGCTTCCTCGGTCGAGCCTTCCGCCGCTTCGTCGGCGGCGGCCGACAGGGCCGCGGACGAGACCTTGATCGTGGCGATCACGAAGTCGCGGTCGCCGATGGTCGGCTGGGCGCCCTTCGGCAGCTGGACGTCCGAGATGCGGATGGTGTCGCCCATCTGGGCGTTGGCCAGGTCGACGACCAGCTCCTCGGGGATGCTGTCGGCCTTGACCAGGATCTCGACGTCGTGACGGACCACTTCCAGCGAACCGCCCTGGCGGTTGAAGGGGGCGTCCTCGGCGTTCTTGAAGTGCACCGGAATGGCGATCTTGACCGGAGCGTGCTCGTCGACGCGCATCAGGTCGAAGTGCAGCGGACGGTCCGACACGGGGTCGAACTGCACGTCCTTGGCGATGACCGGCTGGGTCTCGTCGCCGTACTTCAGCGTCACCAGGTGGCCCAGCAGCTTGCCGGTGTAGAGGGACTTCCGGAAGTCCTTCTCGTTCACCGAAATGGCGACGGGGGCCTTGTCGCCGCCGTACAGGATGCCCGGCACGGCGCCGGCGCGACGGGCGGCGCGAGCGCCGCCGGTGCCGACGCCTTCGCGGACGTCCACGTTCAGAATGATCTCGGCCATCTGGCTGCCTCAACAAACAACGGAACGCCGCGCTGACGAAAGGGCCCGCGCGGCGGGGTCATGAACCCTCGAATTCAAGAGCGCGGGCTATTACACGCATCGCGCCCGGGGCGCAACCGCCAAGACGGCGGTTTCAGGCGGCTTGCGCCTCTGTGTCTATCAGGGCGGCCGGATCGGCCACCATGGCCAGCAGTTCGGCGGCGTTGAAGGGCTTGGCCAGATGCCGGTCGGCGCCCGCGGTGCGGCCGGCGGCGATGTGCTCGGGCATGGCGTTTGCGGTCAGCATGACCACCGGCGTGCGTGCCGCGCCCATGGCGGCCTCATGCAGGCGAATCTCCCGCGTGGCGGTCAGCCCGTCCATGACCGGCATCTGCATGTCCATCAGCACCAGGTCGAAATCCCGACTGCGGAAGGCTTCGACCGCCTGGGCGCCGTTCTCGGCGACCACGATCTCCACCGGCGTCTGACCCAGGATCAACTCGATGACGCGCCGGTTGGTCGGATGGTCGTCCGCGACCAGGACGCGGGCGGAGCGCACCACTTCCGGCTCGGCCGCCTGGGCCGCCGCTCCCGGCGCCTCGGTCCGCTTCAGCGGCAGGGTCAGGATGAAGGAGGAGCCGCCGCCCGGTGCGCTTTCGCAATCCAGGCCGCCGCCCATCATCTCGGCCAGCTGGCGGCAGATGGAAAGGCCCAGGCCGGAGCCGCCGAACCGCCGGGTGATACCGCCATCGGCCTGTTCGAAGCGCTGGAACAGCCGTTCGCGCGTCGCGGCGTCGAAGCCTATGCCCGTGTCCTCCACGGTGAAGGTCAGCGTCGGCGCGCCTTTCGGATCGACGCCCTGCTGCACGGTTACGCTGACGAAGCCGGCGGTGGTGAACTTGACGGCGTTTGAGATCAGGTTGGTCAGAACCTGTTTCAGCCGAACCGCGTCGCCCAGCGCCCAGAGGTCGTCGTCCAGGTCGACGTCGACATGGTAGTCGAGGTGCTTCTGCCGCGCGTTCTCGGCGTAAAGCTGTGCCGCCTCGCGCACGGCGGCGGCGACGTCATAGGCGTCCTCGGTCAGCTCCAGCTTGCCGGATTCCACGCGCGCCAGATCCAGGATGTCGCTGAGCAGGGTCTGCAGGCTGCGCCCCGAGGCCTGGATCAGGTCCAGCATCTCGCGCTGCTCGTCATCCAGTCGGGTCTTGGCCAGCGCCTGGGTCAGACCGATCACGCCGTTCAGCGGCGTGCGGATCTCGTGGCTCATATTGGCCAGGAAGTGGCTCTTGGCGACATTGGCCGCCTCGGCTGCGTCGCGCGCCTCGACCAGGGCTTCCGCGTCCCGCTTCAGGTCGGTGATGTCGGTGCAGACCGTGACCACGCCGCCTTCCGCCGTGCGACGGTCCTGGACCCGCAGCCAGCGGTCGCCGAGGATGCGCTGCTCCAAGGTCGCGGACAGCTGCCGTCGCGCGGTCAGGCGCTCCTCCAGCCATTCCTTTTCCCGGCCGACCGCCTCGTCATAGCGACCCTCGGTGATGCCGATCTGCAGGATGTCGCGAAAGGACAGGCCGACCTTCAGATGCGGCTGCAGTTCCGGGTTCACCTCGGCGTAGCGGGCGTTCCACAGCACGATCCGGTCGTCGGCGTCGTAGAAGGCCATACCGTCGGGCATGGCGTCGACGGCCTCGCGCAACTGCTTGAGGGCGCCGGACCTGGACAGATGGTTCATCCAGGCCGTCAGGCCGACGGCCCAGGCGATGGCGATGGCCCCGGCCAGCGTCAGCCCGTTCACGACGCTTGGCGACAGGCCCGCAGGATTCGGCCTCGTGGCGTCCGGGACCAGGGTCACCGCCGTCAGGCCCAGCAGATGAAGGAGGATTATCGCGCCCGCGTCATTCAGAGCCAGCAGGGCCATGCTGTGCGCCGGGCCGCGTCTATAGAAATAGCCGCCGGCTCCAGCCAAGGCGCCGCCGGCCAGGATCGATACGGCGACCAGCGGCCAATTCCACTCCACGGACGCGGCGGCCCGAAGACCCGCCAAACCGACATAGTGCATGGCCGCCACGCCCAGCAGCGCGACCACTCCGCCCGCCGCCTTCATGCGCCGGCTGTCTTCCCTGAACGACACGCCGACCGAAAGCGGCAGCGTGGCCATGCCAATGCAGAACGAGAGGAAGGTCAGGAAGGGATCGTAGGCGACCCGCACGTCCGCGCTGGCCACATAGCTTTGCATCACCAGGCAATGGCCGGCCCAGACCGTGCCCGCTGCGGTCAGGGCCGCGAGGAGGCCGGGTCGCCGACCACGCGCGCCGCCCCAGGTCCATGCGCGGTTCATCAGCCAGAAGGCCGCGCAGAGGCCGACGACGCAGACCGTCGCCGCCAGGGCGATCAGGCGCCAGTCGTGACCTTGGCTCAGGCTTTCGACGAAGCGGTCCACATTCCCCCCTTTCGCTGCAAGCTTGAGCGAAAGTCCTAAAGAAAGCGTGCCGCGCCTCGGTTTACAGGCGCGACCTGTCGGCGCGGCGTCATAAAATCCGTGCAAGGATGGCGTCTGTTCGTTCGCACCAGAGATTCGCCGCCCTCATGCCCTACGAGGTTTCGCCATCGCCCGTGGCCCCGACGCCGACCTCGCGGCTGTGGACGGTCGGCGGGACGGTCGCCATCGCCGTGGCGGTGATGGGCGGCCTGGCGGTGATCCATCCCGATCTCGCCGACTGGCTGATCGGCGGCGCGGTCACGGTGGTCGTGTCGGCCTGGTTGCTGAACGCCTCGCCCCGAACGGCGGACGCGGCGCCCCCGGCTCAGGGCGAAACGGTGGAGACGCCGCCGGACGCGGTCACGGCCGATCTGCTGGACCGGGTGTTCGAGGCGCTGGAGGATCCGGTCCTGATCGTCAGCGGCGGCGAGCCGGACGACATCGCGGGGCGGCGGATCACCATGGCCAATCACGCGGCGCGCGACCTGCTGCGCATCCAGCGCCAGGGAGGGCTGCTGGTGCAGGTGATCCGCGAGCCAGGCGTCCTGGAGGCCGTGGACGAGGCTCTGTTCGGCGGGGTGTCGCGCGCCACCGACTTCACCACGGGCGGGCAGCGGGACCGTCGCTGGCGCGCATGGACGCGGCCATTGGGCCAGGGACAGGGGCTCGCGCTGATCGTTCTGCGCGACGAGACCGACGTGCGGCGCATGGAGATGATGCGCGTCGATTTCCTGGCCAACGCCAGCCATGAACTGCGCACGCCCCTGGCCTCGCTGAGCGGCTTCATCGAGACGCTGAAGGGGCACGCCCGAGAGGACGTGGTCGCCCGCGACCGCTTCCTGGACATCATGGCGGCCCAGGCCGACCGGATGACCCGCCTGGTGGCCGACCTCCTGTCGCTCAGCCGGATCGAACTTAACGAGCATATTCCGCCCTCCGGAAGGGTCGATCTGGATCGGGCGGCCGCCGACGTGGTCGACGCCGTCAGCGTCATCGTGCAGGAAAAGGCGGTGTCGGTGGCCCTGGATCGGGGGGAGGCGAGGGCGTCCGTCAGCGGCGATCGAGACGAGATCGTGCAGGTGGTGCAGAACCTTCTCGACAACGCCGTCAAATATTCTCCCCGCGGCGGTACGGTCGAGATCACCGTCCGCGCCGACCTGTCCTTCGATCAGGCCTGGGCCTCGCGCATGCCCGGGGCGACCCGCTTGCCGCTGGTCACGCCCGACCGGAGCGTGGGCGTCCTCTACGCTGCCGTGACCGTGCGCGACCACGGGCCGGGCATGGCGCGCGAGCATCTGCCGCGCCTGACCGAACGCTTCTACCGCGTCGAGGGACAGAAGAGCGGAGAGCGCCAGGGGACGGGGCTCGGGCTGGCCATCGTCAAGCACATCATGAACCGCCACCAGGGCGGGCTGGTGGTGGAAAGCGCGCCGGGGCTCGGGGCCGCGTTCACCGCATGGTTCCCCATGGTCGTCGAAAGACGCGAGGCGACGGCGTCACCCCCGACGGGACCTTCGCTGTAACCGAACTGTCATCTAGCCGTCTTAATCCGCTGACCATTCGCGGGCAGAAGACGCGCCAAGTTGAACCCGGTGTTCCGGGCGCCTCGACGATTCGCGCACGCCCGACCTGGACCCCGAATGATCTGGATTTCTCTGCTGGTCGTCATCGCCCTCGGCGCCGCCGCCTTCCTTGGCGGCCGGGTCGTGGCGCGCCGGCGCTTTGCGGGCGTCCGCAGCCATTCGCGACCGGGTCAGTTCGGCGCCTACGCCCTGATCTGGGTCGCGGTTCCGGCCCTGGCGGTGCTGATCCTGGGCGGTGTCTTCGCCGCTCCGCTGGAACGTCAGCTGACGGCCGCAGGAACGCCCGCGAACGTGGCCGCCCTCGAGCCCTTCCGGCGCGAGGCCTTCTTCGCCGACGCTCATCGCCTGGGCCGGGGTGAACCCGCGCTGCAGATCTGGGAACAGCCGCTGGCCGAACAGCTGCCGGTGGAGGCCCGTCGGATGGTCCGGGTCGAGCGGACCCTGCAATGGGGCGGCGCCGCGGCGGCCCTGCTGGCGGCCGTGATGGGCGGCCTGTTCGCCTTCAGCCAGATCAGGCCCAATGTGCGGGCGCGCAACCGGGTCGAGGGATGGGTCTGGGGCGCCCTGTTCATCTGTTCGGCGGTGGCGGTGCTGACCACCGTCGGCATCATCGCGTCGCTGGCGTTCGACGCCTTCCGCTTCTTCCAGCACGTGCCCCCGATCGACTTCCTGTTCGGGACCCAGTGGAGCCCGCAGATCGCCATTCGCGCCGATCAGGTGGGGTCGTCCGGGGCGTTCGGCGCGGTGCCCCTGTTCGTCGGCACCCTGCTGATCATGGCCATCGCCATGTTCGTTGCGGGACCGATCGGCCTGCTGTCGGCCATTTATCTGTCGGAATACGCCGGGCGCACCGCGCGCGCCGTCATCAAGCCGGTGCTCGAGATCCTCGCGGGGGTGCCGACCGTGGTGTACGGCTTCTTCGCGGCCCTGACCGTCGGGCCGGCGCTGCGGGTCTTCTTCAACGAGATCGGCCTGTTCCTGATCGGCGGCCCGTTGGATGGCCTTGGGCAGTACCTGGCCCTGGTCCAGAACCAGATGGCGCTGACGGCCGGGGCGGTCATGGGCATCATGCTGATCCCCTTCGTTTCTTCGCTGTCCGACGACATCCTGAACGCTGTGCCCCAGTCGCTGCGCGACGGCTCGTTCGCCATGGGCGCGACGAAGTCCGAGACGGTGAAGCGCGTGCTGCTGCCCGCGGCCCTGCCGGGCATCGCCGGCGCCCTGCTGCTGGCGGTGTCGCGGGCCATCGGCGAGACCATGATCGTGACCATGGCCGCGGGGCTGGCCGCCAACCTGACCTTCAACCCGCTGGATACGGTGACCACGGTGACGGTGCAGATCGTCACCCTTCTGACCGGCGACCAGGAGTTCAACAGCGCCAAGACCCTGTCGGCCTTCGGCCTGGGCCTGACCCTGTTCCTGGTGACGCTGATGCTGAACGTCATCGCCCACCGCATCGTCCAGACCTATCGAGAACAGTATGACTGACGCGACCCCCGAACAGATCGGCGCGGCCGCGGACAAGCGCCTGGCCCGCCTGCGCGCCGGGCTGAAGCGCCGTCATGCCCGCGAGACCCGATTCAAGCTGTATGGTCAGCTGGCGATCGGCGCGGCCGTGGTCTTCCTGGTCATCCTGCTGGCGCGGATCGTGGAGCAGGGGCACACCGCCTTCTTCACCCACACCGTCACCGTGCCGGTCTACATGGACCCGGCGCGGGTGGACCGCACCTATCCGCAGGGCACGAACTTCGAACAGCTGGCGGCCGAACAGCAGCTGGCGCGCTGGCGCATCCAGGACGACGCCCAGGGCACGGTGTCGCGCGACATGCGGGCGCTGTTCTCCTCGGAACTGAAGTTCGTCGCCGCCGACTTGGTCGCCAGCCGCCAGGACGTCATGGGCCAGACCGTGCCCATCGCCGCGCCCCTGTCCGACGACGCCGACCTCTATCTGAAGGGCGAGATTTCTCAGGCCACGCCCGAGGACCAGCGCCGTCTGAACGACCGTCAGATCGCTTGGCTGGAGCGGCTGAAGGCGGAGGGCGTCGTCGGCTCGCACTTCAACACCGCCCTGTTCACCAACGGCGATTCCACCCAGCCCGAGATCGCGGGCGTGCTGGGCGCGGTGGTCGGTTCGGCCCTGATGCTGCTGGTCACCGCCCTGATCGCCATTCCGCTGGGCGTCGGCGCCGCCGTCTGGCTGGAAGAGTTCGCGCCCAAGAACCGCTGGACCGACATCATCGAGGTGAACATCAACAACCTCGCGGCCGTGCCGTCGATCGTCTACGGCCTGCTGGGCCTGGCCCTGTTCATCAACTGGATGCACCTGCCGCGCGCCAGCCCGATCGTGGGCGGCCTGGTGCTGGCGCTGATGGCCCTGCCGACGCTGATCATCGCCACGCGCTCGTCCCTGAAGGCGGTGCCGCCGTCGATCCGCGAGGCCGCCCTGGCCATGGGCGCCAGCCGGACCCAGACCGTGTTCAGCCATGTGCTGCCGCTGGCCATGCCGGGCGTGATGACGGGCGCCATCATCTCCATGGCGCACGCCCTGGGCGAGACCGCGCCCCTGCTGCTGATCGGCATGGTCAGCTTCGTGCCCGGCGTGCCGCACGCGATCGACCAGCCGGTCGGCGCCCTGCCGTCGCTGATCTACATCTGGGAGAACGCCTCGGAGCGGGCGTTCCACGAACGCACAGCCGCCGCGATCCTGGTGCTTCTGGCCTTCATGGTCGTGATGAACGCGGCGGCCATCATCCTGAGGCGACGCTTCGAGCGTCGGTGGTAAGAGAATGAAATTCCGTATCTTCCGCGCTCCCGAAGGCCAGAACGGCGGCGGCGATCCGACCGAGCGGCCGCGCATGGGCGGCGACGTCCTGCCCGAAGCCGCGGCGGCCCGCGCCGACGCGCGCGTCGAGCCCCGCATGGAGGACGCCGAACCGATGACCGGCCCGACCGTGGTCGACAGCCCCCCCGTCGGCCCGATCAAGATCGCCGCGCGCGACGTCTCGGTCTTCTACGGCGACAAGCAGGCGCTCTACGACGTCTCGCTGGACATTCCGGACAAGACGGTGACGGCCTTCATTGGTCCGTCGGGCTGCGGCAAGTCGACCTTCCTGCGGACTATGAACCGCATGAACGACACCATCCCCGGCGCCCGCGTCACCGGCCGTATCGCCATGGACGATGAGGACATCAACGACCGCGCCATCGACCCGGTGCTTCTGCGCGCCCGCGTCGGCATGGTCTTCCAGCGGCCGAACCCCTTCCCCAAGTCGATCTACGAGAACGTCGCCTACGGGCCCAAGATACACGGCCTGGTCACCGCCAAGTCCGAGATGGACGGCGTGGTCGAAAGCGCTCTGAAGCGCGCCGGCCTGTGGGAAGAGGTCGCCGACCGCCTGCAGTCCTCGGCCATGGGCCTGTCGGGCGGCCAGCAGCAGCGTCTGGTCATCGCCCGCGCCATCGCCGTGAACCCCGAAGTCATCCTGATGGACGAGCCGTGCTCGGCCCTGGACCCCATCGCCACGGCGCGGATCGAGGAACTGATCGACGAGCTGCGCGAGCGGTTCTGCATCGTCATCGTCACCCACTCGATGGCCCAGGCCGCGCGGGTGTCGCAGCGCACCGCCTTCTTCCACATGGGCCGCCTGGTCGAGACGGGCGACACCGAAACCATCTTCCAGAACCCGCGCGAGCGGCGCACCCTGGACTACATCACGGGACGGTTCGGCTGATGAACCAGCACACGGTCAAGGCCTATGGCGACGAACTGAACCAGATCACGGCCGAGGTCGCCCGCATGGGCGGCCTGGCCGAGGCCCAGGTCGCCGACGCCATCGATTCCGTCGCCCGGCGCGACATCGCTCTGGCGCGCGCGGTGGTCGACCGCGACGTCAAGCTGGACGCGCTTCACCGCGACATCGAGAAGAAGGCCATCCGCCTGATCGCCCTGCGTCAGCCGGTCGCCAGCGACCTGCGCAAGACTCTGGGCGCCATCAAGATGGCCTCGGACCTGGAACGCACCGGCGATCTGGCCAAGAACATCGGCAAGCGCGCGCTGATCCTGGCCGAATCCGAGCCGATGCAGCCCCTGACCCGGTCGATCGAGCGTATGGGCCGGCTGGTGTCGAACCGCCTGCGCGACGTGCTGGACGCCTACACCGCCGCCGAACTCGATCGCGCCGTCGCCGTCTGGCAGACCGACGACGAGGTGGACGAGCACTACAACGCCCTGTTTCGCGAGCTGCTGACCTACATGATGGGCGATCCGCGCACGATCGGCGCCTGCACCCATCTGCTGTTCATGGCCAAGAACCTGGAGCGGATCGGCGACCACGCGACCAACATCGCCGAGACCGTCCACTACGAGATCACCGGCGACGAGATCATGGGCGAGCGGCCCCGCGCCCTGCCGACCCCGGACGACGAGTCGCCCACGCCCAACATCGTCACTGACGCGAACTGAGCCGACAGACCGGAGACCCGACGTGCAGCCCTATATCCTTGTGATGGAAGACGAGGACGCGCTGGCGACCCTGCTTCAGTACAACCTCGAGAAGGAGGGCTACGACGTCACCGTGGCTTCCGACGGCGAGGAAGGCATGCTGCAGATCGATGAGCGGTTGCCCGACCTTGTGCTGCTGGACTGGATGCTGCCCAAGCTGTCGGGCATCGAGGTCTGCCGTCGCATCCGTGGCAAGTCCGAGACCCGCAACCTGCCGATCATCATGCTGACGGCGCGGGGCGAGGAAAGCGACCGGGTGCGCGGCCTGGACACCGGCGCGGACGACTATCTGACCAAGCCGTTCTCGATGGTCGAGCTGATCGCCCGCATCAGGGCGGTGCTGCGCCGCATCCGTCCGGGCCTGGCCGACGACCGGCTGAACCACGGCGACATCATCATCGACCGCGTCTCGCACCGGGTGAAGCGCAACGGCAAGGAGGTCCACCTGGGCCCGACCGAATTCCGCCTGCTGGATCATTTCATGCAGCATCCGGGGCGGGTGTTCAGCCGTGAACAGCTGCTGGACGCGGTCTGGGGCTCGGACGTCTATGTCGAGGCGCGCACGGTGGACGTCCATGTGGGCCGGCTGCGCAAGGCGCTGAACATCGACGACGAGAGCGCCAATCCGATCCGCACCGTACGTTCGGCCGGCTATTCGCTGGATCTAGAAGGCTGAACGCGGCCGCTCCGGGCCTTAAATATCCGTAATGCGCATCCGCGCGGGCGCGTCGGCGCCTCATGGCTTCGGTCATGAGGGGGAAGTGAATGCCGGATGCGATCATCGCCACGCTGGGCTGGATCGGGATCGTCGCCGCCGTCGGCCTGGCGGGGGCGGCGTTGGCCAGGGGCCGGATGCGTTGGGGCTGGTTCGGCGCCGCCCTGGTCCTGATGGCGGTCTATGACGCCACGCTGACGCTGGCCTATGGGCATCTTCCCTTGCGGTTCTGGCCCTCCGATTGGAACTGGGAAGGCAAGACCCTGGCGATCCTCCTGTCACTGGCGGTCGCGAGCACGCCCTTGCTCGGCTGGCGACGGGTCGGGCTGACGCTTCGTCAGGATCCGGCCGGTTTGCGCGGCGCACTGATGCTTTCGGCCCTGCTGGCCGCGCTGTTTCTCGGGCTGGCGCTGTATTTCCCGGGCGAAGGCTCCGACATCGACGCGCTGGCCTTCCAGCTGACCATGCCGGGACTGGACGAGGAGTTGTTCTACCGCGGCGCCCTGCTGCTGATGCTGAACGAGGCGTTCGGCAAGCCGGTCAGGGTGCTGGGCGCCCGGATGGGGTGGGGCGCCATAGCGTCCTCCGTCGCCTTCGGCCTGGCCCACGCCCTGGGATATGAGCATGGGGCGTTCACCTTTGACGCCATGTTGATGGCGAGCACGGGACTTCCCGCCCTGTTGCTGGTCTGGCTGAAGGAGAAGACCGGCAGCCTGGTGCTGCCGATCGTCATGCACAACTTCGCCAACAGCATTTCGATGCTGATCTGACGTTCGGCGACGGCGTCAGACCTGCGCCGTCACCACCTCGTCGGGCTCCAATTCATAGACGGTGGAGCAGTATTCGCAGGTGACGCGGATCTTGCCGTCGGCCTCGACCATCTCCTCGCGCTCCTTGGGGTCGAAGGAGGCCAGGACCGAAGTGATGCGATCCCTGGAGCAGCGGCAGACGGCGGCCAGCGGCCGCGCATCCTCCAGCCGCACGCCGTCCTCGTGGAACAGGCGAAACAGCAGGGTCTCCGGGCTCACGGTCGGGTCGATCAGTTCGTCGTCGCCCAGGGTGGCGAACAGGGCCTGGGTGCGCTCCCACACGTCTTCGGTCGAGCCGCGCGCGGCGTCGGCGGCGATGACCTGGATCATGGCCCCGCCGGCGCGCCATTGCGTCCCGGCCTCGGTCTGCACCGAACCGACCGCCAGGCGCACCTTGGTCGGCACCTGTTCGGACTGCTCGAAATAGTGCTCGGCCGCCAGCGACAGGCTTTCCCCTTCGATCGGGGTGATGCCTTGGGTGCGTTCGAAGTCCGGGCCGCGATCCAGCGTCATGATGAAGACGCCCTGGCCCAGCAGGGACCGGGCGCCGGGGCGGGCGAAACCCTGGGACGCCTCGGCGACCTCGGCCTCGTCATAACGGCAATAGCCACGCAGGGTCCCGTCCGTACCGTAGTCGGCGACGACGTAGCGGACCGGGCCGTCGCCCTGGGCCTGGACCAGAAGGCGGCCTTCAAACTTCAGGCTGGAGCCGACCAGGGCGGCCAGGGCGCAGGCCTCGCCCAGCAGGGCGGCGACCGGCTCGGGATAGGCGTGCGCGTTCAGGATGGCGTCGATGGCGGCGCCCAGGCGGACCAGGCGGCCGCGTACGGGCCAGCCCTCGATCTGGAAGGCGGCGGCCAGGTCGTCGGTGATGGGCGAATGGGGCGCGTGATCGGTCACGGCGGCGTCCTTGCTGGTCGTCATTTCGGGATCGCGGCTATGTAGGCGCCCGGAGCGGCGATGATAAGGCCTGACGGAGCGATGCATGCGTCGCCAAGCGTGGCGGAACCACTTGTCGTCCGGTTCGCTCCTTCGCTGCGCCACGACCGACCGATGGCGGTCTCGACGAGGAGGTCTATCAATGGTTCGCAACTTCGACGCCCTGGCCGAAATCCGCCGGCATCCGGGAATCAGCGCCGGAACCGTGGCGGCTGTGCTGGCGGGTGCGGCGCTCGCCCTCTACCTGAACCAGCGCAGCGGCCCCACCCGCTATCAGCGGTTCAGGCAGCGCATTGATCCGCGCGGATGGGTCGACACAGCCGCGCTGGGCGGTCGTCTGCACGACGCGGTGGACGCCTTCCGTCACGGGGCTCAGACGTTCGGCGAGCGTGCCGGGGCTTATGCCGACGATGCACGCCACGAGGCCGACGCCTGGTATCGCAGGACGCGGAAGGGCAGGAAGCGAGCGTTGAAGACCCACGGTCGGACCGCGCGGCGTTACGCCGACGACGCCGGCGCCTACGCCCGCGATCACGCCAAGGAGGGCGGCGCCCTGCTGGCGGTCGCCGCCCTGGCCGCCGTGGTCGGCGCTGCCGTGCTCGAGAGCCAGCGTCCCGACAGCCGCGTGCGCCGCATGACCGGGTTCTGAGATTTTCGTGCCGCGCCTGAACTTCAAATGATGGCCGGGCGCATGATTTCAGCAAAATTCGGCGACGCTTGTAGCAGCGCTCGGCTTTGCCGCGCGCGTGAACCTCGCTAAGAGGCGCGCATGACCGCGCGCCCGACCCTGATCTTCGACTTCGATTCCACGCTGGTCGAGTTCGAGACGCTCGAGGCTCTGGCCGATATCGCATTGGAGGGCCACGCCGAGGCTGACGCCATCCGCACCCGCGTCGCCGCCCTGACGGACCAGGCCATGGCGGGGGATATCGACTTCGGCGAGGCGCTCCGTCAAAGGCTGGCCCTGCTGCCGTTGACCCGCGAACACGTCAGGCGACTGGCCGAGCAGGCGCCGGCACGACTGACGCCCTCGGTGCGGCGCAATCTTCGCTTCTTTCAGGAGAACCGGGGCGGCGTGGTCATCATTTCCGGCGGCTTCCGCGAGATCATCGCGCCGGTGGCCGAGGGCCTGGGCGTTCCGCCGGAACGGGTGCTGTGCAACGACCTGACCTACGACGCGGAAGGCCGGGTGACCGGCGTGGACGACGCCAATCATCTGTCGCACGAGAACGGCAAGCCGACGGCTATTCACGCCCTGAACCTGACCGGCCGGGTCGTCATGGTGGGCGACGGCTGGAACGACGCGGAGGTGAAGATCGCCGGTGCGGCGGACGCCTTCTACGCCTTCACCGAGATCGCGCGACGCCCGCCCGTGGTCGCGGCTGCGGATGCGGAGGCCGCCTCCCTGGACGAGGTGCTGCATGCGGAGGGGTTGGCCGGCCGCTGGTCCTTCCCCCGCAGCCGCATGAAGATGCTGCTGCTGGAAAACATCCACCCCGCCGCCGTCGAGCGGCTGGAGGAGGCCGGCTATTCGGTCGAGACAGCCAAGGGCGCTCTGGACGAGGGCGACCTGATACAGGCGATCAGGGGCGTCCATGTGCTGGGCATCCGCTCCAAGACCACGGTGACGCGCCGCGTCCTGGAGGAAGCCGACCGGCTGATGGCGGTCGCCGCCTTCTGCATCGGGACAAATCAGATCGACCTGGAGGCGGCGTCCGACCACGGGGTGGCCGTGTTCAACGCGCCCTATTCCAACACCCGCTCGGTGGTGGAACTGGCCATCGGCCTGATGATCGTCCTGATGCGGGACGTGCCCGACAAGTCGGCGGCCATGCACCTGGGCCAGTGGAACAAGTCGGCCACGGGCTCCAAGGAGCTGCGCGGCAAGACCCTGGGCATCGTCGGCTATGGCGCCATCGGCAGCCAGCTGTCGGTGCTGGCCGAGAACCTGGGGATGCGGGTGCTGTTCCACGACCTGTCCGAGCGGCTGGCGCTCGGCAACGCCAGGCGAATGCGTTCGCTGGACGCCCTGCTGGCCGAAAGCGACGTGGTGACGCTCCACGTCGACGGCCGTGCGGAGAACACCTCCATCTTCGGCGCGGCCCAGTTCGGCCGGATGAAGGAGGGGGCGCTGTTCCTCAACCTGTCGCGCGGACATGTGGTCGACGTCGGCGCCCTGGCCCAGGCGATGGGGTCCGGCCGGATCGCCGGGGCGGCGGTGGACGTCTTCCCGGAGGAGCCGCGCACCAATGCCGACCCGTTCAAGAGCCCGCTGCAGGGGCTGAAGAACATGATCCTGACGCCGCACATCGGCGGCTCGACCGAAGAGGCGCAGGAAGCCATCGCCGAGTTCGCGGCCGAGCGCCTGCTGGGCTATCTGAACCGGGGCGACACGACCTTCAGCGTCAACCTGCCCAATGTGCAGCTGGCCGAGGTGTCGGGCGCGCACCGGCTGCTGCACATCCACAGGAACCAGCCGGGCGTCCTGGCCGAGTTGAACCAGGCGCTGGCGGCGGCGGGTCTGAACATCCTGGGGCAGCTTCTGAAGACCAGCGAGCGGGTCGGCTACGTCATCACCGACGTGGACAGGGACTATGACCCCGAAGCCTTGCGGGTGCTGAAGGCGGTGCCGGGCACCTTAAAGTTCCGTACCCTGCATTAAACCTTCCCTCGCGGCATCTTGCGCTTGGCGCGAACAGGCGCAGAGTGACCGCAACGGCCGCGATCATGACGGCCGCGGGAGGATTAAATGCCACGCTTCGTCACCGGCGGCGCCGTCGCCGCTTTTGCGCTCGCCGCCTGCGCCTTCGCCGGCGCGGCTTCTGCGCAATCCTATGATCGTCTGGTCGTCTTCGGCGACAGCCTGAGCGACAATGGAAACCTGTATCTGGCGACCGGAGGGACGACGCCTCCCTCGCCGCCGTATTTCCAAGGTCGATTCTCCAGCGGCCCGGTCTGGACGGAACTGCTGGGTTTCAACGCCGCGAACTTCACCGGATCCGTCACGGGCAGCATCAACTATGCGTTCGGCGGCTCGCGCACCGACGCCTCCACCACGCCGCCGCCGGGCATGCTCGCGCAGTTGGGCGCCTATACGGGCCGGGGCGGACGCTTCGGTGAAGGCGATCTGGTCACTGTGCTGGGCGGCGCCAACGACATCTTCCAGACGCTGGCGCTGGCCGGCGCGTCCACCGCGCCCCTGGCCTATATGAACAACGTCACCAACACCGCCTCCACCAACGTCAACACCCTGGTCAATGCGGTGGCCGGGGCCGGAGCGGGCACGATCCTGGTGGCCAATCTGCCAAAGCTCAGCCTGACGCCGCAGTTCCGTTCGCCGACTGGCGCGCCCGCGGCTGGTCTGGCGGACGCCGCCGCCGGCAACTTCAACGCGACGCTGCTGACGAAGCTGACCGCGACCGCCGCGGCCCAGCCGGGCAGCAACATCATCCTGATGGACCTTTTCAGGATCGGCGACGCCATCGCCGCCAACCCTGGCGACTTCGGTTTCACCAACGTCACCGACAAATGCTTCACCGGAACCAGCGTTTGCGCGAATCCGGACAGCTATTTCTACTTCGACGACGTCCATCCCACTGCGGCCGGGCATCGCGCCATCGCCCTATTGGCGACGGACTATCTCTACTACGGCGACATCGGCTCCCAGGCGACGCTGGCGGGCGAAATCCCCTTCCGCCACCGCGAGGACGCGCTGGATGCGGCGAGCGAGGCCTTCTCGGGTCGTCAGGCCTGGACCGCGGGCGTGTCCCTGACCGGCTCGGCCATGGTCGACAGCGCCGACTATGACGCGCGCGGCTCGGTGACCGACGCCTCGTCCGACGGCTGGGGCGGGCGGATCGCGCTGGAAGCGGGTCCGTCCGAGGCCTGGCGCTTCGGCGTGGCCGGCACGGCGCGGGTCACCGATGTGGAAAGTCAGGCCCTGAATTTTGAGGTCGAGACCTTCGGCCTGGATCTGTACGCGGGCTGGCGGTCGCCGTCGGGCGTCTTCGTCAACGGCGTGGTCGGCGCCGCGCGCGACAACATCGACGACATGAAGCGCATCACCGGCCTGGGCCCGATCGTGCAGAACGCCGAGACGACGGCGACCAGCACCGGCGCGCGAGTGCAGGCGGGGACCTGGTTCGATCTGGGCGGCGTCGCGCTTTCGCCGCGTGCGGCGCTGACGTGGGCGTCCAGCAAGGTGGACGGCTATTACGAGCAGGGTCTGGCCGCGCAGTACGAATATCAGGACCGCGAGGTGAAGGCCCTGAGCGGCGAGGTCGTTCTGCGCGCCGAGGCGGAAATGGGCGGCTTCGGCCTGTTCGCCGAAGGCGGCTATCGCGATGCGCTGGACGACAGTTCCGACCCGATGCGCATCGGCATCCGCAACAATCCGGCCCAGGTGCTGGAGCGGGAGATCGAGGATCCCTTCGGCGGCCAGATCCTGGCTTCGGCCGGGCTGGAGGGCGACGTGGGGCCGTTCAGGATGACGGTTGGCTATCGCGGCCGCTTCGGCGACCATGCCGACAGCCACATGGGTGGCGTCCAGCTGCGACTCCCGCTCTGATATCCAAAGGCGGGGGAAGGGGCCTCAGCGCCCCTTCTTTCGCACCCACATGGCGGCGTCGGCCTCGGCCAGCCAGACCTCGGGATCGGCGTGGCCGTCCCATGCGCGCACGCCGAACGATCCGCCCAGCGCCGCCTGGCGGCCGTTCCATTGGAATCCTGTTTCGCCCAGGGTCTCGGCCAGGCGGCGCGCCTTGGCCTGGCCCTCGTCGAGGCCGGCGTTCAGCATCAGCAGGGCGAACTCGTCCCCGCCCAATCGTCCCACGGCGTCGGATTCGCGGACATTGGCGACCAGAAGGCCCGCGACCTGGACCAGGGCGGCGTCGCCGGCCGCGTGGCCCAGCTGGTCGTTGACGCTCTTGAAGCCGTCCAGGTCGAGATACAGCAGCACCGCCGGCACGTCGTGGCGACGGCAATAGGCGATGGTCCGCTGCATGGCCGCGATGAAGCCCCGTCGGTTCAGGGCGGGCGTCAGAACGTCATGGTCTGCCGCGGCCTCGGCCGCCTCGGCGCGACGACGCAGCGCTTCGACCTCGGCGCGCAGGCGCGCGATCTCGGCGTTCAGGTCGATGTCGGCCACGTCGGTCACGGCGGCGTAACGGCTCCCAAGGCGCGACTCAGCGGTCGCGCGGCGTCGTCATGCTAACGCCGTTGGTTGCGGGCGCAACGCGCGTGCTGTAACGGGCCCCTTTCCGCGAGGGGTGCGAACCATGCCGACCACGCCGCCGGTGGCGATCATCATGGGCAGCCGGTCCGATTGGCCGACGATGAAGGCGGCCGCCGACAGGCTGGACCAGCTGGGCGTCGCCTGGGACGCCAAGGTCGTCAGCGCCCACCGCACGCCCCAGCGCCTCTATGAGTTCGCCCACGGCGCCAGGACGGCGGGATACAAGGTCGTCATCGCCGGCGCCGGCGGGGCCGCGCATCTGCCGGGCATGGCCGCCTCCATGACCGACCTGCCGGTGCTGGGCGTGCCGGTGAAGTCCAAGGCGCTGAAGGGCTTGGACAGCCTGCTGTCGATCGTTCAGATGCCGGCCGGCGTGCCCGTCGCGACCCTGGCCATCGGCGAGGCGGGCGCCGCCAACGCGGGTATACTGGCCGCGCAGATCCTGGCCCTGTCGGACCCTGAACTGGCCGGGCGCCTGTCGGCCTTCCGCGCCGCCCAGACGGACGCCGTCGCCGAGACCGTCGAGGACTGAGTGCCCGATCTTCCGCTTCCTCCCGGCTCGACCATCGGCATCCTGGGCGGCGGCCAGCTGGGCCGGATGCTGAGCCAGGCCGCCTCGCGCCTGGGCTTCGACGTCGTCATCCTTGACCCGGAGCCGGACAGCCCGGCCGGCCGCGTTTCCGCCCGCCAGATCGTCGGCGCCTATGACGATCCCGAGGCGCTGACCGCTCTGGGCCGCGCCGCCGACGTGGTGACCTTCGAGTTCGAGAACGTGCCCGCCGTCTCGGTGGAGCTGCTGGCCGAGGCCGGCGCCCTTGTCGCGCCCGGACCGACCGCGCTACGGGTGGCGCAGGACCGGGCCGAGGAGAAGACCTATCTGAACGCCGTGGGCGCGCCGACCGTGGATTTCGCGGTGGTCGATACGCTGGACGACCTGATCCAGGGCTTGGAGCGGCTGGGCGTCCCGGCCCTGCTGAAGACGCGGCGCGAAGGCTACGACGGCAAGGGCCAGGTCTGGATCCACGCCGTCGAGGACGCGCCGACCGCGCTGGAGAGTCTGGGCGGGCGCGCGGCGATCCTGGAGGCGAAAGCGACGTTCGTGCGCGAGTTGTCGGTCATCGCCGCGCGCGACTGGGACGGCCGGATGGCGGTCTATCCACTGGGCGAAAATCGGCACGAGGGGGGCGTCCTGCGCACCACCCTGGCCCCCGCGACGGTGGACGAGACCACCCAGGTCCGCGCCCGCGCCATCGCCGAGGCCATCCTGGACGGGCTGGACTACATCGGCGTGATCGGGGTGGAGCTGTTCGATCTGGGGGACGGCGTCCTGCTGGTCAACGAGATCGCGCCGCGCGTCCACAACACCGGCCACTGGACCCAGGACGGCTGCGTCTGCGACCAGTTCGAACAGCATATCCGCGCTGTCGCCGGCTGGCCCCTGGGCCCGACCGAGGCGCGTGCCCGGGTGGAGATGACCAACCTTCTGGGCGACGAAGTCGATCAGTGGCGAGACCTGGCCGGAAAGCCCGACCGGCGCCTGCACCTCTACGGCAAGGCCGAGGCGCGGCCGGGCCGCAAGATGGCACACGTGAACCGGGTGCTGGGCGGCGTCTAGACCCGCGCGCCGTATCGCGTTCGGCTGAACAAGTCCGTGACCTTGCGCAGCGGCGCGTCGAAGTCGCGGCCCGCCTTCCATTTCTCGAAGGCCATGACGTTGTCGATGCGCCGGGCGACGAAGGCTTCCGCCGCTTCGCGGCCGTCGAACCAGCGCATGGTCAGCGCCGGGATCAGTATGCCCGACAGGATCGCACGCTTGGAGTAGTGGTTCCAGTCGGTCGCCGTGTCGCCGGCCCAGCGCCACAGGTGGTCGGCGCTTTCCCAGGCCAGCTTCAGCCCCAGGTCGGCGTTGGTCGGCAGGGCCAGGAAGGCGGCGCAGCGACGGGTGGCCTCCAGGTCGGCGGCGCCGGCCTCCATCCGTTCGGAGATGGCGCGGGCGATTCGCTCGCGAATCTTCAACGAGGCGGCGTCGAGGGCGCCCATGGCCTTAAGAGCGCTGGCGTCGTGGCGACGCGACAGAAGGGCGGCCAGATCGCGTGCGCCGTTGGGCAGCAGCAGTTCCTCATCGCCCAGCGATAGACCGCAGGCGTCGCACGCCTCCCGCACCAGCCGGGCGTTCCAGCCCAGGGCGGGCGCGCGGGCGATGGCGGCGTCCAGGACGGTCTGTTCAGTCTGGGCGGCCCAGTCGGGGGCGCCGTCGGCGATGTGCGTCATGGCGCCGAGCATACGCCTGTCGAAGATGGCTTTCGAGCCTTCACAATCGGCGGGATCGGCTGGACAGCGACGGGAGGCTCGTGTATCAGCGCGCCTTCATCCGAGAGCCCTGCTTTCGGAAGAGGATTTTATTTGTCTGCCCGTCTCCCTTCGAAAGGACGCGGCGGGCGGCCAAAGGAGAGAGAACCCTGGTTCAGATTTTCGTCCGCGACAACAACGTCGATCAGGCGCTCAAGGCCCTGAAGAAGAAGATGCAGCGCGAAGGCAGCTTCCGTGAAATGAAGCGCCACGTGCACTACGAAAAGCCGTCGGAAAAGCGCGCCCGTCAAAAGGCCGAGGCTGTCCGTCGCGCCCGCAAGCTGGCCCGCAAGCGCGCCCAGCGCGAAGGCCTGCTGCCGGCCCCCAAGCCGCGCGCGCGCTAGGGCTGAAGGCGAAAGCCGAACGAACAAGGGCCGCTCCATCGGAGCGGCCCTTTTCTTGTGCGTGACAGGCCGGGCGGTCAGGCCCGGCCGGTGATGGCCCGGCCGAAGCTCTTCCAGTTCAGCTTCACGTCCGACAGGGCGCCCGCGCGGAAGGCGCGGCCGGCGATCCAGATCATCAGGGCGGCGGTGGCGAACATGCCGGCCAGGGTCAGGACGATCTCGATGACGGGCGGGTCGGCCGGGGCGCGGGCGCTCATCAGGAACGGCGTGAACAGGGGGATCCACGACAGGACCTTCACCACCACGGCGTCGGGCGTGCGCAGCGCCATCTGCAACACCAGCAGGGGAATGATCAGCACCATCATGATCGGCCCCATCAGGGTCTGGGCGTCGCGCGGGGTCTCGCAGAAGGCGCCGATGGCCGCGAACAGCACCGCATACATCAGATAGCCGCCGACCATGTAGGCGACGAAATAGAAGATCATGCCGTCGTGCAGCAGAGCCCGGCCGACATCGACCGCCGCTCCCGGAGCCGCCGACACCAGGCCGAATGCCCCGATGCCGCCCCATACGGCCAGCACCGTCAGGGTCAGCAGGGCGACGCCCAGCACCTTGCCGGCCAGGATCTCGGTCGCGGAGGCCGAGGACAGCAGGATCTCCAGGATGCGATTCGCCTTCTCCTCCATCACGCTGTTCATCAGGATGGAGGCGCCGGTGATGATCAGCGACCACAGGATGAAGCCGGCGCCCAGGCCGATGAAGGTCGGCAGGCGGTCGCGCAGCGACACCTCGCCCCCGCTGGCGGCGCTGGGCGAGAAGGCCGTGATTTCGGGTCGGAAGGATTCGACGTCCGCGACCACCGCCGGCGGCACGCCCGCCGCGCCCAGCGTCTCTTCCCGATAGGAATCGCGCAGGGCGTCGCGCACGAAATCGGCGACCTCGTCGTCGCCGGCGCGGCCGGTCCAGACGCGCGCCTGGGGCTTGCCGTCCTGGCGGCTGAGGAAGACCACGGCGTCCAGTCGCTGCGCCTTGTCCGCACGACGGTCCAGGGCCTGACGCAGGGCCTCGTCGCGGGCGGGACCGGCGGGGTTGTCGACGATCCCGGCGGGGGCCGGAACCAGTCGCAGGCGCGGCGCGGCCAGGGAGGCGACCGCACGGCCCGCGCCAGGCTGGTTCTTCTCCATCTTCGCCGCGCGTTCGCGGGCGTCGTCGTTGTCGGTCTGCAGGGCGGTGCGGACGGCGGCGGCCAGGCCGGACGCTTGCGGCCCTTCCTCGACCAGGGCCACCGCGCGAACCGGCTCGGACGAGCGGATCAGGAGGGGAATGCCGCCCCCCACCACCGCGAAGAAGGGCAGGGCCAGCAGCGACAGCCAGAAGCCGACGGTCTTGGCGTAGGCGACATACTCGCGCCGGGCGATCAGCAGGATGCGTTTCACTGGGCCGTCTCCGTCGCCAGGGCGGATTGAGGCGCGGGCTGGTCGGGCCGGTCGCCGGTCAGGTTGATGAAGGCGTCGTGCAGCGTCGGCTCCTTCAGCGCGAAGCCGCGCACGTCCAGCCCGCCCAGGAAGGCGGCCTTGAGCGTTTCCTGGCCGCCGGCGCCGGGGCTCAGGGCGATCTTCAGTCGCCGGGCCTCGCCATCCTCCGACAAGGGCTCGACGCCCGCGACGCCGGGCAGGGCGGCGGCGGCCTCGGCGGTGATGGCGCCTTCAAGCTCCAGGAAGCGCGGGGAGGTGGCCTTGGCCGCCTCGACAGAGCCCTCGAACGCCTTTCTGCCTCGCGCCAGAAGCACGACCTTGTCGCACAGCCGCTCGGCATGCTGCATGACGTGGGTGGAGAACAGGACCGTCGCCCCGTCCGCCGCCAGCCCCCGGATCATCTGTTCCAGGCCCTGCTGGTTCATCGGGTCCAGGCCCGAGAAGGGCTCGTCCAGGATCACGAATTCGGGCCGATGGACGACCGCGGCGATCAGCTGGACCTTCTGGGCCATCCCCTTGGACAGCTCCTTCATCTTCTTCCGTTGGGAGTCGCCGAGCCCCTGCTGCTCCAGCAACTCGCGGGCGCGCTTGCGGCCCTCGTGGGCGGGCAACCCTTTCAGCGAGCCGAAGAAGGCGATGGCCTCCACCGGCGTCATCTTCTTGTAGAGGCCGCGTTCCTCGGGCAGGAAGCCGATCCGGTCGCGGACCAGGCGGCCGTCCGGCGCGCCCAGGATGTCGATTCGTCCGCTGCTGGCCGGCTGCAGGCCAAGGATCATCCTCAGGGTCGAGGTCTTGCCCGCCCCGTTCGGGCCCAGGAAGCCGCAGATCGAACCCCGCTCCACCTGGAAGCTGAGGTCCCGCACAGCCTCGAAGTCGCCATAGCGCTTGCCCAGTCCCTCCAGCGTCAACGCCGCCGTCATGTCGCCTCCCCTGTGGTTGCGGACAGGCTAGCAGGCGCGCAGGCGGGCGGACCAGATGCAATCGGCGCGGCGCCGGATCGCGCCGCGCCCGCGGCGCTTCAGCCGGCGGGGGCCGGGTTGGACGCCAGCGGCTGGGGCTCGTTGTCCTCGTTCAGCGCCCCCAGTTCGCCGCGTTCGCGGGCCTTGCGGCCATAGACCATCTCGAACAGCGGCGAGGCCATCAGGGTGGTGACGATGGCCATCAGCACCAGCATGGAGAAAAGGGCGGGGCCGATGACGCCCCGCTGCAGGCCGATGTTGATGATGATCAGCTCCATCAGACCGCGTGAGTTCATCAGGGCGCCGATGCCCAGGGCGGTCGCGTTGTCCTGGCCGGTCAACCGCGCCGCAGCCCAGCAGGCGCCGCCCTTGGCCAGGATCGAGCCGGCCAGGATCGCCCCCGTCACCAACGCCAGACCCCAGCTGTTCACCATCGTCAGCTGGGTGTTCAGCCCCGAGAAGGTGAAGAACATCGGCAGCAGCACGACCACGGCGAACGGTTCCAACTGGCGCTTCAGCTCCTGGGTCAGCAGGCCGCGCGGCATGGCCACGCCCAGGATGAAGCCGCCGAACACGGCGTGGATGCCGACCGCGTCCATCACCCAGGCCGACAGCATGAACAGGATCAGCACGACGCCCAGCACGCCCAGGCTCAGGCGGCCCTCGCGTTCGACCCTGCGGCCCAGCGGCGCCAGCACCCTCGGCCCCAGATAGAGCATGACGGCGGCGAAGGCTGCGCCGCCCACGATCGCCTTGACGGCCACGGCGGCGCCGGCCCCGAAACTGGCCAGGACGATCGCCAGCACGCACCAGGCCCCGGCGTCGTCGATGGCCCCGGCCGCCAGGGACAGCGAGCCCAGGCGGGTCCCGCTGAGGCCCCGTTCGTGGATGATCCGCGCCAGCATGGGGAAGGCGGTGATGGAGATGGCCGCTCCCATGAACAGCATGGCCTGCCAGGTCACGATCCCCTGACCGAACAGGTCCAGGCTCATCAGCCAGGGGGCCATGGCCACGGCGACGAGGAAGGGCGCGGCCATGCCCGCCAGGGACACGGCGGCGGCGCTGGTCGCATTCGTCCGGAAGTGGTCGCGCCGGAAGCCCAGGCCGACCAGGAACATGTACAGGCCCACGCCCATCTGGGCGCCGACGAAGAGGATCGACTTCGATTCGGAGGGGAACAGCGAGGCCTGGAGATCAGGCGCCAGCAGGCCGAACAGCGACGGACCCAGAATGACGCCGGCGATCATCTCGCCCACGACCTGGGGCTGGCCCAGGTATTTCTTCGCCAGCCATCCCACGGCGCGGCAGGTCGCGATGATGATCGCCATCTGCAGAAAGAAGGCCACGCTCAGTTCGGCGTTCGACATTCCGATGATCCCTCCCCAGGGCAGCGTCGCCTGCGTCGGGCGCCGCCGTTCCGATCAGCATTGTCGGGGTGGGACAGGAAACTCAAGTCCGGAGGGACAAAGTTTTCGATAGCGCTATCAGGCCGAGACGAAGGTCATCTCACGTCGGCTTGACCACCACGGGGAAGCTGCGATCCACGACCTTGGCCGGATTGACCTGGCCGCCGCCGCGGCGGACCTCGAAATGCAGGTGCGGGCCGGTCGAATAGCCGGTGGAGCCGACCAGGCCGATCCGCTCGCCGACGGTGACGGCTTGGCCCTTGGCGACGTCGATGCGGCTCAGGTGGCCATAGACGGTGCTGAGACCGTTCGGGTGGCGCACCTCGATGAAGTTGCCGTAGCCGCTGGCCTGGTAACCGGCGCGGACCACCACGCCCTCGGCGGCGGTGAAGACGGTGGTGCCCTGGGGCGCGGCGATGTCGACGCCCTTGTGGGCCCGCGCCTTGCGTTCGATCGCCAACTTGCGCAGACCGAAGGGGGAGTTGACGGCGTAGCCGCGCACGGGCGCCGAAAAGGCGATGTGACGGACGACAGGGCCCGGCTTCTGGGCGTGCGCCTTCAGCGGCGGCGGCACGGGATCGACCACGGCGGGTTTCAGCGCGGCCTCGCGGGCGGCGTTGGGCGCTGCGGCGGCGGCCAGGACGGCGACGGCCGCGAAGGCGGCGGTCTGGCCGGAGTGGATCAACAGGGATTTCGCCCGCGCAGCAAGCGCGGGCGACAGCAGGCGTCGCATTCGGCGGCGTCTCCGGATCGGGCGCCGTCTTCCTGGCGCGAGGAGGGGGAGGGACGCCGCGAGCAACACGCCGACGTCCAAGTCGGCCTTGTTTATCTCACTGAGATCGGGCCGCTTTTAGGCGGTTCAGGGGCGCTCAGGGGTCGCCCGCCGCCGTCAGGCGATGATGTCTGGCAGGATGCGGGCCTCGATCTTCACGATCTCGTCCTTCAGCGACAGCTTCTTGCGCTTCAGCCGGGCGATCAACAGCTGGTCCGGAATCGACGCCTGGCCCAGCGCCTCGATGGAGGCGTCGAGGTCGGCGTGCTCCTGGCGCAGCAGGCGGACGCGGGCGTGCAGGGCCGCTTCTTCCTCGCTGATCTCCGGAACGTCGTCATTCATCGCCAAATCCCCGGGGGCTTATACCGTAGCGAAATTCAGGCCGGAAGGGCGTCGGCCAGGCGGATCAGAGCCGGCCTCGGCGTGACGCGCGACCACTGGCGGGCGGTCGCCGCCAGACCGTCGATGATCGAGCGGGCGGGGCCGTCAGCCGACGGCGCCAGGGCTTCCAGGTCCTCCAGCAGATGACGTTCGGCTTTCAGCTCCAGCGCCTTGACCTGTTCGCGGATCGACAGGCGCGGCGCGTCGTCGATGTCGGGGATCGGCGTCTTCAGCGTCCGGCGAACGGCGCGCAGGGGCGCGACCACGACACCGTCCCAGGCGCGCGCGGTGTCGCAGGCGGCCTCGATCGTCTCCGCGTCGGGATTTCGGCCCGTCACCGCCATCCAGGCCGACCACAGCAGGAGAGGGACGTTCTGTTCGTGATGATCCTGCAACGCCAGGCAAGCCTCCGAGACGCCTGGCGCGGCGTAGGCGGCGACCGCCCATTCCCACAGGGTCGGGGCGGGCGAAGTCATGCCTTCAGGCCGGTCCACCGCCGGGTGGGGCTCCAGTCCAGGCCGAAGAGGTCCAGAGCCCGGCCCACCGATTGATCGACCATGGCTTCCAGCGACTCCGGGCGGGCGTAGAAGGCGGGCAGGGGCGGGGCGATGGTCGCGCCCATCTCGGCCAGGGCCGTCATGGTGCGCAGATGGCCAAGATGGAACGGCGTCTCGCGGACCATCAGCACCAGCGGCCGGCGCTCCTTCAGGGTCACGTCGGCGGCGCGGGTCAGAAGCGACGAGGTCACGCCGGTCGCGATCTCGCTCATCGTCCGGACCGAACAGGGCGCGACGATCATGCCCAGGGTCCGGAACGAGCCGGAAGCGATGCTGGCCCCCACGTCGGCCAGCCGGTGCACGACCGAGGCGCGCGCCGACAGGTCGTCGGCCGAGAGATCGGTCTCCTGCGACAATGTGAGCAGGGCGGCCTTGGTCACGACCAGATGGCTCTCGATGCCGAGCTCCCGCAGCGCCTCCAGGACGCGAATGCCGTAGATCGCGCCGGAAGCCCCTGAAATCCCGACGACCACCCTGGCCCTGGCCGTCGATACGGCTCCGTTCACATCATCGACCATTTTCGGGGTCAGCCTCCTGGTGTCCCGAGGCAGTCGGCTGTCACCGGAATGTGATTCCACAGCCGCCTGAACCGGGCGCTCACTCTAGTGGTCCCTAACCAATGGAGGCGCAAGCCATGACCATCGAGGCTCGTATTCGCGAACTGGGCAATCGGCATCGCTCGCTGGATGAGACGATCCAGAAGGAGATGTCGCGACCTTCCGTGGATTCGCTGCAGGTCAGGGAGTTGAAGCAAAGGAAGCTTCGTCTGAAGGAAGAGATCAGCAGTCTGGAATCGCGGCTTCACTGACGAAGCCGCACCGGTTTTCTGAAAAAGCGACGGCCCCGGAGATGGTTCTCCGGGGCCGTTATCATTCTGGCGGGCGAGATCAGTCGCGCGGGCCGAACACCGATTCCGCCGTGGGTTCGATGTCGTCCTCCGGCTCCTCCGGAACGAACTCGGGCTCGATCTCCTCGGCCACCGGCAGGATGGTGCCGCCGCCGTTCTTGGCGTCGTCCTTGGCCTTCTTCTCGGCGGCCTTGCGCACGACCTCGTCCAGCGCCAGCTGGCCGACGAGGCCCAGCGTCACCGGATCGACCGGCTTGATGTTGGCGCTGTTCCAATGGGTGCGGTTGCGCACGCTTTCGATGGTCGACTTGGTGGTGCCCAGCAGTTTGGCGATCTGGGCGTCGGTGACTTCCGGGTGGTTGCGGACGAACCAGGCGATAGCGTCGGGCCGATCCTGGCGGCGCGAGACCGGGGTGTACTTCGGGCCGGACTTGGTCGGTTTCAGCAGCTCGGCGTGGCGGCTGACGATGGCCTTCATCCGATAGCTGGAGTCCGCCTGCGCCTTGTCCAGTTCCTCGCGGGTCAGCTGGCCGCCAGTGATGGGATCGACGCCGCGGATGTCGCGGGCCACGTCGCCGTCGGCGATGCCGCGCACCTCCAGCGGGTGCAGGCCGCAGAAGTCGGCGATCTGCTCGAACGTCAGGGAGGTGTTGTCGACCAGCCAGACCGCGGTGGCCTTCGGCATCAGAATGTCGCTCATGGGTTTGATCCCGGTTATTATGGCCCGACGTCAGGGGGTTGTCAGGCGTTGGATACGACGGCGCCCGGCCTTTCGACCGGGCGCGTATGCTCTGGATATAGGCCTATTCGGGCGAAAAGAAAACGTCGCCCGACAATCCAGTACAGCAAAGGTTCATGTGCCCGGTGCAACCTTCGCCGTCATAGAGGTTTTGGACCTCTTGGGAGAGGAGGAACCACCCATGTCCATTCTGCTTGGTGCGGCGCTCGCCGCCGCCATGCTGGCCCCCGGCCAGACGCCGTCCGACGTCCAGCAGCGCGTGGCCCCGCGCGGAAGCTACGCCCAGAGTTGTTCGGGCGCCTATGTGAACCAGGGCCGGCTCTATGCCGACTGCCGCGACAGGCGGGGCCAGATGCGGGGCACCTCAATCGAACTGAACCGCTGCTCCAGCGCCGAAATCGCCAACATCGACGGCCTGCTGGTCTGCGGCTCGCAGCGTGGCAGCTACGAAGACAGCCGGCCCGGCTATCCGGGCGGCGACCGCCCGGGCCGTCCCGGCGACGGCGGCTGGAACGGGCGGAACGCCATCACCGTCTATGAGGATTCCGACTACCGCGGTCGCTCGATGGTCTTCAACGGTGAAGTTGCGAACCTGGAACGCACCGGAATGAACGACCGCATTTCCTCGATCCGTGCCCGGGGTCGGTGGGAGGTCTGCACCGACGCCTATTTCCGCGGGTCCTGCCGGGTGATCGACGGCGACGAGCGCAACTTCGGTTCCAGCGGATTCAACGACCGCATCTCGTCCCTGCGGCCCGCCCGACGCTGGTAAGTGAGCCGGCGGCGCGACCGTCCCCCACGCCGGACAGTCGCGCCGCCGTTCGTGCATCGCCGTCTTTGTGCTAGTCTGGAAAGTCAGGCTGCGGGCTTAGGTGAGGAGACGGCCATGTTCGAGGATCTGGAACCCCGGACCCCCGGGAGGGGCGAGGCCCTGATCGCCCTGTCCCGTGAAGATCTGGACCTCCATTCGGTCGAGGATCTCGAGGCCCGCATCGAGGCGCTGGAGGCCGAGATCCGCCGCGCCCGCTCGGCCATGGAATCAAAGCGGTCCCGCAAGAGCGCCGCCGACGCCCTGTTCAGCTTTCGCGGCGGCTGATCGCCGATGACGCGAGCCGCGCCGCGTGGCATGACCGTTGCAGTCCGGCTGCGGAGTTCCGGCCCCAGTGTCGTTTGCAGGACAGGCGTGCGTATCCGTAATGAAGATGTCTGAGTTGAGCCTGGACCCCCAATCCCTTCCCCGCCCGACCTCCGCCGCCGAAAGGGCGCGCACGGTGCAGGATTTCGCCCGGTCGGAGCTGTTCGATCGCACCTTCCGCGAGGGCATGGAGCTGGTCGAGGAGACCGCCGCCTATCTGGACGGGGAGGGGCGTCGGGAATCGCGCATTCTGTCGCGCTCGGCCGCCCTGGCCTATGCGGCCGAGAGCATGAAGCTGACGACGCGGCTGATGCAGATCGCCTCCTGGCTGCTGGTTCAGCGGGCCGTTCGCGAAGGCGACATGACCCCTGAGGCGGCCTGCGAGCCGCGCTATCGCTTGAACGAGCGCAAGATCGAGAGCGAGCCCAGCCACGCGGAGCTGCCGATCGCCCTGGTGGAATACCTGGTGCGGTCGGAAAAGCTGTTCGACCGGGCGCTGTATCTGGATCGGCGGATGTACGTCGAAGGGCAGGACGAAGCGCCGCAGAACCCCGTGCTGAACCAGCTCGGTCTTCTGGAAGCCGCGTTCCGACGCTGAACGGGGTTCCCTGACGCGGACTACGGCCCGACGTCGTTGGCGTCGGCGCGGCCGTCGTCGACCACGCGCGGCAGGCTTACGGCGATGCCCAGCGCCTGCGCCAGCTTGGCGTCGCGCTCGTAGACATCCTCACGGAAGGCGACACGGCCCTGGCCGTCGACGAAGGCGGTCCAGTAGAGCAGCCGCACGCTGATCTCGCGGCCGGTCGTCACCCGCGTCGTCTCACGCGTGTCCTGGGCGACGTCGAACTGTTCCAGCTTGGCCGGGTCCGGCGACAGCAGCAGCCGGGCGAACTCCACCGCGCCCTGCACCCGAACGCAGCCGTGGCTCCGCTGGCGCATGGGCAGGTTGAAGGCCGCCTTCGACGGCGTGTCGTGCAGGAAGATGGCGTAGCTGTCGCGCAGCTCGAACTTCACATAGCCCAGCGCCGACTTGGGGCCTGCGCGCTGGATGACCGTGCCGTTCGACACATACATGTCGTTGGCGGCCAGATAGCCGGGACCCTTGGGCAGGATTTCGCGGCGGGCGATGCCGGCGGGCACGTACCAGGGCGGATTGGCCACAACCGAAGCGAACGGCTTCTCCAGGCTGGGCGTCTGGTTGTCGGGCGAGCCGCAGACCACGCGGTTGGAATGGACCGGCTTGGCGTCCTTCCAATAGACCATGATGGCCGCGGCGGTGTTGACCTCGATCCGCTCGGGCGCCACGTCGCGCTTCAGCCAGCGGCGGCGTTCAAGATTCAGCGCGATTTGACGCGCCCGGTCCTGGGCCGAGGCGCCGAGCGAGCGTTGGGTGCCCGGGCCGACGCGGCCGTCCACGCCCAGGCCATGGCGACCCTGGAAGCTGCGTACGGCCTGTTCCAGTTCGCTGTCGTAAACCAGGCCCTGAGCCTTCAGGCGCGCGCCGTCGGCGGCGGACAGATCGCCCTCGGCGGTCAGGCGATCGATCAGGGCGGGGATGCGGCGGTCGCTGTTGCCGGGCTCGATGGTCGCGCCGGCCGGAAAGGCCGGCCAGCCGCCCTGGGCCGCCAGGCGACTGTAGCGAACATAGCCGGCGGACAGGTTGGTGTAGCCGATATCGGTCGGCGCCAGACCCTCGTACCAGTCCAGCAAGGCATTGCGGGCCAGGGCGTCGTTCAGGCCGCGGGGCAGGTCCACGCGGTTCTTCTGCATTTCCCACAGGTCCTCGACCGTCTCGGGTCGGACCTTCCCCTCGGCCAGGACCCGGGCGTAGGCGAGGGCGGCGGCCGTGGTGCGCAGGTCGGCGCTGGCGGGATCGGCGGCCAGACCGACGAAGTCGAAGTGGTCGGAGCCGGCCAGGCCGTGGCGCTCGGCGCGCCCGGCGACGGCGTTCAGGTCGCGCAGGCGATCCCGGGTCCACACCGGCCGCCAGCCGTTGAGCTCATAGAAGGCGCGCACATCGGGCTGCTGCTCCTGCGGCAGGCGGCCGATCTGGGCGTTGAAGCTGTTGTAGAAGGCGGTCGCCTCGGGCGAACGCTGCATATAGACCTGCTGCGCGCGCGCCGCCGAGCCAAGGGCCAGCGTCGCCGATGCGACGCCCAGTCCAAGTTCCCGTCTATTCATCACTCTTCCGCTTCCGATCGACCCGGCCGCTTGGCCGGCGCCCCTGAAAACCCGAACGCCGCCATGTTATCGGCGTTCCGGACAAACAGAAAGCGCCGGTCGTCCGACCGGCGCTTCCCGAAACCCGATCGCCGCGAAGTGTCGCAGCGGGGTCGCGCTTACTTCTTGATGAAGCCGGCGAACTTGTTGTTGAAGCGCGAAACGCGGCCGCCGCGGTCCATCAGCTGCTGGTTGCCGCCGGTCCAGGCCGGGTGGGTGGTCGGATCGATGTCCAGGTTCAGCGTGTCGCCTTCCTTCCCGTAGGTCGAACGGGTCTGGTAGGAGGTGCCGTCGGTCATCACCACGGTGATGAAGTGGTAGTCGGGGTGCGTGTCCGCCTTCATGGTCGTCGTCCGGTCTCTGGCGCGATGACGATGCCGACCGTCGCTGCGCGTGAAATGAGAAACCCGCCGGTTCGCCGACGGGAATGAGGCGCGGCGTTTACACCGGGGGGCGTTCCGGGGCAAGAGGCGGCGCGATGACCGACCTTTCCCCCGCCGCCGCCCGCTCCGAACTCGAAGGCCGTCCGGGCGCCGGCGCCCTGCTGGCCGAGCAGATGAGCGAGGCCGGGAACAAGCGGCCGCGCCGGCGCGACGTTCGACCCCTGGCGCGCCTGATCCCCTATGCGATGCGGCACAAGGGCCATGCGCTGGCGGCCTTCTTCTGGCTGGTCGCCGCCGCCGCCTCATCCCTGTCTCTGACGGCGTTGGCGCGTGGCGCCATCGATCATGGGTTCGAGGACGGCGGGCGGAATCTGGACTTCTGGTTCCTGCTGCTCGGGGCCAACGCCCTGTTCCTGGGGGCGTCGTCGGCGGCGCGCTACTACTTCGTCACCCGAACGGGCGAGCGCACCATCGCCGACCTGCGAAAGGGCCTGTTCGCACGGGTGCTGACGCTGGACCCGTCGTTCTACGCCCAGATGCGGACCGGCGAGGTGCTGTCCCGGCTGACCACCGACATCGCCCTGGTCGATACGCTGATGACGACATCGATCTCGTTCGCGCTGAGGAACTTCCTGACCCTGTTGGGCGGCCTGGCGCTGCTGTTCGTGGTCAGCCCCAAGCTGACGGGGCTTGTGCTGCTGATCGTGCCCTTTCTGCTGGGACCGATCTTCCTGTTCGGACGCAAGGTCCGAAAGTTGACCGTCGCCTCCCAGGATCGGTTCGCCGGCGCCGTGGGCTTCGCCGGCGAAAGCGTCGACGCCATCGAGACGGTCCAGGCCTTCGGTCGTGAGCGAAGCGCGATCGAACGGTTCGGCGCGGCGGTCGAGGACGCCTTTTCGGCCTCGCTGAAGCGAATGCAGGCGCGCGCGCTGATGACGGCCCTGATTATCGTCGTCATGTTCGGCGGCGTGACCCTGGTGCTGTGGCTGGGCGCCCAGGACGTGGTGTCCGGCGCCATGTCGCCCGGCGCGCTGCTGCAGTTCGTTCTGCTGTCGGTCTTCACCGCCGGCGCCGTGGGCGCGCTGGGCGAAAGCTGGGGCGACGTGCAGAAGGCCGCCGGCGCCATGGAGCGGATCGAGGAACTGATGCGCGCCACGCCCGACATCGCAGCTCCGGCGCATCCTCGCGCCCTGCCGTCGCCTCCGCAGGGCGAGGTCTCCATGTCGGGCGTCCATTTCGCCTATCCAGGGCGGCCCGATCTGCCCGCGCTCAAGGGATTCAGCCTGACGGTGCGACCGGGCGAGACGGTGGCCCTGGTCGGGCCCTCCGGCGCCGGCAAGTCGACGGTGTTTCGTCTTCTGCTGCGCTTCTACGACCCGCAATCGGGCCTGGTGTCGGTGGACGGCGTCGATGTGCGCGAAGCCGATCCCGTCGCGGTGCGCGATCGGTTCGCGTGGGTTTCGCAGGAGACCCCGCTGTTTTCGGGCTCGGCTCTGGAGAACATCCGCTTCGGACGCGAGGACGCGACGGTCGAGGAGGCGCGCGCCGTGGCCGAGAAGGCCCAGGCCCGCGCCTTCGTGGAGGCCTTGCCCGAAGGTTTCGACACGCCGCTGGGCGAACGGGGCAAGAGCCTGTCGGGCGGTCAGCGACAGCGCCTGGCGATCGCGCGCGCCCTGGTGCGCCACGCCCCCATCCTGTTGCTGGACGAGGCCACCAGCGCGCTCGACGCCGAGAGCGAGCGTCTGGTGCAGGCGGCGCTGGATCAGGCCATGGAGGAGCGGACCACTCTGGTCATCGCCCACCGCCTGGCCACCGTCCTGCGCGCCGACCGGATCGTCGTGATGGACGAAGGGCAGGTGGTCGAGGAAGGCACGCACGCCGAACTGGTGGCGAAGGGCGGCCTTTACGCCCGTCTGGCGGAACTTCAGTTCCGCGGGACCTGACCGTTCTTTGAGGGCAAGCGTTTGCGCGCCTGCTTCGGACGCCTCTAGGCCGCGTGATCCAGAGCCGTTGCGCCGGTGACCCGGTTCCGGCCCGCCCGCTTGGAGGCGTAGAGGGCTGCGTCGGCACGCTCCAGCAGGGCGGCGGCGCTCTCGCCCGGCAGGCGCTCTGCGAAACCGGCGGACAGGGTGACCGCGCCCAGATCGTCGTTGGTCGAGCGGCGACGCAGCGAGCGCGACCCGACTTCCTGGCGGATCGTTTCCAGCGCGGCCATGACGGCGCCGCCGCTTTCGCCCGGGAAGATCACCGCGAACTCCTCGCCGCCGAAACGCGCGGCGAAACGGCGGCCGACGCAGGTTCGCGACAGGACGGTGGAAACGTAGCGCAGGACCTGGTCGCCGGTCTGGTGACCCCAGGTGTCGTTGAATCGCTTGAAATGATCGATGTCGAGGACGGCCAGGGTCAGCGGCGCCTTCTGCCCGTCGGCGCAGGCCTCGGCCAGGCGCTCGTCGAAGGCCTTGCGGTTCGCCAGATTGGTGAGGGCGTCGGTCATGGCGTCGCGGCGCACCTGCTCCAGGTGGTCGCGCAGGCGGGCGACCTCCTTGTTTGAGGCTTCGAGACGCTTCTCCAGCGCGGCGGTTTCGCGCCGTACCTTGCGGGTGGCGGTGGACAGGCCGCCCACCAGCGTCTTCAGCGCCTCTCCGTCAGGGGCCGCGTCGATGGTCTCCGAAGCGCCGGCCAGGGCCTGACCATAGTCGGACTGGGTCTTGTGAGCCCGGGCGATGGCGTTGGCGACGCTGGCCAGTTCGCGGTCCAGCACGGCGCCGGCGTCGCGAATCTCGTCCGACAGGCGGCCGCGCGGCAGGAATTCAGCGGCCAGCATCTCCGAGGTCTCCTCGGTGATCACCGCATCCTCGGCCAGGAGGCGCTTGATCTCGCGGCCTAGCGGACCATCGGGATCACCGAGATAGTGCAGCCAGATCTCGAAGTTCAGCGGCGTCGGCCAGACGCGGGCCTTCTCCATCTCCACGATGACGTTGCGCGCCAGGGCATAGGCTTCCGGGCCCCGAACCGCCGTCTCGACCTGTATGGACATCCGCTTCCCCCACAGCCCTTCTGGACCGTTCGCGCAGGATGCTAGGGGATGTTCCGTAACGCCGGGTTAAACGGCGACGCTCGGAGTCGAAATTCAGGCGGGAATCACGACGCGGCGACGCAGGAAAGCCGGCACCTCGTCCCCGAAGCCGCGGGCTCCCTGACGCTGAGGCTCGGTCTTGGTCGGGCGAGGTTCGCCGCGACGATCCGACTGCAGCAACTGGGGCGCGGTGGGCTCGATCGGCTGGATGACCGGCGTTTCGATGGTCGGGGCCTCCACGAGGTCCTCGGCCTTGCGACGGCGGCCGCGCGAACGTGCGGGCTTGTCCTCCGCCACGGCCTCGCCCTGGATCGGCGCGGCCTCGACCGCGTCGGGGGAACGCGAGCGTCCGCCGCGGCTGCGTTCGCGACCCCGCGCGGGCTTGCGGTCGTCGCGCGGACGATCGTGGATCGCGCTGAAGTCGATGCCGTCGAGGACCAGTTCCTCGGGCGTTTTCTTGATGAGCTTCAGCACCTTGTCCAGCGACTTGTCGTCGGCCGGAGTGACGATCATGAAGGCTTCGCCGCTGCGTCCCGCGCGGCCGGTGCGGCCGATGCGGTGGACGTAGTCGTCGGCGTGGTGGGCGACATCGTAGTTGAAGACATGGCTGACGTCCGGGATGTCCAGGCCGCGCGCGGCGACGTCGGAGGCCACCAGGATCTTAAGCTCCCCGGCGCGGAAGGCGGCCAGGGTCTTCATGCGGTAGGACTGGTCCAGGTCGCCGTGGATCGGGGCGGCGTCGATGCCGTGTTTCTGCAGCGACTTGGCCACGATATCGACTTCCGACTTACGGTTGCAGAAGACGATGCCGTTCTTGACGTCGGCCCGCTCGATCAGGGCGCGCAGGGCCGTGCGCTTGGCCTTGGGATCGCTGGTGGGGATACGCACCAGATACTGGGTGATGGTGTCTGCCGTCTGGGCCGGGCGCGAGACCTCGATCCGGGTCGGGTCCTTGAGGAAGGCGGTGGTCAGGCGCGTGATCTCGGGCGGCATCGTCGCCGAGAAGAACAGGGTCTGGCGGCGCGGCGGCGTCAGTTTGAAGATGCGCTCGATGTCGGGGATGAAGCCCATGTCGAGCATGCGGTCGGCCTCGTCCACGACCATGATCTCGACCCCGGTCAGCAGCATCTTGCCACGCTCGAACAGGTCGAGCAGGCGGCCTGGCGTGGCGATCAGGACGTCCACGCCCTTGTTCAGGGCCGCGACCTGGTCGCCCATGGACACGCCGCCGATCAGCAGCACCCAGTTCAGCTTGGTCCCCTTGGCGTACTTGGCGAAGCTCTCGGCGACTTGGTCGGCCAGTTCGCGGGTGGGGGCCAGGACGATGGCGCGCGGCATCCGGGCGCGGGCCCGGCCCGAGGCCAGGCGTTCGACCAGGGGCAGGGTGAAGGCCGCCGTCTTGCCGGTGCCGGTTTGGGCGATGCCCAGCACGTCGCGGCCGGCCAGGGCGACCGGAATGGCCTGTTCCTGAATGGGGGTGGCGGTGGTGTAGCCCGTCTCTGCGACGGCCTGAAGGGTCGTGGGCGAAAGGCCCAGTTGGGAAAATTCGGTCATGAATCCTTGGGAGAGAAAGCGTCTGCGTGCATAGCAGCGACGGAACCGCCCCTCTTTGGGCGAGCGGGCGGCGCGGATCGCAGACCTGTCCCGAGGCTGCGGCGCATATAGAAGTCCCTGCGCAAAAGTCAAGTATTCCGGGCAGGTGAGGCATTCGGAATAAATTCCTAAGGTCAAGCTGGAACGCCGCTTGACTCCCGGGGTTGGGAAGGCGGCATATAAGAACAAAAGGAGAACTTAAGTGCGGCCCGACCGCGACATCGAAGCCCTGCGCGAACGCCTGAAGGCGCTGGAGGCCGACGGCCATCCGGTGGATGCCGCGCGTTTCGACCTGGGGCACGCGGCGGCGGACCGGCACCTGGGCGGACTGGCGACCCATGCCCTGCACGAGGTTCATGCGGCGACGACGGCGGATGCGACGGCGGCCCTGGGGTTCGCTCTGGGTCTGGCGCGACGCGCGGCGCCGGACAAGGCGCTGGTGTGGGGCGTGCAGGCCATGGCGGGGCTGGAAACCGGGCATGTCCATGGGCCGGGCCTGCGCGAACTGGGGCTGGACCCGGGGCGGGTGGTGCTGGTGCGGGTCAAGGAGATGAAAGACCTGCTGGTGGCGGGGGAAGAGGCGCTGGCCTGCGGGGCGGTCGGGGCGGTGCTGCTGACGGCCTGGGGCGAGGCGAAGGCCATGAGCCTGACGGCAAGCCGACGGCTGTCGCTGGCGGCGGCGCAGGGCCGGGCGACGGCCATCCTGATACGGCTGG
>Ga0065721_10049253_pt1 | contig 40149 bp, 63 predicted proteins | sample Mesricmetagenome_FD_59108 | JGI IMG/M metagenome (GOLD analysis project Ga0065721, IMG submission 59108) | Mesophilic microbial community from rice straw/compost enrichment Sample: eDNA_1 v2 (version 2) | ecosystem: Engineered > Solid waste > Grass > Composting > Bioreactor | place: USA: Davis... | reverse complement strand
GCCCCGGCCGGCCGCCGTATCTGTGCTATATCTGTGCTACGGCGCTTGGCGAGTGACCTAAGTCCTTGATGGGCCAGTAGCTCAATGGTTAGAGCCGGCCGCTCATAACGCCCGTATCGCAGCTGATTTCCGTTTAAAATCAACGATGGCACTGTCATATGTTCCGGTTTGTTCACGTCCGGTGACGACGTTTCTGTGCTATATCTGTGCTACGATCACCTTGCGTTCACGGCGCGCGACAGGTGGTTGGGATCGTGGTGCCCGTAGACCTTCTCCACCATCGCCTCTGACATGCCGAGGGCTCCCGCAACCTCCCATGAGGAGACGCCTGCCTGCTTCATGTGGGTAGCACGCGAATGCCGCAACGTATGCGGCGAGACGTCGTCCCCCAGCCCCGCAGCGTCCACGATCCGGCCGAAGGCTGTCTTGATGGACAGAACTGGCTTGCCCTCCCACTCGACGACATGCGAAGCGCAGAGCTTTCTGTCCCTCCAGCGTCGCACATGTGCCAACATCCGCGAGGATAGGCGAACGGGCGGCTGGCGCTTGGCTGTTTCCCGCTTGCCCTCTGGCAGGCGGTAGAACACGCCTCGGTCAATGTCGATGTAGGACCGCCCGGCCGCCGCGTGCCAAGATGCCGTCAGCACCGTGCCAATGCGGGATCCCGTATAATAGGCGAACAGGATCGCACGCGCGATATGCTTTCCGGTCCTTTTGCGGGTCGGGAGGCGAGCCGCATTCTTGTCGGAATGGGAGCGCCGCATCTGCTCGCGCATTCTCCACGCGGTCCAGACCAGACGAGCGATCTCCGATCTCGTCAGCCACCTCTCGCGCCGCTTGCCCGCCGGTGGCATCCAGACGGCCACGGAAGCGCGGTGCAGGCCTTCCTTGTGGTGGTGCCGGATGGCCGCTGACAGGTCCTGCAGGTCTCGCCGTGCGCCTCCAGCATTGCCGCGATGGGCTGCATAGGCCCGGCACGCAGAGCCGGTCACATCGGCCAATGTCTTGTCGCCCCACCACTCCAATAGCCGGATCGCCCTGGCGGCGATTTTCCTCGGTTCTGACTTATGGGGAGCAACATCCGTCAGATAGATGTTGACCACATCGGCTATCGGGACTTGAGCGAGACCACGTTCGCCGCGCTTGGGGTCGTGCTTTTCCGAGATGTATCGGGCAAGCTCCCTTTCAGCATCTTCGCGCGCATCAGGGCCGCATCCAGTGCTGATGAATCGGTTCCCGTCTCTGATGGTCCAGACCGGAGAACTGCCCGCTGCCCCCCGCTGCGGCGGCCTGAGGTAGAGGCGGGGGCCTTTCCCTGCGCGAGGCATTGCTGTCTCATCTCCCTGATGGCCGATAAGGTCGTGAATTCCTTGCCAGCGATGATTTCCACGGCAAGCCTTCCACGGTCACGCTCTCGCCGCAAGCCGCTGACCGTCATGCCGCCCATCGGGAATGCGATGGCGACCGCGTCCGCAAGCCTCAGGGGCGTATCGTCGTCAACCCCCCTCTCACCCATCTCCGTCTCTCCCTTGGAGGGCGGCGCGGTCGGTGATTGCGTCACCGAGCACGGTCTCCCAGTCCTCCGTGTCTATGGACGCGTCGGACCGCATCTCGTCTCGCACCAACTTGACGCTCGATCGAAGGTCCCTCAGCGCCGCCTCTGCCGCTTCGGCGCGGGCTTCTGCCTTCCCGACCAACTGCCCTAGGGTCACGATGTCGTCGGCCTTCTTCGCGTTGGCTTCCGCCAGCCTGTCCCTCTCGGCTTCTGCCGCTTGAACGCGCTCCGTCAGATGCCGGACCTCTCCGTTCCTCGTCTCGGTCAGTTGCTCGTAGAAGGCGATTTGCGCCGCCAGTCTATCCCTCTCGGCCTCTGCCGCTTCGGCGCGGGCGGTGAGGGCCTTCACGCGGTCGTCCAGCAGTCGAATGGTGGCGTCACGCGCCTCGATCCCGTCAGGGATGGAGTAGGGGGCAACGGAGAGGCGATTTCCTTCGCCGTCGTAGGCTTCTACCATTTCGAGTCGCGCATAAAGCCTGTCCCTTTCCTCGACGAGGGCGAGGAGCATGTCGGAAACAAGGGCAGCGGCCCACCTCGCTTTTGCTGACGCCGACTTGTTGAGTACGGGGTCGCTAAACGCCTCAACTATCTCTCGCACTGCCTGGGTGGTGATGGTCATGGGCGGAATTCCTCGTATGCGCTGTTCTCGCCGCGGAGGGATGCCGCGATCCATCTCGGCGGCCAGTCCCATTTGGCGTAGGCAAACGCGGCGCACCGCTCCCTCTCGGCCATGATGGCACTCGCTATAAGCTTGATGCTGGCACGGCTGTCGTCCTCGTCGAACTCGACGAAAACCTCACGCGCCATCTCCATCACGTCTTCCGGGATCTCACTCATCTCGTCCCTCCTTCAGGGCGGCATTTACAGGGTCGTCGTCACCGCCCAACATTCCGGCGCCGCGCAATCTCTTCTGCGCGTCGCGCAGCGCGTTCTCCATCTGTGCTGTTCTGCGGCGCATGGGCGCGATTTCGGCGGCGTGGATCTCCGCGACGATCTGTTCGATGAGCCGAGCGAGCGCCTGCGTGACGATGCTGTCTGTGGCGATATCGCGGGCGAGGTCGCGGAAATCAGGCGCTGGCTTGTTGCGCCTCGTCATCGTCCCGCCTCCGTGGGTACGGCGGCTAAGCGGAGGAACTTGCCGGCCTCCGCAAGCGCATATTTCTCCCAGGAGCGTTCGGCGGCTCGTTTTGCGGATTCCTCACTGTCCGCCGTGTAGACGCCCGAGGACGGGGGATGCCAATAGGCATCGCCCATTGCATCCGTTCCATAAACAAACCGACCCAAGGGCGTGACCGCATAGAACAGGCGGTAAGGGCCCATTCCAGATACACCGTGGTCCTCGACCCACTCCAGCGGCTTCACGGACACCGGCTCAGCGGCCGGCGCGGCGCGGAGGGCGGCGAGTTCCTCCCTCAGTCTTTTTGCCTCCTCTGCTTCGGAGAGGAGGGCGGAGGCTGCCTCATCGAGGGCAATGAGATAGTCGGCATACTCGCGCGTTGTGGCGCCAGCCCCGCATTCGCGTGCCGCTTCCATCAGCCGCCGCAGCTCTTTCGTGTCGATGTCAGTCATGGGTGGGATCCGTCTGATCGATGTTCGCGAGGACGGGCCGGAAGCCGTAGACGTCAGCCCGCGCCTCCGGCATGGCGTTGTGCTCGCGGCCGTCGAGGAGGCGGCGGGGGAGCAACCGCCCTGTCACTCGGCACCGGCGGCCATCTTCGGCGAGGTGATGCGCGTTGTGGGCGCGACGCTTCATCAGCTCCAGATTTGCAATCCGGTTGTCCGTCTTGTCCCCATTGCGATGATGAAGGATCTCGTCGCGCTTCGGACGCGGACTGCCTGCAGCGCACCAGACCACAAGATGCTCGTAGGCCCAGCCGTTCGGATCGGCCAAGGGGTGTCCTTTTCCGACCCTCACCTTGACGTAGCCATTGCTCCCGACACGGCTACCCGGCTTCCATCGGTGTTGTTGCGAAGCCTTCAGGTGGTTGTTGTGCTTACCTCTGGGCATGAGGCATCTCCCGGATCATGAGGTCGCCCGGGATCGGCGGCATCTTTGACTTGGCCGCGCCCCACATCTGCTTCATGAAGAACGCCGTGCCCGCCGCCGCGCACTGGTCGCGGATGGACCGCGCCCAATCGGGATGCATCGGCCGGGCGCCGGGGCCGCTCTCGCCGCCGACGATGATCCAGTCGATCCGGTCGAGCCACGGCTCGAAGTCGATCGCGCCGAGCAGTGGCTCCGCCGAGATGAACCGCACGGCCGCCGGAGCCTCCAGAAGATGCGGGATACGACGGTTGGCTTCCTGCTGGTTTTCGGCAGTCGTGCCGAGCCAGATATTCCTGGGCAGCCCGGCATCCCATTTCGGCCAGATCATCTTCTGGATGTTCTGCGGACGCTTCGTCAGAAGCAGCCAGTCGAGGTGGGGCGTGTCCTCGATCACGGCGAACAGGTCCGAGCGCCAGATCTGGGGGGCCTGGTTGTCGAACACGTCGGCGAGACTGGCGCAGAACACGCGAAAGCGGGTGCCGGCGGCTTCAGCCTGTCGGTTCCATTTCAGGGGCTGGCGCCAGGTGGCCTCTGACGTCCGGCGGCGGTCGCCTTTCCAGAGGTGCGCCTGCCCGGTGCGCTTTGCCCAGTTTTCGGCGTAGCAGTGGTCGCAGGCCGGCGAGACGGCGGTGCATCCAACCCACGGATTGAACGTGTGATCGGTCCATTCGATCTTGCTGTTCTCAGCCATTATGCGGCCTCCATGCGGCCCATTTCTCAATCGGCCTCGTCGCTCGTCTCTGCGGTTCTGCGCGGTCGAAGCCACGGGATTTGATGCGTTGCGCGGGAGCATGGGCGCCGAGGTGCTTGGCCTCGCGGCGCTTGGCACGAGCAATCGCCGGAATGTCCGTCTGCGCAGTGTGATCGCGATGGCATTTGCGGTGAGCCGGGCGCCAATTGGTCTCGTCGTCGGCGCCCCCAAGGGCCAGCGGGATCACGTGCGAAACATCCCACGCCTGACCGGCCTGGATCCGGCCTCCACACATGTGGCAAATGCCGTCTGCAGCCATGAAGATTGACAGGCGTGTCGTGCGGGAGAGGCGGCGCCGGGTCATTGTGGCCCCCAGAACATCGGGGCCAGAATGAATGCCGCGAACAAGAACCATCCCCAGCCGCCCTTTCCGCAAATTGCGATAGACGCGGCCGCGACAACGCACAGGGAGCTGGGGATCACTGCGACCCACATCATGCCGCCCTCCTGCCCATGAGGATGTCCTCGATCTCGGCCATCAACTCGCCGCGGTCCATGTCGAGCACCTGCCGGCAGACGATATCGACGGCCTTGTCGAACCAGTCCTCGAATTCGTCTTGCGTCATGCTGGCGAACGAGATGGACTTCGCGACCACGTAGGGGAGACCGCTCACCGCATTGATGCGGGTCTCGAAAAGCCCGGTCGCGACCTTCAGGTCATCGAGGAGCGTTTCGACAGTCGGCCACCTGTCCGTGTTCTCCTGCACGAGGTTGAGCAGGGCGAAGAGCTTCCGGTGATGGATGAGGTTGCGCGGCCGGTGGATGTTGACGAGGTAGCCTGTGCCCTCCTTCATCTTGGCAAGGGCTTCGGCTGCCTTCACATCGCCCGGCACGAGCGCGTTTCCACGGCGCACGAAGATGCGGGAGCGGGTTTCGGGGGCCTTGCTCATGCGGCAGCCCCCTGGCGCGTCTCCTGCGACTTCGCGAGCCGGTCGTAGAGCACTACATTGACCGTCGCCGCGAGGTTCATGCAGAAGTTGGTCGGCACGAACACGCGATGTCGACACCGGTCGAGGTGCTGCCTGCCGAGCGTTCCGTCCTCGGGGCCGAAGATGTAGAAGGCGCGATCCGGGTGCTTGAATTCCGGCAGACTGACGGCGTCCGGAACGAGGTCCACACCGATGGGCACCGCGTCATACGGGCACATGGCGAATAGGTCGTCGCCGCGCAGAACGGGAATGTGCCGATAGGCCTTGGTGGTGTCCTGGCCGCTGGTGACGGGCGTCCTATCGCCCTGAATAGCAACCATCTTGGCGCCATAGACGTGGGCCGCCCGCAGGACGCCGCCGACGTTTTTTGTGTCCTTCGGGCGCACGAGGCCGATTGCTGCAAAACCTCTCATGCTGCGGCCCTCCCGCCGGTCAGAGCCTTGCGACGATCCTGCCATGCCCCGCGGACCTGATCGGCAAGGTCACGTGGCAGGTCGGCAATGGAGCGCTTGGTGTTCGGGTCGTTTGCCCAATCGGTCAGGTCGCCGACTGTCTTAGCCAGCGCGAGCGCTTCGACCATGGTGCTGGCGATCTTCTCGTCGGTGGCGCGTGCGGCATCATCCTCGGCGTCGAGGTCGTGGCCGACCAGCAGCCGCCTCAGCTTAGGCAGTTCGTTGTCGGCGATGGTGTACGAGCGCCCGACCTGCTTGATGGATACCCACGGGCTATCGAGGTCGTAGAGGTAGCGGCCGATGCCCCACCGGACAGCGGCGCGCTTGAAGGCATCCGAGAGGGCGCCCTTCTCCGCTTCAACGTCCGTGTCGCCCGCTCCGTCGGCCTTCCACACCCACCGCTCTACCGTGGATGCGTGGCCGTTGACGACTTGCGCCATGCCGCCAGCCACGTTGATGCCGATCTCGCACACTGTCTTGCCGTTGGCGTGGGGGTAGCGGCACTGCCAGTTGCCGGGCCCGACAACCTCGTCGAGCCTGTCCATCACGTCGCGGGCGTCGATGTAGGCGAGCGCCATGCCGCGCGACTTGTCTTGGGTGGTTGAGCCGACACGCCACGAAACGCGGTCAGGTGGGAATGGGGCGGCAAGGGCCCTGAAGATGTCAGCCATCACTTCACCCTCAGCGACAGGCTCGGCCCGCCATTGGACAGGACGGCGCCGGGAACGGGCTCGCCGGCCTTGATGGCGTCCTTGATGCGGGTCTTGTCCGGAGTGCGAGAGAAGCGGAAATAGCTGTCCGGGATCGCGTCCTCATCGACGACGACCACCTTCGGCTGCCCGGCCCGCACAGAGAGTGTGGCAATGGGCAATTCCTTCTTGGACAGGTCCGCCGCGCTCAGCACTCGCATGGCGAGGTCTCGCATGGCCTGTCCGCGTCGCTCGTACCGGACAAGGCGGGAGGCGAGGTCATCCATCTCGCTCTTGATGCCGCCGGCAAAGGCTTGGGCTTCGCGCTCTCGCCTGACGATCCGTGTCAGCACATCGTCGATGCTGGTTTCACCTTCCAGCATGTCGGCGCGAAGTTGCTCGTCGTCGGCAAGCTCGGGATACTCGGCAATCAGCGCCTCGATCTCGCGAGAAAGGCGCGCAACGTCCATGACGTTCATGCTGCTTCTCCGATCATCTGGTTGTAGGCGGCAGCGAACGGCTCGATATCGGCCAGAGCCCGAAGCAGGGCGCGCTTGGCCCGCTCCATGTCGGCATAGGCCTCGATGCCGCAGAACTCGTCTCGGGCGTCACGCTCACGGGCAAGGTGGGCGGCGCGGGAAATGCGCTGCGCCATGTCCTCGATGCCTCGGGCCAGCAACTGGCTCTGTGCACGGTCGTTGTAGACTTCGTTGCTCATGACACCCTCCGAAAGAGATGCGCGTGGGTGATCTCGATGCGGCGTCGGATGAGGTCGCGGCACGGAAGGTGCTTGCGCCGACGCTCGGCGATCTGGTGATTGATGGTGGCGAGGGCGGTATTCCACCGGCGGTATTCGCGCCAGAGGCGCCATTCGCGGAGGAGGAGGGCGATCATCTCCGGGCCTCCATGCGGTCGAGGGCGCGGCGTCCAGCGGGCGTGATGAACATGTGTCCGATCTCGCTGCGGTATTTCAGGTTCTTGTGCGGTCGCCTTTCGATGAGCCCCCGCTTCAGCAGGCGCCGCATTGGGGCTCGGTACAGTTCGAATGCTGCGTTCCCGACCATCATGCCGTCGTCGCTGTTGGTGGCGATCCTCTGGAGGATCCATGCTTGGGCGATAGTCAGCGGCTTCATCTCCGCACCTTCCGCTTGTCGATGATGGCGACGGCGAGGACGCCAGCGATGCAAATCGGCGCAAGGACCACGAGGACATAGATCGAGAAGGCCGGTACGTCGGTCTCTCCCATGAAGGTCGCAGCCTCAGCCGGGTTCAGCACCGCATAGACGGCAAGCCACACAGCCAGCAGGAGGAAGAACGCGATGGCATCGACGAACCTCTTGATCAGCCCCTCCCAGAACAGGGTGGCCAGCCAGCCGATAGCGGCGACAACCGCAACGGCCGAGAAGGACATGACAGCCAGTCCGGCAAGGATGCCCTTTCCGCCACTCGGGCCCGGCTTGGACATGTCGTGCTCGATGTCGGCGCTAACCATATCCTCCATCCTCGGGTCGTAGGCGAAGCCGTTGAGCTGTTCGAGGGCTTCCCGGTAGGCGGGGAACTCGTCCTTGCGCGCCCAGGTTTCGTCGAGGTCGCGGTTGCACATCAGAGCCTCCCGCTAATCGTGTCGATCCAGCACAGCTTCTTGCCGTTCCAGTCGTTATCGAGCCGGCGGTCGCCCCAGTCGTAGAGTTGCCCCATCAGGCCATCGAGATCGTCATCGACGGCCATCGGATCCCTCGACAGGTCTTCGAACTCGTCGATCAGGTCTTCCAATTCCTCTCTGTGATCGTCGAGGTGACGGCCACTTTTGGAGAGGGCGCGAAGCTTCTTGGCGATTACGGCGGCCATGGAGGCGACCGAAATCTCACCGGACTTCGCTTGCCCCCATTCGGGCTGCAGCCGAATGACGTTCTGCCAGTTCGCCATCTCACCGCTCTCCCCTTGCTAGGGCGAGGGCGGCGCGGATCACGCGCGAGACGGGCAACAAATCGTCGATACCTACTGTAAGCTCGTCTTCGAATGGGTAGGGCTCTTCATCCCGCAGGATTTCATTCTCGCGTTCGAAGATGTGGTCATCTAGCTGTTGCTGAACCCGCATGAGCGCAGCGATAACGCGTCCGTCCTCCAACGCCTCCACCATCGCCTCGAAGGCGGGGGAGGGCTCTAGGGCGGAGAGGATGCGGCGTTCGTAATCCGCTTGGGCGGCAGCTTTGGCGGCCTCGATGGTGACGTACCAAGAGCACTCGCCTCCAGAAGGGAGCTCTGCCGTTAGCTCCCAACTGCCAGCGGACAGCCGTTCAATGCTGTAGGCGCCTATTTCAGAAAAAGCGGAGACGTAGTCCTCTTCGTCTTCGTCAGCCGCCACCCACTCCAGCGGCTTCACCTTCACGTGCTTGCTCATCTGCGAACTCCCAAGAAGGCGAGGCTCAGGGCCTCAAGCCAGGCAATCCATGCGGCGGTGAAAGCGAGGAGGGGCATCAACCGCCCTCCTTCTCGCGGTGTTGGGTGGGTCGGATGAGGACCGCTATTTGTTCGACGGCACTGAAATCGGCGATGTCGGAGATATCCCCACCCATGCCCCGCCTCGTGACGCGGCTGCCGACTACCTCTCCGTAAGCTGACGTCATCCCCTTCATCGAGGGGTGCGCCCAGCTCCGATTGATGATCACGTGTGCCCAGTAAGACCCATCGTCGAGCCGGGAGACCTCGATGGCCCCACCCGGGAATTCGATGATGTGCTGGGCCGGCTCCGGGCGCTGCTGCTTGTCGCCGAGAAGGGTGATCTTCTTCGGGGCCTCTCCGAGCTGGTAGTTGCGAGCCGTGAAGGCGCTCATCACCGCCCCCACGATCCGTACCGGCCGACGCCGGCCTCGAAGCAGCCGATGCGGTGCTCGTCGTTCGGGTCGCGATACTGCTCATCGACCGCGAGACGTTCGGCCTCCTGACGGAGTGCCCAAGCCAGATTGTCGAGGCTTCCGTGGCCGTCCTCGATGTCGAGGTCGGCGGCAACAGAGAGCTGGAAGATTGCGTTCTGCTGGAGATCGTCGAGGCTGTCGACAAGCGCCTCGGCACGCCGGGCCTCGTCTTCCTCGGTGATCAGCATCACATCGTCGAAGACCTGCTTGAACGCGAGGATGAAAGCGTCCCGCGCTTCGATGGCGCGCTCACGGGCTTCGGTGCGGGTGGTGTGGGGGCTGCGCTGCAGCATGGCTGCGTCCTCCGTTGATGGGAGAACATTACCACTAGGGCAAACGTGAGCGCAACAGTTTTCTTGCCGCTAGGGTACAGAATTTTCCCTAGCTGTGATATCCTGTTGGCGTTGCAACGAAAAAGGCCGCCAGAGCGGCGGCCTAGGAGGTGACGATGTCAGGGGCCGGAGACGAGCTTCAGCAGGAGGTCAATCGGCAGCGATCAGGGTGGCTGGCCCAGGTCGCCGCGTATGGCGGCGACGGTGGGGTGGTTCGTCCGCAATCGTTGGAGGAAGCCATGAAGATCATCGAGGATCTGGAGCTTCAGATAGCCGGCCTTGAGGGCGATATGAGGGAGCGCGATTAGTGAACGAGCCCCGAGCCAAAGATGCCCCGCTTTGGGTTCGCTTCCTGTGGGACGACGGCAACGCTAGTGGCGAATTTTGGCTGCGCGCGCCTCTACCGCCTTACCTCGCAAGCTTGATGCAAACGCCTCAGCCGTGTCCGCCGGAAGGGCAAGCGTCAAGCGGAAACGATCCTTCCCCACGGGCAGGCGGAAAAAGCCAAACTCGATGACGACGTTGCCATTGGCGTCCACGGCAGGGCGGATGTCGTCTGCATTGATGGTGACGTGTTCTTCCTCGTCGCGCATCCCTCACCCCGCCTTCCGGTCCCGGAGATAGTGCAGGAAGTCGATGGCCTGGCGCCGGTCGTCCGGGGGCAACGAGCGCAGCATGTCGGCGGGGTCCTCCTCCTCAAGCAGGGGATTGCGCATGAGGAGATCCTTCAACTCGCACTGCAGGGCGTCCGCGGCGGCCTCCAGGAAGGCACCGGTATAATCCCGGTTTCCGGTCTCGATACGGGAGATTGTAGCCGCCGTCGTCTCCAGGCGGTCGGCAAGTTGCTCCTGCGTGAGATTGCGGTACTCCCGCCACTCACGAAGGAAGATGCGTCGGCGCCTGCCAGGGCCATGTCCGATTCTGATTGGCATGGTTCCCATTTTATCGCCGCTAGAGGTAACTTTCCTCGGCCCTAGGGGTAATCGTCTCTCGCGCCGTATTGACGGCGTGTATACCCTAGTGGTAAACAGGAGGGGATATGAAACATCCCCTTCGAACATACCGTGAGAGGTTCGGCGTCACACTGTCCGACCTCTCCGCTCGTGTAGGGTGCTCGGTCGCGACACTGTCCCGGATCGAGCATGGCAGAAGGGTGCCGTCGCTCGACCTCATGCGGCGTATCGCCGAGGGCACCAACAACGCCATCACCCCGAACGACTTCTGGAAACACAGGGGCGTTCAATGACTCCCCTTCGGCGGCTGCCTCTTGCGCCTCGTCGCGAATATGTCGCGGGCCACATCCGTCGGCGTGATGATCGGCTCGTGCAGAGGTGGCCGTTCGGCTTCGTCCTGCATTCCGGTTTCCCCCAGCTCCCAGCCGGCCGGCTGGTGAGAATAGACAAGGCGGCCTTTCCTCCCTGCCGCTCTGTCTGTTGCCTCAACTATGGCGGGGACGTGGGCTCAAAACCCCGTCCCCGTCCTTTTCCGCCGGCCAGCGGCTCGCCTCAGCCTGTAGCTGTCAAAGCACACCACGTTCCCAAGGCGCGGTTCACTGGGCCCCGCGTCCTTGGCGGGGGAGGGGGCGCTGCAACGCCGTCCCTCCCCAACAACTCTCGCCCGCTCGATGTCTGCCAAGACCATCGCGGCGGCGTCTCCAATCGTCATGAAAGGTCCGGTGTCGTCCATGCCAAGCAGGAGACACCGGCATGGACCGTCAGACCGTCATTTCTTCAACGACAAATCATCATCGGGAGTATCGCGTGAGCTACGTGGCCCACATCGACGACGTGCGCTCGTGGGTCAACGCTCTCGTTTCTCGGGAGCGTCGAAAGGGCGCCAAGACCCAGGTTATCCGTGAACGCCTCGCGCGCACCATCGGCTGCGCGAAGGGCACCATCGAAAACATCATGAACGGCCGGCTCAAGCGGATCGACCTTTGGCTCCGCGAAAGCGTCCGTCGTGCGCTCGTCGCTGAGATCGAGCGGGAAATCAGGGCCCTCAACCATGAGCTGGAAGTCATTCGCGCGATGGGCGGGGACGCTCGCCGCATTGAAGTGGCGGAAATTGAAGCGTGTCTTGAAAAGGCGCGCTCTCTGCTGTCTGGCGGGGGCTAGGCGATGGCCGAAGTCCTGACTATCCCCACCGTCACCCGCCGCATCTACGCGACCCCGTTCCTCGGTGGACGCCACAAGGAAGAAGGGCAGTCGATGCCCTTCGTCGAAGTCACCCTCCCGCGCGTCTCCATCCTCGATAACGCGCCCCGTCTCATCGCAGACGTGGACAGGCGCATTGCCGAGCTGGAGAGCGTCAACATCCTTCGGTGGAGGCGACGGGCATGAGCAGGATGCCAAGCCGCGTCCTCGCCCTCGGACGCCTCAAGACCGGCGCCATGAACAAGACCGAGCAGGCCTATGCCGACACGCTCGAATGGCGTCGCAGGGCCGGTGAGGTCGCCTGGTACAAATTCGAGGGCATCAAGCTCAGGCTGGCGGACAACACGTTCTTCACCGCCGACTTCGCCGTGATGCTTAGCGACGGTGCGCTCGAGCTGCACGAGGTCAAGGGCCATTGGCTCGACGACGCTCGCGCCAAGATCAAGATCGCTGCCGAGCTTTACCCCTTCCGCTTCATCGCCGTCACACCGGTCTCGAAGAAGGCCGGCGGAGGCTGGAACGTGGAGACGTTCTCATGACTGCCCCATGGATGAAATTCTATCCCGCTGACTGGCGCTCGGATCCCAAGCTGCGCCTGTGCTCCATGGCCGCTCGCGGGCTCTGGATCGAACTCCTGTGCATCATGCACGAGGCCGAGCCCCGCGGCTACCTCATCAGCAACGGCGCGCCCCTTTCCGATAAGCAGGTGGCCTCCCTCGTCGGAGCGACGCCACGCGAGCTTGCGACCCTTCTCGCCGAGTTGGAAGGCGCTGGTGTGTTCAGCCGTTGCGAGGACGGCACGATCTACAGCCGTCGTGTTGTTCGAGACGCCGAGAAGCAGGTTCGGGATAAGGAGAATGGGTTTAAGGGAGGGGCGCCCAACGTCAGACGTGGCACGGCACCCAAGGAAGCCCGCGTCCGCCCCTACAGAAAATCCGACTCCCCGGGAAAGACGGCACGCATCTTCGATAAGACGGGCGGCCGCTGCTTCTGGTGCGATACGAAGCTCATTGCGTCCCCCGCGCACGAGGGCGAGTTTGCGGACGGGTTCCATGTGGATCACCTCGTCCCGGTCTGCGACGGCGGCACAAACGACGAGGAAAACCTCGTCCCCGCCTGTGCAGTTTGCAACCACGACCGGAGCAAGACCGATTGGCCGTTCAACAGCCGCCGCGGCGTCGATCCGACAGCAACGCGGTTCCGCGATCCGACACTAACCCCCCGCACCAACCCCGACACCAAAGCCCAGAAGCCAGAAGCCAGAAGCCAGAGTTATCCTAGCCAGGATGAGACCTATGGGGGTCTAGTCTACTCCCTGGCTAGGGATGATAGGGACCTAGGTCGTTCTAGGAGGGTAGGGGGCACGCGCGCCTTCGGGGAGGTGCCCCATGAGGCGTGAGCTTCGTCCCCACCAGACCCGCGCCATCGACCTCCTGCGCCGCTCCCTCGGTTCGGGCAAGCGCCGCCCCCTCCTGCAGGCCCCGACCGGCTTCGGCAAGACGATGCTGGGCGCCGCCATCGTCGAGGGCGCCCTCGCGAAGGGCAACCGGGTGATCTTCACCGTCCCGGCCCTGTCGCTCGTCGATCAGACCGTGATGGCGCTCTGGAACGAGGGCATCCACGACGTGGGTGTGATCCAGGGGGCGCACGAACTCACCAATGCGAGCCGCCCGGTGCAGGTTGCCAGCGTCCAGACGCTCGCCCGTCGCGAGATCCCGGCGGCCGACGTGGTCGTGATCGACGAGGCGCATCGGGTGTTCGACCTCTACGGGCGCTGGATGTCAGCCACTGGCTGGGAAAGGGTCCCGTTTATCGGCCTGTCGGCCACCCCGTGGACGCGCGGTCTCGGCAAGCTGTTCGATGACCTGCTGATCGCGGCGACGACGGGCGACCTGATCGAGGCTGGATATCTCTCCCGCTTCCGGGTGTTCGCCCCGTCTCATCCCGACCTGACGGGCGTTAGGACCGTTGCCGGAGACTACCACGAGGGCGACCTCGGCGAGGCCATGAACAAGACCGCGCTCGTGGCCGATGTCGTCGAGACGTGGCTTGCGAAGGGGGAGGGGCGGCCGACGCTGTGCTTCGCCGTGGACCGAGCCCATGCCCGGCACATCCAGACGCGGTTCGCCGAGGAGGGTGTGAGCACTGCCTATGTCGATGCGTACACCTCCACCGGCGAGCGCGAGGCCATCCGCAAACGGTTCCATTCCGGGGAGGTCAAGGTCGTCTGCAACGTCGGATGCCTGACCACGGGCGTGGACTGGGACGTGCGCTGCATCATCCTCGCCCGGCCGACGCGCTCGGAAATGCTCTACGTCCAGATCATCGGGCGCGGCCTCCGGACGGCGGACGGCAAGGACGACTGCCTCATCCTCGACCACAGCGACACGACCCTGAAGCTCGGGTTCGTGACGGATATCCATCACGACCGTCTCGACGACGGGAAGGCCCGCAAGAGCGCGGCAACTGAGCGCAAGGAACCGCTCCCGAAGGAATGCCCGCAATGCTCATTCCTCAAGCCGCCGAAGGTCGCGAAATGCCCGTGTTGTGGCTTCGCCCCCCAGCGGCAATCGCAGATCGAGTGCGAGGACGGAGACCTTGTCGAGCTGACGCCGAAGGGCAAGGAGGCGAGCCGGGAGGTCAAGCAGCGCTGGTATTCGATGCTCATGAAGATCGCCGACGAGCGCGGCTATTCCGGCGGCTGGGTGGCCCACAAGTTTCGCGACAAGTTCAAGGTCTGGCCGCGTGGCCTGCACTTCATGCGCATGGAGCCCGACGAGGAGGTTCGCAACTACGTCAAGGCCGGGATGATCCGCTGGGCGAAGCGGCAGAAGAAGGTTGCGGAGGCTGCCAATGTCGCCGCTTAGGGATCGCGCAATTGGCCGCTGGCCCTCTCTCCTGCCGATGCTCGGCGTTGGCCCGGAATACCTCACCGGCCGGCATACAGCCTGCCCCATGTGCCAGCGCGGCAAGGACCGGTTTCGGTTCGACGACAAGGAGGGACGCGGCACGTGGATCTGCTCGCAGTGCGGGGCAGGTGACGGGTTCGAGCTCGTCATGAGGGTGAACGGCTGGGATTTCCACACTGCGGCGGTTCGCATTGAGGAAGTCATCGGGGCGGCTCCGGCCGTTCCGGTGCGGCAGGAGATGGGCACGGATGAGGTAAGGCGACGTCTCAACGACCTGTGGCGCTCCTCTCGGAAGGTCGAGCAAGGCGACCCGGTGTGGCGCTACCTCGTCAACCGCGTAGGCGTGGTGGATGTGCCGCCCTCGATCAGGACGTGCCTGAGTGCCCACTATCCGGCCCCGAAGCCCGCCAAGTTGCCGGCGATGGTCTCCATGGTCATGGACCCCGATGGGAACCCGGTGACGATCCATCGGACGTTCCTGACGGAGGACGGCCACAAGGCGCATGTCGCCAAGCCCCGCATGTTCATGCCCGGCAAGATTGCCCCAGGCTCGGCGGTGCGCCTGATGCGGCACGAAAAGATCCTCGGAATTGCGGAGGGGATCGAGACGGCATTCGCGGCGTCCAAGCTGTTCGACATGCCGGTGTGGGCCGCCCTCAACGCCACGATGCTGGCGAACTGGATCGCCCCGCGCGAGGTCGAGACGGTCGTGATCTTCGGGGACAACGACACGTCATTCACCGGGCAGGAGGCGGCCTACGCCCTGGCCAAGAAACTCACGAACGAAGGCTTCGGCGTCGAGGTCGAAATACCGAAGACGCTGGGTCACGACTGGAACAACGTTCTCATCGACGAAAGGAAAGCCGCATGAGTGGGCAGCAGTACGACCGGACGAATACAGGCGCCTTGTTCAAGAACGACCGGAAGGAGCGCGACACGCACCCGGATTATCGTGGCAGCGGCAACGTTGCGGGGGAGGAATTCTGGCTGTCAGGGTGGCTCAAGAAGGACCGCAACGGCAAGTCCTTTATGTCGCTGTCGTTCCAGCCAAAGGATGGCCAGCAGGCGGCCCGGAGTCAGCGGACACAACAGGTCGATATCCCGCTCGACGACGAAATCCCGTTCTGAGGAGGCGGCGATGAGCAAATGGGAATGCCTGACGCTCATGGTGATCGCGGTCTCGATGGCCGCCGCCGGCATCGTATCGATCATCTGGGGATCGGGGGCGGCGCCATGACTGACGACCTTTCCCACCGCCTCAGCAGCATAGCCGATGAGATGGAGCGGGCCGCAAGGGGCAAGAGTGCGGAAGACCTGCACGAGCTGTTCGCGGAGGCGTGCGAATTGCTGCGCGTAGCCTCGGACGCCCTCGCCATGCACGAGCGCCGGTCAATCACGATCAAACTGCCAGAGGAACACATCAATGACCTGCGCTCCGCGCTGAGGAGCGTGGGGTGTGATCTTGAGATCGCCGGGGGCTGACACATGGCGCGACCGAAGAAGAAGACGAGGGCTACGACTCCCATCGACAAGCCGATGCAGCCGACGCCCGAGCGGATGGCGAAGGCTGGAGAGTTCTACGTCGTCGGCGGAGACGGTCGCGTGACCATGCGAGACGGGATGATCGACCGCATCCGCAAGAGAGGCGTCATCACCGAAAGACAAGCCGAAGCGGGCAGGCGATACCGCCTCTACTGGTACCACGCGGGGCTCGAGCCGGGGCCGAATGGTGTGGATCCCAACCGCATCTATGCGCCGGACAACACGGGCATGCGCCTGATGGCCCAGAGCGAGCGCCAGGCCGAATACCGCCAGCGCTATCGGCAGGCGGCGCGCCACATCGGCTTGCGGATGTCGCGGCTGATCGAGCATATCGCCTGTGAAGACGCTACGCTTGAGGAGGCCGGACGCAAAATCCTCGGTTGGGGAAACAAGGCGCAGGCGATTGCCGCTGCGACGGAGATGTTCCGTGATGCAACGGATCGTTTAGCTGACCTGTGGGGCTTTCCTCATTGGATCGATGACGAAGAAGCGGAAGAAATCGCTTGACCGGTTAAACCGGAAATGCGATGATTTGGTATCAGCAAGATTTGCGCCCGTAGACGGGCAACGAGTTCAGCGCGGTCTCTGACACGAGGGCCGTGGGCGGAGGCCAAGCGGCATCAGCCGGGCCTCCCGGTGGGAGGGCTAGGGGCTGTTCCTGGCCGCCACCAAATGCCGCCCCGCGCTGACAGGAGCTGTTCACAAGACCGGTTATAGGCCGGTGGCGTAACAGACGGGGCGGTCGCCGAAAGTCGGCTGCCACAACAGTTTCAGAGTTCAGCGCGGCGGCGTGTAGGAGCTGTCGCAGTGGGATCCGACGGATGGCGCTTCATGCGCCTCTGCTGCTTAAACTATCGAGCCCGCCCACGCCGGGGACGCCCGGCCCGCGCTGAGACAGTTCACGAGAGCGGCGTGGAAAGCAGACACGCAAAACGGCCTATCGAGGCGGCAGTCGCAACCGCCAGCATAGCAAACCGGCCGACCATGGAAACGGCGACTGTGGCGTTGGCCGTGCCGCGTGGGTCCGGATTGCGGATTCAGGCATGAGCCGTGCCCAGCCAGCCGGAGTAGCGCCCGGCCTCTCGTGATAGCAGGGAGTGCGTCACCTAGCACGTTGGGGCTCCGGCCTCACCCTGCGTCAATCTAGCGGGGCTGCCCCAAGCGGTTTCGCTTTAGCGCCGTCTCGGTTCTCCGGGGCGGCGCTTCTCACTTGGAGCCACGGCATGGCCGCAGTCCTCCGCCGTCTTGCTATCGCGCTTCTCATTGGCGCGGTGGTTGTGATCTTCGGCGCAGGCGTGGCTACGGGAGCGATGGTGTTCTGATGAGCTACGACATCCCGGAGCCGAAGGGCGGTTGGAAGACCGACTTTACGGACGCCGAAAAGGCCAAGCTTCGCCCTATCGCCGAAACGCTCGCCATGCTCGACGGGAATGCGTTCTTCGGTATGGGAACCTCGGATGACCGGGAATGGTACGAGCAGTATCTGCCGGAAGCGCACGCCGTATACGAGGCCAACGGTGGCGACCATGGGTGGGCTGGTTTTGCCAGCTTCGTCCCGCCGCTCGGGCAAATGTTGCCGCCGTCAAACTGACATGCCCGCCAAACCCCGTCCCTCTCATCCCTGGCGCATCCGCCTACGGAGAGAGAGAGACGGGGCCATTCTCGGCATCACGGCTCCCGAGTGGTTTGACGACGCTGACGTGATCGACGCGATCCGTGAGGACATGGCGAAGTTCGAGGCGGCCAAGCCGGACACGGGGGAGAGGCCGAACATCACATTGAACGAGGTTGGGCTATGAACGTGATCTGGGGGAGTGCCGCCGGAGACCATCCGCACGTCATGACGACGGAGCCCGAGCGGTGGAAGGCGTGCTTCTGCACCGGCCCGCGCCCCGGCGACACGAAGTGTCCGTGCGCCATGGAGGCGGACGGCGTCCGCGAGTTCGCGATGTTCACTGACGGCATCGTCATCAACGGCCAGCGCTACAAGCTCGTTCCGGCCGCGTCACGCTGAATGAGGTGGGGTTGTGAGCCCCTTTGAATAAATATCGAGAAATCAATGGCACGCGGCGGCAAGCGGCCCGGAGCCGGTAGGCCGAAGGGCTCAGTCAACAGGATGGCAACGAAGGCGCGAGAGGAAGCGGCCAAGGTCGGCATGCTGCCGCATGAGCTGCTTCTGGCTATCAGCCGCGGCGAAACCATCGACGGACACGTGCCCAGCTTCGCGGACCGCGTCGATGCGGCGAAGGCCGCGGCACCGTTCTTTGCCCCGAAGCTTGCGGCGGTCGATGTCAACGCTCAGACCGAAAACCGGCACTGGATCGTGAGCGACAACCCGATGAGCGCAGATGAATGGGAAGCCGAGCATACTGTGGGCGCCTCAGCCGGGCCCACAGAAGGCGCTCGTTGACTGCCCGCTATCGGAGATCTTTTTCGGGGGCGCTCGCGGCGGCGGAAAGACGGACGGCGTCCTCGGCAAATGGGCGCTGAAGGAACGGCGCTACGGCAAACACTTCAACGCGATCATGTTCCGGCGCACGACGGTGTCGTCGGAAGACGCGATAGAGCGCAGCAAGGAGATCTACGGGCCTCTCGGCGGGGTCTACAACGAGAGCAAGCTGATCTGGCGCATGCCGAATGGCGGTCGGGTCTCGTTTAGATACCTCGACAAGCCCAAGGATGCCGACGAATGGCAGGGGCGCAACGTCACCGACGTGTGGGTTGAAGAGGCGGGGCAGTATCCCGACAGCCGCGCTATCGACAAGCTGTTCGGTGTGCTGCGCTCGGCCCATGGCGTGCCCGTCCAGATGATCCTTACCGCCAACCCCGGCGGCCCAGGCCAAGCATGGTTGCGGGAGCGCTACAGGCTGCATCCCTTCCCAAGGGGACCGCAGGTCGTCACGCGGACGCTCGACGACGGCACATTGCACAAGATGGCGGTCATCCCGTCACGGATCACGGACAACGCGATCCTGATGGCGAATGACCCTGGATACATCAGCCGCCTGCGCATGGTGGGCGGAGCCGAGCTGATCAGGGCGTGGCTAGAGGGCGACTGGAGCGCCATCGAAGGAGCGTTCTTCGCGGAGTGGAGTGAGAAGCGCCACGTCATACGGCCATTCGAGGTGCCGGGCGACTGGATGCGGTTCCTGTCCGGTGACTGGGGCTCTGCCAAGCCCTTCAGCTTCGGTTGGTGGGCGGTCGTATCGGACGACTACACGACGGAAAGCGGGATCATCCTGCCGCGGGGTTGTCTCGTTCGCTATCGCGAGTGGTACGGCGCAGTTGCCGGCAAGCCGAACGTGGGACTGAAGTTGCACGCCGAGGCGGTTGGCGAGGGGTTGGCCTCGCGAGCTGCGTCGGATCCGAAGCTCTCGTATGGCGTTCTCGACCCGGCGGCTTTTGCCGAGGATGGCGGCCCTTCGATTGCCGAGCGGATCACGAAGGGCTCGGGCGGAAAGTTGTTCTTCCGCGGGGCCGACAACAAGCGCGTGTCGCAGCGCGGCGCGATGGGCGGCTGGGATGCGATGCGTTCTCGGCTCGTTGGTGAGGCCGAAGATAGGCCGATGATCGTCTGTTTCTCGACGTGCACCGACAGCATTCGGACGATCCCGATGCTGCAGCACGATCAGGACAGGCCCGAAGACCTTGACACGGACATGGAAGACCACGCCGCGGATGAGTGGCGGTACGCCTGCATGTCGCGCCCGTGGGTGCGCCAGGTCACGAGCCGCCCGCAACCGCAGACCGGGTTCTCCCGCATCAACCGTAGGCCGTCAACCGCAGCAACGGTGATCTAATGGCGCAACTCACGACCACGGATGAGAGGGACGGCAACTTCGCCTCCCTCAGCACCCTCATCCGCCGCCATCAGGATTACTGGACGAACAAGGCCCGTGAGCGTGAGGAAACCGAGGTTGCGCGCCGGTACTATGACGGCGACCAGCTCACGCCAGAGCAATTGCAGGTGCTGCGGGACCGTGGGCAGCCGGCGGTCGTCTACAACGAGGTCCAGCCGCAGATCGACGGCATTGTCGGCACCGTCGAGCGCCTGAGGCAGGATCCGAAAGCCTACCCACGCACGCCGGCTCACGAGGACGGCGCCGAGGTTGCGACAAGCGTCCTGCGCTACGCGATGGACACGGTTCAGTGGCAGTACCTGACGCCTCGTGTTGCGCGAGCGGCGGGCATCGATGCCGTCGCTGGCGTGGAGATGTCTTTCGTCGAGGGCGATAACGGCGACCCGGATATCCAGCTCAAGACCGTCGATGCCGAGACGTTCTTTTACGACCCGCGCTCCATCGAGCAGGACTTTTCGGATGCCCGCTACATGGGCGTCTCGAAGTGGGTCGATATCGACGTGGCGAAGTCGATGTTCCCCGACCATGCCGAGGCCCTCGAGGCGCTCGGCACTCAGGGCTTCGGGCAGGAGGAATGGAACCTCAACCAGCGCCAGAACCTCTGGGTCATCACGAACGAGCGGAAGATCCGCCTCGTCGAGCACTGGTACATCCGGGGCGGCGAGTGGAAATTCGCGTTCTACACGGGGAATCTGCTTCTCGATGAAGGCAACTCGCCTTTCTATGACGAGAAGGGCCGCACCATCTCGCGGTACATCGTCTTCTCAGCGCACGTGGACTGGGAAGGCGACCGTTACGGCTTCGTTCGCAACCTGAAGCCGATCCAGGACGAGATCAATTCCCGCCGATCGCTCGGTCTGCACGCGCTCAATGCCAAGCGCGTCTATATCGAGGCGGGATCGGTCGAGAACGAACAGGATCTGGCGCAGCGCATCAACAGACCGACCGGCATTGTCCTCCTGCCCCCCGGCGCGAATGTCCGGGAGGAGAACAACGCCGCTCAGGCTGCCGGCAACCTTGAGATGTTGCAGGAGGCCAAGAGCCAGATGGACCGTCGCGGGCTCTCCCCGCCCGTGGCTGTCGATGGCGGTGCCCCCAAGGACCTTTCGGGCCGCGCCATCCAGCTCCTGCAGCAGGCCGCCCTTGGCAAGATCGGGCCGTTCCTGATCGCCTTCCGCGACTGGAAGATGCGCGTCTATCGGGCCGTCTGGAACAACATCCAGCGCTACTGGACGGCGGAGCGCTGGATCCGGGTGACGGACAACGAGGGAATCCCGGACTTCCTGCCCGTTAACCGCATCGACATGAGCACGGGCGTCCCCACGCTGCAGAACCCGCTCGGCTCTCTCGACGTGGATATCATCATCGACGAGGGGCCGGACACGGTGACGCTGATGCAGGACGTGTTCGACACGCTCGTGCAGTTGGCCGGCGCCGGCATGCCGATTCCGCCTGTTGCCATCCTCAAGATGGCAAATCTCCCCGGCAGCATGAAGAAGCAGATCGAGGAGATCCTCGAACAGGCACAGCAGCAGCCGAACCCGGAGGCTCTGGCACAGCAGGCCAAGATGGAGCTCGAGCAGGTCAAGTTGCAGATGGATATGCAGGCCAAGCAGGCCGATATCCAGCTTGAGCGGGAGCGGGCGGCGATCAATGCCGAGGCCTCGCGCATCAAGGCCGAGAACGACATGCAGTTGGCGCGGGAAAAGGCCGCCAACGACATGCAGATCGAGCGCGAGAAGGCCGTCCATCAGATGGAGATCGACCGCATGAAGGCCGACGCCGCCATTGCCATGCAGGCGGCGCGCACCAATGCGCAAATGGCGGCTTCCCAGGCGGCCGCAATCGGTTCGTAGGCGACCACGACACGGCGCATATGGACGCTTGCCCGGCGATACGGGGCGAAATCACGCAACTCCGCGAAAGTGAGACGTAACCATGTCGATTGGCGGCGAACAGGAAGTCTTTGACGCAGCGCTGTCCGGCGGCGAGATGCCGGGAGTGGTGAATGAGCCCGTTGTTGACGCCGGTGGACCCAGTGCCGCCGCGTCCTCTCCCGGAAACGAAGATCCGGGCCATAGTCACCCGTCTCCGAATGCCGAGACTCCTTCGGAGGGTGTGAAAAAGCCCGAAAATGAGGCCTTCGTGCCGTCGTGGCGGCTGCGAGAGGTAGCCGAAGAGAAGCGCCGGCTTGAGCAGGAGGCCGCCGATCTTCGCGCGTGGAAGGAGCAGATCGAGCGCGAAAGGCAGGAGGCCCAGAAGCAGGCCCCTGACATTTTCGAGGACCCGGATGCATTCCTGAAGCACAAGGCGCAGGAGCTGCTCGACCCGGTCCAGAAGGCCGCTCAGGTGGCCGAGGAGCGAGCCCGCGCCGTCGCCGAATACTGGTCGCGTCAGTACGCGATCAAGGAATTCGGGCAGGAGACCGTGGACAAGGCGTTTGCGGCCCTGCAGCAGGCGATTGCGACCGGGGGGCTCAACCGCGACGTCGTGCTCAAGCAGCTGCGTGAGGCGGCCGATCCGTTCGGCGACATCGTGCGGTGGCACCGCAAGTACGAATTCGAGCGCGAGGTCGGGAATGACCCGCAGGGCTGGATGGAGCGCCAGAAAGAAGCGCTTCTGAAGGACCCGGACTTTCTCGCCAAGGCCCTTGAGGCCGCGCGCGCACAGGCTGCCCCCGTCGCCACCACGACGACGGCGAAGGGCGGCAATGTCACGTCCCTCCCGTCGCTCAACCGCACTCCGCGAGCTGGCACGGAAGTGGATGAGCCGGAAGACCCGGCAGAGGTGTTCAACGCCGCCCTGAATGCCGGGCGCCGATAACCATCGGAGACGACAATGCCGGTCTGGAACTACGCGCTCACCGACGAGGAACGGATCACCGACGGCGATGCCGTACATGTGCGCGTCCGGGCCGGCGAGGACCTTGTACCGGGTCAGGCGCTCGCCATCGTCGATGGCGTCGCGACCGCTGATGCCGGCGGCACGTACTTCACCACGAAGACCGTTCGGGCCGGCGATGTGTTCTGGGCTCGCTATCCGCAGGGATCGAACCAGCCTTCGCCGCCGCCCGCCAACACGGCGCCTCCCGAGATCACCGGGACGCCGACCGTGGGGCAGCAGCTGACCGCGAGCACCGGCACATGGACCGGCTCGCCGTCCGGCTACGCCTATCAGTGGAAACGTGACGGGGCGGATATCGCCGGGGCAACGTCCTCGACGTACACGCTCGATCCGGCGGACGAGAACGCCATGATCACCGTCACCGTGACCGCCACCAACGATATCGGCAGCACGAGCGCCACGAGCGCCGCTGTCGGCCCCGTCGCCGCCGCCTGATCACAAGGCCGCCGCGACACTCTCGTCCGCGCCACGATACGGCGCAACCGCACGTAGGGCCACGAGACGGCCAATCCGAACCCGAGCGCCCGGCTGAGGACCGGGCAGACCGATCACACCCGACAGGGCAGCCCTGAGCGGGCGCTTTGTCGTGTCTTGAGGACAAGACAATGGCTGTCTCTACCATTCAGGCCAACAACCGCGGGATTATTTTCCGCAACAACATCATCCGCGAGTTCGTTCGCGGCAACATGTTCTCGCCCTACATGGGCAACGATGGCACCGCCGTCATCCGCACGTTCCTCGAAACCGGCAAGTTCGGCGGCGACCAGATCAACGTTCCCCTGATCAAGGCCCTCCGCAACACGGCCATCGGCTCGGGGACGCTGACGGGCAACGAGGAGGCCATCGACAACTACGGTTGCCGGTTCTGGCTCGACTGGGGTCGCAACGCTGTCACGGCCACCAAGGCGGAGATCAAGAAGGGCTCGTTTGACCTGTTCGCGCAGGCGCAGCCGCTTCTCTCCGACTGGGGCAAGTCGCTGCAGCGTGACGAACTGGTTCTGGCGATGGCGTCGCTCCCGAGCGAATCCCCGCCGGCCGGCCTCGGCTCCCCCAACGGCCAGCGCGTGAATGGCATCCTGTACTCGGCCGCCAACGCCACGCAGCGCAACACGTGGAACCAGGCCAACCAGGACCGCATTCTGTACGGCAACGCGTTCAGCAACTACAACGCCACGCATGCCACGGCCCTTGCGAGCCTGACGGCGACCGACGACCGCTTCAGCGCCGCGACCGTCCGTCTCGCCCGCGAGAAGGCGGAAGACGCTGACCCGAAGATCGAGCCCCTGAGCACCGACGACGGCTACGAGCGCTTCGTCATGTTCGTGGGCTCGCGCGCCTACCGCGATGCCTGGGCCGATCCCGAGATCTACCAGGCCAACAAGGATGCGCGCCCCCGTGAGGGCTCGTCCTGGCGGAACAACCCGATCTTCCGCGAGGGCGACCTGCTCTACGACAACGTCATCATCCGCAAGGTTCCCGAGATCGACAAGCTCGCTCTCGTGGCCGGAGCGGGCGACAGCGGCGTTGACGTATCCATGTCGTTCATGTGCGGCCGCTCGGCGCTGGGCCTCGTGTGGGGCCAGATGCCCGAGCCGACGAAGCTCGACGAAACCGACTACCAGTTCAAGAAGGGCGTCGGCATCGACATGGCCTATGGCGTCGGCAAGGTGTTCTTCAAGGACACTACGACGAGCGACCTTGTGCAGTGGGGCATCGTCACCGTGTTCAACGCCGCGCCTGCCACGGCGTAACGAGAAGGAGAGGGGCGGTCTTCGGGCCGCCCTTCGCCATTCAGGAGGTGAGCATGCCCAAGACGAAGGCGCAACTCATCGAGCAGGCGCTTAGCGTTCTCGGCCTCGCAGAGGCGGGGCAGCCCGTCGAGGTCGAGGATAGCGACGCTGTCGACGCTGTTGTCGCGCCGCTTCTCAATCAGCTGGCGCGCTCGCGCATCCTCTATGTGCCGAACGTCGAGGCCATCGACGACGCTGTTTTCCTGCCGCTGGCCCGCATGCTCGCGAACGAGGCCGCTCCGTCCTTCGGGTTGCCGAGGTCCGAAGACGCGCGCCTCGCGGCCGAGCTGGACATGCGCCGCGCCCAGGCGAGCTACACGACCTTCGAGCCCGTCAAGGTGGCGTATTTCTGATGCGTAAGCCTGACTTCACCCACGCCGAGCTAGTGGAGCGCCTGAGCTACGACCCTGAGACGGGGGAATTCCGCTGGCGGCCCAATCCAGCGATGAATGCCACGTGGAACAGCCGTTTTGCTGGCGCCAAAGCAGGAACCATGGCCGCCGGTCGGCTATCCATCCGTTTGAACTATCGAAGGTATTTTGCGCATCGCCTCGCATGGTTCTACATGACGGGCGAGTGGCCTGAGTACGAAATCGACCACGCCAATTGCGACCCGTCCGACAACAGGTTCTCGAATCTGCGGTTGGCATCGAGGGGGCAAAACGCAGCAAACATCCGCACCCCGCGACACAACACCAGTGGCCGGAAAGGCGTGACGTGGGACCGCACCAGCGGGAAATGGCTCGCGTTCGCGTGGACAGGCGGGAGGTTCCGCAATTTGGGGCGCTACGACACCAAGGAAGAAGCATCGGGAGCCTACATGCGGCACATGGCGGGGCTCTATGGACCGTATGCCAGAGCGGCCTAGGAGGGGATCGTGACCCAAATTCCCTTCCCCACGTCGTCCGCACCGGGCCTCTTCGCGGAGAGCGGGGGCAGGCTCATCAACACCATGAGCGAGAAGCTGCCCGACGGTCGTATTCGGCGCTTCCGCGTGCCGGGCCTGCGCGAGGCCGTCGTGATTGATGGCTTTTCCGGCTACCGCGGCAGCATCTACGTCAATGGAACGTGGCTCGTCGCCCTTGAGGACTGGCTGTTCGCGGTCACTCATGCTGGTGGCATCTACACGGCGACGCCGCTCGGCTCGCTGCCGGGCTCGGGGCCGGTCTTCTTCGCCCGGAACAACAAGACGCCGACGCCCGATATCGTATGCGTGGCGGAGAACACCGCCTACGAGCTGACGACGAACGGGGCGCCTCAGAGCTATTCCGACCCGGACGTTGGATCGCCCAATGCGGTGACCTTCCTGCGCGGGTATTTCGTGTTCACCTACGGCGACGGCCGTATGCGCACGACGGACCTGAATTCGACGGCCATCAACACGCTCGATACGGCGTTCGCCGAGAGCAAGCCCGACGGTCTGTTGAGGCCGATCGCACTCGGCGGCGACCTGTTCGCGTGCGGCCCGCAGACCATCGAGGTGTGGCGTGTCGATCCCAACAACGAGGTCGGGTTTCCGTTCTCGTATCTCGACACGATCCCGCGCGGCATCGCTGGACAGCAGGCCATTGCGGGCGACGAGGACGGCTGGTCCAACACTCTGATCGACGTGGGCGACGACGGTGTTGTCTACATGCTGCAGGGCTATACGCAGCAGGCCATCTCGACGCCCTCAGTCGCGAAGGCCATCGAGGCCCTGGCGGACAAGTCCACCATCCGCTGTTCTGTCTACATGCATGAGGGGCACGCCATCTGGACGATGACCTCGCCGGACTGGACGTGGTGCTATGACCTCAGCACGGGCGAGTGGTTCGAGCGCAAGTCGCACCTGATGCAGACGTGGCGGTGCGCCGGCTCGCTGAAGGCGTTTGACCGCTGGATGGCCGGGGATGTGGCCTCGGGCACGCTCTACGAGATCGACCCCGACTATCACATGGAGGGCAACGACCCTCTGACGGCGACGGTTGTCTCAGCCACGGTGAGTCCGTTCCCGCAAAGGGCCGCTGTTCCCCGTCTCGATCTCGACATTCTGGCGGGTGTCGGCATGGCGCCGGGCACCGATCCTATCCAGACGAAGCCGCGGTGCTCCATCTCGTGGTCCAAGGACGGCGGAGTGCGCTTCGGCTTTCCCGTCCTGCGAGAGATCGGGCGGCAGGGCGAATACCGCCGCAAGGTGCAGGTCAATCGGCTTGGCCTGATGAGCAACCGCGGCATGCAGATCCGCGTGGACGTGTCGGACCCCGTGCCGTTCTCGCTGTTTGGCGGCGAGCTGACCCCGGAAGTGCGGGGCTGATCCATGGCGAAGAAACCGCTTCCCACGCCCGGCGCGAACGTACCGGCGGCGCCGAACGGCGTCTTCGCAACGGTCTGGTACGCATGGTTCAAGACCGTAGAGAACGTCCTTCGTGAGGACGTGGCAGCCCGACAGACGGTCACGAGCAACACCACGCCGACCGCGGACGACATCCCCGAGGGGGAAAGCCGGGTCTGGCACGACACGAGCACAGCCGAAACGCGGCTCTACGCGAACGTCGGCGGCTCCCTGAAATCCGTTCTTCTGAGCTAAGGAGGCGCACACATGGCCAGTGCGAAGGGCGCGCGCTATGCCGCCATGTATGGGCAGACTGCCCTCGACGACAGCGAAAAGCGCGTCCTCGGCGAGCTGGAGAAGGGCTACACCGGCGCTCAGGGCTACCTAGGGCAGGCAAAAGACCTGTTCGGCGGGATGACGACGCAGGGGCAGGCCGGTCTTGACCGGTATCTGTCCCTCCTGTCAGGCGACCAGTCGGCGCTTGAGGGCACGGCCGGCTATCAGTTTGCCATGGATCAGGGTTTGCAGGCGCTCAACCGGCGCCGTGCGGCCGGCGGCATGCTCAACTCGGGCAATGCCGATGCCGATGCGATCAAGTTCGCGAGCGGCCTTGCCTCTCAGACCCTCAATCAGGAGCGTCAGGCGGCCCTGCCGCTGATGCAGCTCTATTCGCAGGGCATCTCGGGGCAGGCTGGTTCGCTCGGGTCTTTGGCCGACCTCGATATGGGCTATTTCGGGTCTCGCGCCGGCATCATGGACCAGAACGACAAGGACAAGCTCGGCCTTGTCGTGGGCGCACTGAAGGCCGGGGATGCCGCGAAGGCGCAGAACCAGGCGAACATGCTGGGGGCCATCACGGGCGGCCTGAACCTGCTCGGCTCGGGCCTCGGCTCCGGCGGTTTCTTCACCAGACTTCTTGGTTGATGGGGGTTGATCGATGGCGCGGTTGGTCATCCACGATCTCACGACCCAGTATCCCCGCATCGACCAGATGCTGGCGAACCTGCCCAACGCGTTCTTCGGCGCCTTCAATCAGGCGCAGGACCAGCAGTTGAAGCGCGAGCTTGCCGATCTGGGCAAGCAGAAGACGCAGATGGAGTTGGCGTCGCTCGGCCAGAACATGCAGTCGCAGGCCGCCGCCGATCAGGCATGGCAGTCCATGATGGGCGGGGGCGCAACGTCTGCGCAGCCGCTTTCGCTTGGCGACCTTGGCGGGGGCTACCTCAGCACGCTCCGCTCCCGTGAGAGCGGCGGCAATGACGCGGCTCGTAACCCGAATTCGACCGCCACGGGGCGTTATCAGTTCACCGCCGGGACGTGGGCGGATCTCGCCCGGAAATACCCGCAGCTCGGACTGACGCCGGACGGCCGCACGGACCCCGCTCAGCAGGAACGGGCAATCCAGGCGTTCACGGAAGACAACCGCAAGGCGCTTCAGGCGGCCGGTATCACCCCGTCTGACGCCAACCTCTACACGGCGCACTTCCTCGGCGCGGGTGGGGCCCGCAATTTCCTGTCCGCCCTGCAGCAGGATCCGACCGTTCTGGCGGCGGATGTGGTCGATCCGCGCGCTGTCGCGGCCAACCGTACCATGTTCTTCGATGGGGATCGTCCCCTGACGGTTGCCGAGGCTGCGAGCCGTATTCAGCGCGGGTTTACTGGGGCGGCTCCCCGCACGCAGGTCGCACAGGCCGATATCCCGATGGCGGGCGGTACGCCGGCGCAGGGCTTCGCCATCCCGCAAGGCGCTGCACCGGTCCAGACGGGCCCGACGATCCTCCCGAACCTCTCCACGGAACAGCTCCAGCAGCTCCGGGGCATGCGAGGCCTGCCGAAGGAGAGGCAAGACCTCATCGACATGGCGCTCAAGGAACGGCTGGATCAGGGCAAGCCGACCGATGCCATGCGCGGCTACCTGTTCGCCCGGCAGCAGGGTTATGCCGGCACGTTCATGGACTATCAGCAGGAGCTTCGCCGGGCCGGGGCCACGAACGTCAACGTCGGGAAGGGCGAGACAAAATACGACGAGGAGATGGGCAAGCAGTTCGCCCAGCTCAACAAGGAGATCATCGACGGCGCGGCAGACGGCCGTCGCAAGGTCGCGGTGCTCTCGCGTATGGAAGGCATTCTGGGCGATCCGAACGTCTATACCGGCGCGGGCGCGAACCTCGTTCTGCAGGCCAAGCGCATGGCGAAGGCGATGGGCTTTGACGTCGGCGACCTGTCGGGCCCGGAGGCGATCAACGCCATCAGCAACCAGTTCGCCCTTGAGCTGCGCAATCCGAGCGGCGGCGCCGGCATGCCGGGCGCACTCTCCGACAAGGACCGAGAGTTCCTGCAGCAGTCCGTGCCCGGCCTTGAGCGGACGGAAGGCGCCAACCGCATCATCATCGACTACATGCGGCGCATGGCGCAGCGGTCGGTGGAGGTGGACCAGCTCCGCCGTGACTACATTCGCGAAAACAAGCGACTCGACGAGGGCTTTTATGACCGGCTGGCGGAATGGTCGGCGGCTAACCCGCTGTTCACGCCCGCGGATGAGGCGGCAGTGGCGCAGGCCCTCGGCGCGGGCCCCGGGCAAGGTCAACCGGGAGGGGCGCAGCAGGGGAGCGTAGCGCCGCCGCAGCCCGGCACGGTTATGGACGGCTACGTCTTCCGCGGCGGCGACCCCGCGAATCCGAACAGTTGGGAAAGGGTTCGCTGATGGCGGGGCCGTGGGAACGCTACCAGAACCAGAGCGCCGGGCCGTGGACGAAGTTCCAGACCGCCCCTGAGGCGAGCGCTGGTCCCTCCGTTGCCGAGGACATCGCCAAGAGCACCGGCTCCGGTCTCGCTCGCGGGGCCGTCGAGACGGCCATGTTGCCGGTGACGCTGCCGGGCATGGCACGGGGCCTGTTGCAGAAGGGTGCGGAAGTCGCTTACGGCGCCGCGGACGCCGGCATTCGACGGCTCATCGGAGCCGAGCCCCTGTCGCAGGAGGAAATCGCGCGTCGGGAGGCTCTATCGGCTGGAACGTCGCCGATCACGAGTGCCATCGAGGCGGGGCAGGGTGCCGTTCGTCGTGTCATGGACGAAAACCTGTATCGGCCGCAGACGACGGCCGGCGAATACGCCCGCACCGTGGGCGAGTTCATCCCCGCGGCCGTTGCGTTCGGCGGCGGTGGTCTCATGGCCCGGGCGGCGTCAGGGCTGCGCTACGGCGTCGCTCCGGGCCTCGCCAGTGAGGCGGCCGGGCAGGCGACAGAAGGGACGGATCTTGAGCCGTGGGCCCGTGGTGGTGCGGCTCTGGCTACCGGCATTGCAGCCGGCGCCGTTGGCCGCTCGCGCCCTGAGCAGGCTATCGCCCGCGATGCTTTGAGGGGGGTTGACGAGGCCACCATTCAGCAGGCGGCGCAGCTGATGGATGACGCCGCGCGGCAGGGCGTGACCCTCACGTGGCCCGAGGCCATCAATCAGGTCAGCCGTGGCGCTGCTCCGCGCCTCGCCCAGTTGCAGCGCGTTGTGGAGAACACGGGCGGCGGGGCCGAAGTCATGGGGCCGGTCATGGCCCAGCGTCCGCAGCAGGTGCAGGCGGCGGGACGGGCTGCTCTTGAGGGACTGTCCCCCGGCGCCCCCGACCCGATCCGCACTGGCGCTGCCGTTCAGCGCGCGGCGCAGGGTTCAATCGACGATACGACTGCGGCCATCAATCAGACGACGCGACCGCTCTATCAGGCCGCCGAGGCCGTTCAGATCGATCCGGCGACCTTCGAGCAGATCCGCGGGATCCCGGCCTTCCAGCAGGGCCTTGCCGCCATCCGCAACGACCCCATCCTCGGCCCTCAGTTCGCCAACATGCCGGACAACAGCGTCGCCGTTGTTGATGCCGTGCAGAAGCGCATTCGCGACATGGCCGATGCCGCCGGGCGCTCGGGGGAGGGCTTCCGGCAGAGCATCATCGGGTCGCAGCGCGGGCAGGTGCTTGAGGCCGCCGACGCTGCGGCTCCGACCTATTCTCAAGCCAGGCAGGCGCAGGCGGCGATGCGCGAGGCCCAATTGGCACCGCTCGAACAGGGACCAATCGGTACCATGGCCGGGACCGCCGATGTCGCGGCACAGACGCGGGCGGCTTTTCCTTCCCGCCCACAGGCCGGCATGGCTCAGGTAACGGGCGAAGCCATCAAGCAGATTGTTCGGCGCGACCCCAAAGCCGGTGCAGATCTCGTCCGGCAGCATGCGGAGACGATCTTTTCGGAGGCCACGCAGAACCTGCAGAGCGGCGCCAATCAGTTCGGCGGGGCGAAATTCGCCGCCACCCTTCGCGGCAATCCCGAGCAGGCCGCGAGTCTCGAGGCGGCCGTGAAGGCGCTCCCCGGCGGGAACCAGCGGTGGGACGGCTTCAATCGGTTCCTCGATATCGTGGAGGCAACCGGGCAGCGCTTGCAGACAGGTTCGGCCACGGCCTTCAATCAGGAAGTGCAGGACGTTCTGCGCAAGGGCGGGCGGGTAGGCGAGCTTGCGAACGTAGCGGCCACGGGCGGCCTCAAGCTGCCGGAGTTCATCCGTTCCCGATATCAGGAATGGCGGATGGGGCGAAACACGGAAGAGCTGGCGCGGCTACTGACGGACTCGCGGGCTGTCGGACTGTTCGCCCGGCTTGCGAAAGAGGCCAACAGCAGCGCCCGTGCGCAGGCCCTCGCGATCCGCCTTGCGATTATTGCCGGAAACTCGCGACAGGGCTTTGAACGCGGCCAGCCGAAGCAGATCCCAGCCCCTCGTTAAGAGCGCAGTGAGGAAGGCAGTAACGACGATGGCAACGAAGAAGTTGCCAACCACCGTAATCGGTTCGTTCGGGTAGGCGCGAAAGACGCTGTAGGTCCACCAGCAAATCAGGGTGGTCTGGGCGACCATCCAGAAAAGGCGGATCACCGGGCCTGACACCAGAACGTGCCTACTTCCGCCGGGCGCCCTGTAATCGGGTCGTTCCTGACACATTGCTCGCCTGAGCGGCCCAGGCCGAACAACAGTGCCATGCCGATGAGGATCAGGCCAGCAACGGCCAAAGCAACACGTCGAAATGCATCGCGGATCATCATGTCCGCACCATAGCACGCCGTCCCCGACGGTTCATCACCTTCCGTTGGACAAAACGACAAGGGCTCGCCTCGCGCGGGCCCTTTTTCTTTGGGAGCTGCCGATGGCGGACCTCTGGAAGAACTTCGCCGGGCAATACCCGGCGGGGGCGCTCGTCTATTTCTTCGAGGCGAACACCACCACACCGATGGTGGTCTATGCCGATGCGACGGAAACGACGCCGCATACACATCCGGTTCAGGCGAACGCCAGCGGTCGTTTCCCCCCCATCTTCGTCCCTTATCGGACCTACCGCGAGCGCGTGACGGACAGCGCAGGTGTGTTGCTTTGGGATATCGATGGCATCCCGAACCCGGCTCCTCCGCAGACCGGTGGCGGGTCTGGCATCATCGTCACGCAAGACATGGTGCTCAACACGGGGGATGTCCTCTGGAACCTGCGCGGAGGCACCAAGGCCGGTTTCGTGCGGATGAATGGCCGCACGATAGGCAACCCGTCTTCGGGCGCCACGGAGCGTGCAAACGCCGACACGGAGGCCCTGTTCCTCTATCTCTGGAACAACCTGAGCAACAGCGTCTCAGCGGTATCGGGGGGGCGCGGCGCGACGGCAGCCGCTGACTTCTCAGCCAACAAGACAATCATCGTCCCCACCATGCAAAGCATCGTCCCGGGTGGCCTGGACGACATGGGCGCGACGGCGGCAAACCGCTTGCAGATCGCCAAGACCATCAACACCACGAACGGGGACGACGACATTACCGTCAATTCCGCGGCCGGCATCGGCATCGGAATGTTCGTCATCGCAAACGGCATCCCGGCTGGGGCGCAGGTGACGGATATCAGTGGCACAACGGTCACGTTGTCGGTCAATGCCAGCGCGACAGCTACCGGCGTGGCGGCTCGCTTCTCCTACTTCCCTGATGCCCAGGAGATCGGCGGCCTCGGCGGCGCGGGTTCCCACACCCAGCACGAGAAGGAAGTTGGCAAGCACAAACACCCGGTGACGGTGAACGACCCGACCCACCAACATCCCTACGGCGCCATCGTCAGCACCTATGGCATCAGCTCATCCGTCGGCCCGAACCAGGTTCCTATCGGAGGCGTGGCTAACACGGTAGCGGCATCAACGGGCATCACCGTGGATGTCGGCGATTACACCGGCGGCGGCCTGCCGATGCCTGTCCTCCAGCCGACGCGCCTCGGCACGTTCTATATGAAACTTTGAGGAGCCGCCCATGTCTCTCACCGGCTCCCTAGGGACTCAGTCGAACCGCGCCGACTGGACGGGCTGGGCTCGCCTGCGCGCCAAGGACGATGGCACGGATATTGACCTCTCCCCGCTCTCCATCCGCATGCAGGTCCGTCGGTGCGACGGGCACGGATACGGCAATGGCTATGGCGGCGATTGGGGGCATGGTGCGCCTGTCCTGTCTGGCTCGACGGACAGCGGCGAGCTGACGACGCCCGCTGGCGGCATTCTGGCCTGGCATTTCCCGGCATCGCGACTGTCGGCGCTCCGGCCCGGTCTCTATGGCGTTGGCATCCTCATGGAGGACGCCAGCGGCAATCGCCAGCAGCTTTTCATCGGTACTGTCGCGATCATCGAAGGGGGCGTTTTCTGATGTACCCGTCTTCCCTGCCCAATATCGACCTGCAGGTGCTCCCGACGTTCCCGGCCCACGTTGGTGTGACGGGCGTTCTCACCCTCGTCAAGAGTGGCCTGTCCTATACCTTCGGCGTCAATTTCCAGAATGTCATCGAGGAGACGAACGTCTCCGACATGTCGAAGCGCGAAGTGCTCGTGCAGGACACGGATACCGGCGCCTTCTGGCGGGTCAAGCTCACCAATTTGCCGACCGGGCAGACCGACTGGGCCAACATCCAGAACAAGCCGACCGAGTTCCCGCCCTCGCCGCATACGCACCCCGTGTCGCAGATCAGCGACGCAACGACCCTTGGGCAGGCATTGGTGACGGCCGCGGACGATGCCGCCGCGCGTGGCTTGCTGGGTGGCACCATCATCGGAAGCGCAGTTTTTACAGCGCCGGATGAGGCGACGGCTCAGGCCGCGCTCGACGTGCCCCCGAACACGCGGACCATCAGCGCCGGCACCGGCCTGACGGGTGGGGGCGACCTCAGCGCCAACCGGACGCTATCCCTTGCGAATATGGCCCAAGCGACCGTGAAGGGCAGGGCGGCTGGCGCGGGTACCGGCGCCCCGCAAGACCTGACGATCTCTCAGGTCCTCGACGCCCTAGGCACGGCGCAGGGCTCCGTCATCTACCGCGGCGCGTCCAACTGGGTGGCGCTCGGACCCGGCTCCGTCGGGCAATACCTGACGACGTTCGGGGCCGGCGGCAACCCCGCATGGACGACGCCGAGTTTCGTCGATGACATGGCCTATTCCACGCTCGCGATGCAGGTGGCCGACCTCGCCAATCAGGCGCTGTTCCTCGGCGACAGCGGCAACCGTGTCTTCGACAGCTTCGCGACCCTCGACTACGTCGATGTGGCGGGGGCGACGAACCTCGACACGAGCACGCCGGGCGAGTTGAAGCCGACGCTTTCCTCGACGCAGACGTTTGCCATTTCTCTGAATTCTGAAATCTCGAATGGCAACCTGACGCACCGGATGATCGTTGCGGCATCGGCTCTGACGACGAGTGGTGTGCAAGTCCGGGTGAGGTTGTCGGGGCCGGCCAGCGGCCCTTCTCGACCGATCAACAACGCCTTTATCGGGCATCAGGCAGCGGGCGGGAATCCGTGGGATTTCGACGGCAATCAGGTTCGCCTCACGTTCGGCGGGAACAATGGTGTCACCCCCCCGGTCGGGGGCTCGGTGTGGAGCGATTGGATCAACTTCAGCCTTGACGAGACGAAGAACCTGATCGTCGCCCACGACGGCACCGTTACGGGCAACATCCATTACAATCCGGGCGTCGCCAGCGTCACTGACTACTTCAAGTCGAGCGTGGCCGAAGCGGGCTCCACGGCGCCCACGGGCTACACCTCGCAGGCGACTACCGCCTACATGCTCGATCAAATCGAGGTCCGAACAGGCGCGGGCAACAATATGACCGTCGCTTCGACAGCTTTCACCGCCGCGAGCGCCCCCGCGAGCGAGAAGATCACGTCTCGCATCATTGCCGTCGATCCCGTCACGCTCAACACGGACCTGATGATGGACGTGTCACGCGACGGCGGCACGACGTGGACGCAGGTGACCTTGGCCGAGCGGTTCACCCAACCCGGTTCCGTGAAGGTCATCGAGAGCAATTCCGTCGATGTGAGCGGCCAGCCCTCCGGCGTCGCCCCCAGATGGCGGATCCGCACGGCCAACAACAAGATGGTCGAGATCCTCGACATGGCCCTCTACTGGAAGTGAGGCGAAGATGGTCTATCTCCGCGATCCCGAGAAGCAGGGCCGCATCAAGTCGTGGCTCGAATTCATTGAACTGTTCACCGAGGCCGAACAGCTCGCCATCGTCACGGCGACGATGAGCGATCCCGCGGTCAAGCTCTGGTACGACAAGGCGCAGGGCGCGAACTACATCGACCTCGACGACCAGCGAGTCATCGACGGCTTTCAGGCGCTCATTGATCGGGAGCTTCTGACGACCGTCCGGCGTGACCGGGTTCTTGCGGGGCTCGCGCCCGCATGACGCTCGCTCTTCTTACCATAGCCGCTTGTTCCGGCCTCAATCGTGCCCGTGGCGCTGAGGAAGACTGGATGCCGGCATGGTGGCCCGGTAGGGCGGTCTTTTATACGGCTCTAGCGGTCGGGTTGGTGGCCGCCGTGTTCGGCGGACTCATCTACGGGGCGGTCTTCGGGGCCGCCTTTCTTGTATGGGGCGTCGGCCCGTGGGGGCATCTGATTGGCCTCGGGCGGTTCGCGCCTGATCGCCCCCCGTCTGATCTGGAGCGGGTCCTTCTGAGGCTCGCAGGCGGAAACGTGCACGTCGCGCTCGCCCTGCGGCATGCCGTGGCTGTCCCGTTCCTCCTGCCGTTTGGACTTCTCGCCCTGACGTTCCCCTTCGTCGCCGTGGCCGCCTACGAGGCCGCGTGGCGCATCCGTCCGGCTAACCCGATCTGGATCGCTGAATTGTCCGTCGGCGCTCTCTGGGGCGCCCTGATCGTCTCTCTGGCCTGACCTCCCATGACCCGTCTTCTCCTCCTCGCCGCCCTTCTCGCGGCCCTCTCCGCATGCTCGCACCGCGCCGCTCAGGACGACCCGTCGGGGCCGGCGCACTTCGGGCGAACGATGATGCAATTCTGAGGTGACCTATGGCAGTCGAGACGTTCGACAGGGTGATGCCCGACGTGTTCGCGCACGAGGGCGGTTATGTGGACCACCCCAAGGATCCGGGCGGCGCCACCAATCACGGCGTCACTCACAAGACCCTTGCAGCATGGCGGGGCAAGCCGGTCACGAAGGCTGACGTGCGCAATCTCTCTCGCGCTGAGGCCGCCCTGATCTACCGGGCGCAGTACTGGCGGCCGATCCGGGGCGATGAACTACCGGCCGGCGTGGATTATGCCCTGTTCGACTTCGCCATCAACTCCGGCCCAGCGCGCGCCGTCAAGACGCTGCAGCAGATCGTAGGCGTCCCGGCGGACGGCATTATGGGCGCGATCACGCTCGATGCGGTGTCGAAGCGCTCGCCGGCCGATCTCATCAACGCCCTGTGCGATGCGCGCCTTGCCTTCCTCAAGGGCCTCAAGGGGTGGCCCACCTTCGGGAGGGGGTGGGGGCGCCGCGTTGCCGAGGTGAGGGCCAAGGCCCTGTCCCTGACCTCTGGCGCCCCTGTGGCCATGGCACCGACGCTCTACGAAGCCCCCACCGAGCGCGGTGAGGCGCAAGAGCCTGCCATCTGGAACAAGCCCGAGACGCTGGCCTATGCCGCCACGGGCGTCGGATCCCTCTCGTCGGTCTTCGCCGGCTCCGGCCCGCTGCAATGGGCGCTCGCCGCCGTGGTGCTGATCGCGGCCGGCGTCGGGGCCTACTACGCCATCCGGCGCATTCGCGAGGCTTACCAATGATCCTCTCTTTCCTCGTCTCCAAGCCGGGGCGATGGCTGGCGGGCGCGCTCGCCGCCGCCCTCGTCATCGGCGGGACGTACATCAAGGGCCGCTCGGATGGCGCCGCCCTCTGCGAAGCGCGGTACGAAAGGAGCAACACCGATGCGCGCAACAAGGCCGATGATGCTCGCCGCCGTGCTGAGCGTGAGTTTGATCGTGACGGCGTGCAGCCAGACCGTTGGCAGCGCGACTGAGTGCCAGATCTTCGGCCCGCTGTCGTGGTCGTCTCGGGATACCCCGGAGACGGTTCGCGGCATCAAGGGGCACAACGCGGCTGGTGAGGCTGCATGCGGGTGGCGGCCATGAGCGACGCGGTGACCATCTCCCGCGAGGAGCTTCAAGCCATTGTGCGTGAGGCCGTGCGCGACGCCCTGCATGACGTGGGTCTCCGCGCCGACGAGCCCAAGGCCGTTGAGGAAGCCCGCGAGGACTTCCGGTTTGTCCGCCGGCTTCGGCAGGGCGTCGATGGCGTCGCCAGCAAGGTTGGTATGGCGATTGTCCTCTCCATCGTCGGCGGCCTCATCACCCTCCTGACCTTCGGCCTGAAGGCTTTCCTCGGCCGCTGATCCGCACGCCTGAGCGGCAATCAGGCTCTCACCATAGGAGACAATCATGTCTCGTCGCGTCCTGTTCGCGGCGCTGTCCGCGCTCGCGCTCATTTCCTCTCCCGTCCTTGCTGAGAAGATGCATGAATGTGTCCCTCCCAAGGACATGCTCGAAGCCGCTCCGAACGTCGCTGCCATGGTCGGCGCCAAGTGGAGCGTCGATGCCGGCGAGGGCGCCGCGCAGCTTGTGGCCGCGTTGCAGGCCGTCGTTCCCGACAAGGCCCATGTCGCGAACATCATCCTCGCGTTCCACAAGGACGGCGAGGCAATGGTCTACTTCGCCGACGAGGGTGGCTTCTGCCACGTCGAGCACCTGACCGCTGACGAGGTGAAACGTCTCCTCGCATACATCACGGGTCAGGATGCCTGACGCATGACGGCTTGCGCTTCTAACGTCCTCACAGCCGACGAAATCGCCGCGACCATTGCGGCGATGGAACGGCATGCCCGTGGCGACGGCACCTATTGGACCAAGGCCATGGGTGAGGAACTCGGCATCGACCCGAGCAACGTCCGGCGCCGGATCACCAAGATCAAGCACATGGCGGCCAAGGGTCAGCTCGGCACCAGGCCCGTCATGCCCGGTTTCCGGATCACAAAAACAACATCAATTTTTAACGAATCCGGGTCTCTCACGCAGGAATTCATCCAGCAGAAGCCCGAGGCTGGCGAGCCCTTCGAGGTGCCTGCGGGCCAGCGGATCCGCGGCGTCAGCGCCCTTGTCGACAAGGACGGCCGCGAAATCGTCAAGTGGGTCAAGACCGACCGCGACGCCGAGAAGCAGGCCGCTATCATGCGGGCGGTCATCGAGGAGTTGAAGGCGGACGTTCCGCGGGCCGAGCCCATCCCGTATCCCGCGCCGGGCAACGATCTCCTCCTCAACCAGTACACCATCACGGACCTTCATTTCGGGATGCTGGCATGGCGCGAGGAGTCCGGCGAGGACTATGACCTCCGCATCGCCGAAAAGCTCCTCCTCGACTGGTTCTCGGCGGCCATCGCCATGTCGCCGCCGGCCAAGACGGCGATCCTGGCGCAGCTCGGCGACCTCCTCCACCACGACAGCCATCTCGCCGTCACCCCGTCGAGCGGGCACGTCCTCGACGCCGATAGTCGCCTTCAGAAGATGATCCGCGTCGTCATCAGGACGCTGCGAGCCATCGTGTCCATGCTCCTCGCCAAGCACGAGCATGTGCACATCATCATGGCGGATGCGAACCACGATCCGGCCTCCGAGGCGTGGCTACGGGAGATGTTCGCGGCCTTCTACGAGGACGAGCCCCGGGTGACCGTCGATAGCTCCGCCGGCACCTACTACGCCTATGAGCACGGCGACACGTCCCTGTTCTACCACCACGGCCACAAACGCGGCGTGAAGGACGTGGACGCGGTCTTCGCCGGCCGCTTCCGGGACATCTACGGCCGGACGAAGCACAGCTATGCCCATCTCGGGCACCTGCATTCCGACGAGCTGAAATCCACCAACCTGATGAAGGTGGAGCGCCACGAGACGCTTGCCGCCTCGGATGCCTATGCCGCGAACGGCGGGTGGCTGTCCGGCCGCTCTGCCAAGGTCATCACCTACCACAGTCGGCACGGGGAAGTGGGGCGTATCACGCTCACGCCCGAGATGGTCAGCGGCGCTGCCGGCTAGCAGGCCAAGTGCACCCCTGCCACGAAACCAGGCTTCCAGACATGACTGATAGCAATGACACGGCCGTCAAATTCGACGGCGGCAAGACGCGGCTCGACCTTCTGCCCTTCGATGCCTTGGCAGAGGTTGCCGACGTTCTGGCCTTCGGGGCGCAGAAGTACGGCGAGCACAACTGGTGCGGCGGCATGCGGTGGTCCCGCCTCATCGGCGCCGCGCTCCGGCACATCTTCGCGTGGTCCATGGGGCAGGACCGGGATCCCGAGACCGGCCTTTCCCATCTGGCGCACGCCGGGTGTTGCGTCCTGTTCTTGATCGCCTATCAGCGGCGCGGCGTCGGGGAGGACGATCGGTTCAAGATGTGATCCACATCCCGATCACAACCACCACCCACACCACCATCATTATAGCGACGAGACGGCCGCGGCGCTCAAAGCGGGTCATTTGTGCGTCGACCGCTTCTTGCCGGAGCCGTCCGGCTGTGCCATGAAGGCCCCGGCCGGCCGCCGTATCTGTGCTATATCTGTGCTACGGCGCTTGGCGAGTGACCTAAGTCCTTGATGGGCCAGTAGCTCAATGGTTAGAGCCGGCCGCTCATAACG
>Ga0065721_10049252_pt1 | contig 40167 bp, 30 predicted proteins | sample Mesricmetagenome_FD_59108 | JGI IMG/M metagenome (GOLD analysis project Ga0065721, IMG submission 59108) | Mesophilic microbial community from rice straw/compost enrichment Sample: eDNA_1 v2 (version 2) | ecosystem: Engineered > Solid waste > Grass > Composting > Bioreactor | place: USA: Davis... | reverse complement strand
GCGCGACAGCCACAACTGTCGCGCCCGCCGCTTTTTTCCGATAGTATGATGCGGGAACGGCCCGGCCCTTCGGGCGGGAACAAAGCAGGAGCGAACAGAACTTGGCGGAAACGTTGCCCAACTGGCTGGTCTACGGATGGACCGGGTTCCTGGAAAACTTCTGGTATGTAATCGCGTTCATCGCCGGCGCGGTGGTCGGCTCTTTCCTGGGCGTGGTCATCTACCGTCTGCCCATCATCACCCTCACCTACCCGCGCCCTAAGAACTTCAGCCTCTCCCACCCGGCCTCTTTCTGCCCTCACTGCAACCACGCGCTGAGTTGGTGGGAGAACACGCCCATCTTCGGATTTCTGATCCTGCGCGGGCGCTGCTTCGACTGCAAGAAGCCAATCCCCTGGCGCGACTTCGCCATGGAGATCCTCACAGCGTCGGTCTGGGTCGCGCTCTTCCACCGCTATAACGAGGGCAATCTCGTCTCCTGGGTTCACTTTGTCGGGATGGCGTTCGTCGCCTCAATGCTGATTGCGGCGGTCTTCATCGACCTGGACCACTTCATCATCCCGGACGAGTTGAACTGGTTCGGCACCATCGTGGGCGTGGTGCGTGACATCGCCTGTATTGCGCTACTTACGACGCTAAGCGCGCCGTTCCGCGACCGGTACCTGAGCGAGTTCGCCTACTTCGGCTGGCTGCCCCGCGCCATCCCCGGCGCCCTGCTCTACGGCGGCGTCCTGTGGCTGGTGGCGTTCGGGTCCTTCCTGCACTATGCCCGCCCACCCTGGGAATCGGTGGGCGCCGCCGCGCGCCGCTTCTTCACGCTCGCGGACCCACCGGAGCCGCCGGCCGAGCTGAAAGAGCAAGTGGAGGCTGCCGAGGCGGAGCTGGCGGCCGAGGAGCAGGAGGCCGGCGATCCGATCCGCCTGCGCTTCTCGCCGGGGTTCATCGTAATGATGGCCGCCGGATTCCTGGCGGTCGTGGTGAAGTGGTGGGCGCTCCTTGCGGTAGTGCTGCCGACCATCGCCTTCGTGCTGCTCACGCGGCAGCCGGAGGAGTCGGCAGGACAGGCGCTGCGCCGCTTCTTCCGCGCGGACGACCTGCCGTACTCCTACGACACCCCGCCCGCCGAGGCGACCGTGGCCGCGCCGACCGAAGCGGCCCTGCCGATCATCACCGGCACGAACCCGGACGGCACCTATGTTACGGCCCCCGTGACCACGGGCGAAGGGGCGGCCGCCTCTTCGCCCTCATCCGGCACGGAGACAGCGGAGACGCCGCATTTGATGACCGTGGCGGAGGCGCAGGCGGATGCGGACCAGTTCGCCCGCGAGGCAGAGACCGGCGCCCACGGTGGTATGGGCCTTGGGGACGCCAAACTCGCTCTGGCCATTGGCGCGGCCCTGGGACCGTTCCCGGCGATCCTCTCGCTGCTGGTCGCCACCCTGATTGGCGCTGTCACGGGCGTTACGCTGATGCGCCTGCATAACAAAGGGACGCTGCGCTACGGCCTGCCGTTCGGCCCGTTCATGGCAGCGGGCGCCCTGCTGGTGATGCTGTACGGGGAGCAGGCGGTGAAGTGGTATATGAGCACCCTCCCGCAGCCCGAGGTCCCCGCCGCGTCCACCGGCCGCCCGGACTTCCCGCAGGCGGCCCCGCCCATAGCGCCGCGGCCGGTGCCGCCATCACAGGGGGCGCGTGGCGGGGAGTGATGGTTAGTGCCGTCGCCCGTCCGCGGCGCCCAATGCCCGCCATCGAATGAATTCGCGGCTACGGGTTAAGAAGTCGGCCTTCGCCGACTCCGTCAATCGAGATGCGGTTACGGATAAGCCGTAGCAGCCATCGATAACCGCAGCCCGCACCGACGAAGCAGAGCTTCGCTCGCGCAGGCGGGCTTCTTAACCCGTAGCCGCGAATTCATCCGACGGCACCCATCGACGGCGCAAATGCGGGCGACGGCAACCATCCGACGGCACGTCGGCTGCGGCGACAGCCGTCAGATGCGGCTGGGGGTGGCAGCGGGGACGGGGTCAGTGGCCTCGCGGACATCCGCTACGGTGTCTACAATGGGCGGCTCTACCACGCCGTCCACCGGCGCGCCGACGGTGTAGGCGAACACCTCAATTGCCCCATACTTGGACAGAGTCTCCTGCGCCTCCAGATCCGTCATGGCTGAGGAGCGCACCGCCACCAGAATGTCGCCCCGGTTCAGGGCGGTCGCATACCGCTCTGCTGCCGGCTCCGGCACCCCCTGGTCCACCAAATAGCCCACCACGCCGCCCGCCGCCGCGCCTGCGACGCCCGTCGCCAGGGCTGCGCCGATGGCGCCCGCCAGCGGGCCTGCGGCCAGAATCAGGCCGAGGCCGGGGATGGTGAGCGCTGCCGCGCCCGCGAGGATGCCGACCGTCAGGCCGATGGCCCCGCCCTTGACCGCGCCCTCTGCGGCGTCCGCCCCGGTGGTAGTGGTCAGCCCCGTCGAGCCCCCCTCCTCCACGGCGGGCAGCCCGGTGCCGGTGGAGCGGCGCAGCACGCTGATCTCATTGCCTTCCGCGCCGTGGTCCTTGAGCGCGCTGATCGCCCGCTCCGCGTTCTCAATGCTGTTATAGACTCCGCAGACCTGCTGGTTCATGGTCATTGCCTCCCGTTGAAGAGGGCGGGCGCAAAGATATCTGCCCGCCCGCCCGCCTGCACCGTGGGTATACCCGTCGCGCGGCGGGCGCCTAACCTGACCGGGAGCGGACGATCGGGCGCTACTTCCCGTGCAGCAGGAAGCGCCCGATCCGACCGATCGTCGGGCGCTGGCCATACATCAGCAGGGACAGCCGCAGAAGGCGGGCGCAGAGGCGTATCACCCCCCACGTCGTCAGTGCCAGGAGCGCCGCGCAGATCAGAACCTCCACAAGCGAACTGCCGCCCGCCGCCACGCGCAGCATCATGCCGATCGGCGCTGTGAGCGGGAACAGCGACACGAAGCGGGCCGTGCTACCATCCGGGTCTTCGAGGATGGCCGTAATGAGCATGAGCGGCACCACCAGAAACAGGGTCGCGATGCCCGCCATTTGCTGTGACTCGCGCCAGGAGGTCCCCATGGAGCCCACACCCGCCATGAGCGATGCATAGAGCGCATAACCGAGCAGGAACATGAGGCAGGCGGTCGCGAGCACACCGGGAGCGACGGCGACAGCGCGAGCCGCCTCCGGGAGCGCCGCCGCGATCACCAGCGAGAGCGCAATCCCGCCACCGGACCAGAGGACGAGTTGGAGCAGGCCCACAGCGCCGAGCCCCAGCATCTTGCCCGTCAGCAGCTCCTCGTGGGTGGCCGCCGAGAGCAGCACCTCGATTACCCGGTTCTCCTTCTCCTCCACGATGCCGTGCAATAGGTAGGAGGAGGCGAAGAGGGTGCAGAGCATCAGCAGCATCGAGAAGATGTAAGGCAGGGCGAATCGGCGCACGAGACGGAGCGGATCGGGCGTCTCGAAGCGGTCGGTTGCGGGCTCGTAGACCTGCGCCCGGGCCTCAATCCGACCGAGAGCGCGCTCCAGCGTCTCCGGGGCGACCTTTCCGGCGAGCAGGGCGCGGCGCAGCGGGCGCTCGTACAGGCGGGGGCCGACCTCCTCGCCGAAGAGCGAGGACTGGCCGCCCGGCTCGTACACCGTGACCACACCGCCCTGAGCGAAGTCGGGCGGCACCACCACAAATGCGCGCACCTTGCGCTCCCGGACCGCGGCCTTTCCCGCAGCCTCCGTCGGGAATACCGTGCCCTTCACCCCCTCCACTGTTCCTGCAAGCGTCTTCGCGTCGAGCAGGCCGGACCGATCGAGGAAGCCCACGGTGCGCGGCGCCTGCTTCGACTCGGCGCTACGCACGGTCGCCGTGGTCGCCAGCATCACTGCCGCGCCGATCACGAAGTACAGCACCGGCAGCCCCAGCGTCACCAGCCAGAACTCCCGCCGCGCGATGGTGGTGGCAAACTCCCGGCGGGCAATGATGCCCACCCGTCGGAAGAATCCCCCGCCCCTTGCTCCACTTCCGCTCATGCCTACCTCCCCGAATCGGGCCGTTTCCGGCGCTCCGCGTTGTCTGCTCCCTTAACGTACCTTGACGCTGTGCAAAAGCCGTCGCTATACTGAAGGACGTATATCCCACAAGCGCGGGTGCCGCTGGCACCGCCGCGCACAAGGAAGCGTTCTTACGATGGCGACACCGAGCGAATCGACGGCGATCAACACACTGCTCACAGAAGACCGGAAGTTCCCCCCCGCGGAGGCGTTCGCGGAGCGGGCGAACGCGAGCGACCCGGGCATTTACGAGAGCGCAAGCGCCGACCCGGAGGCGTTCTGGGCGAACTGGGCGCAGAAGCTGGAGTGGATCACGCCGTGGCAGACCGTGTGCGAGTGGAACCCGCCGCACGCGAAGTGGTTCGTCGGGGGGACGCTGAACGTTTCCGCGAACTGCCTGGACCGGCACATCCGCACCGCGCGGCGCAACAAGGCGGCCATTATCTTCGAGGGGGAGCCGGGCGAGCAGCGCGTTCTCACCTACTACGACCTGTGGCGCGAGGTCAACCGCTTCGCGGCGGTGCTGAAGGGTCTTGGCGTCGGCAAGGGCGACCGGGTCACGATCTACCTTCCGATGGTGCCCGAGGCGGCCATCGCCATGCTCGCCTGCACCCGAATCGGCGCCGTTCACTCGGTGGTCTTCGGCGGGTTTAGCTCCGAGTCGCTGCGCGAGCGCATCAACGACAGCCAGAGCAAGGTGTTGGTCACCGCGGACGGCGGCTACCGCCGCGGAAACGTGGTCAACCTGAAGGGGGCGGCAGACGAGGCGCTGGCGAACAAGGCGTGTCCGACCATCCAGCATGTGGTCGTGCTAAACCGTCTGCCGGACCCGCGCCACGTGCCCATGACCGAAGGGCGCGACCACTGGTGGCATCGCCTGATGGAGCACGCCCCGCGTCTGGTGGAGCCGGAGCCGATGGACAGCGAGGATCCGCTCTACATCCTCTACACGTCGGGCTCCACGGGCAAGCCCAAGGGCATCCTGCACACCACCGGCGGCTACCTGACCCAGGTGACGGCGACGATGGAGTGGACGTTCGACCTCAAGGACGACGATGTGTACTGGTGCTCGGCGGATGTCGGCTGGGTCACGGGGCACTCCTATGTGGTCTATGGGCCTCTGGCCTGCGGCGGGACCACCGTGATGTACGAGGGCGCGCCGGACTACCCCGCCCGCGACCGCTTCTGGGAGATCATCGAGAAGTACGGGGTCACGATCTTCTACACCGCTCCGACCGCTATCCGCTCCTTCATGAAATGGGGAACGGAACACGTCAAGAAGCACGATCTGTCGAGCCTGCGCCTGCTGGGCTCGGTCGGTGAGCCGATTAACCCGGAAGCATGGATCTGGTACCACGAGAACATCGGCGGCGGGCGCTGCCCTGTGGTGGATACCTGGTGGCAGACGGAGACGGGTGCGCACATGATCACCCCCCTGCCGGGCCTGATCGCGACAAAGCCCGGCTCGGCCACCCGTCCGTTCCCGGGCATCGATGCCGAGGTGGTGGACGAGAACGGCGACCCGGTGCCCAACGGCAGCGGTGGGTTCCTGGTGGTGCGCAAGCCGTGGCCGTCCATGCTGCGCACGATCTGGGGCGACGACGACCGCTATCAGAAGACCTACTGGTCGAAATTCGGCGAGAAGAACCTGTACTTTGCCGGCGACGGCGCCCGCAAGGACGAGGAGGGCTACTTCTGGCTGCTGGGCCGCGTGGACGACGTGATGCTGGTGGCGGGGCACAATATCTCCACTATGGAGGTCGAGTCCGCCCTGGTGGACCACCCGGCAGTGGCGGAGTCCGCGGTAATCGGGCGGACGCACGAGATCAAGGGCCAGGCTGTCGCGGCCTTCGTCACCCTGAAGGAGGGTATCCGGCACACCTCGGAGCTGGCGGGCGAGCTGAAGGACCACGTCGCGAAGAAGCTCGGCCCCATCTGCCGGCCGGACGACATCCTGTTCTCGGCGGAGCTTCCCAAGACCCGCTCCGGCAAGATCATGCGCCGCCTGCTGCGCGACATTGCCGAAGGCCGGGCGCTGGGAGACACCACCACCCTCGCCGACCCGACGGTGGTCGCCTCCCTCAAGGAGAAGTACGAAACCTCCGAAGGGTAATCTGCCGCCTTTCCCGCCCGGCTCTTACTCAGGAACCGGGCGGGAGAAGCCCAGGCCCTTCGTGGTTCTCTGGGAAGGGCAGTGACAACCTGACCACCGCGCGGGCCGTGGTACAATTGACGCACTAACGGGCGCACCGGACGCGCCCGTTCTCTTTACTTCTGGACGATGCCGTTCGCACTAGCCCTGTCACTGCCGAGGAGCCATGACCACTTCTGCTTCCGCTGCTGATTCGCTTCCCCTTCCCGTGACGGTCCGCGCCGCAAGCGCCCGCGACTATGAGGCCGCCGTACGCCTGTACCGGACATATCTGGGCGATGAGTTTGTGCTGAACGCCGCGCTGTGGGAGGCGTTTTGTGGGCAGGAGTCGCACCGGGCGCTGGTGGCTGAGACGGCCGATGGCCGGGTCGTGGGCCTGGTGACGGTGGTGGTGACCGAACGCATCCGCCTGGCGACCAGCACACGCCGGCACCGCTTCCATGTGGACGATCTGGTGGTGGACCCGGACCTGCGGCGACGCGGGATCGCGAAGGCGCTTCTGGCGGAGACAGTGGCTATGGCCCGTGCCGAGCGGCCGTCCTATCTCATCGTGAGCTGCGACTTTACGAACGTCGCCGCCCGGCGCACGTACGAGGCGGCGGGCCTGTCCCTGGTCCGCCAGAACTCCGACCGCTTCGAACTCGCCTTTTCGTAAATCGAAAGATTAACCGCAGAGGCGCAGAGGACACAGAGGGAGAAGGCTTTCTTCTCTTCTCTGCGCTCTCTGCGCTCTCTGCGCCTCTACGGTTAAGTCTGTTACTTCGGAAGCACCAGCAGGGCGGTGGCGGCGGCGATGAGGACGACGGCGCCGATGAAGCGGACGGCGTAGACGGAGCGCTTTTCCGCGTCCAGCCAGCCCGGCCTAGCGGCGTTCACCGCCAGGAGCAGCAAGCCGGAGGACATGGCAAAGACGTTCACCAGGACCACGCCGCCCGCGCGCTTGAACGCCTCGCCGATACAGGCGACTCCGATCACCAGGAAGAACCCCGTCAGCCCCGCGCCGAGCAGGCCGCGCCGGTTCGCAAGCGCGTCCCGCACCTGCTGCCGCGTTTCCGCGTTCGCCAGGAGCGCGGGCACACCGATCAGCGCCAGCCCCCATGCCACCAGCACCGTCGCCAGCGGCGCGCCGACGGCGCCGATGGCCTGCCCGAGCAGTTTGTCGGAGAGGGCGAACACGGGCACGGTCACCAGCAGCATCGTCAGGATGGGCGGCTCTGAGAGCGCCCGCAGGCGCAGCCGCTCGTTGTAGGCGATGCCAACCGCTCCGAGGGTCGCCAGGAGGACCAGGAAGTAGACCACCGGTGCAAACCGCTCGTGGGGCGGCAGCAGGAGCGCCAGGAACGGCAGGTACAGGTTCTTGAGCGGCCAGAGTGAGCCCAGCACAGAGATGTCCGCCCGAAAGACGCCCCGCAGGTAGAGGACGTTGCCGATCAGGTTGACGGCGGTGAGCGTCAGCAGGAGGCCCCAGGTGGAGGGCGAGAAGTCGGTTCGGGCGAAGGCGCCGGGGAGCAGCAGCAGGAGCGGCGAGAGTGCCGCGCCCGCGAGCAGGCGGAGCGCCAGGAACGCGGACGGCCCGGCGACGGCGTAGCGAGCGGACCACTTCTGCGCGAGGTCCAGCGCGGCGAACGCCGCCGCCGAGGCGAAGGCGAACGCGAGCGCATCAAGAGGCAGCAGGCCGTTCGTGGGCATTCTTCTTCGGCGTATTGTACCGCGGAGCGGCCTGCTGCGGAGTACTGCCTACCGGACGGCTTTGGCGACGGCGGCTTCGAGCTCTTCGCCGCGCAGGTTGGCGGCGATGATCTTGCCGTCGCGGCCGAGCAGGTAGGTGACGGGGATGGCAGTGACGCCGTAGCGCTTGCCGATCTCGCGCGCCGTGTCGTGCACCTGGAGCCAGGGCATATCGTTCTTCTTGACGAACTCGGCGACCTTGGCAGCGTCCGCCGGGTCGTCGAGCGACACGCTGACGATCTCGAAGCCGTCCTTGTGGAAGCGCTTGTAGGCGGCGCGAACGTGCGGCAGTTCGGCGATGCAGGGGCCGCACCAAGTTGCCCAGAAGTCGATCAGTACCACCTTGCCCTTCAGGTCCGCCAGCGAGCGCGTGGCGTCGAGGGCGATGGCGGGCGGCTCCTGGCCGATCTGCGGAAGGCGAACGGGGCGGCGAACGGTGGTCGCGGGCCGGTCGGAGGGGCGGAACGTGAGGGCGTCTCCGGCGGGGCCGATTCGCGCCACCTCGTAGACCTTCTCCCCTACCAGGAACGGCTCGTTCACCGCGAACGCCTCCGCGCTGCGCTCGAACTTCCCGGAGCCGTCCAGGTCGATGAGCAGGGTGTCGCCCTTGAAGCGGAGGTCGCTGCGCGGCGGCGAGTCGTAGCGCCCGTCGGAGTCATCATCTATCAGCGCGGCCTGGTATGCCTTGCCGTCAATCTCCACCGCTCCCGCCCGGTAGTAGTCGCGGTAGTAGAGCAGCACGGGCTCCATCTTGTTACGGGCGAGGTCGGCCTTCGAGTAGATGTAGAACTTGACCCCGATCTCCTCGGTCTTGCCCGGGCCGTAGGACGCGGTGGCTTTGCCGTCGTACCAGTAGGTCAGCCAGATCTTCGCGATACCACGCCGCTCCGGGGGCTGCTCCTGCCGCCGCCAGAGGGTGGGCGGGGCGTCGTCGGTCAGGTCACCGTTGCCGTTGGAGTCCACATAGAAGGTGGCCCCCTTCTCGTCCTCGTCCAGGGCGAAGGTAATGGGGATGCGGTCGTCGCTGCCGAAGGTGAGCGTCCCGTAGAGCGGGGAGTTCTTGTAGGCGGGCTCCTTCGTGATGTGCGCGGGCTTCTGCGGGCTCATCGGAGCCTGCATGACGCGATAATAGTTGAACTTGCTGATGGTACCGGTCGCGTGATGCTTCAGGGTGAAGGGCTTCCCCTCGGCGGGCGTGTCAGCAGCAGCAGCGGCGGCGAAGTGCCCGCCGGGGGCCATGGCGGCCATTCCGGCGAGCAGCGCGGCGCAGGAGAAGAGCGCGGTCGTCCTCATGTTCACTGTCTTCCGTGGGTCTTGGCGGCCACGCTACGGGTCGGTCTTCCGGAGCGTGAAGTAGTAGTCGTACACGTCCTTGAGCGGGTCGTCCGTTGCGATAGTGAGCGGCAGTTCGACCTTGGCGATGTCGCCGATCTTCGCCTTGCGGCGGGAGTCGGCAGCGGCGCTTGCGCCGGACGGGCGATACTTGGGCGCCATACTGGTGACGTGCCCATCACACCAGAGGACATCCCCACGATCCTGGTGGCGCGCGTGGAAGTAACGCAGGCTGTTGGACGGCGGGAAGATCTGCGAGATCTGCGCGTAGATAAAGCTGACGGTGTTCCAGGAGGCGGCGTCCGCCATCCAGACCGTCTCTGCGGGCCGCTCCACCTCGCCCATGCTCACCGGGCCGGCCGTGGGAAGCAGGTACTGCTGATTGAGGCCGTACTTGGGCATGAAGTCGTAGAAGGTCTGGTTATTGATGACCTCCGAGGCCGACGGGCAGTCCTCGATGTCGGCATTCTTCATGTACGGGAAGAGCAGGCCCCAGTCCGTGCGGGTCCGCCACTTGGTCTGGCCCTCGACGAACTCGAACCCGCAGTGCCAGAACTCACGCCGCGTGGCGTTGAAGACCCCGGTGTAGGGGAAGAAGGTCTCGTCGTAGTCCTGCATGTACATCAGGCCGCCGAGGCCGATCTGCTTGAGATTGCTCAGACACACAGTCTGCCGGGCCTTCTCCCGTGCCTGGGCGAAGACGGGAAACAGTATGGCTGCCAGGATCGCAATTATGGCGATCACCACGAGCAACTCTATAAGGGTAAACGCAGAGCGTTTCCCCGGGGTAAGGCCGCGGTGGGAGCGGCAGCGGTGGCAGTCGGCGCACAACGGCGTGCGAGGGGTGGTCGATTCGGGACGCGGAGACACGTTCGCGATAGTTTCGGTCATCTGGAAACCCCTCCCAATGATGAGTCGCTTCGGAGTTGGGTCTTATTATACGGGTGTGGCTAAAATGTGCCTTAAATCCGAAAGCCGGCGCGTGGTCACCCGCCCAGACACTCCAGCAGGTAGGCCACAGCGGTCTCCTCGGAGAGCGCGCCCGCCTGAATCTGGGCCACGGGACGGACCTCCGGCGACAGCCGCGCAGGGGTCTCGACAAGCAGCGTCTCCAGCAGTTCCGTATCCGCGGGGGCAAGACCCGCCTGGAGGCTACGGAGCAGGCGGTCCGCCACCGCCGCCCCTACCGCGGCCGGATACGCCATGCCGCGCCGGTAGGCGACATAGCTCAGTTCCACAATCGCTTCGATCAGGAAGAAGCGGTTCCCGGCCTCCGCGTGGGCGCGAGTGGACTCCCGCAGCCGCGCGACGGCCTCCTCGAAGCGTCCCTGCCGCGCCAGCAGCTTCCCTTGATTGAGACGGACGAGGCCGACTCCGGACGGCGCGCGCACCTCCGCAAACGTCTTAAGGGACTGGTCGAGATAGTACTCCGCGACGGAGTGGGCGCCCTCCTGAAGCGCCAGTAGGGCGAGGTTGTTCAGCGTAAGCGCCGCCCGCTCCTGGTTCCCCTGCGACCGCTCCAGGGCGAGGCTCTGCTCGTAGTACGCCTTCGCCTCGCCGGTACGCCCCCGGTACTTGGCGACGTTGCCCAGGTTCAGGAGCGCACGGGCGACCACCGCGGTATCCCCCAGGGAGGACGCCACCGCAAGACTCTCCTCCAGGTGCTCGCGGGCACGGTCGTAGCGGCGGCGACGGATCTCCACGATGCCGAGATCGTAGAGACTGCGCGCGGTCCCGGCGCGATCCCCCGCCTCCTTCTGGAGCGCCAGACAGCGCCCGTGGGCGTCCGCCGCCGCCGCGTAGTCCGACTGGTGCCAGGCGATGCGGCCCAGCGCGGAGAGGGCGTCTGCCACGTCCTCTCGGGGGACGTCGTCCAGCGGCAGGGCGAGCAGGCGCCGCAGCCACTGGCTGCCGTCGGCGAGCGGGCCGCGAATCTCCCAGAAGGCGGTCAGGCGGCTGGCGAGCCGCAGGCCCATGGTCGCAAGCTCCGATTCGTGGCACCAGCGCAGCGCCGCCGCGAAGTTGCGCCGCTCCTCCTCCATCCGGTCCAGAGCGTCGGTCTGTGGCAGTCCGCTGGTTTCGGCGGATGTTTCCCCCGCGAGGCGCGTGTAGTACTCGGCGTGCCGCCCGGCCAGCACCGCGCGCAGGTCCCCCGTGAGCTGCTGCCAGGCGTACTCCCGGATCGTCTCCAGCATCCGGTAGCGCATTGAGTTCGGGTCCGGCCCGGGCTCTGCCAGCACCAGGGAGTTTTCGATCAGGCGCCCCAGGTGTTCCCGCGCGTTTGGCTCCGCACAGACCGCGGCGGCGGCCTCCAGGGTCCACCCGCCCTCCAGGACGGAAAGGCTCGCGAAGAACGTCTGAAGGTCGGGCGGCAGCAGCCGATAGCTGTACTCCACCGTGGCCCAGAGGGTGCGGTGGCGCGGCGGGATGTCCCGGCGGCGGCTGACGAGCAGCGTGAAGCGGTGCGCCAGTCCTTCGAGCATCTGCGCGGGCGTCAGCGTGTGCGCCCACGCGGCGGTGAGTTCGATAGCCAGGGGAATCCCCTCCAGACGCTCGCACAGCCGCCGTATGGTATCCGCGTTGCGGGGCGTCATCTGGAAGTCGGGGCGTACCGCCCGCGCCCGGTCCAGCAGCAGTTGAACACTGGGGTAGCCCAGAAGCTCCGACAGACTCTCGGAAGGCGCGGTGGGGAACGGCAGGGGCGCGACCAGGATCTCCCGCTCCCCCTCCAGGTTCAGGCGGCGGCGAGAGGTCACGATACAGCACAGTTCCGGCACGGCATCCAGAAGCCGCCCGAGGAGCGGCGCCCAGTCCTCCACCAGTTGCTCGAAGTTATCGAGGATCAGAAGCGGGCGGTGCCAGCGTGACAGCTCCTCCACCACGCGGTCCAGACCGGAGTGCGCCGTCCGCTTCTGCGGCTTCAGGCAGTGGAGGATGGCATCCGGCACCTGCTCGGCGGTCTCCACGCCGCCCAGGGGGATAAAGCAGCAGTCCCATCCCTGCGCCGCGGCGATCTGCCGTGCGATCTCCACGGACAGCTTGGTCTTTCCGCATCCCCCCGCGCCGCAGATCGTCAGCAGGCGGCAGTCTTCGTCCACCAGCAGGCGCAGCGCCATCTCCATCTCCCGCTCGCGGCCGAACATCCGCGACGCCTTTGCGGGCAGCAGGCGACGGCGGGAGGGCGGGGGGACAGGCGTCTCCGCCGCTACGGCAGCAGCGGCGGTGTTTCGGCGATTGGGAGCGGGCGAGGGCGCTGTGGCGACTGCCGCTGAGGCGGTCGCGGCGGGCGTACCGCTCAGGAGATGCTCCAGCGGCACGCCCAATCTATCCCCGGTCTCCGACTGGAGGATGCGCTCCGCCTCGCGGTACAGTCGCTCCGCCCCCGCGGCGTCGCCCGACAGGGCGATCAGCCGCACCAGCGACAGGTGGTGCTCCTCGACCTCAGGCTCCCGCTCCGCGAGGCGCCGCGCCAGGGGGATGCCCTGCTCCACCAGGTCACGATCCCGGCTGGATACCGCCACCCTCACGGCGCCCGCCAGGGTCTCCAGAAGCGCGCCGTGGAGGCGATGACGCTCCCGCAGTACCCAATCCTCGTAGAGCCCGGGGAGCAGGTCACCGCCGTAGCGGTCCACCGCTTCCTGCAGGCGCAGGAAGCGCGCGCGCGGGTCGGGCTCCTTTTCCGCGGCGGCACGCGCGGCAGTGAACGCGAGCACATCCGTGGTGAGCAGTCCCGGGTTGACCTGAACCGTGAGACGGTCCGACAGGAACACGCTCCCGAAGTCCGCCTCCGCCGCCTCGAACTGGCGACGGAGCGAGGAGAGCGCCTGGTTCAGGCGGTTGCGCGTCGCCTCCAGGGGGTCGTCCGGCCAGAGGAGGTCGGCCAGCTCCTCGCGCGGGTGGGCGCGATGGGCGTGGAGTGCCAGGTAGGCGAACAGAGCCGTGGTCTTCTGGGTCGGGAATCGCTCTACCGTGCGGCCCAGTCCCTCGGCCTTGAACTCCCCGAGGAGTTTCACCTTCCAGATCGGCTCCATGTACCAGGGGATACGCCAGGAGGGGCGCGGTTCCCTGCGGTCCCACGCCCCTCCTGGCTTCTCCAGCGGATATTTCTGCAATTATTTCTTCAGCAGGTGGCGATACTTCTGCCGGAACTTGAGCACCTTGGGCTCGATTACCATGCGGCAGTACGCCTGCTCGGGATTGCGCGCGAAGTAGTTCTGGTGGTAGTCCTCCGCCGGGTAGAAGTTGCGGAACGGGGTCACCTCGGTCACGATGGGGTTCCGGTACAGCTTCTCGTGGGTGACCTCCTTGATAACCGCTTCGGCCGCCTTCTTCTGCTCCGGGCTATGGTAGAAGATGCCGGAGCGGTACTGCGTCCCTACGTCCGGCCCCTGACGGTTGAGCGTGGTAGGGTCGTGCGTGGTGAAGAACACGCGCAGGATGTCGGCAAAGGAGATGACCTTTGGGTCAAACGTGATCTGAACCGCCTCGGCATGTCCGGTCAGACCGGTGCAGACCGCCTCGTAGGTCGGGTTGGGTACTGTCCCGCCGGAGTAGCCGGACACGACCCTCTCCACGCCCTTCAAGTCGAGGAAGATGGCCTCCACGCACCAGAAACAGCCCGCGGCCAGCGTGGCGATCTCTTTCCCTTCCGGAACCTGCACCGGAGCAGGGGCATCACTCATGTTCTTGGAACCGTCCTTTCCCTCTGTCGAACCGCCGCTGCCGCCCGCCCCCGCCGCCGTGCCCGTCGTCTGCTGCGCCGCGGAGGGCGACCAGCAGCCCACACCCGCGGCGATCAGCGCGCCGAGCGAAGTGAGCAGTAGGGAGCGTCGTGTCGTCTTCTCGTTTGACATGGTTCTGTTCCCTATACACGCGTGGGGCGCCGCCGGTTTCCGGGTAGGCGCCCCTCTTCACCACCATAACCACATAACCACATAACCATCGGAAAGGCAGGAGTAGTTCCCGCCCCGGGCTCTTCGGCCGCAGGAGACGCACCGACGCCCCGCAAATTGTACTACGGCATCGCCGCCCGAATGGTTCACCGCGAAGAGACCCCACAGAGGCACTCTATCCGTGGGAACGGGGACCGTAGCCAGCGCCGCGCCGCAGAGCCCCGCTCTCTCCCATCAGATTACCCGCCCTTGCTCCTGCCTGCGGCTCTGTTTTCTGCGGTCTTTCTTGACAAGGAGTTCGGGCGGCAGGGGTGGAATGGAGCCACATGGATACCCGCACTCTTCCCCCTTCCGCCCGCCACCACCGCAGGGCCGCGGTGGCGGCAACGGTCGCGGCGGCGTCTTTCGCCGCGCTCACCGCGGCGCTGGCGTCCGCCGCCATAGCGGCGCGGCAGGCGCAGGATGCGAAGCCACAGCCGCAAACGGGCTGGGTCTCGCTCTTCAACGGCAAGAACCTGGACGGGTGGACACCCAAGATCAAGGGGTACCCGGCCGGGGAGAACTTCGGCGAGACGTTCCGCGTGCAGGACGGCGCCATCACGGTCTCCTACGATAAGTACACCGGGCCGTTCAACGGACGCTTCGGGCACCTCTTCTACAAGCAAAAGTTCTCGGACTACCGGCTGCGCATCGAGTACCGCTTCGTGGGTGAGCAGGCCACGGGCGGACCGGGCTGGGCGCTGCGCAATAGCGGCGTCATGATCCACAGCCAGTCGCCCGAGAGCATGCGCCGCGACCAGGACTTCCCGGTGTCGCTGGAGGTACAGTTCCTGGGCGGCAACAGCACGGGCCAGAAGCGCTCCACCGGTAACCTGTGCACGCCGGGGACGGTGGTGACCATGAACGGCAAGCCGGTCGTGCCGCACTGCGTCGATAGCCGCTCGAAGACGTATGATGGGGACCAGTGGGTCACGGCGGAGGTGGAGGTCCGCGGTGGCAAGGTGCGCCACTTCATCAATGGCGCGGAGGTGCTGTCCTACGAAAAGCCGGAACTGGACGAGAACGACGCCGATGCCAAGGCGCTCATCCGGGACGGGCGACGGGCTCTGACCGAGGGGTTTATCGCCCTGCAGTCGGAGAGTCACCCCGTGCAGTTCCGAAAGGTAGAAATCCTGCCGCTCACCCCCTGAGTCCCGTCCCTCTCTCTATTCCCATCCTCCCCCGCCCCGCGCGGCTCTCCCGGAGCTACGCGGGGCTTTTTCGTGTGCGTAACCCTCTCCGCTCCCGGACGTTTTCCGAATGGCACGACATTTTTTACGGGAAATTTTGCCGTTCACGCTCTGTTCACGCTGGCCGGATATCCTCCTCATGTACCTGAGGATAGTAAGGAGATCCACGATGACACGGTTTCGACTGACAAACGCCCTGGGCACTGCCGGGAACACGAATTCCGCGACCACGACTCGAGTGAGGTCATCATGCTGACTTTAGTTGGATTCTGAGCCGAACGCGCTGGAAACCCGCCGTTTCCACGAGAAACACCCGTGCCGCCAACCACCACGAGCAGAGAACGAAAGAGCGGCGGAGATGACACACGTAAGGAGAACACGCGAACGATGGCACGTATTCTGATCGCCACCATGCCCATCCCGGGCCACGTGGCGCCCTTCGCCCCCGTGGCACGCCAGCTTGCGGAGCGCGGCCACGAGGTCGTCTGGTATACCAGTCATCACTTTCAGAAGTCGGTGGAGCGCACGGGGGCGGCGTTCGCCCCCCTGCGCCATGCCTACGACTTTGGAGACATGGACACCGAAAAGCACTTCCCGGAGCGCAAGCACCACACGGGAATGGCGCAGATTCGGTTCGATTTCAAGCACATCTTCTTTGACTCCATCGCAGGGATGCTCCAGGACCTGCGCGAAATCCGTCGCGAGTTCGACCCGCACGTACTGCTGACCGATCCGACTGTGGTGGCGGGGCGGGTAATGAGCCTGCAGGACCATATGCCCTGGGCCATCCTGAACATCACCGTGCTGGGCTTTCCGAGCCGGGATGTGGCGCCGTTCGGGCCGGGCATCCCCCCGGACTCGTCGCCCCTGGGACGCCTGCGCAACCGCCTCCTGTATCACCTGATGGACCAGGTTCTCTTTGCGGACGTGCAGCGGCACCTTGACCGTCTGGTCGAGGCGCACGGGTGGCCCGCGCTTTCCTACCAGTTCGACAGTTCGCCGTATCTGAATCTGCAGCCGTCCGTGCCGGAGTTCGAGTACCCGCGCACCGATCTTCCGGACTCGGTCCACTTCATCGGGCCGCTGCTGCCCGAAACGCCGGCGGCGTTCGCGCGGCCGGAGTGGTGGGACGAGGTCACGGGCGCACGCCCCGGCCGGCCGGTGGTGCTGGTGACACAGGGGACCGTAGCCAGGTCCCCGGAGCAGTTAATCCTCCCCTCGATCGAAGCGCTGGCGGACGAGGACGTGTCGGTAATCGTTGCCACGGGTGGTCCGACCACGGGCGACCTGGAGGCGCTGCGTGGCGGGCAGGCGCTCCCCGGTAACGTGTACGTGGCCCCGTTCGTGCCGTTCGTGCCGCTAATGCCGCACGTGGATGCCTACGTGACCAACGGCGGGTACGGCGGCGTGACCATCGCCCTGGCGAACGGCGTCCCGGTGGTGGCGGGGGGCGTGACCGAGGACAAGGCGGAGGTGGCGGGACGCATCGCGTACTCCGGTGTCGGCGTCAACCTGCGCACGGCTACCCCCACTCCGGATCGCGTTCGTGGGGCGGTGCGGACCGTGCTGATCGATCCCAGCTACCGTCAGAGCGCGCAGAACCTCCGCGATCGGATGGCGCTCCACAACGCCGCGCGGGAGGCGGCGGACCTTCTGGAGACGCTCGCCACGACCGGTAAGCCGGTGCTGGCCGTTTGACATCCTGCGAAAACTATCGGCCGAAAACTATCGGCCCAAACGAAGTGGGCAGGCAGGAGCAACAGCAACCTGGCGTTAAATGGTACGCATGAACGCCCCCCACAGGAAACGACGCCTGCTGCATAACAGGCGCTTTTTCGGACGGCTTTCCGCAGCGGCGGCGACTGCCGCCGCGGGAATCCTGACCGGCGCGGCCGCTACGGCCGCCGCGCCCGGTGCGATTGCGGTGCCAATGCACGCCGCCGCACAGGAGCCTCCTGCCCCGGCGGCGCTCACCCCGGAGCAAAGGGCAAAGGTGCGCCGCATCCTCCCCCTACCGGCGATGGAGCTCGGCGTACAATTCCACTTCACCACCGACTACGGCTTTATTCTTGAATCCGAACGTCGCCCCCTCGAAGCGGAGCTGCTGGCCCACCTGCGCCAGAGGATGCCCGAAGACCCAGAGGAGCGGGCCGCCTACCTGCTGCGGACAGGTGTTCTCCAGCACTCCGACCCTGCCCGCGCCGATGAGGCGTTTCGCAAGGCGGAGGAGGAGTACGAGGCGCTGGCCCAGAGCGCCTCGGGTGATCCGAACCGCCGCGGCCGGTTCCTGGCGCTCGCCGCGAATACTCGCTCCCGCCGACACTCCCCCGAAGCGTCGGCAGATGTCGAAGTGGCGCTGCGCGATGCCGTCAAGATAGCTCCGGAGGTATGGGAGACCTGGGACTGCCTTGCCCAGCACCTCCTGACGCGGGTGAGCCTCCCGGTGCTAGGGAAGGTGTTCAGAACAGAAGACGCTGTACAGGCGCTCCAGGAGAATCCGAACCCGCCCACCGCCGAGCAGGAGCAGCAGGCGAAGGCGCTGTTTGCGGAGGTTATGCGCTGCCATGACCAGGCGGTCGCCGCGGCTGAGAAGGTGCACCCCCGGTCGGAGGACCGCGACCCGCGCGTTTACCTGTCGCGAGCGGTAAGCCGTATGGGAGGCCAAATTCTGCTGGACACCATCGCCACCCGGCGCGACGGCGGCACACCCGACCCTCCCGCCTTCCTGATGGAGCAGTTGGCGTCCGCCTCGTTATTGCAGGACATAGAGCGGGCCGCGGCCTGCCGCCCCGACGACCCGCTGGGCATCGGCACCCTCGCCTCCTTCCGCTTCTATGAGTTCGTGCGAAAACAGCAGAAAAGCGGAGCGTCCGCAGCGGCCTTCAAGATGCCACCGCGCCCGGAGGACGTGTCCCGTCTGACGGGACTGCTCCGGGATGCGAAGCGGGATGAGACGACCCGGGGACGGGCAGCCGAGGTCCTCGTCCTCCTCTACCTCCTGAGCGAGGATTATGCAAGCGTCGTGCGCATCTGCGAGGAGGGGCTGAAGGTCGCGCCGGAGCGTCGTACGCTGTACGAAGGAGCGTGCCTGGCGCTATCCAAAGAGAAACAGTACGCCAAGATGGCCACCATAGCGGAGGAGTTCACCCGCCGCGCGTCCGTCTCCGACCGAACGCGCGCACACCTCCTCCTGGCCCGGGTGCGGAGCCATCAGAACGACCTGCCGGGAGCGGAACGTGCCCTCGCGGAGGCTGCCGCCGTAAGCGACACGTCCAGCGCCGGTCTGGTCGCACTGGCTCAGGCCACGCTCGCACTGAAGCGGAGCAGCGACGACGACCCGCAACAACTCGCGGAGGCTGGCCGCCTCCTCACCGAGGCGGCCGAGAAGTACGGGGACAACTTTACCCCGACGGAGTACATGACGTACGTGATGACACTCGGTGCGTACTCTGCCCTGACGGGCGACCTGGCGCGGGCCCGGGAATCGTTCGACGCCGCCCTCGCCCAGGACCCTGAGCACGAGCAGGCGCGCGAACTACGCGCTCTATTGCCGTAATGGCCCGGGGGTGGCTGAGAGCCCCCCCCGGGCTTCTTCTTAATGCCATTTTAAGAAACGTGCGTCACAATAAAAGCGTCGGTCTTGCGCGCCTTTGTTTCCTATCCCCGTTATTTCACACGTTTGAAGCGTGGCGAGTATCGGCAAATCGGTCTATCGGTCTATTTGAGGTTCACACGCGCCATGTCCACGCCGCCGTCCCGCTCCCCCCTGTTGTTACCGGCCCTCGCGCTCGGCTTCCTGATGGCGCTCCCCGCAGCGTTTCGCCTGGGGGATCGCATCGGCGGCACCCTCCATCCGCCCCGTGCGTTTCCCGCCGCCGCCCCCATCGGCCCCGTTCAGTTGCTGACCCAGCGCAACGATAACCAGCGCTCCGGCACGAACCTGCGTGAGAAATCCCTGACGACCGATACCGTTCGGCCGGCAACCTTCGGTAAGCTTTTCTCCCGCACGGTAGACGGCCAGATCTATGCCCAGCCCCTGTATGTCTCAGGCCTGACGATGGCTAACGACAGCAAACAGCGCAACGTGGTATTTGTGGCGACCGAGCATAACAGCGTCTATGCGTTCGATGCGGACGACCCTGCCGCCGCAGAGCCTCTATGGCAGGTCAATCTGGGAGCGTCGGTGCCGATTGCGGATATAGGCCAGGCGAGTTACGGCCCCTACAGGGACTTCAGCGACGAGGTCGGCATTACCGGAACCCCGGTGATCGATCAGGCTACACACACCCTGTATGTGATCGCCAAGACCCGGGATGCCGAGGCGGGCAAGACGCGCCAGCACCTGCACGCCCTCGACATAACCAGCGGACACGCCCGCCTGCCCCCTGTGGAAATCACCGCAAGTGTGCCGGGGTCCGGCATCGGCAGCGTGAACGGACGTGTCGCTTTCAATCCCCATACGGCAAACCAGCGTGGGGCGCTGCTGCTCGACCACGGCGTCCTGTATGCGAACTGGTCAGCGCACGCCGATATCCAGCCCTATCACGGCTGGGTGATGGCCTACGACCCGCGAACTCTGAAGCAGATCGATGCCTGGTGTACGACTCCGGACGGCGAAGGCGGCGGCATCTCGATGGGTGGCAACGGCCTGGCCGCAGACCGGGAGGGTCATGTCTACTTTGCGTCGGGTGACGGCACCTGCAGCGGACCGGCCGGGGGAAGGGATTGGGGGGACTCTTATCTGAAACTGCGCCTGGATGACGGGCATCTGACTTTAGTCGACTCGTTCACTCCCTATAACCAGGCCGATATGGACTCCCTGGATCGCGACCTCGGCTCCAGTGGACTGGTCCTGTCCCCCGGGATGGAGTTCCTGGTAAGCGGCAGCAAGGCCGGTTTTTTGTACCAGGTCGATTCCCGGAATATGGGAGGCTATCGTCCGAGCGACGATGACCAGATACTCAGTCGGTTTCTCGTTACCCGCGGCTCTATCTACGGCAGCCCACTTTGCTGGAACGACCCGGAACAGGGTATGACGGTCTTTGTCTGGGGGGGCTATGACTGCCTGAAAGCCTTCCGCACCGACAGCGAGGGGCGTCTCGATCCGACGCCCAGGGCCCGCAGTACCATGTCGGTGCCCCGGGGCAAACCGGGCGGGTTTCTCGCGCTTTCGGCCAACGGCGGCGAAGACGGCACCGCGATACTCTGGGCAGCGCATCCGCGCGAAGGCAGCGCCAACCGCATGAGTGTGCCCGGTATTCTCCGCGCCTTCGACGCGCGTGACATCTCCCGCGAGTTATGGAACAGCGAGATGGTTCCCGAGCGGGATAGCGTGGGCCTGTTCGCCAAGTTCTGCACGCCGACGATCGCCAACGGCAAGGTGTACCTGGGCACCTTTTCGAATCGCCTGAACGTCTACGGACTGCTTCCCGGCGCGTCCTCGGACTCCGGAGAGTAGCGGAAGCGCAGGCGCAGGCTCTCGCCGCCCTCCGCCTCCAGGTCGGGCGCGTAGCCGATGAGCACATCCACGGGGCGCTCGTCGAAGAAGTAGCCCGCCTCCACCTCGGCCTCCGCCGCGGTGCGCCGCAGGGGAGCGCCCGCCATCCTCTCGAACCGCTCAAAGAGCGGCCGCCGCATCCGGAGCGGCAGTACGTGGGGCAGACCGGACGAAGGCACGATGTCGCCGCCTGCCCGGCGGAAGGCAAGGCGCACCCCCTTCTCCACCGGCCGCAGGACCATCTCGTCCGCCTCCTCCCGCACCGCCAGCGCCATAAGGCCGTGGGCCAGGCGCGCCATAGGCGGGGCGGAGTCCGGGATCAGGCTTTCGTCCTCATCCCACACCGCCTGAGTCAGCACCTGTCCCGCGTACTGCGCCACATCTGCGGCCCCTGCCTGCTTCGCCAGCGCCTCCAGCGCCGCAGCGACCTCAGGAGTAACCGCCGCCGTCACGGCCACCAGGCCGGGCGGACCGCCTCCGATCTCCGCATCTCCCTTGCTGCTTCCGAACATCGGCTTTGCCCCTTCTTGCCCACTTTCATCGGGCGGGGGCATTGGTCCTCCCTGCCCGCTTTCCGCTCCCGGCGCTTTCGCCGTAGTATCCCCCCGGTGGTTGAAAAGTCCCGCCATTTCCTGTAAAATATTGACAGAATTATAAGGTGATTTACCCCGTGGCGGCCCCTCTCCAACGAGCGGACAGACCGCCCCTTTTTGTGTTTCACCCACGGTTCAGGAGTACGCTCGTTCATGATCAACGACCCCACCCTTCCCGGCGACGCGGCGCCCCCGGTAGAGCCGCCGGCTGACCTCACCGCGACCGGCGGCGGCGGTTACGACGGGCCGCGCATCGACATCTCGGACGAGATGCGCACCTCGTACCTCGGCTACGCCATGAGTACGATCATTTCGCGCGCCCTGCCGGACGTACGCGACGGCCTGAAGCCGGTGCAGCGGCGCATCCTCTACGCCATGCGCGAGCTTGGCCTCTCCCCCAACTCCCGCCACCTCAAGTCCGCCAAGGTCGTCGGAGAGTGCTTTGTCGCGGGGACGAAGGTGAGCACTCCGCAGGGTCTCCGCAACATCGAAGACCTGGTTCCGGGCGACGAGGTTTACACCCAATCGGGCGTTCGCCGCGTCACCGAGGCCTACATCATGCCGCCGCAGCCTTTGTTGACGGTGGAACTGGGCGACGGGCGCCGCGTCACCTGCACACCGGGCCAGCAGTTCAAGATCGCCACGCCTGATATGGCTGTCCGGTGGCGCGATGCGCGCGATTTGCGAACGGGCGACCTGGTGGTGTGTCGGGATGTGAATACGGACGCCTCGGCGGAAGTTGAATACGCCGCAGCAAGTGGGGGCGTGGGGACGGCAGTACGCCGGGCGCAAGTCTCGCCGACGGTTGACGTCGTTCCTGTTTCCGTAATCACGCCTGCGAATGCCCAAATCACGTACGACATTCAAGTTGAAGTCGAGCATGAGTTCGTCGCCAACGGAATGGTCGTGCACAACTGTATGGGCAACTATCACCCGCACGGTGACCAAGCCCTCTACGGCACTATGGTCCGCATGGCGCAGCCGTTCACATTAAGGTATCCACTTGTCGACGGACAGGGGAACTTTGGATCAGTAGACGATGATCCACCGGCGGCCATGAGGTACACCGAGGCACGTCTCACGCCGCTGGCGATGGAGATGATGGAGGACATCGAGAAGGACACGGTCGATTTCGTACCGACGTACGACAACGAGCGCCGTGAGCCCTCTATCCTCCCGGGCAAGTTCCCGAACCTGCTATGCAACGGCTCGTCCGGCATCGCGGTCGGCATGGCGACCAACATGCCGCCGCATAACCTGACCGAGGTCTGCGACGCTGTGGCCTACCTGCTGGACCACCCGAACGCGACCCTGGAAGAGCTGATGCGCTTCGTGCCGGGGCCGGACTTCCCAACCAACGGCCTGATCCTGGGCACCAAGGGCATCCGCTCCGCCTACGAAACCGGGCGCGGTCAGGTGACCATGCAGGCGAAGACGACCATCGAGCCGATGGACAACGGCAAGAACGCCATCGTCATCACAGAGCTGCCCTACCAGGTCATCAAGTCGCGCCTGATCGTCCAGATTGCGGAGCTGGCCAAGGAGAAGAAGGTCGAGGGCATCACCGCCGTCGACGACTTCTCCGACAAGAACGGGATGCGGATCGTGGTGGAGCTGCGCCGCGATGTGATGCCGCAGAAGGTGCTGAACTACCTGCTGAAGCACACCCCGCTGCGCCTGAACTTCGGCGTAATTCTCCTCTCGCTCGTGGACAACGGGCGCGGGCCGAAGACGCTGCCGCTCAAGGGGCTGCTCCAGGAGTACATCGACCACCGGCGCATCATCATTACGCGGCGGACGCAGTTCGAGCTGGGACGCGCCAAGTTCCGCGCGCACGTCCTGGAAGGGCTCCAGATTGCGGTCCAGTTCCTGGATGAGGTCATCCAGATCATCCGGGCGTCCCGCAGCACGGAAGACGCGCGCACCCGACTCATCGAGCGGTTCACGTTCTCCGGCATCCAGGCCGACGCGATCCTGAACATGCAGCTCCGGCAGCTCACCGCGCTGGAGCAGGACAAGATCGAGGGCGAGTACAAGGACCTGCTGAAGGAGATCGGCCGCCTGGAGGACATCCTGACCGATTCGCGGCGGGTGGACGCGCTGATTAAGGCCGACCTGAAGTACCTGAAGGAGAAGTTCGGCGACGAGCGGCGCACCCGCATCATCCCCAGCGAGGCGGAGGAGATCAATATCGAGGATCTCATCGCCGAGGAGGAGATGCTGATTACCATCACCCGCGACGGCTACATCAAGCGGCTGCCGCAGGACGCCTTCCCGACCCAGGGGCGAGGCGGCAAGGGCCGACTGGCGGGCAAGACGAAGGAGGAGGACAACTTCCAGCACTTCTTCCGCGCCAGCACGCACGACTACATCCTGTTCTTTACGGACCGGGGACGCGTGTACCGGCTGAAGGCGTTCGAGGTGCCCCAGTCGTCGCGGCAGGCGATGGGAACGGCGGTCATCAACCTGATCCAGATCCAGTCGGACGAGAAGATTACCGCGACGGTGCCGATCCGCGACCTGCGCGCCGCGCAGGGCTTCCTGCTCATGGCAACCGAGCGGGGCGAGATCAAGCGTACCAACATCTCGGAGTACGCCAACCTGCGGGCGAATGGCCTGATTACCTTCGACCTGGAGCCCGACGATGCCCTGCGCTGGGTGCGGCATACGGACGGCAACTCGGAGGTAGTCATGACCACCGTGCGGGGTATGGCGATCCGCTTCCCCGAGTCCAACGTCCCGTCGCGTGGGCGGGCCGCGGGCGGCGTCCGTGGCGTCACGCTGGACAGCCCCGAGGATCGCGTGGTGGCGGTGGACGTCATCCCGCAGGGGGCGGAGGTCCCGGAGCTTCTGGTGGTGAGCGAGCGCGGGTTGGGCAAGCGGACCCCGCTCTCGGCGTACCGCATCCAGAGTCGTGGCGGCAAGGGCCTGAAGACGATGGACATCACCGAGAAGACGGGAGCGCTCGTGGCGGCCTGCGTCCTGTCTCGCGAAAACGAAGAGCACCTGCGCCTGATGATCGTCACCGAACACGGCATCGGCATCCGAATGCAGGTGTCGGAGATCAAGACGACGCAGGGCCGCTCGACCCAGGGCGTGCGCCTGATCAACCTGAACGAGAATGACCGGGTCCAGAGCGTGGAGTATCTGGACGTGCGCAAGAAGGATCTGGAAGCCAGCAACGGCGACGAGAACAGCGCGTCCTAGCCACGGCGTCAGACAGACGGAGCAAAAGCCGGTGCCGCGGGTGATTGTCCTCACCCGTGGCACCGGCTTTTCTGTTCTTAGCAGGAGATGCGCGCGGGGCGATAAAGAGGCAATAACCCGTTCGCGGGGCGATCCGTCGCGCCGCCGGAGGTACCTTGTCCCGAGTCACGTATCTGCCCGAAGCTGAGGAAGTCGCAGACGATCGCGCCGCCGGACCGGAAGGCGAGGACGACGCCGGTCTTGAGGACGATCTCGCCTCCTGGTACGACGAAGAGGAGGGCTGGAGCCGCGACGGCACCTCGAGGCGCGCCCCGAAGCCATTACCGCGAGCGCGGCGCGCTGCTCCCCCGGACGATGCGCAGGGAGTGGAGGGGTTGGCCGAGCCCGCAGCGGACGCGGAGAGCTTCCACACCACGTACCAGCCCAGCCGTCATGAGAAGACGTGGCTCTTCACATCGCTGCGGGCCTTCTACGAACTGAACCTCATCACGGATGTCCTGGCAAGCGTGAAGGGGGGCAAGGAGGCGAGCGTCTACCGCTGCCGGGCGAACCCCGCGACCACCGACGGTGCGACGTTCGTAGCCGCCAAGGTCTACCGCCCGCGCTCCCTGCGCAGCCTTCGCAACGACAAGATCTACAAAGAGGGACGGCCCGTCCTTACTGGCGAAGGCCGGGCCGTGAAGAAGTCCGACAGCCGCATCCTGCGGGCGCTGGGGAAGAAGACCGAGTTCGGGCAGCAGGTGGCGCACAGCTCCTGGCTTCTCTACGAATACACCACACTCCGCACTCTTCACGCGGCGGGCGGCGCCGTCCCCGCCCCCTTCGGCGTGAGTGAGAATGCAATCCTGATGGGCTATGAGGGCGACGAGCACGCTGCGGCCCCGACACTCAGTGCCGTTTCGCTGGACCCGTCCGAGGCGCGCTCCCTTTTCACTGTTACCCTGCGCAACGTGGAGCTGCTGCTCGCGCATGGGTTCGTCCACGGTGACCTCTCCGCCTATAACATCCTCTACTGGAACGGCCGGATTACCCTCATCGACTTCCCCCAGGTGGTCAACTGCGAGGGGAACCCGCACGCGCGCGCCATCCTGGAGCGCGATGTCACCCGGGTGTGCGACTACTTCGCGCGACAGGGGGTGCAGACCGGTCCGCCCGCGCGGCTCGCCCGCCGCTTGTGGGAGGGCGCAGGTCTCCCACAAGCGGCGGACTAGCAGCGGCGGTGGGCAGCGCCCCGGTCAGGCCGGGGCCAGGGCCGGAGCGTCGTTGCGGCGCCCGATATCCGCTGCGGCGGCCGCGAGGCGGGCGGGACTGGCCGGGCCGCTGCAGGACGCGCGCACCACAAGCGGAGCCGGGAGCAGAACGTGGCGGAACGCCACCGGACTTTCGCCCTGGCGAAGACGGTGCAGCAGGAGGCGGGCCGCCTCCGCGCCGATCGTCTCAAAGGGCTGTGCGGCGGAGGTGAGCGCGGGGACGCCAGGAGACCACCGCTCCAGATCGTCGAAGCCGACCACGGAAATATCCTCCGGGACGCGCAGGCCCGCCTCTAGAAGCGCCGTGACCAGACTGCGCGCGGAGTAGTCGTTAACCGCGAACACCGCGGTCGGCGGCTCCGGGCGAGACCACAGCTCCGTCACCAGCGCACGCCAGCGCTCCTCGCGCCCCCCCTCAAACGCCATCTGGAAGTCATCCATGACCACGACGCGCTCCGGCCGGTAGGGAATTCCCGCCTCGGTCAACGCCCGGCGGTACCCCTCCAGACGCTCCTCAACCGAAGAGGCGTGGTCCGGGTTCGTGACGTGCAGAATGGACCGGTGGCCAAGCGAGATCAGGTAGCGCACCGCCTCAGCAGCCGCGTACTCGTTGTGTACGCCCACGTAGTCCGCTTCGAAGCCGGTTGGCGGCTGCCGGTCCACAAACACCATCGGCTTCCCGGCATCTCGGAACGCCCGAAGCGCCGGCAGGTTCGACACACCGCCCAGGTGCCACAGAATCAGGCCCGCGATGTCGTCGTCCTGGGCCAGTCGGTGAAGCGCCTCGGTCTCGGAGCGGATGGCCTCCTCCTGGGAGTTCCCCTGCGGGCAGGCGACGACCAGGCGATAGTCGCTCTCCAGAAGCGTCTGGTAGACACGCCGGGTCATGCTCATCGGCCCCATGTCCAGCGGGTCTCCTGACACCCACAGCGCCACGCTGCGGCGCCGAGTGGCGGGCGCTCCGTCTCGCGGGCCGGCAGACCCAGCCGCGGCCCGTCCGGCGCCCGCCCCGGCGACCACAGGACGGTGGCCCAGAGGGCGCTGGATCAGGTCGCGGCGCTCAAGCTCGCGCAGCGCCTGCCGAATCGTAGGGCGGGAAACGGAAAGTTCCTCGCACAGCGCTCGCTCGGAGGGAAGGCGGCGCCCGGGAGCGTACTCGCCGGAGCGGATGCGTGCCTCAAGCACCGTGACCAGATGGCCGACGGTGGGGGTCAAGCGGGCGCGCGCCGGGACGTGAGGGGTGGCCGCGGGGGAAGTAGAAGCGTCGTTCGGAGTCATCTGGTACTCATTATACCAACCAGAACGGATTTATGGTAAACTTTTTGGACCATTTTGGTAATATTATCGCGCAAATTGGTGCGCGGCCGAGGGGACCAGGAAGAGGAGCAGCGAAAGCGCAAGGCCGGCGATCAGGATATAGGCGGTGCGGACCGGCGGCCAGTTCAGTCCCAGACGGGCAACCAGGTAGGCAGCATACACCCCCCAGACTACAAACGCCAGCAACGTCTTCCCATCGGTCTGCCAGCCGGGAGGCAATCCTCCCTCCCCGGCACGTACCAGGCCGGACAGAATTCCCAGCGTCAGGAGCGGAAACCCGATTGCCACCAGCAGGAAGCCGGCGGACTCTACCGTGGCCAGAGGCGGCAGGCGCTTGACCCATGCCAGGCCGTTCTTACTCTTGAGAATGTGGTGCTGCGTCAGGTAGAGCGCGGCACAGGAGAACGCCAGAGCAAAGGCGCCGATGGCGGCAACGGTGGCGAGAATGTGCAGCGAGATGGCGCGCTCGGCCAGAAGCTCGGCGTACTGGCTGCCGGGCGGACCGCCCGCCCCGGAAAGCCCGGCCCCAATCAAGACCAGGAGGAACGATAGCCCCAGCGCGAACGGCCCCGCGGCGGAAAGGCGCCAGAGCGCCTCCATTCCCAGGTAGAGCAGGCACACGATCCAGGCCAGCAGCGAGAGCGATTCCGCAGGCGTCGTGAAGGGCGCGTGGCGCACCTCGACGCAGCGCAGGCCGATGGCGCCGCCGTGCAGCAGCGCGGCAAGCACCGCAAAGGTGCGGCCCGCCGCCAGCAGCCAGGGGCGGCGCAGGAACAGGTTGGCCCCCAGCGACACGGCGCCCAGCAGGTAGCAGAGCATACTCAGTCCGAGCAGGGTCGCGCTGCCACTCATGCCCGCTCCCGTCACTCGCCCCGGCGCGGGGTGGCAGTTGCAGCAGTCGTGGCGGCGCTTTGGCCACTCTCCCACCCCTCTTCCAGACCGAAGATCTCGCGCGCAGTGCGCATCTTCGCCTCCAGATCGTCCGCCGCGCCGCCCCCGGGCATGGCGCTGGCGGCAGCGGCGGCGCGCTCCGCGTACTCCTTGATCTTGATTGTGGGGTCGTGGGCGATACGATTCTCGATCGCCGTCGCGAACGCCTCGATCCGCGCCCAGTCGGCCTCGGCCAGGTGCGGCAGTTCCGCACGCAGGCGGGCCAGCCCCTCCTGCACGATGGCGTGATGCTTGGCGCGCACGGAGCGCACCAGCGGCGCGGCCACCAGCGCAGCGCGCATGCGCGCGGACCAGGCCAGCGCCTCCTCGCGGATCAGCGCCTCAGCCTTAACGGCGCGGCGGCGGCGCTCGGCGGCCTCTTCCTCCACAATCGCTCCCAGGTCGTCGATGTTGAACAGGAAAACCTCCCCCACCTCGCCCACATCCGCATCGACATCCCGCGGCACCGCGATGTCGATCAGGAACAGGGGACGGCGCCGGGAGCGCTCACGCATGGCCGCCTCGACCATGGGACGGTGAACCACGGTATGCGGGGCGGCGGTGGAGGCGATTACGATGTCCGCGACGGCCAGATACTTCACGAAGTCGTCGTAGTGGATTGCGCGGCCGTTCAGCGACTCCGCCAGCGCGACGGCGCGGTCGTAGGTCCGGTTCGCCACCAGCACCTGATTCGCGCCGGCCGCGGCAAGGTGGCGCGCGGTGGTCTCGCTCATCGCACCTGCGCCCAGCAGCAACACGGTGCGCCCGGCCAGGGACCCGTGAATGTTCTCGGCGAGCTGCGCCGCCGCGTGCCCGATGGAGAACGCCCCATGGGACAGGTTCATCTCGGTACGGGCGCGCTTGGCGACACGCAGCGCCTCGTGGAACAGGGGATTGAGCGTGGGGCCGCAGGTGCCTGCGTTCGCCGCCTTCGCGAAGGCCTCCTTGACCTGGCGGACGATGTCGTTCTCGCCCAGAACCATGCTCTCTAGGCCGGCGGTCACTCGGAACAGGTGCTCTACCGCGCGGCAGCCCGCCTGGTCCTCCAGGAACGGGAGCCAGTCGCCCATCTCCGATGGCGCGATGCCGCGCGCCGCGAGGAGCAGGGCGGCCATCTCCTCGCGATCCGGGTCTTCGGGCGCGGCGACGTAGAGTTCGGTGCGGTTACAGGTGGAGAGCAGCACGCACTCGCCGCCGCGCGGCGCGAGGGCGGCGCGGAGCACCGCCAGGGCGTCGTCCAGGGCGCGGGGCGTGGTAAAGCTGAGCCGCTCGCGCACCTCCACCGGCGCGGCGGTATTGTGGGAAAGGCCGGTCACGCGGAGAGGCACGCGCGCGCCTCCTCCCAGGCTCCGGCTTCGTCGCCCGCCGCCAGTCGCTCCCGCACGGCGTCGCAGGCCGCCAGACGGCGCAGCGCCGCGGCACGGCGCATCGGGTCATCGGGGTTGCGGCTCTTCGCCTCCCGGCGCGCTTCGGCAAGCAGGGCGACGTACCCCGCCCACTCGGGACCAAACTCCGCCTCCAGTTCGCGGCGCAGGCGCGCGGTCAGCGCCGGCCCCGCGCCACCGGTGGTCACCGCGAGCAGCAGGTCCCCCCGGCGCACAGCGGCCATGGTGGCAAAATCGCCCTCGTCGCCCTCATCGCCGCCCGCCGCCAGGTTGACCAGAACGCGCTTCTCGTGGGCGATGCGGGCCACGAGCGCATTGACCTCGGCGTTATCGGTGGCGGCGACCACCAGGAAGGTTTCGGGCTCCAGCACATCCGGAGAGAAGAGGGCACGGCAGTGAGTCACCTCGCCGGCCTCCGCCAGAGAAAGCAGTTCGTCGCAGGCGTCCGGAGCGACCACGGTGACGGCCGCGCCTGCCTCGGCGAGCGCGCGGGCACGGCGCGTGCCCACGGCCCCGCCGCCAACCACCACGCACCGCCTCCCGCGCACATCGAGCGCCACCGGATACCAGAACGCCGCACTTGTCATCAGATAAGGAAGCCCCGCCTGCCTATTATATCGCCGCCCCCTCACCAGAGTTTCCAATTTCCGGTGAGAAGGACGTAGACGCCCAGGGCAAGGTTCGTGGCGGCGTGCGCGGCCACGCAGGCGGAGAGGCTCCCGGTGGCGCGCAGCAGGCCCGCCATCAGCGCGGCGTAGACGAACGCTGCCAGATACTCCGGGTGCGCGAGCGCGAACAGAACGGCGACGATGGCAAACGCCGCCGCGGAGAATGTGCCGAGGGGCAGCGCCTTCCACCGGTCGGGATCGGTAGCGTAGCGAAGAAGGAAAGAGCGCCAGAAGACCTCTTCCATGACCGGCACGACCGCAGCGAGGCCAAAGAGGCGCACGGCCAGGAACCCGGCCCGCAGCGCAGGGTCTACAATCTCGGTGTAGGGGTCGTAGGCGCTCCGGGTGCCGAGCAGCTTCAGCGGCGGCGTCACGGCATCGATGCCCAGCCAAAGCGGCAGTCCGATCAGTCCGGCGAGGAGGCCCAGACCAACGGCGCGCGCGTCCCAGCGCAGTTCCCCGCGCCATGCCTTCGCACAGAGGCACAGAGCGACTGTGACGGCCGCTACCTTCACCGTGTAGAGCGCCGGATACCACGTCTTTGGTGCATAGCCCTCCGCCAGGGTCAGCACCAGAAACAGCGCCATCGGGACCGCATACGGCACCCAGGAGGGAGCAGCGTCCGTTCCCACGGCGGCGGCGGGGTTACCCGAGGACATGGCCCAGGTTGGTCAGAACGCGGCGCAGGTAGCCGCGGGTGCCGACAACCGCCGCAATACCGTCCAGCAGGACCTCCCGGTCCTCCCCGGCGTCCCAGCGGACGAACAGGGCACGCAGACGCTCAGCCATCCCGGCGTACGCCGCCTCAAACTCCTCCTTCGCCTCCTCCAGCACAGGCCGCAGGCGTGCGAGGGCTTCGGCGTCCTCATCCTCCTGCGCCTCCTGATACTCCATCAGGGCCTCCTGCAGTTCGAGCACTTGCGCGAAAAGCTCCTGAGGGGGCTTGGCGGCCGAGTCTTTGGTGTCATCCGGCCGGACACCCCGCTCCCGGCGCAGCAGGTACTCCGCGCGTGCGAAGGGGTCTTTCAGGGTACGGAAGGCGTCGTTGATGAGCGCCGTGGCCTCCAGCGCGGTGGTCTGTGTGTCAGCGTCCGCGGTCGCCCAGCGGTCCGGGTGGTATTTGCGGGAGAGTTCGCGGTGACGCGCCGACAGCGCCGCGTCATCGGCGGCCACGGGCACGCCGAGGACATCGAAGTAGCTAGCGGTCGGCGAGATCGGTTCGAGCATAGCTTTAGAAGCCACAGGGGCGCGGCAGGCGTGGAATGAATCGTGCCGTGGGCCGGTTGGTCGCCGTGTTGTGGTGGCCGTGGTGCCGTCGAATGAATTCGCGGCTTAGGTTAAGAAGTCGGTTACCGCCGTGGACTGAAGTCCCGGCTTCCGTGATTCAAGCCCGCCTCCGCGGGCTCCTCAGGTCGGGGGGCGGGTACGGGTAAGCCGTAGCCGCCCCCGCTGTCGTTAGCCCACGGAGGCGGGCTTCTTAACCTAAGCCGCGAATTCATTCGACGGCGACCGGCCGCCGCCGCGCATGGGGCGGCGGCGGCAGTTTCTTAACCAGTAGCCGCGAATTACTTGGCGGTGAACGAGGTGCCGCAGCCGCAGGAGCGGACGGCCTGCGGGTTATCGAAGACGAAGCCGCCCTCCATGAGATTGCGGATGTTGTAGTCCAGCGTGGTGCCCTTCAGGTACAGGGCGCTCTTGCGGTCCACGACCACCTTCAGGTCCTCGACTTCGTAGACGATATCGAACTCGGGGTCCGGATCGTTCTCGTTGTCGATGACGTACGACAGGCCGGAGCAGCCGCCGCCACGCACGCCCAGGCGCAGATACCAGCCGGTCTTGCCCTGCTTCTCCTGCTGGCGCTTGACCTGCTTGATCGCATTGGGAGTGAGCGTCACCACCGGTTCCGCCGCTGTCGTCTCCATCTCCGCTACGGACATTGTCTTCGTCTTCTCCAAAGGTCGCTTAGAGCTGTGGCCGTCGGTGTTCGCCGTGGGTTGAAACCCCGGCTTCGTTGATTCAAGCCCGCCTGCGCGAGCGAAGCTCCGCTTCGTCGGTGCGGGCGAGCGGTAGCCGCACCTCGACATCTGGAGCCCGCGGAGGCGGGCTTGAATCACGGAAGCCGGGGTTTCAACCCACGGCGAACACCGACGCCACGGCAATGGTATCCGGAGGCTTACGCCGCTGCGGGAACCTTCTCCTCGGTCATGTGCGCGGTGGCGCTCTTGGCGGCCTGCTTGGCCTGATAGTCCTGGATGGCCGCCTTGATGGCGTCCTCGGCCAGCACCGAGCAGTGGATCTTCACCGGCGGAAGCGCCAACTCCTCGACGATCTGCGTGTTCTTGATCGCCATGGCCTCCTCAAGCGTCTTACCCTTGACCATCTCGGTCGCCAGGCTCGACGAGGCGATAGCGGAACCGCAGCCGAACGTCTTGAACTTGGCGTCCTCGATAACGCCCTGCTCATTGATCTTAAGCTGCAACTTCATTACGTCGCCGCACTCGGGCGCGCCCACAATACCGGTGCCGACGCTCTCGTCCTTCTTATCAAACGACCCCACATTCCGGGGGTTCTCGTAGTGGTCGATGACCTTATCGCTGTATGGCATTGTATCTACTCCTGATTGATTCGTACCCGTCTCTACCAGAGAAACACGTGGTTACTAGTGCGGGTTCCACTTGACCGTCGCCAGATCCACACCCTCCTGAGCGAGTTCCCACAGCGGGGACATCTCGCGCAGGCGGCTGACCTCGTGGATGACGCGGTCGATCACGAAGTCGATCTCCTCCTCGGTGTTGAAGCGGCCGATACCAAAGCGCAGCGAGGAGTGCGCCAGTTCGTCGCCGACGCCCAGCGCCTTCAGGACGTAGGAGGGCTCCAGGGAGGCGGAGGTGCAGGCGGAGCCGGAGGAGAGCGCGATCTCCTTCAGGCCCATGAGCAGGCTCTCACCCTCCACATAGTTGAACGAGAGGTTCAGGTTGCCCGGCAGACGGTGCTCCAGCGAACCGTTGACATACACCTCGTCAATGGCATCCATCACGCCTCGGCGCAGCTTCTCGCGCAGGTAGAGCAGGCGCTCGGTCTCGGCGGGCATCTCCTCCAGCGCCAGCTCCGCCGCCTTGCCGAACCCAACGATACCGGGGACGTTCAGCGTACCGGAGCGGAAACCGCGCTCGTGACCGCCGCCATCCATCTGGGCGGTCAGGCGCACGCGCGGGCTGCGGCGGCGCACATAGAGAGCGCCCACGCCCTTGGGTCCGTAGATCTTGTGCGCGGTGACGGACGCCAGATCGATGTTCATGGCGTTAACGTCCAGCGGCACCTTGCCGAACGCCTGAACGGCGTCCGTGTGGAACAGCACGCCATGCTCACGACAGATCTTGCCGATCTCAGCCAGCGGCTGAATCACGCCAATCTCGTTGTTGGCAGCCATGATGGAGACCAGGATCGTCTTATCCGTAATGGCGTCCTTGAACTCGTCCAGGTCGATCAGGCCGTCGGGCTTGACCCGCAGGTAGGTGACCCGCTTGCCGTCCTTCTCCAGCCGCTTGCAGGTATCCAGGACCGCCTTGTGCTCGGTGACCACGGTAATGATGTGGTCGCCCTTGTCGGCGTACATCTCGGCGACGCCCTTGATGGCCAGGTTGTCGGACTCGGTAGCGCCGGAGGTGATGATAATCTCTTTGGCGTCCGCCCCGAGCACGCGGGCGATCTGCTCGCGGGCCTTGTCCACGCCCTCCTCCGCTCCCCAGCCGAATGAGTGGCTGCGCGAGGCGGCGTTACCGTACGTCTCAGTGAAGTACGGAAGCATCGCCTCGACCACACGCGGGTCGGTGCGGGTCGTCGCGTTGTTATCCAGGTAAACGGGGGTCTTTACAGTGCTCATCGCGAGCCTACTCCTCTAAAAATCTAATCCCGAGCGGCAGAAGAAGACGTAACGGAAGGCGCGGCGGTCTTGAGGACGTTCAGCGGGGTGCCCCCCTCGAAGGTACGCCGTCGCCGTGGGGGCGGGGCGGGCTGACAGACCTCCTCGACGGTGGTCTGCCGGAGGAGGCGGACCATCTCCTCCTGAATGCGAGCAAGGGGTCCGCGCAGCGTGCAGTGGGGGGACTGGGCGCAGCGGTCAGGGCCGGACTCTTCCCAGCACTGCGCGATCGCCAGGGGACCATCCATCGCCTCTACGACCTCCGCGACCGACATCTCACGGGCGGAGCGGGCCAGGCGATAGCCCCCGGTAGGCCCGGGAACCGACGCCACCAGGCGGTGGCGTGCCAGCGTCTGCATGACCTTGGCCAGCAGTTCTGCCGGTATCTCGTAGCGCCGCGCGATCTCGCGCGGGCCCACCAGCCGCCCTTCGCCCTCGGTGGCCAGGAAAGAGAGTGCCAGCAGCGCATAGTCCGCCTTTTTCGTGAAGGTAAACATCCTGCTCCCCTTTCCTGTTTGTTTTGCGCTCACCGGGAGCGCCCTCGCGAAAAACGCGGGGCGGCGATCGGCATTTCCGACCTTACCGGTCGGCTTTTGACGGCAGTATTGTACCCCTCACCCCCTGCCCTGTCAAGCGTTCTAATCGCGAATTATTCGCGCTATTGGTGCGGCTATTGTGGGTCAATTAAGAGACGAAAAGGGGCAAGGTTTTGGATTCTCCGGGAGCATGGGTAAAATCAGAACGAGGCGTGGGCCATGTTCGGGCCGGGGCCCTCGCTGGAGGTTTGGGAACCGAATCGGCCCGCGCGTCGTCCCTATCATTGGGGGAGCATCCGCCCATCCGGGAAGAGTCACGCCGCTTGCGGCGGGGCGCCTTTGCGAGAGAGGGCGGTGGCCGGGGCGGGAGACGGCCCGATGCCCGGTTGCGTCCCTTCGGCGGTTCATGTTATAATTCCGTCCATCTTAGCGATGAAATGCCTCTGTTTTTCCGCGGTCGCGGGATACCGGTAGAGACGGGGTGGTCGACAGAGGCAGCATTATCGCACCTTTTGTTATAAGCAGACACGTCGGTCGTTCATTAACACGCCTGCTTCAGGCTCTCTGCCACGGTTCCGAGACTGCTACGAGACTGCCAAAAGACGCGCGGACTACGTCCGGCCGCATGGGTGACGCTCTGGTGCGTACCCGCCTCGCTCCCTGACGCAACGTGCAGGGGAAATCGAGGAAGATTTCGAATCGTCGGGGAGGAACGCGGCGTTCCCCTGCGCGATTATAGGAATGGCAGATCGGCACTCTATTTCGCGGCCCGGATTTGGCCTTCGGCCGGTCCTGCTTTTCACAGTGTTATCCGGGTACGCACACGCACACGTTTTACGGAAGATCACCCGCGGAGGCAGTGACAGCGTGTACCTCCCCTTTGTGGGCTTGCGCGCACGCCCGACTCCCCGGAAATCATTGCACGGGCTTAAATACCAGCGTTTCGTGGCAGAAGCGGCACACCGAGGGCAGGCCGTTCCATAGGACAGATACCAGAGCCGCGCGGGGCGGCGGGGCGGTTCGGAGCATCCCTCCGGGCGCCACCCCCACCGTCGCCCGCCGCCGCCCCTGGTCCGTCATGGAGGGACAGTAGTAAAAGATGGCAATGGTACGTAAAGGGGTCGGCGAAATCCTCCTGGAGAAGGGTTTCATCACGGCCGCACAGCTAGAGCAGGCGCAGCAGACGCAGAAGACCGCGCCCGGCGACATCGGCAACATCCTGATTAACCTCGGGGCCGCTTCCGAGCGCGATGTGGTGGAGGCGCGTGCCCTGTCTGAGGGACTCGGCTTCGTAGACCTCCTCAAGCACAAGCCCGAGCCCTCCGCCATCAACGTGGTCCCTGCGCACGTGGCGAAGAAGCACAACGCGCTGCCGGTGAAGAAGGACGGCAACCGCCTGTGGGTAGCGATGAAGAACCCGCGGGATGTGATGGCCGTGGACGACCTGCGCATGGTCTCCCGCTGCCTGGTCCAGCCGCTCGCCGCGGTGCCCACCGATCTGGAGGACGCCCTGAGCAAGGCCTACGGCAACACCGAAGCCGTAGCCCCGGCCGCCAACCAGAATGCCGTGTCCCCCGCCTCGCAGGGGATGAACATGGCCGCTATCATCAAGGACTTCGGTGGCCCTACCACAGCGGCGACGGACGACGACCAGCAGGGCGACGACGACATGAAGGACGCCGCGCCCGTCATCCGCATGGCGAACGCGATCCTGTCGAACGCCATCGATATGGGCGCCTCCGACATCCACATTGAGCCGGACCGGCGCAACGTGCGCGTCCGCTTCCGCGTGGACGGCGTTCTGCAGGAGGTCATGCCCCTGCCCAAGCACATCCAGGCCCCGCTGATCTCCCGCTACAAGATCATGTCCGACATGAACATCGCGGAGCGGCGCGTGCCTCAGGACGGACGTATCCCGATCAAGCATAACGGCAAGGACTACGACATGCGCGTATCCTGCCTGCCCTCGCTCTATGGCGAGAAGATCGTTATGCGTATCCTGGACAAGGGCTCCGTTCTCCTGGGTCTGAACAAGCTCGGCTTTGAGCCGGGGGTTCAGAACGTCCTGGAAGAGCTGGTCGCGCAGCCGAACGGTATGTTCCTGGTCACCGGCCCCACAGGGTCCGGCAAGACCACCACGCTCTACTCGGTCCTGCACAAGATCAACTCGATCGAGCGCAACATCATCACGGTCGAAGACCCCATCGAGTACCAGCTCTCCGGGGTGACCCAGGTCGGTATCAACAAGAAGGCCGGTCTGAACTTCGCCAATGCGCTCCGCTCCTTCCTGCGCCAGGACCCGGACATCATCATGGTCGGTGAGATGCGCGACCTGGAAACGGCGGAGATCGCGATCGAAGCAGCGCTTACCGGGCACCTCGTGCTCTCGACGCTGCACACCAACGACGCTCCGTCGGCCACCATGCGTCTTGCGGACATGGGCGTGGAGCCGTTCCTGATCGCGGCGACCGTCATCGGGGTGCAGGCCCAGCGCCTCGCCCGTAAGATCTGCCAGAACTGCAAGGAGCCGTACCAGGTGCCCGCGTCCGAACTGGCGCGCTTCGGCTTCCGCACCAACAACCGGGCAGAGCTGGAACGGCTCGGACTGGAGATCGAGGACGACAACCAGCCGGTGACCCTGTACCGGGGCCGGGGGTGCGAGAACTGCCGCAACGGCTATAAGGGCCGAACGGGCATCCACGAACTGATGCGTGTGAACCAGGAGATCGCGGAGTTGATCGTGCGCCGCGCCCCCCTGGCGGACATCAAGGAAGCCGCCAAGGCGAACGGGATGAACGAGATGCGCGAGGACGGCCTGATCAAGATCCTCAACGGCGTCACCACGCCGGATGAGGTCATGCGCGTCGTCTTCACCGCGGGCTTCTAGGGCCACAGCAGCGCGGACGTGCGGCGGGGCGCGAATCCAACCGCGCCCCGCCTGCGTATTTCAGGTTAGAAGCACAAACAGCAGCACAAGCAGCAGCAGCACAGAGTTACAGAAGGGAAGACCTCACTCCATGGCCACGGGAACCCCTATCCCCGGCGCGACGGACGGCGGCGAGGGCGAGCAGGCCCAGCAGCAGCAGACCAAGCAGCGCGTCAAGTCGCTAGAAGATGCCCATATTGACGAACTCCTGCACCTGGTCGTCAAGCAGGAGGCGTCTGACCTGCACATCGCGGTCGGTCTGCCGCCCGTGCTGCGGGTCCACGGTAAGCTTCTCCAGGCGCCCTACGAGCCGTACACGCCGCAGACCAGTCAGCGCATGATCTATGACATCCTGACGGATGAACAGATCCAGAAGTTTGAGTCCACTTACGAACTGGACTTCTCCTACTCACTCGGGCGCACCTCTCGCTTCCGCGTGAACGTCTTCCGGGACAAGGGCACGGTGGCCTCCGCCTTCCGGCGCATCCCCACCACCATCCCGACGCTCGCGGACCTGAACCTGCCCCCCGTTCTGGAGAAGCTGACGCACCTGACACGCGGCCTGATTCTGGTCACCGGCCCCACAGGGTCCGGCAAGTCCACGACCCTGGCGGCGATGATCAACGCGATCAACCTGACGCGCTCCGAGCACATCATCACCATTGAGGACCCCATCGAGTACCTGCACAACCACAAGATGAGCATCATCAACCAGCGCGAGCTGGGGCAGGACACGAAGGCGTTCCCCGCTGCGCTGCGTGCCGCGCTGCGCGAAGACCCGGACGTTATCCTGGTCGGTGAGATGCGCGACCTGGAGACGATGCAGATGGCGGTGTCTTCGGCGGAAACGGGTCACCTCGTCTTCGCCACCCTGCACACCAACTCTGCGGCCTCCACGGTTGACCGTATCGTGGACTCGTTCCCGCCGGGTCAGCAGGAGCAGATCCGCCTGCAGCTCTCCAACAACCTGCAGGCCGTTCTCTGCCAGCAGCTCATCCCGAGGCACAACCAGCCGGGCCGCGTCTGCTGCCAGGAGATCATGATCGCAACCCCGGCCATCCGGAACCTGATCCGCGAGGCGAAGGCGCACCAGATCACTTCCATGATTCAGACGTCCGGCGCCATGGGCATGCAGACCATGGACATGGGCCTGCGCGACATGTACATGAAGGGGCTGATCAGCCGTGAAATGGCGCTTGCCCGCGCCATGAACCGCACGGACCTGGAGAACATGATCATGCAGGCCGAGATGGCGCAGGCGGGCAACCCGAACGACCCGCGCATCCGCCGCATGTAGCTCCCAACGACAACAAACAAAGCCCGCCTGCTCCTTCTCAGAGCAGGCGGGCTTTTCTTCACGCAAAAAGCCCCGGCGGTTCCTCTGGAGGAACCGCCGGGGCCTTCGTCATGGGTCGGGCGCGGGCGCGCTTATCAGCGAGAAGCCGCCTGGTACGCCTGCTGCCGCTGCACGGGCGTCGGGACACCGTAGTGCTGCGGACCGACCGACCATTCGTGCTGCGGATACTGCGAATAGTAGTACGTCCCCGCCGCTGCACCACCGCCAACCGTGGCGGGCGGTGCATACGCCGACGGCGCGTAGATCGGGTGGTGCTGGTGCGTCGCCGCCACAGCAGCCGCGGCGGCCGCAGCGCTACCACGGCGCAGGTCGGAAGCCGGATACCCGGGGCCAGCCACCGGGATCGGCGGCCCTGACGCCGCGATCAGGTTACCAAAGGTGCCCCGCCCCAGCACCGCTCCTGCGGCTGCGGCGGCCGAATCGCGCGTAGCGGACACCACGGTCACCGTCCCGGCCGCGGGAAGCGGACTCAGCAGACCGCTGCCACTCGAAACTCTTACCTCATGTGCGAGGTGTGATCCTAGCGTGAGTGGGTATACCGAAATGGAAGACCCGGAAACAAGGGACTCGTCGCGCGGCCCATTCAGCGAAGCGGAAGCCAGGCAAAGGCCGGCAACAGAGAACAGGGCGGTGGCGGCCAGAGCGCGCCCCCGCGACGACTCAGCGGTCCGTGACGGCCGCGCCCCGTCTTCCGCCAGCACGCTGCCCCAGTAGGCAAGGCGATCGGAGAGCCAGTCGGGCAGGAGGCGCTGGAGCGGGTGGCGGGACTGGCAGGAGCTCTGGAGGAGCTGTTCTAACTCCTCGCGCGGGGTCTGCAAGGCCAGGGAAGCAAGGAGGCGCTTGGTCTCTTTGAGGCTGTCGTACTCAGACCGGCAGAGGGGACATACATCCAGGTGGGCGGAGACACACTCCGTTTCGTCACCCGTCAGTTCCTGATCCAGGTAGGCCGAGAGAAGGCCACTTACCTTTCTGCAGTTCAATGGATTCATACCCCTTACCGAAAACAGATTCGCGCGGCGCGGGACACGCGGCAACGCGGTCGTAAGTCGCGCCGCGCGTCGCTTCGCCCGGCCGCACCGGTGCCCTCCTCTTCGTTGTCGAGGACACCGGCAGTGGTCGTTCAGTCTGCCGCCCCGGTTGGGGCGGCCCGCGGCTCGAAAGCCGCGCCTCGGTTACTTAATGGTGAACCCCGCC
>Ga0065721_10004705_pt1 | contig 40175 bp, 34 predicted proteins | sample Mesricmetagenome_FD_59108 | JGI IMG/M metagenome (GOLD analysis project Ga0065721, IMG submission 59108) | Mesophilic microbial community from rice straw/compost enrichment Sample: eDNA_1 v2 (version 2) | ecosystem: Engineered > Solid waste > Grass > Composting > Bioreactor | place: USA: Davis... | reverse complement strand
CCCTCGTCATCCTCCTGCCCATCCTGCTGCTGACGGCACTGGCGCCGGTGCTGCCGATCCAGAAGCCGCTCGAGACCAATCTGCGCGCCATGATGCAGTTCCCCTCCCCCGAGCACCTGTTCGGCACCGACAAGATGGGCCGCGACATCTTCAGCCGCACGCTGGCGGGCGTGCAGGTGTCGCTGGTGGTGGGCTTCAGCGTCGCCGCCATCGCCCTGGTCTCGGGCATGGTGCTGGGCACGCTGGCAGGCTTCTACGGCGGGCTGGTCGACCGGGCGATCATGACGGTGGTCGACATCTTCCTCGCCTTCCCCTCGCTGCTGCTGGCCATCGGGCTCGTCTCGGTGATGGGCACCGGCCTCGTGCCGGTGATCCTGGCCATCTCGCTGGCCGACGTGCCGCGCTTCATCCGCCTGCAGCGCTCGCAGGTGCTGAGCCTGAGATCCCGCGCCTTCATCGACGCGGCGCGCACCATCGATGCCTCCCAATACTGGCTGATGAGCCGGCACATCGTGCCCAACACGCTCGCGCCCATGCTGGTGGCGGCCAGCATCGCGGCGGCCAACGCCATCCTCATCGAGGCGAGCCTGAGCTTTCTCGGCCTCGGCATCATGCCGCCCGAGCCCTCGCTCGGCAACATCGTGCGCGACGGGCAGACCTATCTGGAGCAGGCCTGGTGGATCTCCACCCTGCCCGGCGTGGTGATCCTGCTCATCGCCATCGGCCTGCACTTCCTCTCGGACGGGGTCCGCGAGCTGCTCGACCCGCGTTCGCGCCAGTAGGACGGAGACAGAACGATGAACTACCAGGCCCCGGTCAAGACCACGCTGCTCGAGGTCCGCGAGCTGCGCACCGAGTTCCGCACCGCCTCGGGCACGGTGACGGCGGTGGACGGCGTCTCCTTCAGCGTGGAGCGGGGCGAGCGCGTGGCGGTGGTGGGCGAGAGCGGCTCGGGCAAGAGCGCCATGGCCATGTCCATCCTGCGCCTGCTGGCCTGGCCCGGCAGGGTGGCGGGCGGACAGATCCGGCTCGACGGCCGCGACATCGCCCGGCTGAGCGAACGCCAGCTCAACGCGGTGCGCGGACGGCTGGTGGGCACGGTGTTCCAGGACCCCATGTCCTCGCTCGACCCGGTGATGCGCATCTCCAAGCAGATGACCGAGCCGATCATGCGCAATCTGGGCCTCAGCCGCGAGGAGGCGCGCCGGGAGGCGGTCAAATGGCTGGGCAAGGTGGGCATCCCCGAGCCCGAGCGCCGCATCGAGGCCTATCTCTTCGAGATGAGCGGCGGCATGCGCCAGCGGGTGATGATCGCCATGGCGCTGTCCTGCCGGCCGCAGCTGGTGATCGCCGACGAGCCGACCACCGCGCTCGACGTCACCATCCAGGCGCAGATCGTCGAGGTGCTGAAGACGCTGACCGCCGAGGCGGGCGCCGCCATGCTGTTCATCACCCACGATCTCGGCCTCGTGGCGCGCTTCGCCCACAAGGTGGCGGTCATGTATGCCGGGCGCATCGTCGAGTTCGGGCGGGTGGAGGACATCTTCGCCCGGCCCCGCCATCCCTATACGCAGAGCCTGCTGGGCACCATTCCCAGCACCTCCATGCTGAAGAGCGAGCGCCTGCCGCAGATTCCCGGCCTGCCGCCGGACATGCGCAAGCCCATCGTCGGCTGCGCCTTCAGGGAGCGCTGCGCCGCCGCCCATGAGCGCTGCCTCGCCGAAGCCCCGCGGCTCACCGATCGCGGCCACGACCACGTGGCGGCCTGCTGGACGCCGCATGGGCTGGAGGATGGCGCCGGCCTCAGGCCCGAAAAGCCCGCCCGGCCCAACAAGCCGTTCGAGCCCGACGGCAGCGTGGTGGTGGAGCTCAACGGGCTGAGGAAGCAGTTCGCCACCTCGCGCAAGATGGTGGTGCGGGCGGTCAACGGCGTCAACCTGCGGGTGCACAAGGGCGAGACCCTCGGCATCGTGGGCGAGAGCGGCTGCGGCAAGAGCACGGTGGCCCGGCTGCTGCTGGGGCTGGAAAAGCCCAGCGCCGGCGACATCTTCATCTCGGGCCTGGCGCAGATGGTGTTCCAGGACCCCGCCGCCTCCTTCAACCCCAAGATGACCATCGGCGACATCGTGGCCGAGCCCCTGGTGGTGAAGGGGCGCGGCAACCGGGCGGAGCGGGAGGAGGCGGTGCGCCGGCTGATCGGCCAGGTGGGGCTCGACCCCGCCTTCGCCGAGCGCTATCCGCACCAGCTGAGCGGCGGCCAGCGCCAGCGCGTCGCGGTGGCCCGGGCCCTGGCGCTCAACCCCTCGGTGGTGGTGGCGGACGAGCCGACCTCGGCGCTCGACGTGTCGGTACGGGCCCAGATCATCAACCTGCTGGCCGATCTCAAAGAGGAACTGGGCATCAGCTTCGTGTTCATCTCCCACGACCTGCTCACCGTGCGCTACATCTCCGACCGCATCGCGGTCATGTATCTGGGCGAGGTGGTGGAGTACGGTGCGGCCGAGGAGGTCTTCGCCGATCCGCGCCACCCCTATACGCGGGCGCTGATCGAGGCGGTGCCGGTGCCCGACCCGGCGGTGGAGAGCCGCCGGGTGAGCGCGCCGCTGCAGGGCGAGCTGCCCAGCCCCCTCAACCTGCCCAAGGGCTGCGCCTTCGCCTCGCGCTGCCCCATGGCCACCGATCTCTGCCGCGCCGACAAGCCGGCGCTGCCCAGCCACGACCTTTCCAGACAGGTAGCCTGCCACTATGCCCACTGAAGTCGCATCCGGCATCCCCGACCAGCGCTTTGCCCGGTTCGGGGTGGTCGGCGGCGGGGTGTTCTTCACCATACAGGGTCTCGCCAACCCGTTCTTCGCGCTCTACGCCACCGAGCTGGGGGCCTCCACCTTCGCGGTGGGGCTGATGGTGACGCTCAAGGCGCTGCTGCCCATCGTCATCGCCATGCCCACCGGCCAGCTCATCGATTCCATCGGGCCGATGCGGATGCTGAAATACGGCTCCTGGTTCCTGCTGGCCTCGCTGGTGTGCACCGTCTTCGCCACCGGCATCCCGCTGCTGGCCCTCTCGCAGGTGCTGATCGGCGCCTCGGTGGTCATCATGGCCTCCTCCTTCCAGGTGCTGGTGGCGCAGGGCGACCGCGAGCGGCGCAACGAGGCGATCAAGAAATATTCGATGTGGATGTCGGGCGGGGGCATGCTGGGGCCGATCGTCGGCGGCGCCATCGCCTCGGCCTTCGCCATCCCGCATGACGGCTATCGCGCCGCCTTCGTCGCGGCGCTCGTGGCCTGTGTCGGCTTCATGCTGGCCCTGTTCTGGCTCAGCACCCGCTATCCGCATCCCGATGCCAGCCAGATACGGGTGCGCGACGTGTTCAGCCCTTCCGGCATCGTCTCCAGCTACCGTCGGGGCATCGGCCTCGCCGGGGCGCGGCCGGTGCAGTTCGGGCTCACCGGCACCTTCCTCGTCATGTACATCCAGGCGCTCTACATGAGCTTCCTGCCGCTCTATCTGGCGCAGAACGGCTTCGCCACCTTCCTCATCTCGCTGACGATCTCGCTCAAGGGCCTGGCCGGCATGGTGTCGCGCTTCGGGCTGGGCTGGCTGATGAAGCGCTATTCCCTGGAGGCGATCCTGCTCGCCGCCGGCACCATCGCCGCGGTGGGCGTGGTGCTGACGCCGCTGGCGGTGACCAGCCCCGTCACCATGCTGCTGCTCGCCGCCATGCTGGGCGCGGCGGTGGGCGTCAACCTGCCGGTCAGCATCATGATCATGGTGGATGCGGTGGGCGAGGCCGAGCGCGGCAAGCTGATGGGCCTGCGCCTTCTCGCCAACCGCTTCTCGCAGGTGCTGAGCCCGGCCATGTTCGGCATACTCGGCCAGCTGTTCGGGCTCACCGCCGCCTTCTACAGCGGCGGGGCGGTGCTGGTGGCGACGGTGGTGGGCTTTTCCGCCTATACGGTCCGGCACGGCCCGCTCAAGGCGCCGGACAAGTCCGGCGAAGCGGCGGAGTAAGGCATGAGCGCGGTCCTCGAAACCCCGCCGGCCGGCCCGGCAAGCTGGCGGCACACCTTCGGGGCCATGCCATATCTGCCCGTTACCCTGCTGGCGGTGGCCGGGCACATGATGCTGTTCGGCATGCTGACCCCGGTCATGGCCATCTATGCGCAGAGCTTCATGGTGCCCGACTGGCAGATCGGGCTGATGATCACCGTGTTCGCCGCCGGGCGGCTGGCCGCCGACCTGCCGGCCGGCCATGCCGCGGCGCGCATCGGCATCCGGCCGCTATTGGGCTTCGGCATGCTGCTGTGCGCGCTGGGGGCGCTGATGGGCGCGCTGGCGCCCGACTATGCCATGGTGCTGGCCGGCCGCACGCTTCAGGGCATCGGCTCGGGGCTGTTCCTGACCACCACCATGATCTACCTGGCCCAGAAGAGCGACCGCCGCAGCCGCGGCAAGGTGATGTCGCTGTTCCAGGGCGCGACGCTGGCGGGAGCGGCGTTCGGGCCGGGCCTCGGCGGGCTGTCGGCCAGCCTGTTCGGGCTTTCCGGGCCCTTCTACGTCGCCGCGGCCATCGGGCTGCTGTCGGGCCTGCTGCCTCTCATGCTGTTCAACGACGCCGCGACCGGGGAGGACGAGGCCCCGCATCACGCGGGGCGGGGCATGCTGCCCCTATTGCTCATCCTGCCATTCCTCTGCGTGCTGCTGGCCAATTTCGGCTTCTTCCTCACCCGCACGGCCGGGCAGTGGCAGATGATCCCGCTCCTGGCCGACCAGCGCCTCGGCATCGGCCCGGACCAGCTCGGGCTGGCCATGTCGCTGTCGGCGGTGGCCAATCTCGCGGCGCTGCCGGCGGCCGCCTTCCTCGTGGACCGGGCGCCGCGCGCCGCCATCATCGCCTTCTCGCTGCTGGCGACGGCGGCGGCGCTGGCGGGCATCGCCCTGGCCGGCAGCCCGGCCATGCTGTTCGCCGGCATGATCGCCATCGGGCTCGCCACCGGCATAGGCGGGCCGGCCATCGGCGCCTATGCCGTGGACGTCACGCCGCCGGGCCAGCAGGGGCCGGCCATGGGCCTGCTGCGCTTCGCCGGCGATTTCGGCTATCTGGTCGGGCCCCTGGCCATCGGCGCGCTGGTCGATGTCACCCCCATCGGCTATGGCGGCGGGCTGCTGGTCAATGCCGCCCTGCTCGTCGGCTTCGGCGCCGTCTTCGTGCTGGCCGGCCGGCGCCTGCTCGCCCGGCCTCACGAGACTTCCCACCCCCGCAACCAGGAGACCAACGACCATGACTGACCGTGTTTGGGACAAGTATCTGAGCGAAGAGGACAAGGCGGTGTTCGCCGCCTCGGGCTTCGGCTCGCTGGCCGAATGGGGCAAGCGCCCGGCGCTGCTCGTCATCGACGTCAACTACGCCTTCTGCGACGAGAAGCCGACGCCGATCCTCGAGAGCATCCGCAAATGGCGCACCTCCTGCGGCGAATATGCCTGGCAGGCCATGCCGGTGCTGCAGAAGCTGATCGAGACCTGCCGCGGCAAGGGCATTCCCATCATCTACACCACCGGCGTGCAGCGCGCCGACAAATGGGACGCCGGCTCCTGGGCCTGGAAGAGCGCGCGCCGCCGCGAGGAGGCCCTGTCCGGGGCCGCGCCCGCCACCAGCGACGGGCTGGACGGCAACGAGATCGTGGCCGAGATCGCCCCCGGCCCGCGCGACATCGTCATCCACAAGCAGAAGCCCTCGGGCTTCGCCGGCACGCCGCTGACCTCCTATCTCCAGCTGCTGGGCTGCGACAGCGTCATCGTTACCGGCACCACCACCTCGGGCTGCGTGCGCGCCACCGTGCTCGACGCCTTCTCGCTCAACTACCGGGTGACGGTGGTGGAGGACGGCTGCTTCGACCGCGCCCAGGCCAACCACGCCATCAACCTGTGCGACATGCATGCCAAATACGCCAATGTCATGCCTTCCGAGGAGGTGATCGGCTACCTCAACGGGCTGAGCCAGGGCATGTACGACCTGCCCTCCGGCGCCGGCATGGAGCGGGTCGCGGCGGCGGAGTGAGAGGGCCGCGCTGTCGCGGCGGCGCATGCACCACCCGGACGGCCGGGTGGTGACGCCGGCAGGGACGGCCTCCCCCGCCCGCTCCCTCCCTCGCCGCTCAGCCCATGGTGGGCGGGGTGTTGACCCAGAGGGCGCGGGCCGGGGCCTCGCCGTGATTCTTGTAGCGGTGGTCGCGGGTCGAGGCGAAGTAGATGCCCTCGCCGGCGGAGACGGTATAGACCTTGTCGGGGAAGATGACGTCCATCGCCCCTTCCAGCACATAGATGAACTCCTCGCCCTCATGGGCCAGGAAGCGGGGCTGCTCGGCGCCGGCCAGCAGGTGCAGGATGTTGACCTGCAGCAGGCCGGACTTGTCGAAGGGCAGGATGCGGTCGAACCAGACCTTGACCTCCCCGTCCCCGGCGGGAAAGCGCTTGGCGGGGAAGACGACCACGTCGTGGCCGGCCTCGGCCTCGTCGGGCTGGATCAACAGGTCGGGAACCGAGATGTCGAGCGCGGCGGCCAGCCGGTGCAGCATGGACAGCGAGGGAGAGAGCCGGCTGTTCTCCAGCTTGGAGATCATGCTTTCCGAGCAGTCGACCCGCTCGGCGAGCTGCTTGAGCGTATAGCCCTTGAGCAGCCGCGCATGCTTGAGCCGCCGCCCGTGATGGATGATCGGACCCGCCTCCTTCCGGGCGGGCCTGGTCCGGTCTAAAGCAGCACTGGTCGGCATCTCGCCTCGTCTCACGCAGCCAATCTCCGGCCTCTGGTAGCCCCGCGCGCCGGAGCAGTCAAGAAACTTGACACCCAATCATCCCCTGGATTGATGCCATGGCCGAAGCCGGGCATCGCCATCGGCAGCGGCCGGAGGTCGGTAGAATCACCGGCACGATGCGAGGCTACAGCCTCTGCGTGCTTTCGCGCACGATCAGCTCCGGATCGATCAGCGTCACGTTGGGCTCGGGCAGCGCGTCCTTGAAGCCGATCAGCTCCAACAGGCGGGCGACGGCCAGATCGGTGACCAAGCGGATCTCGTAGTTGACGCTGGTGAGAGGGGTCGCCGCATGCTCGGCGAACTCGATATTGTCGAAGCCGACGATGGCCACCTCGTCGGGCACGGCCATGCCGTTCTTCTGGGTCCAGCGCAGCGCGCCGATGGCGAGCGAATCGTTGGCGGCGAAGACGGCGGTGGGCCGGCCGGCCATGCGCATGAGCCGGTCCATGGCCCAGTAGCCGCGAATGACCGAATGGCCCTGGGGGTCGGAGGACAGCGCCGGATCGAAGGGGATGCCGGCCTCGGCGAGCGCGGCCATGTAGCCGTCGCGCTTCTCGCGGTTGCCGAGCGGGTTGGCGCTGTCGATGATGCCGATGCGCCGGTGGCCGATGTCGATGAGGTGCCGCACCGCCCGATAGGCGCCGCGCCGCTCGTCCACCGAGACGGCGTCGACCCCGGCATCGGGATCGCCCACCAGCAGCACCACGGGGTAGTTGGCCCGCCGCAGCGCCCGGATATGGTCGAGGTCGCGATGGTTGCGCGGATAGATCAGCATGCCGTCGACGCGGCGCGACTGGAACATGGCGATGACGCGCCTTTCCTCCTCGAGATCGTTGTTGGAGGTGGCGAAGAGCGTGGAATAGCCGCGCTCGGCCAGCGCCAGCTCGATGGACTGCGCCACCTGGGTGAGGGCCGGGTTGGTGATGTCGGTCAGCACCAGCCCCACCGTCTTGGTCTCGCGGCTGACCAGCGACTTGGCGACGTGGTTGGGCAGGTAGTTGAGCGACTGCGCCGCATCGCGGATGAGGCGCGTCGTCTCCTCGGGGATGCGGGGACTGCCGCGCAGGGCGAGGCTGACCGTGTTCACGGAGAATCCGGTCTTGTCCGCGATGTCCTTCAGTCGAACGACCGGTCTGCCCAAGCTCGCCCCGCTCTTTCCTGTCCCGGCGCCCCGATGTCAGGCCCGTTCGGCCCGCAACCGGCGGATCGCCGCATACTGCAGACAATCGGGCGCCATTTCCATCAGCTCGATCCGGTTGCCGTCGGGGTCCTCTATCCAGGCCTGGCGGTTGCCGTCCAGCCCCGGCTTGACAGGGGAGGTCAGCGCGATGCCCGCCGCCTCGATGCGGGCGACGGTGGCGTCGAGATCGTCGATGGTGAAGCATATGTGGTTGACACCGTTGGCGTTCCAGCCCGGCGCCCGGTCGTTCTCCGCCCCGGGGAAGATTTCGAGATAGTGGTCGTCGGTGATGCGCAGATAGACCAGCCAGGTGGAGCCGTCCGCATTGGTGAGGCGCAGCATTTCCGGAAAGCCGAGCCGGTCGCGGTAGAAGGCGAGCGAGCGGTCGAGATCGGTGACCTTGATGGCCACATGGCCGTAGCCGGTGATGCCGAGCATGCAGATATCCTCCCCGGCCGCCGCTGCCGGGGCCGCTCTGTCTCCTGGGTCAGCGATGCCGACTTTGTAGGAACGTTAATATCACCGCGTCATCGCACTCCGCCCGAAGACTGTCAACGGGCCGGCGCTAGACGTCCCAATCCGGACCCCAATCGGGATCGATGCCACGCTGGTGGCGGTCCAGGGTTTCGATCTGCGCGATCTCCTCCGCGGACAGGCCGATCCGGCCGGCAGCGAAATTGGAACGGATGCGCTCGGCCTTGCCGGAGGTGGGGATCGCCGCATAGCCCTTGGCGAGCTCGAAGGCGAGCGCCACCTGCTCGACGCTGGCGCCATGGCGCCGGCCGATCTCGCCCAGCACCGGATCGCCGGCCAGCCGGCCGTGGGCGATGGGCTGGTAGCAGGTGACCACGATGCCCTTGCGCCCGCAATAGTCTGCCAGCGTCCTGTTCTGCAGATAGGGATTGAGCTCGATCTGGTTGTTGGCGATGCGGCCCGGGCCGGCGATGCGCTCCGCCTCCTCGAGGAGGGCGATGGTGAAGTTGGAGACGCCGACGAAGCGGGTCAATCCGAGATCCTGGGCTTCGAGCAGGGGCGTGAGATAGCTCTCCAGCGGCTGGCGGCCGTGCGGGGAGGGCCAGTGCAGCAGGGTGAGGTCGACCTGCTCGACCCCCAGGGCCCCGAGGCTGTCGCGCAGGGAGGGAATCAGCCGGCCCTCGGCGTAGTTGTCGGTCGAGATCTTGGTGGTGAGGAACACCTCCCCGCGCGGCAGGCCCGAGCGGCGAACCGCCTCGCCCACCTCGCGCTCGGTATTGTAGGTCTGGGCGGTATCGAGATGGCGATAGCCCGTCTCCAGCGCCACCTGCAACGCGGCGAGGCCCTCGTCGCCCCAGCGGCCATAGGTGCCGAAGCCCAGCATCGGCATGACGTTCCGCAAGTTCACTTCGCTTTCCTCCTCCGGCCGGCGCGAGCGCGCCACTCCATCCTGACCTTGGGCGGGGGAGTTGACGCAAGCGGGTTTATGCTCTTAGTTTAACGATAATACAAGCAGGCGGACGGCGAAACCGGAATACCGGTCGCCGCCGATTGCAGGGAGGAAAGACATGGCCCCTCGCTGGAGCCGGATCGCACCACAGCTCGCCCTGACGCCGGCGCTGGCGGTCACCGCCGTGGCCTTTGTCGGCTCCATCGGCTGGACCGTCTACCTTTCCTTCACCCGCAGCCGACGCCTGCCGGACTACGAGATCGACTGGTCCGAATGGGGACGGCAATACGACCGGCTGTTCCGCGACGCCGGCTGGGAGATTTCGCTGCGCAACCTGGTGGTGCTGGGCCTCGGCAGCGCGCTGGCCATCGTCTTCGGCTTCATCCTCGCCGCCATGATCGACAAGGAGAAGCGCGGGGAGAGCTTCTTCCGCACCGTCTTCCTCTATCCCCTGGCCGTGTCGCTCATCGTCACCGGCGCGGCCTGGCGGTGGATCTTCAATCCCACGCTCGGCGCGCAGAGCTTCCTCAGGGGGCTGGGCTGGCAGGTGGACTTCAACTGGCTCGCCCAGCCCGACACGGCCATGTACGCCATCATCCTCGCCTCGGTATGGCAGAGCGCGGGCTTCTACATGGCGCTGATGCTGGCGGGGCTCAAGGGCATCAATTCGGAGATCTGGAGCGCGGCCAGGCTCGACGGCGTGCCGCTGTGGCGCGTCTATGTCGAGATCATCATCCCGATGATGAAATTCACCTTCATCACCTGCGCCATCCTGCTCTCGCTGGGGGTCATCAAGGCCTATGACGTGGTGGTGGCGATGACCAATGGCGGGCCGGGCCAATCCACCTGGGTGCCGGCCTATTTCACCATCAACGCCCTCTCGGCCAAGTCCAATCTCGGCTATGCCTCGACCGCCGCGGTGATGATGCTGGCCATCACCTTCGTGGTCTTCATCCCGCTGGTCGCCCTCACCGCCTGGCAGCAGCGCAAGCGGGAGGCCGCCCGATGAGCCAGATCTCCGTCTCCGAGCGCGCCGCGGGCGCCGGCGAGGTGCCGGTCAGCCGCGCGCCGGTCTTCGCGCGCCTCAGGAAGCGCATCACGCCCCAGTCCATCGCCGTGCTGGTGTTCCTCGGCATGTGCGCGCTGTTCTTCTGCATCCCGCTCTATGTGGTGGTGGTCACCTCGTTCAAGACCATGGACCAGATCCGCGAGGGCGCCATCTTCGCCCTGCCGCAGGTGTGGAGCCTCGAGGCCTGGGACCATGCCTGGAACCGGGCCTGCTCGGGCATACGCTGCGACGGGCTGAAGGTGGGGTTCTGGAACTCGGTGGCCATCCTCTTCCCCTCGCTCATCCTCTCCATCGCCCTGTCCATGGTCACCGGCTACGCGCTGGCGCTGTGGAACGTGCGCTGGGCCGGCACCTTCCTGTTCGTGTTGTTCATCTGCGCCTTCGTGCCCTTCCAGATCATCATGTATCCGCTGATCGTGATGACCACCACGCTCAAGGTCTACGGCACGCTGTGGGGGGTGGCGCTGATCCACGCCATCCTGGCCATGCCGGTGCTGACGCTGATCTTCCGCAACTACTACAAGGACATCCCCACCGAGATCATGTCGGCCGCGATCATGGATTCGGGCTCGTTCTGGCGGATCTTCTTCGAGATCATCGTGCCGATGAGCGGCAATATCCTGATCGTCATCCTCATCCTGCAGATCACCTCGATCTGGAACGACTACCTGATCGGGGTGACCTTCGGGGGCCTCGCCGGCCAGCCGATGACGGTCAACCTCGCCAATCTCATCACCATCTCCACCGGCACCACCAACTACGCCCACAACATGGCCGCGGCGCTGCTGACGGCCATCCCGCCCCTCGTCGTCTACTTCCTCGTCGGCAAGCTCTTCGTGCAGGGCGTCACCGCCGGCGCCATCAAGGGTTAGCGCCATGCCCGCCGTCAGCTTCGAACATATCGTCAAGCGCTACGGCGCCGTCACCGTGCTGGACGATCTCAACCTCGCCATCGAGGACGGCGACTTCCTGGTGCTGCTCGGCCCTTCCGGCTGCGGCAAGACCACGCTGCTCAACCTGCTGGCCGGGCTGCTCGAGGTGACCGAGGGCCGCATCACCATCGGGGACCGCGACGTCACCGATCTCGACCCCAAGGACCGGGGCCTGGCCATGGTGTTCCAATCCTATGCGCTCTACCCCACCAAGACGGTGCGGGGGAACCTCAGGTTCGGCCTCGCCGCCAGCAGGCTGCCCCGGGACGAGCAGGAGCGGCGCATCGCCTGGGCCGCCAGGCTGCTGCAGATCGAGCCGCTCCTGGACCGCAAGCCGGCCCAGCTTTCCGGCGGCCAGCGCCAGCGCGTCGCCATCGGCCGGGCGCTGGTGAAGAAGGTCGGCGTGTTCCTGTTCGACGAGCCGCTCTCCAATCTCGACGCCAAGCTCAGGACCGAGATGCGGCTCGAGATCAAGAAGCTGCACGACGAGCTCAAGTCCACCGTCGTCTACGTCACCCACGACCAGATCGAGGCCATGACCATGGCCACCAAGATCGCGGTGATGGATGCCGGGGTGATCCAGCAGTTCGGCACGCCGGACGAGATCTACGAGCGCCCCGCCAACCTGTTCGTGGCCGGCTTCATCGGCGCGCCGGCGATGAACCTGCGGCCCGCGACGCTCCGCCTCGCCGCGGGACGGGTCGAGGCCGTGTTCGCCCCGGGCGCCGCGCTCGACGTCACCGACTACCCTTTCGCCGCCGCCCCCGAGGACGGCATGGCGGTGATCGCGGGGCTCCGGCCGGAACATTTCGACCTCAAGGGCGCGGCCAGCGGGCCCTTGGCGGGCAGCTTCACCCTGCCGGTGCGCTCGACCGAGCGGACCGGCTCGGACGCCACGCTCTATCTCGCCTTCGCGCCCGACCATCTGGCCCTGCGCATATCGCCCGACCGGGCCGGGGGGCTCCAGCCCGGCGACCGGGTGGAGGTCGGCTTCCAGGCGGGCAAGGCCAATCTGTTCGACGCCCGGAGCGGGCGGCGACTGTAGACAGCATCACAAGGGAGGAACCAACGATGTTGCGCAAGACCATACTGGGCGGGCTGACCGCCACGCTGCTGCTCGGCACGGCGGCCAGCGCCACCGATCTCGTCGTCTACCATTCCTGGTCCTCGGGCCCGGAGGTGGCGGCGCTCAACGTGCTCAAGGCGGGGCTCGAGGCCAAGGGCCACACCTGGACCGACATCGCCATTCCCCACAATACCGGCTCCAACGTCAACCTGATGAACCTGGTGACCGGCGGCACCCCGCCCAACGTGTTCATGGAATCCAATCCCGGCGTCTATCGCGACCTGTCGGCCATGGGGCTGGGCCGGCCGATCACCGAATACTTCACCGAGCAGGGCTATCTCGAGCACCTGCCGGATTCGGTGGTCAAGTCGATCACCGTCGACGGCGAGATCATGAAGGTGCCCACCGCCATCCATATCGACGGCATGGTCTACTACAACAAGGAGGTGGCCGCGGCCGCCGGCGTCGATCCGGAGGCCTGGGATTCGCTCGACGCCATGTTCGCCGATTTCCAGAAGGTCAGCGATGCCGGCTACATCCCTTTGGCCATAGGCGGGCAGCAATGGCAGATCGGCTATCTGACCCATGCCCTGGCGGCCGCCATCGGGGGTCCCGACTTCTACCTCAGCATCTATAGCGAGCAGCCCGACCCGGCCGCCATCGATTCGGCGCAGATGCGCTCGCTGCTCGACTGGCTGCGCAAGTTCCAGCAGGCCGCGGACGAGGGCTCGGCCAACCGCGAATGGAACGTCACCACCAATGCCGTCATCACCGGCCAGGCACTGATGCAGATCCACGGCGACTGGATGAAGGGCGAATGGACGGCGGCCGGCAAGGTGGCGGGCACCGATTTCGGCTGCGTCCAGATCCCCGGCGCCCAGGCGGTGGTGGTGACGGTGGACAGCTGGGGCCTGCTGGGCGGCCAGCCGGAGGATGTCGACCAGGCCGAGCTCGACTTCGCCTCGGTGGTGGTCGATCCGGCCATCCAGGCCGATTTCGCGCTGGCCAAGGGCTCGACCCCGGTGCGGCTCGATGCGCCAGAAAGCGCGCTCGACGCCTGCTCGCAGGAGGTGCTCGGCATCCTCGCCGACCCCGCCCACCAGGTGCAGAATCCGCATTCGGTCTCGGATGCCGACTGGCAGAACTCCATCTGGGACGTGGTGTTCAACTTCTGGAGCGACCCGACCATGAGCGTCGACGACGCCATCGCCCAGATGCAGGAGAACCACGACATCATCCTCGGCTGAGGCCGGGGCCGCCTTCTCTCCTCCCAGCGACGCCCGGCGACCCGGGGCATTGCGCTCCGGGCCGCCGGGACCCTCACAACCAGGATGACTGACATGGACAAGCGCTTGCTTGACGAAGACGAGGTGATGCAGATCTGCTTCGTCACCGACGACGTGGTGAAATCGGCGCAGTGGTTCTCGGACCTCACCGGCAAGCCGATGCCGAAGGAAGGCAAGGCCGCCGAGCCCGAGGAGGCCAGGGCGATCTACAACGGCATACCGGCCGCGGTGGGCTGCCGCATCATGATGTTCAAGTTCGGCAATATCGACGTGGAATTTCTCGAGCCCGGCCCGGAAAAGAGCGCCTGGCGCGACCTGTTGGAGGAAAAGGGACCCGGCTGCCACCACATCGCCTTCCGCACCCGCAACCTCGCCAAACGCCACGCCTATCTCGAATCCAAGGGCCACAGGCTGCTGCAGCGCGGCGAGTTCGACGGCAGCCATGGCCGTTACGCCTACTACGACACGGTCAAGGATCTGGGCGTGATGATCGAGCTTTTGGAGTTCGACAAGGACAAGGAGCCGCAGCCATAGGGTCACGCCGATGCCTTCCATGACCTATCGCAAGGCCTACCAGCTCTATTCCTCGCGCAATTTCCCGCCGCTGGCCGACCAGCTGCCCATCCTCAAAGCCATGGGCTACGACGCCATCGAGCCCTGGCTGCCGGCCTATGAGGCCGATCCCGCCCTGTTCCGCCGCCAGCTCGACGATGCGGGGCTGGCCTGCTACGGCTTCCACATGCCGCTGGCCGGCCTGGTCGAGGAGCCGAACCGGTTCATCGACATCGCCCTTGCCCTCGGCGCCGAATTGATGATTCCGCCCTATGTGGCCGCCGAGGAGCGCAGGAACACGCCGGGCTATTGGCGCGCCCTGGGCGAAAAGCTCGCCGCCGGCGCCGAGAAGGCGGCCCCGCACGGCCTGGCCGTCGCCTGGCACAACCACGATTTCGAATATCTCCCCCTGCCCGACGGCAGCCGACCCATCGACCACATCCTCGCCGCCGGCGGAGACACGGTGTGGTTCGAGATCGACTGCGGCTGGATCGTGCGGGCCGGCGCCGATCCGGCGGCCGAGCTCGCCCGCTATGCCGAGCGCATCCGCGCCATCCAGCTCAAGGACACCGCGCCGCCCGGCACCGGGGCGGACGACGGCTGGGCCGCCACCGGCGACGGCATCATCGACTGGCCGGCGCTGGTGCCGCTGTTCCGCCAGACCCGCGCCGACCACATCGTGGCCGAGCACGACAATCCGAGCGACTGGCAGTATTTCGCCCGCCGCTCCATCGAGACGATGACCGCGCTGGGCCTGTAGGTTTGCTTCTCCCCGCGAGGGGAGGGGCGAAGGAATCGAGGATCCGGCACAGCCCGAGCCGCTCCGGGGTCAGGCGGCGGGGGCGGGGCCGGAGGACTGGCGCTCGATCAGGGGCCCGGTGACCATGATGCGCAGGGGCACCGCCGGGTGGATGCGGCCCTGGATGCGGTCGTCGAGGATGCGGGCCAGGCCGGCGCCGATCTCGTGACCCTGGGTCTTGACCGTGGTGAGATTGGGGGTGATCTGGGTGGCGGCGGAGAAATCGCCGAAGCCGATGACGGTGGCGTCCTGGGGGATGCGGTAGCCCAGGCGCATCAGCTCGGACAGGGCGGTCAGCGCCAGACCGTCATGGGCACAGAAGAAGGCGGTGGGCATGAAGCCGTCCGCCTGGATCTCGCGGAGCCGGTCGAGGAACATGGTCTCGGCGTCGAAGGTCATCTGGCGGAACTGCACCTCGGGATACTGTTCCAGCACCTCGCGCAGGCCGTAGAAGCGCTCGCGGCGGCCGCGATAGCGCGGGGCGCCGTGCACATAGGCGATGCGCCGGTGGCCGAGCTGCAGCAGGTATTGGGCGACGGCGGCACCGGCCTCGTGGTCGGTGCCGTGCACCATGTCGAATCCCTCGAGCGGCTCGATCCAGCCGTTGCGGGCCACCGGCTTGCCCATTTCCTTGACCAGATACATGCTTTCGCGCAGATGCGGGCCGACCATGGCGACGCCGGCGCAATGGCGCGCGAAGGCGCCGATCTCCTCGGGCAGATGGGTCCAGATCATGCGGCTCTGATAGCCGCGCTTCTGCGCCTCGGTCTGAAAGCCGGTCTGCACGAGCAGCTGCAGCTCGGAATTGATGAGGTCGGCATCGTGGAAGACCACGCCGAGCGTTCCCGGCACCGGGACCGGGGCGGCCTGGCGCTCGTAGCCGAGCTCGGCCGCCACGTCCTGCACCAGCCGGCGCGTCTGCTCGCTGACGCCGCTCTTGCCTGAGAGGGCGCGCGAGACGGCGAATTTCGACAGGCCGGTGGCCTTGGCGATGGTGGTTAGCGTGACGCGCGACAAATCTGCCCCCGATTATCCCCCTGTGCTTACGCGCCCTGCCTGCATAACGCAACATAACAAGCGCAGGGCAAGTTAGGTACCCGGCGCGCCGAGCGAGACCACCAGCGCGTCGCGCGGCGGCACGGCATAGACGCCGTCCGAGACCAGCGCCTCCGCCGCGCCCCAGTATTGCTCGGCAGCCCTGGCCGGCGCGCCGTCGACGCCGACCGAGACGGTCACCGCCTCCCGCAACGGGTTGAGCAGCCAGAGCACGCGCCGGTCGCCATCCTGATGCAGCCGGGCCTGCAGCCGGTTGTCGGAGCAGGCGACGCGCGGCTGCCGGCCGGACCAGGCCAGAACCGCCCGGAAATAGGCGCTGTTGCCCGGCTCGCTGCGGGTGAAGTAGCCGATGCCCGGATGGGTGCCGACCAACAGGGTCCGCCCCCTGCCATGGGCATGCTCGGCCACGGCGAGGCGGCCGTCGTCGAACCGTCCCAGCTCGCCGGCGCCGGCGAGGCGGTAGGATTGCAGGAAACCGCCGCCGCGCACCGAAGCGCCGGCGAAGGAGAAGCCGATGCGCTCGCCGATGTCGGGCATGAACTCCACCTCGTCCTCGCGCACGCCGAAGACGCGATCGAGACCGTGATTGGGCTGGACCGTGCCGACCTTGCCGCGGTCGCCGAAATAGCCGGGCGTCGCCTCGGAGATCAGCGTGCCGCCGGCCTCCACCCAGGCGGCGAGGGCGGCAGCGGTGCCGGCGGTCATGGCGATGGGATAGGGCGCATAGAGCAGGTCGTAGCCGGCGATGTCCTCGACATGCACCCAGTCGGCCTGGATGCCGTTGTCGAAGAAGCCCCGATAGGCGCCCCACATGGCCTGGCGATAGGTTTCCGGGCAGTGATTGTGGTTGAGCAGATAGTCCCAGGCCTGGGCCTCGGGAATGACCAGCAGGCCGATATCGCCCCTGACCGGGCGGGCGGCGAAGAGATGGCGCTGGCGGGGGGCGTTGGCCCATCTGGCGAGCGCGCTGGCCATGTCCGAGCGCGGCGTGCGGCTGCCGTCCATGCCGTAGGAGCCGAAGGCGCCGAACAGCGGGCCGTCGAGCAGAGGGCGATAGCGCAGGTTCATCACCCCGGTGGCGCCGGCGGCGAAGGAGGTCATGGTCAAGAGGCGAATGTCCTCGGGCTCCATGACCCGGGCATCCTGCTTGTCGCGGCCCAGCACCTGCGGCTGCATCCACAACGGCCCGCCGGGCCGCTCGGCATGCCACCACGGCTTGCCGCGGGCGGCGGCGCGGGTGAGATCGGGGCCGAAGAAGTTCTGCCAGGGCTTGAAGCCGCGCCGGCCGGGCACCCAGGTCAGCCCGTAGAGCTCGACCTTGGAGGCGGCCAGCCAATCGTCCGAGCCGTGGGCGGCCATGTTGGGAATGGCGCCGCCGACGCCATGGGCGGCGATCAGGCAATCCTGGTCCACGGCGCGGATGGTGTCGATGCGCCACTGCATCTGGGCGTAGTAGTTGTCGCGCTTGAACTCGAGCCAGTCGAGATTCTGCGGATAGGCGGCGACCTCCCGGGGCGGCTCGATATCGTCCCAATCGGCGTAGGAATAGCGATACCAGGCCTGGGCCAGGGTTTCGAGGTCGCCATATTTGCGCTGCAGCCACAGGCGGAAATCGGCCTGCATGTAGACGGAGAAATCGACATCGGCCGAATAGTTGACCTCGTTCCATATGTCGTAGCCCAGCAGCGCCGGATGACCCTTGTAGCGGCTGGCGAGCGCGGTGAGGAAGGCGCCGGCGGCGTCCCTGACCTCGGGGCAGTTCATGGTGAGCGAGCCGGCCCCGCCGCCATTATGCGCAAAGCCGCCCACCGCCGCGCTCACCCCCATGATGGGGGCGAGGGGGCGGCCGTCGGCGCGCAGCTGGCGGGCATGGGCGAACTGGCGATAGGCCCAGTCGGGCACGGTATGGGTCAATTCGGCGATGATGGTCTTGATGCCGTTGCTTGCGGCGAGGTCCATCTGCCGGTCGTAGTCGTCCCAATCGTAGACGCCGGGCTTGCGCTCGATGGCCGACCACATGAACCAGTGGCGGAAGACGTTGAGCCCGTCCTCGGCGGCCACGGCATAGTCGCGTTCCCAATCCTCGCGCGGCGGATTGGACTTGCGGAAATAGACGGCGCCGAAGGGGGTCTGCGGCAGCTTGTCGAGCGGCATTGTGCTGTGTCTCCAGGCAATAGGGGGCCGTGCGGCGCCGGAACGCCGCCCGAGGCCGGTGTCGCGATAAAGGGGCTCAGTCGCCGCCGGCGCCGGCCAGCGTCTCCAGAGTGCGGATGAGACCCGAGTGATCCTTGTCGCCATCGCCCAGAGCGAGGGCGGCGTTCATGAGCTGGGCGGTGGCGGCGGTGTTGGGCAGGGCCAGCTCCAGCGCCCTGGCGGCGTCGAGCGCCAGCGACAGGTCCTTGCGGTGCAGGCGGATGCGGAAGCCGGGATCGAAGGTACGCTCGATCATGCGCGCGCCATGCACTTCGAGGATGCGCGAGGCGGCGAAGCCCCCCATCAGCGCCTCGCGCACCTTGGCCGGGTCGGCCCCGGCTTTCCTGGCGAAGAGCAGCGCCTCGGCCACCGCCTCGATGGTGAGGCCGACGATGATCTGGTTGGCGACCTTGGCGGTCTGCCCGTCGCCCACGCCGCCGACCAGGGTGACGTTTTTGCCCATGAGCCGGAACAGCGGCAGCGCCCGCTCATAGGCCGCCTCGGAGCCGCCCACCATGATGGTCAGCGCCGCGTTCCTGGCGCCGACCTCGCCGCCCGAGACCGGCGCGTCGAGATAGTCGACGCCCTTGCCGGCCAGCCGCGCGGCGAACTGCTTGGTGGCTACCGGCGAGATGGAGCTCATGTCGATGACCAGCGCGCCGGCGCGGATGCCCTCGGCCACGCCGTCGGGGCCGAACAGCACCGCCTCGACATCGGGCGTGTCGGGCACCATCAGGATCACCACCTCGGCCGCGGCGGCGGCCTCGCGCGGGCTGCCCGCAGGCTGCGCGCCGGCCTCGACCAGGTGCTGCGAGACCGCCCTGACCCGGTGGACGAACAATTCGTGCCCCGCCGCCAGCAGGTGCCCGGCCATCGGGCGCCCCATGACGCCGAGGCCGATGAACGCGATCTTCATGGCTCAGGCCTCCTTCCGATAGGGTGCCATCCAGCCGAGACCCCCGGTGGTGGTGGTCCTGGGCTTGTATTCGCAGCCGACCCAGCCGGCATAGCCGAGACGGTCGAGCGCGCCGAGGATGAAATCGTAGTTGATCTCGCCGGTGCCCGGCTCGTTGCGGCCCGGATTGTCGGCGATCTGCACATGGCCGATGCGGTCGAACAGGCGCTCGAAGGTGGGGATCAGGTCGCCCTGCGAAACCTGCATGTGGTAGAAATCGTACTGGAGCCTGAGGTTGTCGACGCCGGCCATGGCCATGATGGTTTCGGCATGATCGGTGGTGGCGACGTGATAGCCCGGGATGTCGCGCCGGTTGATCGGCTCGAAGACCAGGGCGATGCCGGCATCGGCAAGGCGCGGGGCGGCATAGGCGAGATTGTCGGCGAGGGTCCTGTCGAGCAGGGCTTGGTCGGCGCCTTGCGGGGCGATGCCGGCGAGGCAGTTGACCGTGGGACAATCCAGCGCCCTGGCATAGGCGATGGCGGTATCGAGGCCGCGGCGGAACTCCTCCACCCGGTCGGGCAGGCAGCCGATGCCGCGCTCGCCGGCCCCCCAGTCGCCGGCGGGCAGGTTGAACAGGGCCTGGGTCAGGCCGTTGGCGGCGAGAGCGGCTGCGATGTCCCCGGACGGAACCTCATAGGGGCTGACATATTCGACGGCCCTGAAGCCGTCCTTCGCCGCGGCGGCGAAGCGGTCGAGGAAAGCAAGCTCCGCATAGAGAAACGACAGGTTGGCGGAAAACTTCGGCATCATGCAGCTCCCTTGACGCGACCGGCCACCAAGTAAAGGCGGGACCCTCCGTTCCCTGTAGACAGGGGTTCCCGCTTTTGCGGGAATGACACCGGGTGGAAGCACGCTGACAGGGGCACGGGCAAGAATCCTCAGCTGGTGAAGCGGGTGCGGTGGAGCATGCGCTTGTGGCGCGGATCGGGATTGGGCACCGCCGAGATGAGGCTCTTGGTATAGGCCTGTTGCGGTGCGGTGCAGATCTGCTCGGCCGGGCCGAGCTCGACCAGCCTGCCGCGATGCATGACGGCGACGCGGTCGCAGAAATAGCGGACCACGGAAATGTCGTGGGAGATGAAGATGAAGCTCAGCCCGAGCCGCTTCTGGATGTCGAGCAGCAGGTCGAGGATCTGGGCGCGGATGGAGACGTCGAGCGCGGCGGTGGCCTCGTCGGCAATGATGATTTTCGGATCGAGCGCCAGGGCCCGGGCGATGCCGATGCGCTGGCGCTGGCCGCCGGAGAAGGCGTGGGGATAGCGCTCGCGCATGGCCGGGTCCAGCCCCACGAGCTCAAGCAATTCGCTCACCCGCCGGTCCAGCGCCTTGCCGCCCAGCCCGTGGGTCACCACGAGCGGATCGCCGACGATGTCGCGGATGGTCATGCGCGGATTGAGCGAGGCGAAGGGGTCCTGGAAGACCAGCCGCACCTGGCGGTGGAAGCCGCGCAGCCCGCGCCTGGACAGGCCGGTGACCTCCAGCGGGCCGGCGTCGCCGAAGAAGGTGACCGTGCCGGAGGTCGGCTCCACCGTGCGCAGCAGCATGCGCCCCAGCGTGGTCTTGCCCGAGCCGCTTTCGCCGACGATGCCGAGATTTTCCCCGGCATGGAGATCGAAGCTGACATCGTCCACCGCCTTGACCGCATAGCCGGCGCCGCCGAACCAGGAGCGGGCCGCCCCGTAGACCTTGGTGAGATTGCGGGCCGAGAGCACGATCCGGGGTGCGGACGCGGTTTCCGGCCGCGTCATGGCACGGCGGTTCTGCTCCAGCTTGACGGTGGAATCGAGCAGGCGCCGCGTATAGGCATGCCTGGGATCGTGGAAGATGGCGTCGACCGGGCCGAATTCGACGATGCGGCCGAAATGCATGACCGCGACCTCGTCGGCCACCTCGGCCACCACGCCCATGTCGTGGGTGATGAGCAGCATGGCCATGCCGCGGCTGACCTGCAGGCGCTTGATGAGATCGAGGATTTCCGCCTGGGTGGTGACGTCGAGCGCGGTGGTCGGCTCGTCGGCGATCAGGACTTCCGGGTCCGCCGCCAGGGCCATGGCGATCATGGCGCGCTGGCGCATGCCGCCGGAGAACTCGAAGGTATAGCGGTCCACCATCTGCTCGGGATCGGGGATCTCCACCTGGCGCAGGAGCTCGATGGTCCGCTCGCGCGCCCGGCGCTTGTCCATCCTGGTGTGCAGGCGCACCGCCTCGANGATCTGGCTGCCGATGGTGTGGACCGGCGACAGCGAACTCATCGGCTCCTGGAAGATGAGGCCGATGCGGCCGCCGCGGATGGCGAGCAGTTCGCGGCTGCGCTCGTCCAACTGGGCGATGTCCACATCGCCCTTCTCGCCGGAGAGCACGATGCGGCCGCCGGCGATGGCGCCGTTGCGGTCGATGATGCGCATCAGCGCCCGCGCGGTGACGCTCTTGCCCGAGCCGCTTTCGCCGACGAGGCACAGCGTCTTGCCGCGCCTGAGCTTGAAGCTCACGTCGCGGGCCGCATGCAGCACCTCGGTGCGCAGGCGGAAATCGAGGCTCAGATTCTCGACGCTGAGGACGACGTCCCCGTCCTTCGCCGTGGTGGTCGTCGCCGAGGCGGCCGGAGCGAGCATCGGATCAGCTTTCATAAGGGTCGGCGGCGTCGCGCAGGCCGTCGCCGAGGAAGTTGTAGGCGAGCACGGTGAGCACCACCGCCCCGGCCGGCCAGACCAGCTGCCAGGGCGCATTGGCGATGGTGCGCACGTTCTGCGCCTCCTGCAGGAGCACGCCCCAGGAGACGATGGGGGCCTTGAGGCCGATGCCGAGGAAGCTCAGCGCCGTCTCGGCCACGATCATGGTGGGCAGGGCCAGGGTGACGACGGCGAGGATATGGCTGGTGAGCGAGGGCAGGATATGCCGGAAGATCACCCGGCGCTCGGAGGAGCCGTCGAGCTTGGCGGCGGTGACGAAATCCTCGCCGCGCAGGGCGAAGAAGCGGCCGCGCACCTCGCGCGCCAGCCCGGTCCAGCCGAAGAGCGACACGATGAGGGTGATGACGAAATAGACCGTCAACGGCGACCAGCTCAGCGGGATGGCCGCGGCGAGGCCCAACCACAGCGGGATGGTGGGCATGGAGGAGATGACCTCGATGATGCGCTGGATCACGGTGTCGACCACCCCGCCGTAAAAGCCCGAGACCGCGCCCAGCACCACGCCGAGCAGCAGGCTGATGCAGACGCCGACAAGGCCGATCGACATGGAGATGCGCGTGCCGTAGACCAGCCGGGTCAACAGGTCGCGCCCCAGCCGGTCGGTGCCGAGCAGATACATGGTATCCCCGGGGCTCAGGGGGCCGAGCAGGTGGATATTGGTGTCGAACAGGCCCCACATGCGATAGGGCGCGCCCGGCACGAACAGGCCCACGGGCACGACCTGGTCGGGATCGGCCACATAGGTGCGGCGCAGCGAAGCCGGATCGACCTGCATGGCATAGCCGGTGACGTGGAGCTGGAAGCGGCTCGAGCCGTCCGGCCCGGTGACGAACAGACCCAGTTGCTGGGGCGGCGCATTGGTGAATTGCGGCCGCGACGCATCGGGCACCGAGGGCGCCAGGAACTCGGCGAACAGGCCGACGAAGCAGAAGAACAGGATCACCCAGCCCGACACCAGGGCCAGCCGGTTGCGCGAGAACTTGTACCAGATCAGCCGCCACTGGCCGGCCGCCGCGGTGTCGCCCGGGCCGGTGCCGGGCTTGAGCGGGGTGGTGGCCGGCCCGGTTTCGGGAGCGCCGTCGATGAAGGTGTGCGCAGTCATCAGGTGAACCGGATGCGAGGATCGAGAAGGGCGAGCAGCAGGTCGGAGACCAGCATGCCGATCAGGGTGAGCACGCCCATGAGCAGGATGAAGCTGCCGGCCAGGTACATGTCCTGGCTGATGAGCGCGCGCAGCAGCAGCGGGCCGGCCGTGGGCAGGTTGAGCACGATGGCGGTGATGGTGACGCCGGACACCAGCTCGGGCAGCACCCAGCCGATGGCCGACACGAAGGGGTTGAGCGCGATGCGCACCGGGTATTTCAGCACCACGCGGTGCTCGGGCAGGCCCTTGGCCTTGGCGGTGATGACGTAGGGCTTGTGCAGCTCGTCGGTGAGGTTGGCGCGCAGCACCCGGATGAGCGCGGCGGTGCCGGAGGTGCCGATGACGATGATCGGGATCCACAGATGGTTGAGCAGGTCGACGAACTTGCCCCAGCTCCAGGGGGCCTCGACATATTCGGGCGAGAACAGCCCGCCCACGCTCTGCCCGAAATAGCGGTAGCTCAGATACATCAGCGTCAGCGCCAGGATGAAGTTGGGCACGGCGAGGCCGATGAAGCCGATGAAGGTGAAGACATAGTCGCCCACCGAATGGCGGCGCACCGCCGAATAGATGCCGATGGGCAGCGCCACCGCCCATACGAAGAGCAGCGAGGCGACGGAAATGGCGAGGGTGGAGCCCATGCGCTCCCAGATCAGGTCGGCGACCGGGCGGTTCCACTCGAAGGAATAGCCGAAATCGCCGCGGAACAGGATGCCCCCGATCCATTTGAGGTACTGCACCCAGATGGGATCGTTGAAGCCGTAGATCTCGCGCAACCGCTCGATCTGGCGCGGGTCCACATTGGCGCCCGAATCCTGCATCGAGGCGATCATCGAGGTGACGTAGTCGCCCGGCGGCAACTGGATGATCATGAAGGCGATCAGCGAGAGCCCGAACAGGGTCGGGATCATGTAGAATATCCGCTTGATCACGTAGCGCAGCATGAGGCCTCCTCCCTGCCCCGGCTCAGCCCCAGTCGAACTGAATCGCCTCGAGCGTGGTCAATTGCCCGATGCTGGCACGGACGCGACCGTCGGCAAGGGCGAATTCCACCTCGTCCCCCGCCGAGACCAGATGCACGCGCCTCACCGTGCGGCCGGGCGGGACCGCCACCGAGACGGTGACCGGCCCCACCGGATAGACCTCGCGGATCGGCCCCTTCATCATCATGGGATTGGTGAGGTTGTTGACCAGCACCACGGTGGTGCCGTCACCCTCGCGGACCGAGAGGTCGAAAACCCCCCTGCCCTCGACCTCCACCGCCGGACGCGCGCCCAGCGCCCAGCCTACCGCATTGGCGATCAGCCGCGCATGGTCGCCGGCCAGCACCTCCCAGAAGATGGCGCCGATGTTCCAGGGGATGTAGACGGTGCGGCCGCCGCCCGGATGCTCCCGGGCAATGACCGCCGCCCCCCGCGGCGCCTCGCGCGGATAGACCTCCTCCATCGGCAGGTCGGGGAAATCGGGCACATAGAGGAAGGGCCGGGCCGCGCCGGCCACCGCCTCGACGCCGATGAGGTGGGTGCCGCCCATGATGCGGGCCGCGCCGTCGAAGCCCCGGGCGATCGGGTGGTCGCCATTGAGCGCCACATAGGTGTTCTTGACCGGGCCGCGGCTGGGCCGGATGACGCGATAGCCGAGCAGGTCGGCGAGCAAAGGGACGGGACGGGGCGCGTTGTCCGGCGTCCTCGTGCCGGTCTCGTGGGCCACCACCAGCGAGCCGCCGCGGGCCACATAGGCCTCGAGCGCCTCGGCCTGCGCCTCGGAGAGGCAGGTGGAATTGGCCAGGATCAGCACCTTGAAGCGATCGAGCCGCTCCGGGGTCATGGCGGCGTCCGAAACCATCTCGAAGGGCAGCCGCGCCTCGACCAGGGCATGGTAGAAGCCGAGATCGTGGGCTTCGGCCTCGCGGCGCGAACTATGGTCGTGGTGGCGCAGGGTGGTGGTGGGATCGAGGATGGCGATCTCGGCCACCGGCGTCGTCGCCGCCAGGGCCGGCTCCAGCCGCGCATGCAGCCCGAAGCTCTCGGCCACCGGCTCGACCCAGCGCCGGTCGGGCACCACGCCGTTGAACTTGGTGAACCAGGGCAAGAGGCCCTGGGTGGTGCCGCCATCCATCCAGGCCTGGATCTCGGGGCCCAGCGTCACCGCATCCTTCCAGCGATAGGCCTCCTCGGGGCCGATGGAGGTGATGAGGATGGCCGGGCGGTCGCGGAAGGTGGCGCGCATGCGCTTGCCGTTGCGCCCGCTCATCCACACCGGTTCGGTGCCGCGCCTTCCCTGATCGTCCACGCACAGGAACGGGCAGTATTTCTCGATCATGGGCAGGTCGAACTCCATGAGCGAGACCGAGCCCATATTGGGGATGAAGCTGGTATGCGGCTTGATCGCCTTCATCGCCTCGTCCCATTCGACCACGAGGCGGCTGAGCTTGGTGCGGCGCCAGGCGCCCCAGGCGAGCCAGGCGGGATCGTCGAGACTGCTGGTCAGCGGCAGCTCATGGCCCGAGGCGGCCTTGAAGTCGCGGCGGCAGGCCTCGCAATAGCAGACGCCATGGCCCTGCCAGCGGTTGGCGAAGATGGCATCGATGTCGTAATGGGCGGTGATCTCGCGCAGCACCTCGGGCATGAATTTGAAATTGTAGTCCGAATAGGCGCAGGTGACCCAGACGTCGGGATAGGCCCAGTGGCGCACCCTGTTGCCGTCGCGGTCCACCATGACCCATTCGGGATGCGCCTCGGCCGCGTCCTGGTGGATGGCATGGGGATCGACGCGGGCCATGACATGCATGTTGAGCCGGCGCGCGCCCTCGACCAGCGCGCCGAACGGGTCGGTATCGCCGAGGAACCTGCTCACATAGTGCAGCGGCACCTTGCTCGGGTAATAGGCCACATAGCCGCCGGCGCTGATGCAGGTGGCGTTGGACCGGGTGCGCTTGAACACGTCGATCCAGAAGGCCGGATCGAACCGGATCGGGTCGTCCTCCGCCAGCGTCAGCTGGGTCCAGCGCGTGGCGGACTTGTACCAGTCCGGCGTGCGGAGGGTGGCGGCGGCGTGCGGAACGGAATCGAGCATGTCTGGCCTTCTGGGTGCAGATCCGGGAGAGGCGCCGGCCCGTGGGCCGGCGCCGCCAGGGAGGAGGCGGAGCGAAAGGCGGCTAGGCCTTGAAGAACTGCTCGGGCCGCGCCGGCCCCGGCGTGGGCCAGCCGAAGGAGTTGGGCATTTCCCGCATCAGGTTCACCACGTTGTTCTTGACGATGCCGTAGCCGTCGGCCGGCAGGCTGACGCCGAAGGTGAAGAACAGGTCGGCCGCGTTCTCCAGGATCTGCGCCATGATCCGCTGCTGCTCCGCCTGGTCACCGGTGGCGTTGAGGTCGCGGTAGAGCTGCTGCTGGGCCTTGACCGGCTCGGGCGGCTCGACGGCGTCGGGATTGTCGGGCTGTGTGTAGTAGAGGGACCAGCCCTGGGCGTAGAAGCAGTTGTTGTTGATGGGCACGTAGAAGCGCGCGTCGAGCATGGCGGCGAGGCCGGAATTGGCGCCGAACTGGTGGGCGGTGGCGTCGTATTCGCGGCCGTGGCGCACGCGCGTCTCCCACAGCGAGCGGTCCATGGTGCGCATCTGCGCATCGATCCCCACCTGCTGGAACATCGGGATGGCCAGCTCGAACATGTCGAGGAAGGTGGTGCGCGTCTGGTCGATCTCGAAGATGATGGTGACGCGGCGCCCTTCCTTGTCGAGCCGGTAGCCCTCCCCGTCGCGCTCGGGAATGATGGCGTCGAGCATCTCGTTGGCCCGGGCCGGATCGAACTCGGTGAACTGCTTGGCCAGGCGCTCGTTGTAGAGCGGGTCTCCTCGCGGATGGAGGGCTGGGCCGGCGCGCCCTGGCCGATGAACACCGCATCGATCAGCGCCTGCCGGTCCACCGCCAGCGACAGGGCCTGGCGGAATTCCAGCGTGTTGAACAATTCGCGCTTGGTCTCGTCGAGATGGTTCAGGTTGAGCTGGAACGCCATGACGTTCGCGGCGGTCTCCTTGAGCGTGTAGAAGGAGTAGTTGCCCGATTCCTGGCCGTCGAACAGCGTCGGCCGGTTGGCCGGGGTGGCGATATACTGGTCCATGATGTCGATCTCGCCCTGCAGGGTCTTGAGCAGGAGCACCTCGGGATCGGCCACCATCTGGTAGACCACGCGGTCGAAATAGGGCAGCTGCGTACCCTCGGTGTCGACCTTGAAATAGTAGGGATTGCGGGTGGCGATCGCCAGCTCGGTGCTTTCGCCGGGCGCCGAATCGAACACCCAGGCATTGAGCGTGGGCCGCCGGGAGTTCTGGAAGAAGGTGTTGTCGTCCTGAAAGCCGATCTCGCGCTGGAACAGGGCGATCCAGCTCTCCATGCCCTGCTCGCGCGCCAGGGCGTCGGCATCGGGATTGTAGCGGATGTGGAACTGCTCGAGATAGTGCTTGGGGCAGCGGGTGAGCTGGTCCTGCTGGGCCCAGGCCAATTGCTGCAGGAAGAAGCCGTTCGGGGCGGCGAAGGTGACCTTGAAGGTCTGCTCGTCGATCACCTCGAGCCGGCCCGGCTCGCCGTCGGCGTACCAGAAGCCCTGGCGGCCGAGGCTGGTCTCGGCATCGGTGAAATAGGCATCGTACCAGAACTGGATGTCGGCGGTGGTATAGGGATGGCCGTCGGACCATTTGTGCCCCTTGCGCAGCCGCAGCGTGTATTCGGTGGCGTCGGCGTTGACCTCGTAGCTCTCGGCCACGTTCTCGATCACGCCCGTCCATTCGGGATTGAAGCGCACCAGCGGCTCGTAGCCCTGGTAGCGCACCAGCATGGACAGCGAGCCGCCGCCCACCAGGGCGTGGTTCCAGTCGCCGCCCTGCCGGCCCGCACGCTCGAAGGGCGTGATGACCAGCGGATTGGCCGGCAAGCGCTCGGCGACGGGCGGCAATTCGCCGGCATCGACCCGTGCCTGCAGGAAGGCGGATTCGGGCGTCGACTGCCCGCGCGCCCAAATTGGCAGCATGAGCGAACCCGCCAGGGCGGAACTCGCGGCGACAAAAGCTCTACGGCTGATACGGACCATAATTCCCCTCCACTCGCTAACATCGTTATTGGATTTGTTAGCTGGTTGGAGGCTAATCATGTCGATTTTGTTAGGTAAAGCGTTATGTTCCTGCGTTTCACGTGCCGAAGGATGGCTCCATGGGGCGAATCCGGGTTCGCCCGGGCATGTCCAGTCTCCGCGGTTTTGAGCACTTTTTTGGAATTTCGAGCCCTTTTCCTCACCCCGATTCTTCTCCCGGTCTCGACCGAGTGTCAGCTACGACAGCACATCAGCGGGAGTGGAAACCGCGCCCAGGTCTGACCCGGGACAGTACGAGCGAGCGCGGACGATCCGGCGTCCCCGCCCGCCTGCCGCCGCCGAAACCTTCATGCCGGGACAGGTCGCCGGAACGAATTGCCGGCCCAATCCCGCCTGCGTCCCGAGGCCCGGAAGCCATGCGGCAAACGGTGTTGCAGAACGCGCGGCGATGTGCTTAGCTGCAAATTGCATACGAATGCAAAATAGCGATGCATACGTATGCATAGGCGGGGACGCCACACAATGGGGAGCGCGGCAGGCCGGAAAAGCGGCCGTCGTACAGATGAGCGGGCGCGGTATCGTGCCCACAGTCAGGAGAACAACATGAAACCCTTTCTTACGCTGACCGTTTCGGCGGCCGCCTTGGCCCTCGGGGCCGGGGCCGCCTATGCCGATTGCGGCATCGAGGCGGGCTCGGTGCGCATTCTGAGCAACGACTTCGCGGCGCTGCGCGCCATCAACACCGCCGCTGCCGAATGCGCCAGCGGCACGGTGACCGTGACCGCCAACGCCACGGCCGAGCACAAGGAAATCCAGGTGCCGGCGCTCACCATCAACCCGGCTGAATATTCCGTCGCTGTGGTGGCCAACAATTCCATCGTGCCGCTGCTCAATGCCGACCTGATCCGCCCGCTCGACGAGCTGGTCGCCGAATACGGCCAGGACCTGCAGCCGAGCCAGCTGGTGCGGATCGACGGCAAGATCATGGCCATCGCCTTCATGGGCAACGGCCAGCACCTGTTCTACCGCAAGGACATCCTCGAGCAGGCCGGGGTCGAGCCGCCGCAATCCTACGAGGACGTGCTCGCCGCCGCAGCCGCCATCAAGGAGGCGGGGCTGATGGAATATCCCCTGGCCGCCTCGGTGAAGCCGGGCTGGGACCTGGCCGCCGAATTCGTCAACAACTATCTGGGCACCGGCGGCGAGTTCTTCGCGCCCGGCAGCGCCGAGCTGGCCATCGACAACGAGAACGGCCGCAAGGCGCTCGAGGTCATGCGCGAGATGACCCAGTATATGAGCCCCGACTACCTGACCTTCGACGCCAACGAGATCCAGAAGGAATACGAGGCCGGCAAGGTGGCCATCATGAACGAGTGGGGTTCGCTGGGCGGCGCCATCCTCGACGACGAGGGGGCCGCCGAGGGCGTGGTGGAGAACACCGTGCTGGCCGCCGCTCCGACCATCGGGGGCGGCTCGGTTCCCGCCGCGGCGCTGTGGTGGGACGGCTTCACCATCGCCAAGAACCTTTCCGAGGAAGACGCCGTCGCCTCCTTCCGGGCCATGATCCATGGCATCAGCCCGGCGATGATGGAAGCCAACACGGATCTGGCCACCTGGCTGATCGAGGGCTACGAGCCCGGCCCGGCCGCGGTCGGCGTCATCGCCAATGCCAATGCCGGCGCCCGCCCCTATCCGATGCAGCCCTATATGGGCCTGCTGCACACGGCGCTGTCCACCGAGCTGGCCGAGTTCATCGCCGGCACCGAGGATGCCGAGCAGGCCCTGGCCGACGTCAAGGCCGCCTATGACGCGGCGGCCCGCGAGGCCGGCTTCCTTCAGTAAGCCCTGCCCCCGGGGCCCTGGCGGTGCTTCTCCCCGCACGCGGGGAGAAGCGGGCGGACCCGCGGCCGACCCCGGCCCGGGCCCCGCCGGAGGCGGACGTGCTTGGCGCGCGGCGCCGGCCGCCGCATGCTAGAACCCGACAGCGAAGCGTTTCCAGGAGGCAGGCATGCCGCACAAGACATTCTTTGCTTTCATCCTGCCATCGCTCATCGCCATGGTGCTGTTCATCGCCCTGCCGATCGCCTCTGTGGTGGTGCAGTCGCTCTATGTCGCCCATGAGCGGGTCATGGTGGAGGTGGAGAACTGCCAGCCCTTCGGCGGGTGCACCACCGAACTGCGCGTGGACGCGGCGGCGACGGCCGAATTGCAGCGCGAGCAGCCGCTGGGCCGGTTCAACGGGCTCGGCACCTATTTCAACCGGGCGCATCTGGCCACGGCCGAACTGGGCGCCATCGTGTCGAGCGATCTGGGCTTCGGGGACAAGCTGGCCCGCATCCTCAACCTGCCCTTCTACAAGGCGCTGATCTTCACGCTCACCTATTGCTTCGTGGTCACGCCGCTGGCGATGATCCTCGGCTTCGCCATCGCCCTGGCGGTCAACGCCCTGCCCAGGGTCACCAAGGGGCCGATCATCTTCTTCTCGCTGCTGCCGATGATCATCACGCCGCTGATCGGCTCGCTGATCCTCTACTGGATGCTCAGCCCCAACGGCATATTGGGGGCCACCATCCAGCACATCTTCAACGACCGCACGCTGTCGCTGCGCGCCTCGCCGGTGCTGACCTGGATCGCGCTGCTGGTCTATGGCGTGTGGACCAACGGCCCCTTCTCCTTCGTGGTCTTCTATGCGGGGCTGCAGACCGTGCCGGGGGACACGCTGGAATCGGCGATGATCGACGGCGCCTCGCGCTGGGAGCGCATCCGCTACGTCATCATCCCCCATCTCATGCCGCTCGCGACCTTCGTGGCGCTGGTGCAGCTGATGGACAATTTCCGCGTCTTCGAGCCGATCGTCGGCTTCTCGGCCGAGGCCAACGCCACCTCGCTGAGCTGGCTGATCTACAACGATCTCTCCGGCGACGCCCAGCAGTTCGGCTCGGCCGGCGCCACCTCGGTCCTGACCATCATCGGGGTGGTCATCCTGCTCATGCCGGTGCTGGCGCGCACCTGGCGCGAATTCAAGCACAAGGCGGTGTGACATGTCGGACGTGGTAGCGCACAGGCGGCCCGCCGCCCTCAACATCCTGATCTACGGCTTCATCGTCCTGTGGCTGATCCTGGCCGCGGTACCGTTCCTGTGGACCGTGTGGGGCTCGTTCAAGGTCGAGGCGGACTTCTTCTCCCGCGAGAGCTGGTGGCACGCCATCTTCGGCACCAACACGGTGCGCCAGACCGGCGAGCCCTTCACCGGCGCCGGCTATCACGGCGCCTGGGTGCTGCGCGACTTCTGGCGGGCGGCGTTCAACACCGTCATCGTCACCGTCTGCGTGACGGTGATCTCGCTGACCCTGGGCACGCTGGGCGGCTATGCCCTGGCCCGCTCGGGGCACCGCTACGCCTTCTGGATCCTGATCGCCGCCCTGGTGTTCCGGGCCATGCCGCACATCACCCTGGTGTCGGGCTATCTGCTGCCCTTCTTCCAGCTCAACATCTGGGGCGTGCTGCCCACCTCGATCATCGTGCTGGTGGCCATCAACCAGCCCTTCACCCTGTGGATGCTGCATTCCTTCTTCCTGTCGATCCCCAAGGATCTCGACGAAAGCGCCATGGTGGACGGCTGCACGCGCTTCCAGGCCTTCCGGCTGGTGATCATGCCGGTGATGTGGCCGGGCGTGGTGACCACGGGCCTGTTCAGCTTCCTGCTCGGCTACAACGACTTCGCGGTCACCGCCATGCTGCTCAGCGCCGAGAACCAGACCATGGTGCCCAAGATCTCTAGTTTCCTCGGCTCCATCCAGGAGACCGGCAACGTCATGTACGCGGTGGCCGCCGTGGTCTCGGCCACCGTGCCGCTGTTCATCCTCGTGCTCTTCTTCCAACGCCAGATCGTCAGCGGGCTGACCGCCGGCGCAGTGAAAGGCTGATCGCAAATGGCCCAGATCCGTCTCAAGAACGTCTCCAAGCGCTGGAACAACTTCGTCGGCGTGGACAATTTCAACCTCGACATCGCCGACCAGGAGTTCCTGGTCCTGCTCGGCCCCTCGGGCTGCGGCAAGACCACGACCATGCGCATGATCGCCGGGCTCGAGGAGATCACCGAGGGCGAGATCTGGATCGGCGACCGGCTGGTCAACAGGCTCGAGCCCAAGGACCGGGACATCTCCATGGTGTTCCAGAGCTACGGGCTCTATCCCAACATGACGGTCTACGAGAACATCCTCTTCCCCCTCAAGGTGCGCAGGGTTCCCGCCGACCAGCACCATGAGCGGGTGATGAAGGCGGCGCGGATGGTGGAGCTCGAACCCTTCCTGGAGCGCCGCCCGGCGGCGCTGTCGGGCGGACAGCGCCAGCGCGTCGCCCTGGCCCGCGCCATCGTGCGCGAGCCCAATGCCTTCCTGATGGACGAGCCGCTGTCGAACCTCGACGCCAAGCTGCGCGTCTCGACCCGGGCGCAGATCAAGAACCTGCATCACACGCTCAAGACCACCACCATCTACGTCACCCACGACCAGATCGAGGCCATGACCCTGGCAGACCGGGTGGTGGTGATGAACAAGGGCCTGGTGCAGCAGGTGGGCACGCCGATGGAGATCTACGACCGGCCCGCCAACACCTTCGTCGCCAGCTTCATCGGCTCGCCGGCGATGAACCTGGTCGGCGGCAGCATCGACAACGGCGTGTTCACCGGCGAGGGCATCCGCATCGAGGGGCTGTCCCCGGCGCCGAGGGGCAGGGTCACGCTGGGCTTCCGGGCGGAGGATGCCAGCCTTGCCGAAGCCGGCGGCCAGATCGAGGCGCCGATCTATTCGGTGGAGCTGCTGGGCGAGGCCACCATGGTCTCCATGCGCGTCGCGGGCGAACTGGTGTCGATCAAGGTGGGCAAGGACTTCCGCGCCGAGATCGGCGAGCTGGCGCGGATCGCCATCCCCGCCTCGGCCTGCCATCTGTTCGATCATGCGACCGGCGCGCGGATCGGCGGCGGGGCGCAGTAGATGGCGCGGGAGGAGGCAGCGGCGGCGCCCCAAGCTGGGTTCGCGCAGCGCTTCGAGGCCGCGCGCGCCCGCCATGGCATCGGGCTGGCGCCCGGGGAGACGGAAGGGCTGCTCCGGCTCGCGGCCTGGATGCATGACGGCCTTGCGGGGTTGCCCGAAGCGCCGGGCACCGCCGTCTCCGAGGCGGTGCTGGACCTGCCGATCCTCGAACAGGGCAAGCGCCTGCGGGACGGGCGGTCGAGCGCAACGGCGCTGACCGAGGCCTGCCTCGCCCGCATCGCCGCGCGCGACCCGGCCTATCTCAGCTTCTACCGCGTTCTGGCGGAGGCGGCCCTGGCCGATGCCGCGCGCGCCGACGCGGAACTCGCCGCGGGCCGGGATCGCGGGCCCCTCCACGGCATTCCGGTGGGCATCAAGGATCTGATCGACGTCGCCGGCGTGCCGACCACCGCCAATGCGCCCGGGCGGGCCGATGCCGTCGCCGCAACGGATGCCGAAGTGGTGCGGCGGCTGCGCGCCGCCGGGGCCGTCATCATCGGCAAGCTCGCCACCTATGAATGGGCGACGGTGGGGCCGGACAGGCGGGGCCTGTTCCCGCCGGCCCGCAATCCCTGGAATGCCGCGCATATCACCGGCGGCTCCTCCTCGGGCTGCGCCGCTGCGGTGGCCGGCGGGCTGCTGCGCACCTCGGTGGGCACCGATACGGGCGGCTCGGTGCGCGGCCCGGCCTTCTATTGCGGGGTGGTGGGGCTCAAGCCGAGCTTGGGCACCGTGCCGATGGCGGGCGTGCTGCCGCTTTCGCCCAGCCTCGACCATGTCGGGCCGGTCAGCGCCAGCGTGGCCGAGGCGGCACTGACCCTCGACGTGCTGGCCGGCCTTGGTCCCGAGGCCAGCGCCGGCCGGCTGCTCGGCCGGCCGGTCGCGGGCCTCGGCATCGCCTATGCCCGCAACTGGTTCGCCCGCGACCCCGCGCTCATGCCCGAGGTGCTGTCGGCGCTGGACGCGGCCGTCTCCACCCTGTCGGGGCTCGGCGCGCGGGTCACCGAGGTGGAGCTGCCGGATTATGCCGGGGTGGAGGTGGCCGTCGCCGCGATCCTGCATGCCGAGAGCTTTTCCCTGCATGCGGCCGCACTGCGCGACCACCCCGAGGCCTATGGCCGCCGGGCCTTTCTCAGCTTGGCGGCCGGGCTGGCGCTGTCGGAAGCGGAGCTGGAGGCGGCGCGCGGCGCGGCACGGGCGTTCCGGGCCGCCGTCGATGCGGTGCTGGAGCGGCACGACGTGCTGGTCACCGCCGGCGCGCTGACCACGGCGCTGCCGGCGGCGCCCTTCGAGAAGGAAGCGGTGTGGACGCCCATGCGGACCATCGGCTTCAACGCCTCCGGCCATCCGGTGCTGGCGCTGCCGGTGGGGTTCCACGACGGCCTGCCCATCGGCATGCAGGTGGTGGGCCCGCATCGGGGCGAGGCGCTTGTCGTGCAGGTCGGCCACGCCTTCGAGCAGGCCACCGATTTCAGCCTGCAGCGGCCGCCGCGGCCGGAATGAAGATCATGCAAAAGTCGGGCTTATGCCGTTTGCACCCTTGTCGTATTGCATACGTATGCAGTATGGTTTCAACAGTTCGAGAGGAGAGGCTCCATGCCTTATTGGCTGAAGCGCGGCAAGGCCGCAGAGGATCGCTTGGCGGCGGACCGCGAGGTTCGTTTGGCGGTTGAGGCGATGCTGGAGGAGATCGCGGCGCGTGGGGATGCGGCGGTGCGGGCGCTGTCGGGTCGGTTCGACGGCTGGGAGCGCGAGGACTTCCGGCTGAGCCCGGCCGAGATCGAGGCGTGCATCGCCGAGTTGAGCGCCGAGCAGCTGGCCGACATCGCCTTTGCCCAGGAGCAGGTGCGCACTTTCGCCGAGCGGCAGAAGGCGACGCTGCTGGAGCTGGAGGTGGAGACGCTGCCGGGGGTGACGCTGGGGCACAGGCACGTGCCGGTCAACGCGGTGGGCTGCTACGTGCCGGGGGGCCAGTATCCGCTGCTGGCCTCGGCGCACATGTCGGTGATCACGGCCAAGGTGGCGGGATGCCGGCGGGTGGCGACCTGCGCGCCGCCGTTCAACGGGCGGCCGGCGGCGGCGATCGTGGCGGCGCAGGCGCTGGCGGGGGCGGACGAGATCTACGTGCTGGGCGGGGTGCAGGCGATCGGGGCGATGGCGCTGGGCACCGAGAGCATCGCGCCGGTGGACATGGTGGTGGGCCCGGGCAACGCCTTCGTGGCCGAGGCCAAGCGGCAGCTCTACGGGCGGGTGGGGATCGACCTGTTCGCCGGGCCGACCGAGACGCTGGTGATCGCGGACGAGACGGTGGACGGGGAGCTGTGCGCCACGGACCTGCTGGGGCAGGCCGAGCACGGGCCGACCAGCCCGGCGATCCTGCTGACCACGTCGGAGCGGCTGGGGCGCGAGACGCTGGCGGAGATCGAGCGGCTGCTGGCGATCCTGCCGACCGGGGAGACGGCGCGGCGGGCCTGGCAGGACCATGGCGAGGTGATCGTGTGCGAGAGCCACGAGGAGATGCTGGCGGAGGCGGACCGGATCGCCTCCGAGCACGTGCAGGTGATGACCGACCGGGATCTGTGGTATCGGGACAATCTGAGCAATTACGGGGCGCTGTTCCTGGGGCCGCGCACCAATGTGGCCTATGGGGACAAGGTGATCGGGACCAACCACACGCTGCCGACGATGCGGGCGGCGCGGTATACCGGGGGCTTGTGGGTGGGCAAGTTCCTCAAGACCTGCACCTGGCAGACGGTGCGCACCGACGCGGCCTCCGCGCTGATCGGCTCCTACGGCTCCAGGCTGAGCCTCATGGAGGGCTTCGTCGGCCATGCCGAGCAGGCCAATATCCGCGTCCGACGCTATGGCAAGCAAAACGTCCCTTACGGAAAACCCGCACAAAAAAAAGAAAGCGGTGAGTAGCATGACCCTGCCCGCCACGCCCAGTTTCCGCCTCGACGGCAAGCGGGCCCTGGTCACCGGGGGCACGCGCGGCATCGGGCTGGGCGCCGCCGTGGCCCTGGCACAGGCCGGGGCCGAGGTGACGGTGGCGGCGCGCACGCCGGGCGATGTCGAGCGCGTGGTGGGGCAGATGACGGATGCCGGGCTCAGGGCCGAGGGCGTCGCCATCGACATCACCGATTTCGCGGCGGTCCGCGGCTTCGTGGCCGAGGTCGCGCCCTTTTCCGTGCTGGTCAATTCCGCCGGCACGGCGCGGCACAGCCCCCTCGCGGGGATCACCGAGGCCGACTACCAGGCGGTGATGCAGCTCAATCTCGGGGCGACGCTGTTCGTGTCCCAGGCGGTGGCGGGCCGGCTGCGCCAGGCGGGGCTCAGCGGCTCGATCATCACCATCTCCTCGCAGATGGGCCATGTCGGCGGCCCCGACCGCGCCGTCTACGCGGCGAGCAAACATGCTGTTGAAGGCCTGACAAAGGCCATGGCCATAGAACTCGGTGCCAGCAATATTCGGGTGAACACGATCTGCCCGACCTTCATCGAGACCGAGCTGACGGCGCAGAATCTCGGCGATCCGGCGTTCCGCTCCTGGGTGCTGGCCAAGATCAAGCTGGGACGGCTGGGGCGGATCGAGGATATCATGGGGCCGGTGGTCTTCCTGGCCTCGGACGCGGCGGCGCTGGTGACCGGCACGTCGCTCTTGGTGGATGGCGGATGGACAGCGGAGTAAAGAGGCCGGGAGTGACCTCGTCCGAGGTGGCGAGACGCGCGGGCGTCTCCCAGTCGGCCGTCTCCCGCACCTTCACGCCCGGCGCCTCCATATCGCCCAAGACGCGGGCCAAGGTGCTGGCCGCGGCCAAGGAGCTGGGCTACCGCCCCAATGCCATCGCCCGCTCGCTCATCACCAACCGCTCGCGCATCATCGCGGTGGTGATGGCCTATCTCGAGAACCTGTTCTATCCCGACGTGCTGGAGGAGCTGGGGCGGCTGCTGGCGGCGCAGAACTACCGGCTGCTGCTGTTCACCGGCCTCAAGGACCGCGACAGCGACCCGGTGTTCGACCAGCTGATGCAGTACCGGGTGGACGGCATCATCCTGGCCTCGACCTCGCTGTCCTCCGAGCTGTCGGAGGAATGCGCCGCGGCCGGCATTCCCGTGGTGCTGTTCAACCGCACCACCGAGCGCGACGCGGTGTCGAGCGTCACCACCCGCAACCGCGAGGGCGGAAGGCGGGTGGCCGAATTCCTGCTGGCCGGCGGCCACCGGCGCTTCGGCTATATCGCCGGCATCGAGAATTCCTCCACCAACCGCGACCGCTTCGGCGGCTATGCCGAGGCGCTGGCCGAGGCCGGGCACACCGACATCGTCGTGGAGACGGGCAATTACAGCCGCGCCGAGGCGGAAGCGGCGGCGCGGGCCATGCTGGCCCGGCCCGACCGGCCCGACGCGCTGTTCGTCGCCAACGACCACATGGCCGTGGCGGTGATGGACGTGGCGCGCTACGAGTTCGGCCTCGCCATCCCGCAGGACCTGTCCATCGTCGGCTATGACGATGTCGGGCCGGCCCGCTGGACCGCCTATGGCATCACCAGCATGAGCCAGCCGATGAAGCGCATGGTGGAGGCCACGGTCGACATCCTGATGAAGCAGATCGCCAGCGGCGAGATCGAGGCCGAGCACCGCATCCTCAGCGGCGAGCTGGTGGTGCGGACCTCGGCGCGCCTGCCCGCCAGCGGCATCGTCGAGATCGACGGGCGGCGCATCTACAAACCCGGAAAGAGCTGACGCGATGACCCGCCGCACCGGGCTTTCGCCACATTCCGGACCCATATTGCATACGAATGCAAAGCTGTTATTCTGCGAGTGGAAAGGGATAGGATCATGACCCAGAGCAGGACTTGGACGCAGGCGGAGATGGAAAAACGCCTGGTGCGATACGCGGACCTCAAGGGGCTGCGCAACGCCTTCATCGACGCCCGCACCCCGGGCTCGGACCGGAAGGAGAACTTCACCATCATCGGGCCGGGCGTCAGCGAGAACCCGGCGCAGGTGGTGCATATCCCCGAGGCGCACGGCTTCAATGTCGGGGCGGCGCGCCAGCCCTTCGGCTGCACCAATTCCCAGCACAGCCACCTGACCGCCGAGACCTTCGTGGTGCATACCGGCAAGTGGCGCTTCGTCTTCGGCCCGGACAAGACCGACGGCTATATCGACGTCGAGCCGGGCGACGTCGCCACCGTGCCGACCCACATGTTCCGCGGCTTCGAGAAGCTGGACGAGGGCACGGGCTTCCTGTTCGTGGTGCTGGGCCATGACGATCCTGGCAAGGTGGTCTGGGCGCCGAGCGTGTTCAAGATGGCCGAGGACTACGGGCTGAAGCTGCTCAAGGGCGGCAAGCTGGTCGACACCACGCTGGGCGAGACGGTGCCGGAAGGCGCCGAGCTGGAGCAGCCCCCCACCCCGGAAAAGCTCAGGGAGCTGGCCACCCCGCCGATGGCGGAACTGCAGAAATACGCCATCAAGGCCGGCGACATCAAAGCCGACCCCAACTCGCCGCTGGCCGGCGAGGGCGTCGAGGAGGCGCCGGTGATCGGGGACGTGGACGGCCAGGACGGCATCAAGGCCGGCCCGATCATCGGCCACTGGCGGCACGACTTCACGCTGCGCCGGCTGAAGCTCGAAACCGGCGCCGTCATCCCCTTCCATGCCCGGGCCGAGCAGGAGGTGATCTTCGTACAGTCGGGCACGCTGGAATACAATTGGGACGGCGGCTCGCTGATCCTGGGGGCCGGCGACACGCTGACCGTGCCGGTGGGGCTGATGCACGGCTTCCGCAACCCCTCCTCGGCCGACGCCATCGCCTTCGTCATCCGCGGCGCCGCCTCCCCGGCCGCCCCGGTCTGGGCGACGGCCAAGGCCGCCGAATAGGCGTTTCGAAGCGCTGGACTCCCGCCACGGCGGGAGTCCATATGACGGCCCGGCCTGTGAGGAGAAGGATCATGCCCAGGATTTCCCCCGAGGTGCTTAAGGCCCTGCGCCGGGCCGACACGCCCACCGTCTGCAACGCGCTGGAACATGTCATGGGCGGGCGGACGGCCGAGGGCTTCACCAAGCATCCGGTGGTCTGCGCCGACCCCGGATTGCCGCCGGTGGTGGGCTTTGCCCGCACGGCCAGGATCAGGGCATCCTCGCCGGCGCAGAAGCCGGCGGCCGAGGTGCGGGCGCTGCGCATGGCCTATTACGAATATGTCGCCGGCGGCGAGGGGCCGAACGTGGCCGTCATCGAGGATACCGACTGGCCGCATGCGATCGGCGGCTTCTGGGGCGAGATGCAGGTGGCCCAGCACAAGGGGCTGGGCGTCGCCGGCACGGTGACCAACGGCGTGCTGCGCGATCTCGGCATGCTGGACGAGGGCTATCAGGTGATCGCCGGCGCCATCGGGCCGAGCCATGCCTTCGTGCATGTGACCGAGATCGACTGCCCGGTCAGCATCTTCGGCATGAGCGTGCGCCCCGACGACCTCATCCATGCCGACCGGCACGGGGCGGTGGTGATCCCGGCCGAGCATATCGAGCGCATGGCCTGGGCCATCGACGTGGTGATGCGCAAGGAAGTGCCGATTCTGACGGCGGCGCGCGCGCCGGGGTTCACCATCGAGAAGCTCAAGGCCGCCTGGGCAGAGGCGGACAGGATCGGCTGAGCCCTTTCTGCTTCCCCGGGGGGCGTGGCGCCGGACGAGGGGATGGGCGCGGCGCATTCGGGCCGTGGAGAGCCCCCTTCCCGACCGGGCTTTGCCCGGCCACCTCTCCCCGAGGGGGAGAGGAACAAAAGGCCCGCTGTCGCGGGCCTTTTCGTTTCAGCTCGCCCTCGCCTGCATCCGGTCCAAGCGCAGCTGCGCGGCGCGGCGGTGGCCTTCGAGGCCTTCGCTGGCGGACTGG
>Ga0065721_10001590_pt1 | contig 40192 bp, 41 predicted proteins | sample Mesricmetagenome_FD_59108 | JGI IMG/M metagenome (GOLD analysis project Ga0065721, IMG submission 59108) | Mesophilic microbial community from rice straw/compost enrichment Sample: eDNA_1 v2 (version 2) | ecosystem: Engineered > Solid waste > Grass > Composting > Bioreactor | place: USA: Davis... | reverse complement strand
CCCCTCCCCGCCTCGCACCGCACCCACGAACTTCCGGGTCTCGCCGACGGCAACCCCATCAACCACCCCGCCACCCTTCCCGCCGTCTACGCCGGCCTCGCCCAACTCCGCGACCTCCCCCTCCCCACCCTCACCGCCCAAATCACCCAAAACTTCACCCGCCTCTTCGGCTCACTTCCCTAGGCCGCGGGCTTGCTCGCGCTCCGTCAACCCGCGAACGACTTCCCCCGCCGCCGCCAACCCAAACACCCCCGTCACAAACACCGCCGTCCCAAACCCGCTCTCGCAATCCAGCGCCACCTCCGACCCCGGCTCGCGTTCGCTCGAACACGTCCCATCCGCCCACGGAAACACCGGCCGCTCGCTCGACCACACGCACCGCACGCCCCAGTGCATCTTCCCACTCTGCTCGCCGTGCGCGAAACCGTGATCCTTCCGCAGCTTCTTCCGCACCTGCCGCAGCAACTCGTCCCCAAACGAATCCCCCAAATCCCCCACGCGCACCTGCGTCGCATCCCGCTTTCCGCCCGCCCCGCCCACCGTCAACACCTCCAATCCGCGCCGTTTCGCCTCCGCAATCAGCAGCGCCTTGTTCGACAGCTTGTCGATCGCATCCACCACGAAATCGAACCGCGCGCGCAACAACCGCTCCGCCGACGCCGCCGTGAAAAATTCCGTCACCGCCTCCACGCGACACCCCGGATTGATCGCGCGTATCCGTTCCGCCAACACCTCCACCTTCGGCCGCCCAATCTGACCATCCAACGCCGGCAGCTGCCGGTTCACATTCGTCACGCAGACATCGTCCAAATCGATCAACGTCAGCACCCCCACCCCGCTCCGCGCCAGCCCCTCCACCGTCCACGACCCCACGCCGCCGACGCCGACCACACACACATGCGCCCCCCGCAGCCGCTCCAATCCCGCGCGCCCCACCAGTCGCCCCACCCCGCCAAACCGATCGAAATAATCCGTCTCTTCACTCATTCTCCCCAGCGAGAACAAGGAACCCTATTCGCGCAACTCACCCCTTCATCGTCACCCGTTTCCGTTCTCGCCACCCGAAAATTCATGCGCACGACGATCCACACCCTCGCTCCAACCTCACCATGAAACACACCCTGCTTCCGCTCATCCTGCCCCTCCTCGTCCTCGCCTCTCCCATGTCCGCCGCCCTCCCCGTCATTCCTCCCGCCGACGACACCGGTTTCGTTTCCATCTTCGACGGACGCACCCTCACCGACTGGGACGGCGATCCCAAATACTGGCGCGTCGAAGACGGCCACCTCGTCGGCGAAATCACCCCCGAAACCCTCGTCAAACGAAACACCTTCATCATCTGGCGCGGCGGCACCCCCGCCGACTTCGAGCTTAAGCTCGACTACCGCGTCACCGCCGGCGGCAACAGCGGCATCAACTACCGCAGTATCCAACTTACGGATGCACCCTGGTCGCTCGCCGGCTACCAGGCCGACATCGACAACGCGGAACGCTGGGTCGGCCAAAACTACGAGGAACGCGGCCGCACCTTCCTCGCCTACCGCGGCCAAATGGTCCGCGTCAGCGAAACCGGCCAGCCCCAACTCCTCGCCTCCCTCGGCGACCCCGCCGCCCTCGCCGCCCACGTTAAAAGCGAAGACTGGAACTCCTATCACCTCATCATCCGCGGCAACGTCCTCACCCACATCATCAATGGCCACGTCATGAGCATCGTCATCGACGACGACCCGAAAAACCGCCGCTTCGACGGCCTCATCGGCGTCCAAGTCCACGTCGGCCCGCCCATGAAAATCGAATACCGCAACATCCGCCTCAAAACCCTGTAGGCCGCCCGCTCTCGGGCGCTCCTCCTTTTCGCCATGCTCATCGTCCACGTCCACATTCAGGTCCTCCCCGAACACCGCGACGCCTTCATTGCCGCCTCCCTCGCCAACGCCCGCGCCAGCCGCGAGGAGCCCGGCATCGCCCAATTCGACCTCTTCCAACAATCCGACGACCCCAACCGATTCCTCCTCATCGAAGCCTACCGCACGCCCGACGCCCCCGCCGCGCACAAAGCCACGCCTCACTACGCCACCTGGCGAGACACCGTCGCCCCCATGATGGCCACCCCGCGCACCAGCACCAAGTTCGCCCCCGTCCGGTAGGGACACCACTCCGAGGCGTCCGCTTCGCCTACGCCCTTCTTCATGCCCTTCGAATTCGCCACCGCCACCCGCATCGTCTTCGGCCCCGGCACGCTCCAACAACTCCCCTCCGCCGCCCGCGAACTCGGCCGCCGTCCCCTCCTCGTCACCGGCCGCAACCCCGCCCGTGCCCAGCCCGCCCTCGACCTCCTCGCCTCCGCCAGCCTCTCCGCCGCCACCTTCTCCATCGTCAACGAGCCCACCACCGACGACATCACCCGCGCCACCGCTCACGCCCGCGCCCACGGCTGCGATTTCGTGATCGGCTTCGGCGGCGGCAGCGTCCTCGACTCCGCCAAAGCCATCGCCGCCCTCCTCACCAACTCCGGCGATCTCTACGATTACCTCGAAGTCGTCGGCCGCGCCCAGCCGCTTCCCCATCCCGCCGCACCCTGTATCGCCATTCCCACTACGGCCGGCACCGGCTCCGAAGTCACCCGCAACGCCGTCCTCTCCGCCACCGCCCACCGCGTCAAAGTCTCCCTCCGCAGCCCGCACATGCTGCCCCGCCTCGCGCTCGTCGACCCCGAACTCACCTACGACCTCCCGCCCGCCCTCACCGCCACCACCGGCCTCGACGCCCTCACCCAGCTCATCGAACCCTACGTCTCCTCTCGCGCCAACCCGTTCACCGACGCCGTCTGCCTGGAAGGTCTCCGCCGCGCCGCCCGCTCGCTCCGCCGCGCCGTCGAAAACGGCCGCGACACCTCCGCCCGCGAAGACATGTCGCTCGCCAGCCTCTTCGGCGGACTCGCCCTCGCCAACGCCGGCCTCGGCGCCGTCCACGGTTTCGCCGGCCCCCTCGGCGGCATGTTTCCCGCCCCTCACGGCGCCCTCTGCGCCGCCCTCCTCCCCCACGTCATCGAAGCCAATCTCTCCGCCCTCCAATCCCGCGCGCCCAATCACGCCTCACTCGCCCGCTACGACGAACTCGCCCGCATCCTCACCGCGCAACCCCACGCCACCGCCCCCGACCTCATCCGCTGGACCCTCGACCTCCTCATCGCCCTCCAAATCCCCAAACTCTCCAGCTACGGCATCACCTCCGCCGATTTCCCCGCCATCGTCGAAGCCGCCTCCCGCGCCAGCAGCATGAAAGCCAATCCCCTCCCCCTCACTCCCGCCGAACTCACTCAAATCCTCACTCGCGTCCTGTAGGTTGCGCGCTTGCGCGCAACCCGTTCACCCCCGCGGAAACTGCCGTCGCAAAACCTCCGCCAACCCCCGCCTGTCCATCCGCCGCTCCGCCCAATCGCGATCATCGCGTCGTAAAGCTCCATCCTGACTTCGGTGAAGGCTCACCGATGAATGTCAGAGCACACGCGACCGCCGTGCGCTTGTTTCCGTCGAGAAATGCCTGCGACTCTGCGAAATGAAACGCGTAAGCCGCCGCGACATCGAAGAGATCTCCGCCCCCGTAGAAATAGGCGTTCTTCGCCGCGCCCAGCGCCGCCTCGACCGCCCCTGCATCTCTAATTCCGTGCAGCCCCCCGTGCTCACGCAACGACTCACGGTGAAGCCACAGCACCGTTTCCAACGACAGGAAGCGCGGCTCTCCACCCGCACTCATTGCGCCAGCCGGCGAAACAACTCCCGGTTCTCCGCAAAAATCCGTCGAGCACGCCGCTCCGCCTCATCCTGCGGCAAATACGACACGCCACCTTCCTCGACCCGCATCTCCGTCTTCTCGCCCCTCAAATACGCCTCCACCACCGCCCGCTCCTCCGGCGGCAGCTTCTTGATCAGCTCGATGATCTCCGCGGCGTTCATATTTCCTTTGGCAAAACTACAAATCTAGTTCTCCACCGCAAGCACCCTCTCCACCGCCGCGATCGCCGCCCGTTCCCGTTCTTCCCACGCGCCGCGAATCTCCACAAACGGCAGTCCGCGCCGCTCCACCGCCCCGCGCCACACCCGCGCCGCCTTAGCCCGGTCTTCCGGCTCCGGAAAACACCGCGCCGGATCCGGCTCGAACGGCACATCCGCCTCGAGCAGCAGATACAACGCATAATTCCGACACCGCCGCTCCGCCCCCCGCCGCACCTCGTCCGGACACGCCCCATACAACAAATCGCTCCACAACATCGTGGTCAGCGCCTCCGTATCACAAATCACGATACGCTCGCCCCTCGCCTCCGCCGCCCGCACCGCCTCGTCCTCCCGCCGCCACTGCTCGCGCGCGATCGGCGCCATGTCCTCCAGCCCGATCACGCCCCGCGCATCCCAAAACTCCCGCGCATATTCCGGCACCCAGCTTACGCCAAAATGCCGCGCCAGCCGCTCCGCCAGCCGCGTCTTCCCCGTCGATTCCGTCCCAAACACCGCCACCCGCTTCACCCCGTCGCCCCCGTTCACCGCGCCACCTCCCATCCACGTCCATCCGTGTCCATCCGTGGTTCTCTTCCTTCCCGCCAGCTCTTTCTCCACGCCCGATCCCCCGCCACCGCCATCGTGAAAAAGATCACATACAGCCCCGCCGTCAGCCACAGGTCCTTCGCCCAATACACGCCCACCGCCACCACGTTCACGATCATCCACCCCGCCCAGCACTCCAGCCGCTTCCGCGCCTGCAACCACTGCGCGATCAAACTAAACACCAGGATAAACGCGTCCCAATGCGGCAGCGCCGCATCCGTGCTCCGCCTCATAAACTCACCCCACGCCGCCGTCGCCGCCAACCCCGCCGCACTCCACCCCACCATCGCCCGCAGTCTCAGCTTCGTCACCGGTAGGGCCGGCACCCCACCCCGCTCGCCTCGCCCCTCCGCCGCCCGTGCGCCCCGAATCCAATGCCACCACCCATACGCCTGTATCCCAAAAAAGAATACCTGCAGCAGCGCGTCCGAATACAACTTCGCCTCGAAAAACACCCACGCATACACCGACACCTGCACGAGCCCCACCGGCCACCCCCACACATTCTGCCGGATCATCAGCCCGACGCCGATCACCCCCAACACCGTGCCAATGATCTCAAATCCAGCCATGCGTTTTCAGAAAGAACCACGAATGGACACGAATACACACGAATGATCGAGCAACTACCGCCGCCCGTCTCCCCTTCGTGTCAATTCGTGTCCATTCGTGGTTCCCCTCACCTCCCCTTCCATCCGTGTTAATCCGTGTCCATCCGTGGTTGAAGTGAGCGATCTCACTTCTCCGCCACAAACGCCTCCAACGCCTCCCGCGTGATCGCATAACGCGCCCCACATCGCGGACACCGGATCTCGATCTTCTCCTCGTCCCCAAACAGCCCCTCCGGATCCTGCCGCATCGTCGGCGCCAGCACTTCCAGCATCCGCTCCTGGTTGCACCCGCAGTGCCAGCGATACACCCGCGTCTCCATCGGCACCAGCGTCTCCGCGTCCTCCAGCTTCCGCACCTGCTCCACATCCAGCGCGTGCAGCCAGCCCACGTCGCAGTCCGGATGCTCCGACACCATCGCGAACTCCTCCTCGCTCAGCTGAAAATACCGCGCCGCCCGCTGCTCGCTCTGCGTGTAAAACGCCTCCACCGCCCCGATCGGATCCCCGCCCTTGAAACTCACCGTGCTCCGCCGCTTCTCCCCGCGTCCGCGCACCACGTCCGCGAAAAACAAGTTTTCCGGCAACTCCTTCACGTTTTCCTCGAACACCCGCCCCGCCACCGCCCCCAGTTCGTTGTCCCCGATCAAAAACACATTCAACAGCGGCTGCTGAAAATTGATCGTCCACGCCGTCAGCTCGTTTCGCGGCCGCGACGCACAGTGCAGCACAAACGCCGCCAGGGCCTTCTTGAACAACGCATCCGCCTCCGGCGCCGGCCGCATCTGATGCTTTCCCAAATGCAGGTAATAATCGACGAACAGGTCCCCGAACTCCGCTCTCGCCAGCAACACATTGCGACTGCGCACGAAGAACGTGCCCACCTCCATTCCAGCATCATTCAAATTCGGGGGAGTGATTTCCGGCATGCCGCGAAACGTTGCGCTCCCTCCCCGTTTGTCGAGCGCTCCCACCGCTTCCCGTCCGCCATTCGCCCCTCGAATCCCCGCATTCGTCCCCGCGCGATTGCCCGGCACGCGCAATTTCCTGCGCTCCACCACGAGCCCCCGCTCCGCATGTCCCCGCATGCGCCACCCCCGTCCACCCCATGCCCCTACGTCCCGCGCCCCTCTCGCGCCGCGCCGTCGCGCTCGCGCTCCTCCTCGCCGCCAGCACCGCCACCAACGCCTTCACGGTCGCGCCCAACCTCACCGTCAACGGCGACGTCCGTCTTCGCTACGAATCCGATTGGGACTCCCACACCGCCGCCGGCACCCTCCGCACCGACCGCGAACGCGGCCGCTTCCGTCTCCGCGCCAACGCCACCTACGCCTTCGATTCCGCCTGGTCCTTTAGCGCACGCGTCCGCAGCGGCCATCCCCAAAGCCAGCAATCGCCCCATCTCACGTTCGCCACCAACGACGGCCCGAGCGACGACCTTCGCTTCTCCCTCGATCGCTACTTTTTCCACTACAAACACGGCACCACCACCGCCTGGCTCGGCCGCAACAGCTCCCCGTTCTGGCAGCAAAACGAACTCTTCTGGGACGAAGACATCACCCCCACCGGCGTCGCCGTCTCCTTCGACCACAAACACAGCAACGCCACCCTCACCACCACGCTCGGCGCCTTCGCCCTCCCCGACGGCAACAACCGCCTCCACGGCCAACTCTTCGCCGCTCAGCTCAAATACACCGCGCCCGTCGACACCGCCCGCCTCACCCTCGCCGCCGGACTCCACGCTTTCGAGGGCGGATCCGGCGCACGCTTCCTCCGCAACCGCAACGGCGCCCGCGACTACCTCGTCGGTCTCCTCAGCGCCCAATGGAGCACGCCCGTCGCCGGCCTCCCTCTCGCTCTCGGCATCGATCTCTTCCACAACTTCAAAAACTACAGCGCCGCCGACGCCGCCCCGTTCCCCGCCTCCCAAACCGACGAAACCCTCGGCTACGTCTTCTCCGTCGTCGCCGGCCAGCTCAAGAATCCCCGCGACTGGCTCGTCGGTTACTACTACGCCCACGTCGAGACCTTCGCCACCAACGCGTCCTACGCGCAGGACGACTGGGCCCGCTTCGGCAGCGGCCCGCAATCCGATCTCACCGACATCAAAGGCTCCGAGTTCCGCGTCGCCTACGCCTTCACCAAGGACCTCAACCTCATGGCCCGGCTCTTCCTCGTCGACGCCATCACCAGCCGTCAGGACGGCAAACGCTTCCGCCTCGACCTGAACTGGAAGTTCTAACCAACCCGCCCCTTCGCCCCCATGAAACCCCTCGCCTTCCTCTCCTTCGCTCTTTGCTCCGCCTCGTTCCTCCACGCCGACGCCACCACCGAATCCGTCCGCACTTACCAAGTCCGTCAAACCGTCACCCTCTCCGACATCCCCGCCACCGCGAAATCCATCAAATGGTGGATCGCCATCCCCGATGACGAACGCTTCCAGGAGGTCCTCGACTTCTCCGTCACCTCCGCCCCCGGCCCATGGAGAATCGTCACCGACCCCGACCGCGGCAACCGCTTCATGCTCGTCGAAGTCGAGAACCCCGCCGCCTCTTCGCTCTCGTCCACAATCGAGTTCACCCTCCGCCGCCGCCCCGTCTTCATCGAAATCGATCCCGCCCAAGCCGGTCCCGATCACCGACTCCCACCGCCGCCTTTTCGCCCACGATCTCCGCCTCGACGCCCCGCACATGCAGGTCACGCCGCGTATCGAGAAAATCGCCCGCGACGCCTGCGGCTCGGAAACCAACGTCGCCCTCCAGGCGCGCCTCCTCCTCGACGCCGTCGCCGACCTCACCGACCATTACTCGAAAGACTCCTCCAAACCGAAAAGCGGCGTGGGCGACGCCGACATCTGCCTCACCGCCGGCGGCGGCACCTGCACCAACATGCACTCGCTCTTCATCGCCCTCGCCCGCGCCCGCGGCATCCCCGCCCGCCTCCAAATGGGCTACCGCCTCCGCGAACCCAACCACGGCAAAGAGGTCGATCCCGGCTACCGCTGCTGGGCCGAGTATTTCGTTCCCAATTACGGCTGGATCCCCACCGACATCGTCGAAGCCGACGACCCCAAAGGCCTCGGCCGCACCCGCTGGTTCACCGGCCTCACCGAACGCCGCCTCTGGCTCAACCAAGGCCGCGAATTCAATCTCCCCGGCCGCTCCGTCACCGAAAGACGCGTGAACACCATGGTCATCGGCTACGCCGAAATCGACGGCGTCGAAGCCCGCGTCCTCCCCGAAGGCGACCTCCCCGCCCAACTCACCCGCACCGTTTTCTACACCGAACTAAACCCCAGCGCCGCCCTCGCCGCCAATTGAGCCATTCGCCCCTGCGCGCTCCGTCGCCAGCAGACACGCTCCCCTTCCACCCGACCGCAGCTCTCCCGCTGCGGTTTTCTTTTTTTGCACATCGCCCGCCTGCCCTCACATTCCCGCAACCTCACTCCTCCCATGAAGCGCCCCGCCCTCGCGACTCTCCTCGCCCTCGCTTTCACCTTCCCCCTCCTCGCCGCCACCTCCGATTGGCGCCCCCTCCCGCTCATCGAAAACAACCGCATCGCCCCCGCCTGGCAGCACGTCGGCTTCGGCCAGATGATCGTCGAAAACAACATCCTTCGCACCGAACCCGACGCCCGCGGTCTCGGCCTCCTCGTCTACACAAAGGAGACCTTCGGCGACTGCCAAATCCGCATCGTCTACCGTCCCGCCGAACCCAACGACAACGCCGGCGTTCACATCCGCATGGACCGCGGCATCCTCGACCAAGTCGGCCGCGCGGATCTCATCGGCGTCACCCGCGGCCCCAACAACTCTCTCTCCGCCGCCGAAGCCAAAAAAATGGCCACCGCGTCCGAAACCGAAAACGGCGGCTGGTATGCCATCCATCACGGTTTCGAGGTTCAAATCATGGACAGCGGCGACGCCCTTCACCGCACCGGCTCCATCTATTCCTNCGCCCCCGCCGACGAGCTTCCGCCNGCCCCCGCCGACGGCTGGCGCACCATGATNATCACGCTCCGNGGCACCGAAGTCCTCGTCGACCTCGACGGCGAAAACNGTCNCNCGCTTCGACTCCGCCACTNCCGACNTCCCGCCCCGCAACACCTGGTCCGCCCCCAAACGCGAACACGTNCGCCCCACNCACGGCTACATCGGTCTCCAAACCCACGACCCCGGCGACATCATCTACTTCAAGGAAGTCGCCACCCGCCCCCTGCGGTAGGGCGCGTTGTCCCCAACGCGCCGTTCCCTACCGACACGATCACCTGTCGGTATGTGTTCGTTCCGCCCCCCGCACCTTGCCAAGCCGCTCTCCGCGCCGCCTAGCTGCGTTTGTCCATCCGGCTCCAGCTCACGATGAAGCGTATCGATCCGCGCCATTGGCGTCCGCTTTTCGACGCCGTTTACGAAATCAACACGGCCCGCGATCACGCCGACTTCTCCTCCGCGGTGCTGGCCGCGATGGATCGGCTGATTCCCGCCGACCTTTGCATCATGCACGCGCTGGATCGCCGCACCGGCCAGATCACCGCGGCGATGTCGAAACCGAATCCTCACACCGAGGCGGAGCTGCAGTATTACTCGGAAAACTCCCACCTGAATCCGCTCGTCGCCTACTACGAGCGCACGGGCCGGACCCATGCGCGCCGCATGTCCGACGTGATTTCCCTCTCCGAGCTCAAGCGTCACCCGCACTACCTCAACTGCCTCGCCCGCAACCGCTATCTTTACGGTCTCGTCCTCCCGGTCGCGGTCAACGCACACACCATCGCCGCCCTTTCCTTCAACCGCGTCCGGCGCGATTTCACGCTTCGCGAGCGGACCTTGCTCGATTTGTTCGGACCGCATTTTCGCCAGGCGTGGTTGCGACACGAACAGCCCGCGCTCCAGCGCATCAATCACCCGCTTTCTCTCCGCCAGCGTTTCCGCGAGCTCGGCCTGACGCAACGCGAAGCCGACGTCCTTTTCTGGATCGCCGACGGCAAACAGAACCGCGAGATCGCCGAGCTTCTCGGTCTCAGCCTTTTCACCGTGCAGGAATACGTCGGCAACATCCTCCGCAAACTGCGCGTGCCCAACCGTCACGCGCTCACCGTCCAGACGCTCAGCCGGCTCGCCAAAAAATAACGCCGACCGCCCCCTCACGTGTGAGGGTTGAGCCGGCGCGCCGCGATCGGTAGGCTCTTCGTCCCCTTCCGCCGCTTCTCCCGCGCCGCCACCATGCCACTCACCCCCACCCGCCGCCCGTTCCTCACCGACGGCGCTCGGGAACGTCTGCTGGCCGTCGCCGTTTTCTGCTCCGGCGGCATCGCCTTGGTGCTGGAACAGATCTGCGAAAAATACCTTTCCACCCTCGTCGGCTCGAGCCGTTACGCCTCGACGATCGTGCTCGCGGTTTACTTCACCGGTCTGGCGCTCGGCGCGTTTCTTTGTCCGAAAAATCCCGTCGGCGCACCGCGCCGTCTCGCCGTGCTGGAAGCGTTCATCGCGGCGTGGGCGGTGGTCGTCGGGCTGGCTTTTTTCGCCACCGACCGCGCCCTCGGACAGTGGCTGGCGCAAGCCGACGGCAGCGCCGTGACTCTCGCCGCGACGCGCGCGGGCATCGCGATCCTTTGGATCCTTCCTCCGACCCTCGCCATGGGCGCCCAGCTCCCGACGCTCGCCGCCGTGCTCTCGAGCCATCCGCTCGGGCGCAGTCGAGGGATCACGCATTACTACGCCGTCAACCTCGCCGGCGCCTTCACCTTCACCGTCCTCACACCCCCGCTTCTTTTCAACACCGTCGGCGCGGATGGCGCGCTCTGGAGCATCACGCTCCTTGGTTTCGCCGTCGCCGCGGTGTTGTGGCTCGCGCTCCCCAACGCCGCACCTTCTGCGACCACCGTCGCGCGTCCGTCGTTTTCGCTTCGTCAGCAACCTGGCCCGATCGCGGGAGCTTTCGTCGCGGGCTTCGGCTTCTTCGCCCTCGAGGTGATTTGGTTTCACCTCATCAGCGCCGTGTGTGGTGCGAGCGTCTACAGCTTTTCGATCCTGCTCGCCGTCGTGCTCCTGGGCCTCGCGCTGGGCGGGCGCGCCGCCGCGCGGCAGGCGATGCCGCTCGCGCCGTTGCTCGGGTGGTTGGTGGCCGCGCTTGCCGTCGGCAATGCGCTGTGGCCTTGGGCCGGCCCGCTCATGGCGCGGGTGGCCGCGACGCAAAACATCGAATCCTTCTGGGTGGGAGAACTGGCGAAGCTCGGGGTCGTCGCTTTCATCGCGNTGCCATCGGCCGCGCTCGCCGGCCAGGTCTTTCCGCGACTNCTCCGCCGGACGGAGGAATCCNCGGCTCCCGGCCACGCCGTGGGTGCACTCTGCGCCNCCAACGTTGTCGGCTGCATCGCCGGCGCGCTGGTGGCCGGCTTCGTCCTCATCCCGGCCTTCGGCGCCGAACGCGCCTTGCAGGGGCTCACCCTCCTCGTGGCCGCCGGATGGCTCGCTTTGGCGCTCCGGCGACCGCGATACATCGATTGGTTTGTGCCGGGCGCGATCGGCCTCGGTTTGCTGATGGTGCTTCCGACTTGGGATCGGCTCCGACTCACGAGCGGCCACGCGGTCTATCTGCGGGAAGCCCCCCTCCCGGCCGGCAGCCAGCTCGCGTTCTTCCGTGAGGACTTCGCCACCGGTTTCGTCACCGTGGTCGAGCACCCGCAGAAGCACGAGCCCACCCCCGTGCGCGTGCTGCTCCAGAACGGCAAATTCGACGCCGACGACGCCGGGGAAATGCGCGCCCAGCTCGGTTTCGGCCTCGTTGCCTCGCTCCACGCACCGGCCACGAACCGCGCCCTCGTCATCGGCTGCGGCTCCGGGCAGACGCTGTCCATCCTCGCCCGCCTCGGCTTCGACCACGTCGACCTCGCCGAGCTCTCGCCCGCCCACCTCGCCGCCGCGCGGGAGCAGTTCGCCCACATCAACGCCGGGGTGCTCGACCGGCCGGGCGTCCACGTCCACATCGAGGACGGACGCAACCATCTCCTCCGCACCCGCGAGCGCTTCGACGCGATCCAGATCGAGCTCACGTCCGTCTGGTTCGCCGGCGCCACGAATCTCTACTCGCGCGAGTTCTACGCCCTCGCCCGCTCGCGTCTCGCTCCGGGCGGCGTGCTCGTGCAATGGATCCAGCTCCACCACCTCACGCCGCGCGAGATCGCCTCCATCCTCGCCTCGGCCCAGGCCGAGTTCCGCTACGTTTCCGTCTGGCGCGTGGACTCGCAGGCCTGCTTCCTCGCCTCCGACGAGCCGCCAACCCTCAACCCCGCCGTGTGGGAACGCTGGCGGAATGACCCCGCCCTCGCCGCGGAACGCCGCATCACCGGTCCGCCCATCCTGGACGAATTCCGCGCCACGGAGCTCGTGCCCGCCGCCCGACTCCCCGCACTGCTCGCCGCCACACCCACGGTCCTCAACACCGATCGCAACCGCTGGCTCGAATTCCAGACTCCGAAATACGCCCTCGACCGCCGCAAGCTGCCCGCGATCAACGCGGAATGGCTCCGGTCTGCCTCGGACAGCGACCCCTCACGCGTGGGGGTTGTCGCGCCCTCCCTTACCCGCTAGGATCACACCGCAGCCCCGGAAGACACCCCGCGGACCGCCCCTTTCCATGCACCCATCGTCCGCCTTCTCCCGCTTCAAGTCGTTTGGCGCCGTCCTGTTCCTTTACTTAGCCGCGGTCATCGTCATCCCCAGCACCCTCGGCGATTCAACTAGCAACGCGGAGACAGGTGAAGGGAGCGAAAGCGGCGGCGACCCCAGCACCAGCGGCGGCGGCAGCAGCGGCGGGCCCCCGCCCGAGGAGCCAAAGCCCAATCCCGCCGCCCCACTCGGGACACCGACCAAGGTCGGCTATAAATCGATCGCGGACGGAACTGTCCCCGGCGGCAACTACGCGTTCATGAACTTCTCCACCGGCTCGGTCGTGGTGATCCCCTTCCGCTTCGACTCGCTGGAAAACTACACCCTGACCTCCGCCAACCTCCTGCTGCGCACATCGTCGGGCACCGTCAGCCTCTCCGACCTTTCAGTCCAGGTTTACGACACGCTTCCCTCGAACAGCACCAGCCTCCCGACGCCGGTCGCCAGCTTCGCCTCGATCGGCGACATCACCAGCACTCTCGGCATCCACACGTTCACCGCCACGTCCTCGCTTACACTGGAGGCCGACACGACCTACTATTTCGGCGTNAGCTATTTCGGCTCCCACACCTTCGCGTGGAACGCGACGTCCAACGACCCTACCGGCATCGGCCCGCTCTACGTGAGCGACACCTTCCTGGACGGCACCACGTTCTCCTACTACGTCATCAACACCGGCTCTCTGTTCACCGACGTGGTGGTCGGCGGCTTTTCGATCACTGCCGCCGCGGTCAGCGCCGTCCCCGAACCCGCCACCACCGCTGTCCTCGCCGCCGGAGCCGTCCTGGCCGCGGCCCTATGGGTGCGCTGGCGCCGCCGGCGTGCTGGTCTGACGGATGAGGAGCGCCCGCCGCAGGCGTAAGCCGGCCCTCGGCCCACAACCAACCCTCTCCAGACAAACAGCCGACATCGAAGCGCGCAGCCGTTGAAGTCCGCTTCCGAAAACGTCTTCGCCTTGAACCAGTCCGGGACGCCCGTGCCCGTCCGCCGATTCCGGCACCTGCCGGCGGAATGGATCGTCGCCCTCGTCTTCGTGGCATTTGGCCTCTGGGCCTATCTTCAGACACCAGTCAGCTGGGTGAGGGCAGGAGTCATCCTGCACCGCCATCTCGCCCTGGCCTTCACGGCCTCCAGCCACCTCATGATGATGCTGGCCTACAGCGTGACCCTGCTCCGCTACGTGCCCGAAGCCGAACGCCGCACCTGGACCCGCAACGCGGCCTTCCTCGCCTCGACCATCACGCTCGCCTGCGTGTTGCTGCTCCCGACGCCACAGGCCACCCCGATTGGTCGCCTGCTGGAGTCCTCCATGCTCGGCATGGTGCTCACCGCGCTGACGCTGACCTTGTTTCTGCCCGTGGCCGGNCTTGTCAGNCTNCGTCGNGTGGTCGGCACGATCGCAGAGACCGCGCTACTGTGGGGGCCCTACCTGATCTACTTTGCCTTCTGTGGCTTTGCCCTCGCCGCCTTGCCGGTCGCGACGCTTGCGGTGAAGGACCCCACGCTCATGCGCATGGACCTGTCCTTGGGCTTCAGCGCCAGCCAGATCGCCTANTCTTGGCGCTANGATGCNCCGTGGGTTTACGACGTGAGCTCCGTCGCCTACCGGCTGCTGGGCCTCTTGGTCGCGCTCGTGATCGCCCGCCTCCAGATTGCCCGCGCCTGGNCGCACGCCCGGCGCGCCATCTTCGTCAGTTTCCTCGTGGGCTTCACCGGACTCACGTGCTACCGCATCGTGCCGGCCATTGGGCCGATCTTCGCCTACACCCCGCTCCATCGCCAGCTCCACACCCCCGAACGCCAGGCCGAGGCCGAGGCCGCCCTCACCGCCGCCCTCGAGGGTCCCGCTGAAATCACCGTCNCGCGCAAGTATTACCGCAATGCGATGCCNTCGNTGCACACCGCCTTTAGTCTCGTCGCTCTCACGGCGGCCTGGAAGTGGCGGCGCCGTTTCTTCTGGGCCTGCCTGCCTCTTGGCTTCCTCCAGATCGCCACGACCCTCACGCTGGCCTACCATTACGCCGTCGACCTCATCGCCGCCGTTCCGTTGTCCGTGTTCTGTTGGTGGCTCGCCGATCGCGGCATCCGTCTCACCCCAAGGCCCGGCGACGAACCGCTCCCCGCCGCCACGCCCGGTCGATGGCTCCCGGTTTGTCTTCTCGTTTCCGTCGGCACTCTCCTGGCCTGGGCCGCGCTCGCTCCGCTCTCGCCATGGATCGCATGGCCCCTCGCCACGCTGGCTGTCGTCGCTCCCTGCTACCCGACTCTCGCCCGCTTCTGCGCCACACGTCTCCCGCGCAAACGGCCGCTCACGTCTCCCGCGCCCATGGAGGCTTCTCCAACATCACGCCCATCTCCCGATTCACCGCCCGCGTAGCCGAAATTCCGATACACTCCGCCAACCCCGCCCGCGCCTCCTCGCTCGCCTCCGCCCACACCGGCTTCCGCACCAGTTCCAACTCCTCGCCCCGCCGCACCAGTAGTCCCCACCCCGCCGGAATCTCCGCCTCCGCAAAAATCCCCTCCTCGCTCACCAGGTAGAAAAAATCCGCCGCGCGCCACCGCCACAGCTTCGCAAACTTCGTCCCGCGCAACACCCGCCCCTGCCACGTCCCGAGCTGCTCGATCACGCGCCGATGCGTCGCGTGCTCGATCCCCGAAAAATCCCACGCATCGAACTCCGGAAACAGCGCCTCGCCTTTCCGCAAATCCGGCCGGTGCCCGCCGATCAGCTCCTCGAGTTTCCGCACCCGCGCGCTCAATTCCTCCACCTTCCGCCGCGCTTCCTCCTCGCCGCGCGCATCTTTCAACAAATCCGCCCGCGCCTGCTTGCATTCAAACACCGCCGTTCGCCGCCCCGCCCCGCGCGAACATCCCGCCACGTCCGCCCGATACCCGCTCTTCGGCACCCGCACCTCGCACGCACAAATACAAAACCCATTCGCCTGCGCCCAACCCAGCGCCAGCCGCTTCAACCCCCGATGCGCCTCCGTCTCCGCTTTTCCCATGATGTTTGATGATTCTCTGGAGCTTGGATCTTGGAGACTTGGATCTTCTCCCCCTCACGCACACATCAAAAAATCCCGCCCCTCCCCAAACCCTCTCGCTCCCACCCCCCCTCGAATCGACTCCCGCGCCCCACGCGCGCTGACATACCCCAGCACAAAAATCTCCTCCTTCCTTTTCATCGCCTCCGGCCCCACCACCGCCACGCCCGTCCCTCCGATCGCCCGCGTCCACTTCTTCGGATCCACATCCACATACCCCGCGATCCTCACGCCCCACTTCTCCAACTCCGCCGCTCGCTTCCGTGTCGGCCGCCCCGCGCCCCACACCCACACTTCGCGCCCTCCGCTCACCCGCGCCAGTTCCCGCGCCACATACTCCGCCTTCACGCGATAAAACGCCTCCTCCGCATAACGCCCCTCCACCCGCGACGCCCGCCCCGCCGAATCGTTCCAACGCATCAACACCCGCGGCACCTTCGCCATCCGCACTCCCCCGTCCATCCACCGCAGCCACAACTCGTAATCCTCCGGAAAATCCCCCGCCCGATATCCGCCCCACCGCTCCACGCACTCCCGCCGAAACATCACGCTCGGATGCGCCAGCGGCGACTCCACGAACCGGTTCAGCGCGATCTCCTCCGGCGTCACGAGGCCGTTGATCCAATCCACATGCAACGCATACCCCGCGTTCACCACCCGATCCCCGCCAAACTCCACTAAACAACTCACCAGTCCCAGTTTCGCATTCTCCTCCCGCCGGAAAAACGCCACCTGCGCGTCCAACCGGTCCGGATACATCTCATCGTCCGCATCCATCCGCGCCAAAAACTCCCCGCGCGCCTCCGCGATTCCCGCATTCAACGCCCCCACAATCCCTTCCCTCCCGCGCCGCATCACCTTCACCCGCGCATCTCCACCCGCCGCCACGTCGACCACCTCCATCGTCCGATCCCGTTGACCCCATCATCCACCACGATCAACTCCCACTCCTCCAACGTCTGCGCCCGCACGCTCGCCACCGCCGGCCCGATCGTCCCCGCCGCATTCCGCGCCGGCATCACCACTGTAACAAGCGGCTCTATCATCGTTTCCACCTTTCCTTCCGCCGCTCACGTCCGCGAGCGATTTTCCGCCACACCCGCACTTCTGCTTTCAACAGTTGCTTCCCCGCCGCATCGGTCGGATAACCCTGCATGACCGATAACCCGGCCGGACACGGCCACGCGCACGTCGAGGAGAAATTCTCGCTTCCTCTCTTTCTCTTCACCGTCGTCGCTTCCCTCGCCGGCCTCGCCGCACTCCTGAAGCTCATCGCGCCCGACGCCACTTGGGACGCCCAGCTTTCCGCCTCCGCCTGGCACTTCATCGCCGCGTTCCTCGCGATGCACCTGCTGACGTGCTTCGTCGAATACGTCTTCCATCGCTACGTGCTCCACAAGCCGGTCGTCCCCTTCCTCAACCGCTTCTACAAGCAACACACGCTCCACCACTCGCTCACGCGTATCGGCCGGCGCACGACACCCGGCGGCCGCACCGTTCCTTTCGTCGAAAACATCTACCCCGTCACCGAACCCGAGCAGGGCGAAGCGTCTTTCTTCCCCTGGTATACCCTCGCCGTTTTCGCCGCCCTCATCACCCCGCTCCTGGCGCTCCTCCAGTGGCTCGCGCCCGCGTTCCCGTGGTTCTTCGCCGGATACGCCGCCTTCGCCTTCGCCCTCGCGCTCTACGAGATCTTCCACGCGATCGAACACTGGCCGTTCGAACGCTGGGCGCCGCTCATCGAACACCGCCACTTCGGCTGGTTCTGGCGCAAGGTCTACAGCTTCCACCTCCGCCACCACGCCGTCATCGACTGCAACGAAGCCATCTCCGGCTTCTTCACCCTCCCCATCTTCGATTGGCTCTTCGGCACCTTCATCCTCCCCAAATCGCTCTACGTCCACGGCAGCGAGTGGAACCCCGCCGAATTCAAAAGCCCGCGGCCGTGCGCCCTCATCCGCTGGTGCGACACCCAATCCGACGCCCTCGTCCAAGCCCGTCGCCAACGCGCCAAAACCGCCGCGAAACCCGTCCCGTCCTCCTACACCCGCGGCGAAACCATCGCGCACTACTTCACCCACACCGTCGGCCTCGCCACCTCGATCGCCGCCCTCGTCCTGCTCGCCGTCTTCGCCGCCCACCGCGGCGGCGTCCTCGATATCGTGACCGCCGGAATTTTCGGCGCCACCCTCGTCGCGCTCTACGCCGCTTTCATCAACATCCGCCGTGCGCCGGCCAACCACTGGCGCCAGCTCTTTCACCGCCACAATCACGCCGCCATGTTCCTCCTCATCGGCGGCACCGCCACGCCCTTTTTGCTGGCCGGCGTGGGCGGCGCGTGGGGCTTAACCCTTTGTGCGATCGTCTGGGCCCTCTGCCTCACCGGCGTGATCTCCCGCCTGCACGGCAGCGAGCGCGCAAAAACCTTTTCCCGCTCCGCCTATCTCCTCCTCGGCCTGGTCGGACTCGTCGCCCTCAAACCCCTCGCGCAATCCATCCCCGCCGCCGCACTCTGGCTCCTGCTCGCCGGCGCTCTCTGCTACGCCTTCGGCTCGGCCTTCCACGTCTGGCAGCGCCTCCGCTACCATCAGGTCGTCCGCCACGCCTTCGCCCTCGGCGGCACCGCCTGCCACCTCGTCGCGGTGCTCGTTTTCGTGCTGCCGCCCGCCCTCTAGCCATTCTCCCGTCCTCTCCCAACGACGCCGCTTCCACGCGGCGTCGTTTTTGTTTACCGGCGAACCACCCGGCCCGCCGCACCCGAGGCTAACCTTTCAACACCGCCTCGTGAAACTCCTGCCAGCTATCCAGATCGTTCAACCGCACCGCATCCCGCGGCGCGTTCTCTTCATCCGGCAGCCCGTTGTTCTTCAACACCCCGCGCCGCGTCTCGTCGTCATGGATATACCCGCGCACCGCCGCGTTGTGCCTTTCGATGCTCGCCGCATCCAGCTTCACGCCCGGCTGTCGCTTGATCCACGCCTCGAACTGCGGATACGTCGGCCGCTCCGTCTTGATGTAGTTGAGCGTCGTCTCCCGATCTAGTCCGAGCGAGTTCAACGTCATCTGATCGAATCCCTTCCCGCATCCCGGATAACGCGGATCCAGTTTGCCGCGCGCTTCGAGCGACGCCTTCAGCCAAAACCGGGGCAAATGCAGCACGCCGAGCGGACCCGCCGTGCCGGAACTGATGAGGGGAATGAACGTATCCATGATGTCGTTGGGGTTTGAGGGTTTTTCCTTTCACGCGCCACCACCACGGCCGCGCGCCTCCCCTCCGACTCCTCCCGCCCTCCAAAGTTCTACCCTCCCCCACTGTGGGAGCGGCTTTACGCCCCGACTTAACCCCTTCGACCACCCTTGGGGCAGCCCGCCGCCTAAGCGGCGCCACCCATCCTTCGCGCCCCTTCGTGCCCTTCGCGGTTTCTACCTCTTCCCCTCCTCCTTCAACCGCTTCTCCAACTTCCGAACCTTCGGCGCGATCACGAACGAGCAATACCCCGCATTCGGATTCTTCCGGAAGTAATCCTGGTGATACGCCTCCGCCTTCCAGAACTGCCGCAACGGCACGATCTCCGTCGTGATCGGATCGCGAAACTCCTCCGCCGCCTTCGCCCGCGACTTCTCCGCCGCAGCCTTCTGCTCCTCGTTCGCATACAAAATGATCGAACGATACTGCGGCCCGATGTCGTTCCCCTGCCCTCCCACCTGCGTCGGATTGTGCACGTGCCAGAAATAATCGAGCACGTCCTCCAACGACACCTCCGCCGGATCGAAATCGATTTTGATCACCTCCGCGTGCCCCGTCAGATGCGCGCACACCTGCTCATACGTCGGATCCGGCTCCTTTCCGCCCGCATAACCGCTCACGACGTTCTTCACGCCCGGCAGCAACTCATAAGCCGCCTCCGTGCACCAGAAGCAGCCGCCGCCGAGCACGATCGATTCCAGCTTCTTCGCATTCGCCGCCGTCACATCCGTCATGGTCAAAAAAGATAAACTCAAAACCGCCCAAATCCGTTTCATGAAAGTGAGACGCCACCCTGCCCACATTTATTCCCACCGCAAGGTGAGGTAGGGCGGGTTGTCCCCAACCCGCCGTTCCTCGCGTATCGCTGTTTCACAAATGAAACACCTTCCCGCCCGCCAACACCTCCTGCCTCTTCTCATCAAACGTCACTCGCTGCCCCGTCCGCGCCGCCGCATTCGCCATGATGCACGCGATCGCATGCTGATACCCCGCCTCCACCGGCGCATTCGGCTGCTTCCTTGAGCGCACGCACTCCAGCCAGTTCCGCACATGCGCCGTCGTCATCGAGTCGCCGCCCATGTTCGCCGCGGTCGACGCCGCCTCGCCGCCCAGCTCCCGCGGCTCCAACAGATTCGGCTGCATCCCCATCGCACTCGCATACCGCGCCTCCAACCCGCCATTCGGCGTCACCTTCCGCGTATCCAAACTCAACTCACCGCCATTCGAATAATAAATCTCCTTCGTCCCGCCCGCCGAGTTCGTGAAGCGTGAGGAATACGTCACCTGAAACCCCTTCGTCTTGTCGTCCAACGGCCCGTAATCGAACACCGCCGTCAGCGTGTCGAAATTCGTCCGCCCATCCTTCCACAAATAAATCCCGCCATTCGCGCTCACGCTCCGCGGATGCGGCAATCCCGTGAACCAGTGCACCGTGTCGATCTGGTGACACATCCACTGCCCCGGAATCCCCGACGAATACGGCCAGAACAACCGATACTCGAGATACACGCGCGGATCGAATTTCACCCGCGGCCGGTTTCCCAAAAACCGCTTCCAATCCACATCCTCCTCCCGCAACGCCTCCACCAACGCCGGCCGCCGCCAACGCCCCGGCTGGTTCACATTCCACGTCATCTCCACCGACACGATATCCCCAAACGCTCCCGAATCGATGAACCGCTTCGCTTCGTGATACGTCGTCCCGCTCCGCCGCTGCGAACCGATTTGCACGATCCGATCGCTCGCTCGCACCGCCTTCAACGCCGCCCGCGCATCCTTCATCGTCTCGGCAAAAGGCTTCTCCACGTAAACATCACACCCCGCCTGCACACCTTCGATGCAGTGCATCGCGTGCTGAAAATCCGCCGTGCTGATCACCACCGCATCCGGCTTCGCCTTCTCGTAAAGCTCCTCGTTGTTCCGATACGCCGGCACCTGCACCCCGCCGAGCTCCTGCGCGAAAAACGCCACCGCCTCCTCGCGCCGCCGACTCCACAAATCGGATACACCCACGATCTCCAGGTTGAACTCCCCCGCCAGCTGCTTCAGCGCCGGAAAGAGCGAGTCCTTGAACCGATCCGAAAACCCCACGATCCCAATCCGCAACCGATCGTTCGCCCCCGCCGCTCCTTGTCCAAACAACCGCGCTCCCGTGCTCGCGATCACCAATCCCGCCGCCGCCACCGAAGCATTCCGCACAAACTCACGTCGATTCAAGGGGTATGAAGTCATGCCTCCCACTAATGCTTCTCCTCCCCTCCGCCGCCAGCGCGAACTTCCTCCCGCTTATCCCCTATTGAACCTTGGTCCCTGGCCCTTTTCTGGAGCTTGGATCCTGGTCCTTGGATCTTCCTGCGGCCCCATCCGCGGGTCACCGGGTGAGCTTCCGATACTTCACCCGATGCGGCTGATCCGCATCCTTCCCCTTCCGTCGCTTATAATCCTCATGATACGCCGAAAAGTTCCCGTTGAACCACTTCACCTCGCTGTCCCCTTCGAACGCCAAAATGTGCGTCGCCACCCTGTCCAAAAACCACCGGTCGTGCGACACCACCACCGCACACCCCGCGAAATTTTCGAGTCCTTCCTCCAACGCCCGAATCGAGTTCACGTCCAAATCATTCGTCGGCTCGTCCAACAAAATCAGATTCGCCCCGCTCTTCAGCAGCCGCGCCAGATGCACGCGATTCCTTTCCCCACCGGATAACACGCCCACCTTCTTCTGCTGATCCGCCCCCGTGAACCCAAACTGCGCGCAATACGCCCGCGAGTTCACCTCGCGCCCCGGCANCTTCATGATNTCCTCCCCGCCGCTGATCGCNTCCCAAATCGTCGCCTCGTTCGGCAACGANTCACGCGACTGATCCACNTGCGCGATCTTCACNGTGTCNCCGACGCGCAACGTCCCCGTATCCGGTTTCTCAGCACCGATGATCAACCGAAACAGCGTCGTCTTCCCCGCGCCATTCGGCCCGATCACCCCGACAATCCCGCCCGGCGGCAGTGAAAAATTCACCCCTTCGAACAACACATTGTCCCCATAACTCTTCGCCAAATCCTTCGCCTCCACGACGAGGTTCCCCAGCCGCGGGCCCGGCGGAATCAGAATCTCAAACTCTCGCTCCTTCTCGGCGACGTTCTGCTTCAGCATCGCCTCATACGCATTGATGCGCGCCTGTCCTTTCGCTTGACGCGCCTTCGCGCCCGACCGAATCCACTCCAGCTCGCGCGCCATCGCCTTCTGCCGCCGATCCTCCGTCCGCTGCTCGATCGCCTGACGCCTCTGCTTCTGCTCGAGCCACGACGAGTAGTTCCCTTTCCACGGAATCCCGTGCCCGCGATCCAGCTCGAGAATCCACTGCGCAACATTGTCCAAAAAATACCGGTCGTGCGTCACCGCGATGACCGTCCCCTCGTAACGCGCGAGATGCTGCTCCAACCAGTTCACGCTTTCCGCGTCCAAGTGATTCGTCGGCTCGTCCAGCAACAAAATCGCCGGCTTCTGCAACAACAGCCGCGCCAACGCCACCCGCCGCCGCTCGCCTCCCGAAAGCTTGTCCACGATCGCATCGCCCGGCGGACACCGCAGCGCGTCCATCGCCATCTCCACCTGCGGCGCCACATCCCACGCGCCCAACGCATCGATCTTCTCCTGCAGCTCTCCCTGCCGCTGCATGATCTTGTCCTTCTCCGCCTCGTCCTCCGTCGCGCCGAGTTCATCCCACGTCGCATCATACGCCGCCGTGAGATCCGTCAGATGCTTCACACCTTCCTCCACGCACGCCCGCACCGTCGCCCCCGGCGTCAGATACGGCTCCTGCTCCAACAACCCCACCGAATACCCCGGCTCGAAATGCACCCGCCCTTCGATCTCCTTGTCGCGCCCCGCCAGAATCTTCAGCAGCGACGACTTTCCCGACCCGTTTAAACCCAGCACGCCAATCTTCGCGCCATAGAAAAACGAGAGGGAAATATCCCGCAGGATTTCCTTGCGCTCGATCTTCTTCGAGACGCCCAGCATCGAAAAAATCACCGTTGGAGCTTCGTCACCTTTAGCCATGCCCGCCGACCTTGTAGTTTGCCCGCCCTTGCGCAACTCCCAGTAGGGCGGGTTCTCCGACCTCCCTTTTCCACTCCCCAATCGCCTCGCCCCCTCTCCTCTCTCAACTCTCAACTCCCGCCCCACCCCCATGCTCTTCTCCAGCGTCACCCTCCTCCCCGAGCCATCCTTCAAAACCCCCGTCAGCTACACCGAAGCCGACGCCCGCGCCACCGCCCTCCTCGACAAGCTCACCCTCCCGCAAAAACTCGGCCTCATCTCCGGCCACAACGGCTTCTTCCTCCGCGGCTACCCCGAACTCGGCATCCCCGAGCTCTACATGTCCGACGCCTCCGGCGGCATCAACATCCGCCGCAACGTCAACGCCCTCCTCGAAAAGTCCACCGCCTTTCCCAACCCGCTCGCCCTCGCCGCCACCTGGAATCCCTCGCTCGCGTATAAATACGCCCGCGCCATCGGCGAAGAATGCCGCGCCGGCGGCATCGCCTTCCTCCTCGGCCCCGGGATGAATCTGTATCGTCACTCCCAATACGGCCGAAACTTCGAATACTTCGGCGAAGACCCCTGCCTCGCCTCCCGCATCGTCGAGCGCTACGTCACCGGCGTCCTCGACACCGGCACGATTCCCACGATCAAACACTTCATCGGCAACGAAACCGACCACTACCGCCGCACCTCCAACTCCATCATCGACGACCGCGCGCTCCACGAGATCTACCTGCCCGCCTTCAAGACCGCCATCGACGCCGGCGCCATGGCCGTCATGACCGCCTACAACCTCTTCAACGGCGAATGGTGCGGTCAGAATCGCGCACTCATCACCGACCTCCTCCGCAATGAGCTCGGCTACAAATGGCTCGTCATGACCGATTGGTGGTCCGTTTGGGACGCCACCAAGATCGTCAAATCCGGCCAGGATCTTGAAATGCCCGGCGACAAATTCCTGAAAGCCGACGCCGACCGCCTCCTCCAATCCGGCCAGATCGCCGAGCCCGAAATCGATCGCATGGTGAAAAGCCTCCTCCGCACCACCATCGCCGCCGGCCTCCACGACCGCCCCGTCCACGATTCGTATTACGCTTCCAAATACGCCGAACACGAACAGGTCGCCCTCCAAACCGCCCGCGAATCCATCGTCCTCCTCAAAAACGATAATCAAACCCTCCCGCTCTCCCGCACTGCCGCGAAGAAGAAAAAGATCATCCTCACCGGCCGCTTCGTCGACACCCTCCCGCGCGGTCTCGGCTCCGCCGAGGTCGACGGCTACAACATCGTCACGCTCCTCGACGCGCTCCGCGACACCTACGGCGACGCCCTCCACCACATCGCCAATCCCACCGACGCCGACCTCGAATCTGCCGACCTCGTTCTCCTCAGCACCGGCACGCTCGACAGCGAGGCTGGGATCGCCCCTTCGCCCTCCCCGCCGACGAGGAACAGCGTATCCTCCGCACCGTTACGCTCAACCCGCGCACCGTCGTCATCGTCAACTCGGGCGCCGGCATCCAAATGACCGCCTGGGCCGACAAGGCCGCCGCCATCCTCTACGCCTGGTATCCCGGCCAGATCGGCAACCGCGCCCTCGCCGAGATCCTCTGCGGCGAAACCAACCCATCCGGCAAACTTCCGATCACGATCGAGAAGCGTTTCGAAGACTCGCCCGGCTTCGGCTACATCCCCGAAGGCGAATCGCTCTACATCGGCTGGGATCACGACAACAACATGTCCCACCCCATCACCGACGTCGTTTACAAAGAAGGCATCTACGTCGGCTACCGCTGGTATGAGCACAAGCGGATCGAACCGCTCTTCGCCTTTGGCCACGGCCTCTCCTACACGACGTTCGCCTATTCGAACCTCCGCCTCACTCCCGCGATCATGCCGATCGACGGACGCGTGAGTATCGAGTTTTCCATTACCAACACCGGCTCCGTCGCCGGCACCGAGACCGCGCAGATTTATCTCCGCGACACCCTCTCCGCCGTCTCCCGCCCCGAGAAGGAACTGAAAGCCTTCAGCAAAGTGACGCTCCAACCCGGCGAAACCAAAGTCGTCCGCGCCCGCCTCACCGCGAAGGAATTCGCCTACTGGGACACCGCCGCCCGCGCCTGGCGCACCGAGTCCCACGCCTACACCTTCCTCATCGGCCCCTCTTCCCAAAAGATCCTCCTCACCGGTGAAGTAACCCTCCGCTAAAAAATCGTTCTCGTTCTTCGTTATCTTTCTCGTTCTCCCCATTCCTAAACTTCCTCTTTCAAGAACGAGAACGATTAAGAGAACGATAACGACGGGATTCACCTCCGCCCTTGACGCCCGCCTCCCTCCGCGCCTTCTTGCCTCTCACGTTCATGAATCCTCTCGGCACCAGCGCCCTCAAACACCTCGTCGCCCTCGTGGTCGTCGTAGTCGTCGCGCCTGCCGGCACGCGAGGGTTCTGATCGTATCGAAAAAACGAAGACGACTTTGCCCCTCCGGTGCCGAACCGGAGGGGCTTTTTGTTTGCTCCTTCGGTTTCAGCCACGGGACGGGCGCTCAACCAAACGCCAACCCAATGAAACCACCCACCGAAACCGACCTCGCCGAGCCCATCGCCTCGGCCGCGCAATCGCCCGCGCCTTCACCGGCCGCCGACGCCACGCCCACCGGCACCTTCACCGGCGCCGAAATCCTCCGCCACCTGCTCGAACGCCAGGGCATCCGCACCGTCTCCGGCATCCCGGGCGGCGCGATCCTGCCGTTCTACGACGCGCTTCACTCCCCCGACTCGCGCATCGAACACATCCTCGCCCGCCATGAACAAGGCGCCGGATTCATCGCCCAGGGCATGTCGCGCGTCACCGGCCGCGCCGCCGTGTGCCTCGCCACCTCCGGCCCCGGTGCCACCAATCTCCTCACCGCCATCGCCGACGCCCGCCTCGACTCGATCCCGCTGATCGCGATCACCGCCCAGGTGCCGCAATCGCTGATCGGCACCGACGCCTTTCAGGAAGTCGACACCTACGGCCTCACGCTCCCGATCACGAAGCACAACTTCCTGATCCGTTCCGTCGCCGAGCTCCTCGAGATTATCCCTCTCGCCTTCACCCTCGCCGAATCCGGCCGCCCCGGCCCCGTGGCCATCGACATCCCCAAGGACGTCTTCACCGCGAAACACACCCTCACCGCCTGGCCCGCGCCCGGCGGTAAACAAATGCCCTGTCATTCTGAGCGAAGCGAAGTTCAGCCGGGAGCGAGCCTGACTTCGATTCCCGCCAGCAGAGCCACGCCTCAAAGCTCTCGCCCCGCTCTCGTTTCCACAGAAATCGAAAATCAAAACCTCACCGCCCTCGCCCACCTCCTCCGCCCACGCCCAACGCCCCGTCCTCTATCTCGGCGGCGGCATCATCGCCTCCGGCGCCGCTCCGCTCGCCCGCGAACTCGCCCACCGCCTGCAAGCGCCCACCGTCTGCACGCTGATGGCGCTCGGCGCGATCCCCGCCGACGACCCGCATTTCATGGGCATGCTCGGCATGCACGGCACGAAAGCGACCAACCAACTCCTCGACGAAGCCGACCTCGTCCTCGCGATCGGCGCCCGCTTCGACGACCGCGCCACCGGCAAAGTCGCCGAGTTCTGCCCGCGCGCGACCATCGCCCACATCGACATCGACCCCGCCGAAATCGGAAAAATCAAAAACCCCTTCCTCAGCCTCGTCGGCGATGCCGCGGCCATTCTCACCCGCCTCCTCGCCTTCTTCCCGCGCGGAAAGATGTCGCAATTGCGACATCATTCCGCACACCGCGCCGCCTGGCTCGCCCACGCGCAAATCCTCCGCGGCACCCACCCGCTCGCGCATCCGCCACGCGCCGAAGATCCGCTGCACCCGATCAACCTCTGCCGTTTCCTCGCCGGAACGCTCCCCGCCGACACGATCGTCACCACCGACGTCGGCCAGCACCAGATGTGGGTCGCCCAAGCCTGGCCCTTCCGCGCGCCCCGCACGTTCCTCACGTCCGGCGGCCTCGGCACCATGGGCTTCGGCCTCCCCGCCGCCATCGGCGCCGCCCTCGCCCTGCGTGACTCCCGGAGTCGCAGCGCCCGCCGCGTCGCGTGCATTTCCGGCGACGGCTCGATCCTGATGAACATCCAGGAACTCGCCCTCCTCGCCGAACTCAACCTCCCCGTCGCCGTGTTGATCTTCAACAACGGCCACCTCGGCCTCGTGCGCCAGCAACAGGAGTTGTTCTACGCGCAAAACTACGCCGCCTCGCGCTTCCACGCCGTTCCCGACTTCGCCGCCCTCGCGCGAGCCTTCGGTCTCCGCGGCGTGCGTATCGACTCCTCCGATACCAACCCTCTCGCCACCCTCGCCGACGCCCTCGCCCAACCCGGCCCGTGCGTCATCGACATCGCGATTCACGACGCCGCCCTCGTGCTCCCCATGGTCCCGCCCGGCGCCGCCAACCACCAAACCATCACCACCGCTCCTCAATCCGCCTCCTCCCATGCCTGACACCACTCCTCCCGTCGCTCCGCCGCACTCCGAAAAGTGTCACACATTATATGACACTTCTATCTCCCCTCTTGCTGACCCGCCTTCGGCCCCGTCCTCGCAAATCATCGAACTCCGGGTCCGCAACCACCCCGGCACGATGTCCCACATCACCGGCCTCTTCGCGCGACGCGCCTTCAACCTCGACGCCATCCTCTGCGTCCCTACCGCCGACCGCTCCATCAGCCGCATCCTCCTCCTCGTCCCCAACGAGCCCCGCCTCGTCCAACTCGAACGCCAGCTCGCCCGGCTCTACGACGTGCTCGACCTCCGACATCGCTCCGATCTATCGAGCGACGACTTCCTGCGCCTCACGGAGCTTTGATCGGCACCTCGCCCGAACACCTTCGATGGGCGGGGCTCCACGCCCGCCCATTTTGTCTTCGCCACACTAGATCGCATCGACGTTCGCGACCCCCGCCCACTCGCCTCACGTCCCGACGTTTCGCGCTCGCCAAACCTCCGCGTTCAGCCCCTGTCAAACGCGAGCCCCTCCCTTCATGATCAAACTCTACGACAAGAAGGCCGTTCGAAGCGTCACCGTCGCCGACCTCCCCGCCCAAGACTGGAGCGACATCCTCTGGATCGACCTGCTCGATCCCACCCCCGAAGAAATCGATGCCATCGAAGCGCTCGAAGATCTCCCTCTTCCCACGCGCAACGAAGCCCAGGAAATCGAGGTCTCGAGCCGTCTCTACATCGAGAACCACGCGCTCTTCATGACCGCGACCATCATGGTCCGCGCCGCCAAACCCGACCCGACCACCACTCCGGTCACCTTCGCCTTCCGCCCCAACCGGCTCGTCACGCTCCGCTTCGACGAGCCCATGCCGTTCAAAGCCTTCACCATCCGCTACGAACGCACGCCCGAAGCCTACCAAACCGCCCAAAAACTCTTCCTCGGCCTCTTCGACGAGGTCGTCGACCGCATCGCCGACATCCTCGAATTCGTCGCCGCCGACCTCAACGAACTCTCCACCATCATCTTCCTCGGCGAAAGCCGCGAGCCCGGCACGATCGACTACAACGCCCTCCTGCGCCGCATCGGTCAGAACGCCGCCCGCACCGCCAACGCCCGCGAGAGTCTCGTCAGCCTCCAACGCGTCCACGGCTTCTTCACCGAAACCTGCGGCAACCTCAGCAAGGACCCCGTCGACGAACACTGGCGCATCACCGGCAAAGACGTCATCGCCCTCTCCGACCACGCCAACTTTGTCTCAAGCAAAGTCACCTTCATCCTCGATGCCACGCTCGGCCTGATCAACAGCGACCAGAACACGATCAACAGCCAGCAGAACAAGATCATCAAACTGTTCTCCGTCCTCGCCGTCGTCCTGCTGCCCCCGACCCTGATCGCCAGCATCTACGGCATGAACTTCCGCCACATGCCCGAGCTGCAATGGCCCTGGGGTTACCCGGCTCGCCCTCGTCCTGATGCTCATCTCCGCGATCGTTCCGTATCTCGTCTTCAAATACAAACGCTGGCTCTAATCGCCCGCGCCTCGCCCAGATCGCACTCATCTCACCACCGCGAGCGCATTTTATATCGCAACACGATACACCGCACCTCACTCTCTCGCGCTCACCTGCTCTTTCCCCGCGAGTCACCATGGCTTCCTCCGACGAACCCCTTGCCAAAGCCGACTACGAGGCCCTCGCCGAATTCCGCTACGCCCTTCGGAAATTCCTCAGCTTCAGCGAGACCGCCGCCACCGAACACGGCGTGACGCCGCAGCAATACCAAGCCCTGCTCGCGATCGAGGGCTACCCCGGCCGCAACTGGGTCACCATCGGCGAACTCGCCGAACAAATGCGCATCGCCCATCACAGCGCCGTCGGTCTCGTCGATCGCATGCAAACCATGCGCTTGGTGAAACGCACCGCCTCCCGCGAAGACCGCCGCCGCGTGCAGGTCACCCTCACCGCCAAGGGCCTGAAGCTCCTCGAAAAACTTTATCGCGTCCACCGCGACGAGCTGCGCACCAAAGGCCCGCAGCTCACCTCGCTCCTCCAAAAAGCCGCCGCTCGCATCCCGCCTCGCGCCACTTTCGCCAGCCCCGCCTGCTCGATGCCGGAAATCGAGGACTAGCCACGTCGTCCGTCCCCCGCTTGCCAAGGCACCGTTCATATCGTATTACGATACATCCACCGCCGGCATGGCCATGAACTCCCCATCCTACCGCTTCGCCACCCTCTGCGCCCGCGCCGGCACCTCGCGACCGCACGAAACCCCCAACGCGCCGGTCCAACCTCCCATCGTCCAGAGCGCGATTTTCGATCTCGGCGACGCCGCCGAAGCCGACGCCATCTTCTCGGGCGCCAAAAAAGGCTACGCCTACTCCCGCTTCGGCAATCCCACCGTCGACGCCCTCGCCCGCACGCTCGCCGATCTCGAAGGCGGCGCCGAAGCGATGGTCACCAGCTCCGGCAACGCCGCCACCCTTTGCGCCATCACCTGCGCGCTCCACGAACGCGGCGGCCCGCTCGTCACGCACCACGATATCTACGGCGGCAGCTTCGAACTCCTCCGCATCCTCTCGAGCACGTTCAAACTCCCGCTCGAAACCGTCGACTCCACCGACACCNCCCGCTGGCTCGAAGCCGTTTCCCGTGCCGGTGCCGTCCTCGTCGAAACCCCTTCGAATCCGCTGATGCGGCTGATCGACCTCGAAGCGACGATCAAAACCGCGCACGCCGCCGGCGCGCCCGTCATCGTCGACAACACCGTCGCCACACCCTTCAACCAGCGCCCCTTCGACTTCGGCGCCGACTGGATCGTCCACTCCACCACCAAATACCTCAACGGCCACGGCGACCTCATCGGCGGCTGCCTCGTCTCCCGCACGCCGCTCACGCCCCGCCACCGCGCAGTCCACAAAAACCTCGGCGGCACCGTCAACGCCTCCGAGGCCGCCCTGGTCTTGCGCGGCCTGCGCACGTTCGCCCTGCGCATGGACGCCCACAACCGCAACGGCGACGCCCTCGCCCGCTGGCTCGCCGATCGTCCCGAAATCGCGCGCGTTTACTACCCCGGCCTGCCCGATCACCCACAACGCGACCTCGCGCAGCGGCAACTGAAACACGCCGGCGGCCTCCTCTCGTTCGAACTCGCCGGCGGCGAGCCAGCCGCCACGCGTTTCTTCGAACGCCTCCAGCTCATCGTTCACGCCGTCAGCCTCGGCGGCCCCGAAACCCTCGTCACGCGTCCCGCCCGATCCAGCCATCGCGGCATGACCCCCGAAGCGCGCCAACAGGCCGGCATCACCGACGGCCTCATCCGCCTCTCCGCCGGACTTGAACACGCCGCCGATCTCATCGCCGACCTGGAACAAGCCATCGCCGACCGCGCATGAGCACGAACTCCACACCGCCCGACGCCAACCCGCCCAACCCCATCGATCGCTCCGCCACGTGCGAAGAATGCGGCGCGTTCGGCGCCGTCGCCGTCGGCGACCGCTGGCTCTGCGAGCGTTGCTACTCCGAGAAAGGTTCTTGCTGCCCCGAGTTCGGCAAAGACGACCTCTGGGCCAAACGCGACGACGCCCCGAAACAACCCTGATTTGTCCGCGGCTCGCCCGCGCCCTTCACCGCTGCGGCGAAGTCGCCAGCTCCAACGCCATCAGAAAGCTCATCGCCTCTTCCCTCGTCCGTCCGCACATCATCGGCTCGGGACGCAGGCTCACGCACACCGCCGGCCGCTCCGGCAAACCGAAAAGCTCGCACCGCAGATCCGGCAACAAATGCAGGCAGCGCTCGCCCGCTTTCTTCCCGTGCGGCATCTTCGGCATCGGCGACGAAATCGAGGGCGCGATGCAGCACGCCCCGCAACCACTGCGGCAACCGATCGCATCGCTCTCCACCGTTTCGATTTTCACGCGCTTCTCCACGTCACGCGTTTCGTGCCTCACTCGCACCGTCACCGCAAGTGCAGGACCGCGCGCGCTCCTTTGACCTTCGGCTCGCCTTCCACTCTCGCGATCGTCACTCGCGCTTCATCGATCGCACCGTCCGCCAACAACACTTCGCGAATATGTTCCGCGCGCCGGTTTGCGAGCTCGGCCAAATCCGCGGGAGCCACCTCGATGCTCGCCAGCACCGCGCGCTCCATTTCTCCAAGCGACGGCTCTGCCGCTGGCGCACTCTCCTCGAGTGCGCGGCGCTCCGCTTCCCGCTGCTCCGCGATCTGCCGTTCCTCCGCAATACGCTGCTCCTCCGCCTCGCGGCGACTCCGCCCGCTGATCCAGTCACGCGCCCCCTTCAGCGTCGCGATATCCCACGTGCGCCGCAAAATCCCGCGCCGCTCCTCCTCTTGTCTCAGTTCCGTGGATACAGGCGCCTGCGCCGGCGCTTCCGTCCCCGCAACCTCGCCGCCCGCCGTCGCTCCGGCATCCGCCGAAACCCGCTGCAAAAATAACTGCCGCACCCCGCGCTCCCGCTCTTCCGGCGTAAACTCTCGCTCCTCGCCCGCGCCGATGCCCACCTCCACCCGCAACAACTCGTCGAGCTGCGCCCGCTTGAATCCTTCCGCATCCGCCACGCGATCGTAGCCCGGCTCGATTTCGAGTTTCAACGCCGGCCGCTCCACCAACGCCCGCCGCACCACGTCCAATCGCGGCCGGCTTGCCTCGGTCGGTGTCGGCGTTCCCGGCTCGAAATCCTGCTGCCCGAGTTCCTCGCCTCCCCCGCCAAACATCGATCCGAGCAACGCAAACGGCGACGTCGCCGCTTTCGTGAACAAATTCGAAAACACCTGCCCGACCACCTTCCCGATGTCGAACTGCGGATCCGTCAAACTCCCCTGCACCGGCACATCGAGCACGATCTTCCCCTCCGCGTCCTTCAACAACGCCACGCCCAGCCGCACCGGCAGCTTCACCGCATCCGGACTGTTCGTCGCCGCCCCCAGCTCAAACTGCTCCACCTTGATCGCGTTGTTCATGTCCAGCCGCTCCGCTTCCAACTTCGCCGTCGTCGTCACGAACAACCGCCCGCTCGCCAGCTCGTAGCCCGCGAACTTCCCGAAATACGGACTCGCCGGCAACAGGTCCACCGACTCCACCGCCAGCCGCACGTCCGCGAACGGCGCACTCGCCAGCGGATTCACCCGCCCCAGAAAATGCACGTTTGCCGACCGATTCACCTGCGCGCGAAACTCCCCGTCGCCCAGCTCCGGCCGCAACGACGACAAATTCCGCAACGCCCCGCTCACCGGCGCCAACACATACTCCACCGGCTGCGCCATCGATCGATCGCTGAACGTGAACTCCCCCTCCTCCACCAACACCCGCGTGATCGCGATCTCCGGCGCCGCTCCGCCGTCCGTCTCGTCCGTCGGTTCTTCCGTATCCGAATTCTGACTACCTGCCGCCTGCGGCGCCAGCGCCGCCACGTTCAACGTCCCATCCTCCGCCCGGACCACGTGCGCAAACGGCCGCACCACTTTCAGCTCTCCCGTCGAGAGCGTCAGGCGCGGCGTCGTCGCGACCTTGATGTCGCTCGCCGTAAACTCCCGCAGCCCCGCCACCTCCGCCTGTTCGCCCGCCGCGACCGCCACGTCCTCCACTCTCGCCTCGCCCGAAAACGTCGCGCTGCCATCCGCCGCGACATTTGCGTCGCCTTTCACCGACACCCACCCGCGCGCGATCTTCGCCTGCGACACGTCTTGCAGATACGAACTGAACGGCGCCATCGCCACCCGCGCGACATCGATCCCCACCACCGCCTGAAACGGACTCACCGTCACGTTGCCGTTCACCTTCACCGCGCCCTCCGGCTTCAGATCGAACGCCACATTCACCGGCACCGGCGCGCCTTCGCGCAACGTAAACGCCGTCACCGTCGCTTCGATATTCTCCAAACTCGTCTCCACCGGCTCCGGCGCCGCTTCGTCCCGCACGTCCACCGCAAATCCACTCACCACAATCTCCTTCACCGCCACGTCCATCGCCCGCTCCGCCGCCGGACGCTCCTCCGCCTCCCCCTCGTCCTTCGCCGCCCCCACCGGCTTCAACATCTCCAGCACATTCAACGTCCCGTCCGCCCCGCGCACCACGCGCGCGCGCCCTTGATCCAGCCGAACCGCATCCACGCTCAACGCGAGCGTCTCCGCGTCCGCCGCCACCCCCGAAATCTCCAGCGTTCCCAACTCCACCACCTCCGCACCTTCCTTCCGCTCGAGCACGCGAACCCCTTTCAACTGCAGCGCCCCCTCGCTCAAACGCACGCGCCGGTCATTCGGCGCCAGACTCAGCTCGTAGCTCCCTTCCGCCGTCAACTCCCCATCCGTCATCACCGCCTGCATCTGCTCCGAAAGATACGGCCCATACTTCGCCAACTGCAGCTTCTCGATCCGCCAGTCGCCCATTGACCGCAACGGCGCCGCTCCCAGCGTCCCCATCCACTGAAACCGCTCCCCCGCCTCGCTCGCCGCCTCGAAGCGATACGCCGCGCCGCCCGATCCCTCCGTCCGAAACTTCGTCAACGCGAAGTTCATCGGCCCGATCACCGTCTCGAAATCCTCCGTCTTCGAACGATCGGTAAACGTCACCTGCGCATTCGTCACATCCAGCCGATCGACCCTCACCGGCCGCGCCCAAATCGACGGCTCGCTCGGCTCCTCCGCGCGCGCCCCAAATTTCTCGATCAAATCCGCAAAAATTCAGCGCCCCTTCCTCGTCCACTTCCACCGCGCCATGAAACCCCTCCAGCGCCATCCGCCCCACCACCCAGTCGCCCGTCACCGATTTCAGCGGATCCGCATTCACATAAAACCGCTGCCAACCGATCCACGACGCGCTCCCGTCCGGCGCACTCACTTCAAGGCCCTCGATCGTCGCCGAAATCGCAAACGGATTCACGCGCACCCGCGCCACCGTCACGCTCCGCCCCAACTCCGCCTCCAACCGCTCCTCGATCTGCTTCTTCGCAATCGGCGGCACCACGAAAAAACCCACCAACGCATACACCACCACCGCGACCGCCAAAAATTTGATAAACCGCGCCATAACCAGATCACTAAGACAGGAGTTTGCCCCCAACGCTCCCAGAATCTCCTCCTCGTTCAACCCTCACCTTCCGCGCCTGTGCTCTCCGAATCCGTTTACCCGTCTCCGCTTGAGGCACTTTCCTCCCTTCCTCCTCAAGAAAAACTCCGGTCCGCCGATTCCTTCGCTCCCGAGCCCGCGCGGCTTTGACGAGCGCAAAAAATTCCTGCAACGTCTCCCCCACGATGAAATCGGTGAAGGTCCCCGCCTTGGAGCTCTTTCTCCATGAGATGATCCCCCTCGCGAAAGCGATGGGTGTCGGCGTGGAGGTCAGCGACGCCCAAGCCCTCGTCCTCACCGCCCCCAAGGAGCAAAACAAGAATTCGCTCAACACCGCCTTCGGCGGCAGCCTCGTCTCCCTCGCCACCCTCGCCGGCTACGGCGTCGTCTGGGAGCTGATGAAACAGGAAAAAGACGGCGACAAAACCGAGTGGCGCATCGTCGTGAANGAAAGCCGCGCCGCCTACCGCCGCCCCGTGCTCGGCGANCTNCGCGCCATCTGCGAACGCCCCGCCCAAGCCGCCATCGCCGAGTTCAAGGAAGCCCTTTCCCGCTACGGTAAAGCCAAGCTGAAGCTCAAAGCGTCCGTCGTCGAAAACGGCGCCGTCGCCTGCNACGTCACCGCCGCCTTCGTCGTCTCGCGGTAATCCGCCGCCTCCTCCGCTGGAGGCGCGGTGTCCTCACCGCACCTCCCCGCCCGCCTCGCGCGCTCAAATGTGCCGCGAGTCCGTCTCGTCCTTCTTCACGTATCCAGATTCCTGACGCGCGTGATTCACCGCGTTCTTCTTCAGATACGCCTGATAAACATCGTCCGCCGTCATCCCCAGCGTCTGCGCGAGCGACACCAGAAAGTGGAACAGGTCCACCACCTCCACCTTCGCATTCTGCTCGTCGAACTTCTGATACTTCGCCCACCACTTCCACGGCACCGAGTCGATCAACTCCGCCGTCTCCTGCTGCATCGCGCGCGTGTAGTTGAGAATCCACTTCGCCTTCTCCTCGTCGCTCGCCGGCGGCAGATTCACCCCGATCCGGCGGTTCAACGCGTCCTGCATCTGGAAGATCTCCTCGAGTTTATCCATGCCGCCGAAACTGCCGCCCCCGCACCTCCCGTGGCAAGCGACAACTCTCCCCCAAGGCAGGGCCGGTTGTCCCAACCGGCCGTCGTGGAATCCGCGTCAGGCCCTTGCCGCCACCCCCCTTCTCCCCGACTTTGCAGTTGCCCCTCTCGCCCCTTTGCACGACCGTGCGGCCTTCACGTCCGCGTCGAGCCGCTAACCAACGCGCTCCGCGGACTTAACCCAACGGTCGCTCGCCGCTTCTGCGGCCTGAGCACCAGCAACAAACAGATACAACATGTCAGACCAAAACCCGTCCGGTGCGCCCTCCGCGGCCCCCGAGACTGCCGTCGACGCGCCGCCACCTGCGGCTTCGACGAGCACACCGGCGCCGACCGGCCAGCCCGCCGCCACCCCGGCCGTCGGAGCTTTCGGCAACGCCCGAGGCTCCGGCCTCTCGCGCGGCAAACGCGCGACCCCGCCGTCGGCCCCCGCCGCCACGCCCGCACCCGCAGCCGGCTACAAGCCGACCGCCGTCGAAGTGATCACGCCCGTGCGTGAATACACCAACCCGTTCGCGAGCAACGAGCCCGCGACCGAACCCGCCAACGAGCCCGCCGCCCCCGCGGCGCCGGCCGAAACCGAAACCGTCCAAGACACCTCGATCCCCGTCGCCAACGCGCCCGTCACCGGCGCGTCCGAGCCGCCCGCCCCCACGGCCCCCGCCGCCGGCGAGCCCGTCGCTCCCCCGGCCGAAGTGATCCAGCCCCCCGTCGAAAAAGCGGAAATCAAAATCCTTCCGCCCGCCGAAGCCAAACGCCCCGCCGTCAGCTGGGGCGAAGGCTACAACGTCGAGGACACCCGTCCGCAGCAACGCGACCCGCGCCCGTCTTTCCGCCCCGAGCGCCGCGAACGCGACCCGCGCAACTTCCAGCCCCGCGACAGCGGCAAGCCGCAAGACACGCGCTTCCCGCGCCGCGACACCGCCCTCGAACAACGCGCCCCGCTCCCGCGCGAAAGCACGCCCGAGAAAAAATCCGGCGGCTTCCTCGGCTGGCTGAAAGGCCTCTTCGGCGGCGAAACCGAAAAGCCCGCCACCGCCGGCACCGAGCGCCGCGAAGGCGAACCGCGCGACGGCGAACACCGTCACCGCCGCCGCCATCGTGGCGGACGCGGACGCGGCGGTTACCAGAGCGGCGGTGAAAACCGCGGCCCGCGCGAAGGCGGCCAGCCCCGCCCCGAAGGCTTCCAATCCGGCGAAGGCCAAGGCGGCGGCGAACGTCGCTATGAAGGCGGCGGCGGACGCCGTCGTCGTCGCGGCGGACGCGGCCGCTACCGCGGAGATCGCGGCGACCGCGGCCCCAGCCCCGAAGGCCAGCAAGGCGGCGGCGCCATCTAAAGCGTCGACCACCCCACCACTCCGAGCGGCTCCACCGAGCCGCTCTTTTTTTTGCGCCTCACCCTCGCGATTCCGCGATTAGAAAGTTGTCATTCCTCCCAAACCACCAATTCCCCTTCGACGCCCGCCCGCCGCCACTCTCAACTCTCATCCCTCAACTCTCAACTTCCGGCCCTCAACTCCAGCATGCCCGACCTCATCGTCCACGGCGGCAAACCGCTCTCCGGCACCATCACGCCTTCGGGCAACAAGAACTCCGTTCTCCCGATCCTCTGCGCGACGCTCCTGACCGATTCTCCGGTCCGCCTCCTCAACGTCCCCGCCATCACCGACGTCGAGAAGCTCGTCACCTTCTTCTCCGAACAGGGCTCGCGCGTCGAATGGGATCGCGCCGCCGGCACGCTCTCCGTCGATCACTCCACCTTCGACACCTCTCGCCTCGAGGGCGAACTCCCCTCCGGCATGCGCTCCTCGGTGCTCCTTTTCGCACCGCTCCTCCAGCGCCTCAAAAAGTTCAAAATCCCCGCCAACGCCAAGGGCTGCTCCCTCGGCATCCGTGAACTCGATCCCCACCTCGAAATCCTCGAAAAGCTCGGCGCGCGCATCTCCCACAACGGCGATCTCCGCATGTCGCTCGCCGACCGCTTCACCGGCGCCCGCCACTGGCCCGACTACATGTCGGTCACCGCCACCGAAAACTTCGTCATGGCCGCCGCCCTCGCCGACGGCGAATCCACCCTCATCAACGCCGCGAGCGAACCCCACGTCCAGGACCTCTGCGAGGTCCTCATCGGCATGGGCGCCAAAATCACCGGCGTCGGCACCAGCAAGCTCACCGTCCAAGGCGTCAAACGCCTCAAAGGCGGCACGTTCACCATCAACACCGACTACCACGAGGTCGTCACCTTCCTCGCCCTCGGCGCCATCACCGGTGGCGAAATCAAGGTCCGCCATTCCCTCCCGCACCACTTCGACCTCATCACGCGCGCATTCGAAAAACTCGGCGTGAAGATCGAACACGACGGCGACACCGCCATCGTCCGCCGCAAGCAAAAGCTCGAGGTCGAACAACCGTTCACGACCAACCTCCTCCCCAAAATCGAAGCCGCCCCCTGGCCCTACTTCCCCGTCGACTTGCTCCCGTGCATGATCGCCCTCGCCGTCCGCGCGAAGGGCGCCGTGCAGTTTTGGAACAAAGTCTACGAGGGCGGTTTCACCTGGATGCCCGAGCTCTCGAAATTCGGCGCGCACGTCGTCGTCAGCGACCCGCACCGCATCATCGTCTTCGGCGACCGCCCGCTCCGCCCGACAACCGTCGACGCCCCTTACATCATCCGCGCCGCCGTCGGCCTCTACATGGTCGCCGCGAGTATTCCGGGAAAATCCATCGTCCGCAGCGCCGACACCATCAAACGTGCCCACCCCAACTTCGTCGAAAACCTGAAATCCCTCGGCGCCGACGTGGAGTGGAAGTGACAGCTTGCGCGCCCTCCGCCCGCAACTAATCTCCCACCATGTCGGTGAAAGAGCAATTATTGGCCTCGTTCCAAAACCTGCCCGAGCAAGCCACTTGGGAGGAAGCGGAAGAGCGTGTTCGCTTCCTTGCCGCCATCGACGAGGCTCGCGCCCAACTGGCTCGCGGCGAAGGCATCCCGCATGAAGAAATGAAGCGGCAGGTGCTGTCGTGGTTTCGAAAATAATCTGGTCTCCGCGCGCACTTGCCGACCTCAGCGACATCGCGCGCTTCATCTCCAAATCGAGCACCCTCGTCGCGGAGAGATTTTGCCTGCAAATCATCGAGCACGCCGAGTCGCTGAGCGCCTTCCCGCTAAAAGGCCGGATCGTCCCTGAAAAACAGCGCGAAACCCTTCGCGAGTTGGTCTTCCCTCCCTATCGCATCGCGTATGAATTCCATCCCGATCGCGGCGTCGTCGAAATCCTGACCATCTGGCATTCGGCCCGCGGCACTCCGGACCTCACGTAGTTATTTTCGATTCTCGATTTTTGATTTTCGATTTCCGACCCTCGCCGCCTCCCTCGCCGTGTCCCAATCGAAATTCGAAAATCAAAAATCGAAAATCCCGCCGCCCGCGGCGGCCACCGGTCTCGGCTACATCACCAACACGCTCGCCACGCCCGTCTCTCCCGCCGAAGCCGCCCTTCGCCCGCTTTCCTTCGCCGACTTCACCGGCCAGCCCAAAACCATTGAGCGCCTCCAGGTGATGGTTGGCGCCGCCAAACACCGCGGCGAAGCGCTCAACCACATTCTCCTTTCCGGCCCTCCTGGCCTCGGCAAAACCACGCTCGCCTTCATCCTCGGCAACGAGCTCGGCAAAAACGTCCGCGTCACCTCCGGCCCCGTCGTCGAAAAAGCCGGCGACCTCGCCGGCCTCCTCACGAATCTCGAGGAAAGCGACATCCTCTTCATCGACGAAATCCACCGCATCCCGAAAACCGTCGAGGAGTATCTCTACTCCGCGATGGAGGATTTCCGCCTCGATATCATGATCGACCAAGGCCCCAACGCCCGCAGCGTCCGCCTCTCGATCCCACGCTTCACCCTCGTCGGCGCCACCACGCGCGCCGGCCTCCTCACCGCCCCGCTCCGCTCGCGTTTCACGCTCCAGACGCGCCTCGACTACTACGACGCCGCCACGCTCGAGAAAATCGTCCGCCGTTCCTGCGATCTCCTGAAAGTCCCCGTCGACGCCGGCGGCGCCCGCGAAATCGCCACGCGTTCCCGCGGCACTCCCCGTGTCGCCAACAACCTTATCAACTTCGTCCGCGACTACGCCCAGCAACGCGCCGACGGCCGCATCACCCAGCCCGTCGCCGCCGCCGCGCTCGAGCTCCTCGAAATCGACGCCGCCGGCCTCGACGAAATGGACAAACGCATGCTCCGCGTCATGGCCGAAAACTACGGCGGC
>Ga0065721_10049251_pt1 | contig 40216 bp, 31 predicted proteins | sample Mesricmetagenome_FD_59108 | JGI IMG/M metagenome (GOLD analysis project Ga0065721, IMG submission 59108) | Mesophilic microbial community from rice straw/compost enrichment Sample: eDNA_1 v2 (version 2) | ecosystem: Engineered > Solid waste > Grass > Composting > Bioreactor | place: USA: Davis... | reverse complement strand
CGTTTGCTCGATGATCAATCATATTGTTGGATATGATGAAATTATGTGGAAAAATTTCCCGAATTGGGTGCAAAAATAAGTCAGGAAATTAACAAAATCACAACCTGTTTAAAATTTTTTTAATGCAGTCTGGGCGCGGGTTTCAGCCGATTTTATAAGCATCATTATAACTGCGCAGACAGATATGTCACATTTTTGTCAATCTGTCAATTAATGATTTTTACTTACGAAAATTAAGTTCAGGAAGCCCGATTTTTTCATGCACTTTTGCGTTCATGTTTCAAAGATTGAAACAAAAATGGAAGGTGAACGGCACACAGTTCCTGCTTATCCTGTGCGTATTTGCCATTACAGGCACCACTACGGGCTGGTTAACACGGCAAATTACTTACTGGCTGAACCTGCCATCAACCAATATATGGTATTGGATACTAAAGCTATTGATGCTGGTTTTCGGTTACCAGTTCATCATTTTATTAGTTTCTATTCCTTTCGGACAATTCAATTTTTTCTGGAAATTTGAAAAGAAGTTATTACAAAGAATGAAGCTCCTGAAACCTGAATCAACAATCGATGATCGTACACCCGGTATTATTAATATAGCCATCTTTGCCTCGGGCGCCGGAAGCAATGCCAAAAAAATCATCGAACATTTTAAAGGTCATGCGTACATTAAAATTGCATTAATAGTTTGTAATAAACCTGGTGCAGGTGTACTGGACATTGCAGCTGCCGCGCAAATTCCCGCACTACTCATAGAGAAAGAAAAATTCTTCCGTGGCAATGGATATGTTGATGAACTGAAACTATACGGCATCGACTTTATTGTACTGGCCGGTTTTTTATGGAAGATACCGGTGTCGCTTATTCAGGCTTACCCGCAACGTATTATTAATATACATCCCGCCCTTCTTCCCAATTATGGAGGCAAGGGCATGTATGGCCGCTTTGTGCATGAAGCCGTGATAGCTGCCAAAGAAAGTGAAAGCGGCATCAGCATCCATTATGTAGATGAACTCTACGATCATGGTCAACTTATCTTCCAGGCACACTGTTCCATCGACAAGGATGATACACCCGAAACCCTGGCCCAAAAAATTCATGCACTGGAACATACGCATTATCCATTGATCATTGAAAAAGTGATCAGTGAACTGCAAAATCCCCGTTAAATAATAGCGCTTCTGCAGCTATGTCGCTATCTTGCTGTAATATCACCACCTAAATTCAACCGGTTGCATGCACGTGACATCATATTATGTATTGGATTCATGGCCATTTGTCAATCTGCCATTGGCCAGGTGCAGGTAAAGGGTAAAGTGTTCGATATGACGCAGTCTATACCCCTGGAATCGGTTAGCGTCATGAGCACCAGCGGTGCGGGCACCACCACCGATTCATTGGGCCGCTTTGCCATCAGGGCGCGTGAAACCGACAGCATATGGTTTTCTTACCTGGGCAAATCAACACCCAAATATGCCGTCAATACCATTGCTAACCCACAGAATTTTGAGATATCGCTGCACGTCAATGTTACCGTGCTGAGATCGGTGATGGTAAAACCACCCGATTACCATCTCGATTCCATTCAAAACCGGAAAGATTACGCCAAAGCCTTTGACTTTAAAAAACCAGGTATTGGCATCGTATCTACGCCGGGTGGCGCGGTGGGTATGGACCTGGATCAATTCATTGAAATGTTCCAGTTTCGCCGTAACAAACGCATGGCCCAGTTCAGGGACCGGCTTATACGCGAGGAGCAGGATAAATACATCGATCATCGCTTTAGCCGGGCGCTGGTGATTAAACTCACCGGCTTACGCGGACCCGAACTGGATACCTTTATGCGGCGCTACCGCCCCGATCTGTATTTTACACAGGTAGCCACCGATTACGAGTTTCAATCCTATATTAAAATATGTTATGAGAAATATATGCAGTTGGAAAAGGTATTGAGAGAATTGAAACGTCCCGAAGACTAAACCCTGCTTTCACCATCTTTCAAATAGTTACCAAACATGGACCAGCTAACTCTCGGCATCGGCACCCGTTTACAACACCGCTTACATGGCCCTGGCGTAATTGTAGGCATTCGGTATGCCACCTATCTCATTTCCTTCATCAATCACGGTATAAAAGAGGTCGACAAAAACGATGAACAGTTGGAGGAGATCATACCTGAACATGTTACCGAAGAAATAGAAACACACAGCGATGTGGAGCGTTCACTGTTAAAAATATTGCGGCTATGGGGCGGCTTTTCTGAAATCGTTCCCCTGGGCGACCGCTGGAAAGGCGGCACGATGCTGCTGCAACCCGCCGATAAATCGCAAAAGCCCAAAGAAATACCCATCGATGTTTTCTTTCACAAGATTGTGATGCTGCGCGACAGGCTGCGGGTACTGGAACAACAGATCAATGCCCATAAACAACTCAGCGACGAAGACAAGGTAAACCTGCAACAATATATTACCCGCATATACGGTTCCCTCACCACATTCAATGTGTTGTTTAAAAACAAGGAGCAATGGTTTGTGGGTGAAAAATCGTCATCCTCAGACTAATTGTCTATACCAGCGATCGGCTCGCTATTACTGAACTACCCTTCTTTCTGCTCCGGCGTCAGGGCTTATTCCCCTGGAAACGCCCGGGAAGTGCTGTGCGTTGAGGAATGTCCCCGGCAGGCACCCCTTTTCCCGGTGGCACCAAATTTTATTAAGTACTGGTGTAAATAAAAAGATCGTATGAAGTTCATTGACAAGCAGACCCCGGCGGCGCAGCCTGATTGGCAGCAGGAGGCGCGTTCATCCATTAAACCGTTTGCTCAAAACCGGTCGGTGGCGGATGAAAATGAGGAAGATCCTATATCAACAGAGGGTTACCTGCCCGAGATCTATTTCTCGCTCAGAAGTGAGAACCCGGCAGACTGGTAACCACAGTTGTTACAGGATGTTGAAAACGAGTTTTTAGCATTGTAAACCAATTAAATTTTGCAACATGGCAAAGAAATCACAATCGCAGGAAAGGGATCAACGCAATATAGCAGCTCAGCAGCCCGATCAGCAACAACCCCAAAACCAGCAAGACGAGCTGAACAATACAGATGAGCTGATGGCGGAAGAAGAAGATCCCGTGCTGGATGAAGAAGACCTGGAGGAAAACGATCTAACCGAAGAAGAGGAAGACGACATAGAATGGGATGATGAAGACGATGACGGTGGAGAAGAAGTAGAAGAAGTATAAACCCAAATATTCCTCAACCCGGGTAATAGTACGAAGGGCACGCAGAACAGTGGCACGTTTTTTAAACCATTAGCAATAAATGGTTGAGTTATGGATAAATTAGAAATCAAAGGAAACTGGAATAAGTGGAAGGGCAAGATCAAACAAGCCTACGGAAATTTAACAGATGATGACCTGGCCTACGAGGAAGGTAAAGATGACGAATGGCTTGGCCGCCTGCAGGAAAAAACAGGCAAAGGAAAGGATGAACTGGTAAAATGGCTTAAATCTCTCGGTTAATCACTTATTTCATAGAGCGATTCAATAAAAAAGGAGTTTGATGATCAAACTCCTTTTTTATTGCCTATTGTTTATTAGCTGAGTCTTTGACGTAGGAAGAATCCTGGTTGCTGCCAGTTACCGGTGGTGCAGGATAGGCTGTTGATGGATCGCGGTTATGCGCCGACATGGCCGAATCGCTGTTGGTGGCACCCGTTGTTCCGTTGGAATGCTCGTTTTCGTTGTTACCGTTGCCGCAATATACCAGTGTTGTTAGAGCCAGTATGAGCAACATATGATAAAAAAAGTGGCTGGTTTGCATAGTGCATCTGTTTTATTACCACCTTAAAATTTCGTTCCACTGCTGGGGAATTTTTTCAGCAATACCGGTGCTGCATGCAAAAAACCGCACCGTTTTTTTGTAAAGGGTTACTTAAATTTAATACATGAAGAAATTTGGAACGGTAACCATACTACTACATGTATTTTATCTGCTGAATGCCCAATCATACCAAAAGCTCCATTTCAAATCCATTCTTGTCGATACCCATAACGATATACTTACAAGCACATTTGAAAAAAAACTTTTGTTCGATCAGCCCCTGCAGGGCAAAACCCATTCAGACCTGTACCGTATGCTGGCTGGTGGCGTAGACGTACAGGTATTCTCGGTTTGGTGCGATGGCAGCTTTGGACCGGGAAAGGCCTTTGCCCGGGCCAACCAGCAAATAGACACCTTGTATGCCTGGGTGCAACGCAATCCCGATAAAATGATGATCGCAACCAATGCCTCTGATCTAAAAAAAGCTGTAAAACAGCATAAACTGGCCGCCATGATGGGTGTGGAAGGCGGGCATATGATAGAAGACAATCTGACCAGGCTCGACAGCCTGTATAAAAGAGGCGTGCGGTATATGACCCTTACCTGGAACAATTCCAATAACTGGGCTACTTCAGCCATGGACGAATCGGGCGACAAGCCGCTGCCCTTTAAAGGCCTTACGCCTTTTGGTAAACAGGTAGTACGCCGCATGAACGAACTGGGCATGATGGTAGACCTGAGCCATGTTGGCGAACAAACATTCTGGGATGCCATCAATACCACTACCAAACCCGTGATCGTTTCGCACAGCTGCGTTTACAATATTTGTCCGGTGTTTCGCAATCTGAAAGACGAACAAATAAAAGCCGTTGGCAAAAACGGCGGCGTTATTCACCTGAACTTTTATTCGCAATTTGTAGACAGCAACTACCACAGCCGGGCCCGCGCCTTTTACCAGCAGCACCGGGCCGAACGCGATTCCCTGGTGCAGGCACATGGCCGCAGCGAGGCCAGTGACATATTGCTGGAAAAATACCACGATGAGGCCAACCAAATGCGCCCGCCTCTATCGCTGCTGCTTGATCACCTGGATTATATAGTGAAACTGATAGGTGTTGATCATGTTGGACTGGGATCTGATTTCGACGGCATATCCTCCACGCCACAACAACTGAACGATGTGACCGATTTCCCTGTAATTACCCGCGAATTGTTTGCCCGTGGCTACAGTAAAAAAGATATTCGAAAAATACTGGGTGGAAATTTCATCCGCATACTGAAAGCAAACAGCAATTAACATGAGAATTGTATTAACCCTACTTTTTTTACAGGCCACCGGCCTGTTTGCACAGCAATGTGATGTACTCATCAAAAACGGGCGTATTATTGATGGCACCGGCAATTCCTGGTATTATGGCGATGTGGCTGTAAAAGATGGAAAGATACTGGCCATTGGAAAGCTCACCAACTACCAGGCCATCGAAACCATCAATGCCAAACGCATGATCGTAGCGCCGGGATTTATCGATGTGCATGGTCATATAGAGAGCGGCATATTTAACCAGCCTACAGCCGACAACTATATTTACGATGGCGTTACCACCGTGGTCACCGGTAACTGCGGCGGCTCTGCCGCCAATATTGGCCAGTTCTTTCGCCGTATCGATAGTTTGCATCCTTCTATTAATGTGGCTTCTTTAATAGGGCATAATACTGTTCGGCAACAGGTGATGCAGCGCGACAACCGTACACCCACATCCGAAGAGCAGTTGAAGATGGAAGCCCTGGTTGAACAGGCCATGAAAGATGGCGCGGTAGGTTTAAGCACCGGCCTGATTTATATTCCCGGTACCTTTGCCAAAACCGAAGAAGTGGTGGGCCTGGCCAAAGCCGCTGCCCGCAATAATGGTATTTATGCATCGCATATACGCAACGAAGAAAACGAGGCCGTGGAGGCCATCAACGAAGCCATTAATATAGGTAAGGCAGCGAATATTCCCGTACAGATTTCGCATTTTAAAATTGGCGGCCGCGCCAACTGGGGCAAATCGAATATTACCCTGGGATTGATACAGCAGGCCCGGCAGGAGGGCTGGGATGTCACCATCGATCAATATCCCTATACCGCCAGCAGCACCAACCTGGGTGTACGTCTGCCCGACTGGGCTTTTGCCGGCGGCAACGATTCGCTCAAACGCCGCCTGCACAACCCTGCCACCAGGGCGCAGATCAAAAAAGAAATGCTGCAGCAATTGCGCCAATACAAGTACAAAAATTACAGTTTTGCCGTAGTGGCTAACTATGCTGCCGACAGTACTTACAATGGTAAAAGCATAACTGATATCAACAAACTCATGGGTCGTAAATCAAAACCCGCCTATGAAGCCGAAACCATACTGGATATGATAGACAAAGGCGGCGCGCAAATGGTGTACCACAGCATGCACGAAGACGATGTGAAATACATCATGAAATATCCTTTTTGTATGACCGGCGCCGATGCCGGCGTGCCTGTGCCCGGCAAGGGCATGCCGCATCCGCGCGGCTATGGTTCCAATGCCCGGGTGCTGGGCAAATATGTACGCGATGAAAAGGTGATCCCGCTCGAAGAAGCCATTCGCCGCATGACCTCGCTGGCCGCCCAGAAATTCCAGTTAAAAGACCGTGGATTGGTCAAGGAATGCATGATGGCCGATATAGTGATATTCGATGAAAACGAAGTAAACGACCGCGCTACTTTTGAGCAGCCGCACCAGTTTTCGGTAGGTTTTCATTATGTGCTGGTGAATGGACAGCTGGTGGTGAAGGATGGCAAACATACCGGCGCCCGAAGCGGTATGCCTTTGTATGGACCGGCCTATGCGCCATTCTGATCAATAATTGACCAGCTTTTGCACCGTTTCATGCAAACGTGCTTTGGCCAGGAAATTATTCTCCAGCTCCGTATTAAAAGGCACAGGAGTATCCAGCGAGGCGCAACGCATTACCGGCGCATCCAGGTATTCAAAACAATGCTCACCTATCCAGGCGGCTATTTCGCCACCCACACCGCCGGTGAGTGTATCTTCATGTAACACCATTACCCGGCCGGTGCGTTGCACGGCTGCGCGAATAGCTTCATAGTCCAGCGGCAACAGGCTGCGCAGGTCCAGAATATCGATAGAAATTTCGGGATGTTCATCGGCATAAGCACCGGCCCACACAACTCCCTGTCCATAGGTTATCATACAAATATCTTCACCATTCCGCACATGACGGGCTTTGCCGATCTCTATGGCGTAATAATCATTGGGCACGTTGCCATGTATGCTGCGGTATAATGCTTTGTGCTCGAAAAATAGTACGGGATTGGGATCGTGCAGGGCAGCTATCAGCAGGCCTTTGGCATCGGCAGGTGTGGAGGGATATACCACTTTCAGTCCAGGTGTATGTACAAACCAGGCTTCATTGCTTTGGGAATGAAAGGGTCCGGCCCCTACCCCGCCGCCTGCGGGCATGCGAATCACTACATTGGCCGATTGCCCCCAGCGGTAATGGATCTTGGCCAGGTTGTTTACAATCTGGTTAAACCCCATGGTCACAAAATCGGCAAACTGCATTTCCACCATGGTTTTAAAACCACAAAGGCTTAAACCCAGGGCGGCGCCCAACACAGCGCTTTCGCACAGAGGCGTGTTGCGCACGCGGCGTTTGCCAAACTGCTCCACAAAGCCTTCGGTAATTTTAAACACGCCACCGTATTCCGCAATATCCTGGCCCATCAATACCAGGTTATCGTTTTGCTGCATGGCCTGCAACAAGGCTTCTTTGATGGCATCTATAAATCGCAGGTTAGAAGTCTGAAGACGGAGGTCAGAGGTCTGAAGTCCGAAATACGATATTTGTGGCTTGAAATCAAAATCACTGCTGGAATTATCCAGTATTTTTATCTCTGACCTCTGACCTCCTACTTCAGATTTCGCGTACACATCATTCAACTCAAAAGCAGTATCAGGCACTATGGCCGGGGCATTCAATCCAATACCCAGCTCTACATCAATATATTCTTTCAGGTCTTCATGTATAGCATCTACCTGTTCCTGGTTCAATACCTCTCTCGACAACAGGAATTGTTCAAAATTTTTAATAGGGTCTTTCATTTCCCATACATCAAACAGGTAGGCAGGAACATATTTGGTGCCACTGGCCTCTTCGTGGCCACGCATGCGAAAAGTGGCGCATTCTACCAGGTAGGGTTGCTGGCGTTCTATACAGTATTGCCGCACGCCTTTGATGGTATCATATACTTCAAGCACATTATTCCCGTCTATTTTCACGCCATCCATACCATAGCCGCGCGCCCGCTCTACCAGAGTTTCACAACGGTATTGTTCATGTACGGGTGTGCTAAGGGCATAACCATTGTTTTCTATTACAAAAATTACCGGCAGTTCCCAAACAGCCGCCAGGTTCAGTGCTTCGTGAAAATCGCCTTCGCTGGTACCGCCTTCACCGGTGAATACTACGGCCACCTTGTTTTCTTTCCTCAGCTTATGCGCCAGGGCAATGCCATCGGCTATTCCTAACTGCGGGCCCAGGTGCGAGATCATGCCGCAGATATGATGATCCGCATGTCCGAAATGGAAACTACGTTCGCGTCCTTTGCTATAGCCCTCTTTACTGCCCAGCCACTGCATCACCAGTTTGTGCAGGGGCAGGTGGCGGGTGGTAAAAACACCCAGGTTGCGGTGCAGGGGCAGTATCCATTCATCTTCATCCAGCGCCAGGGGAACCCCGGTAGCAATGGCTTCCTGGCCAATGCCGCTGAACCATTTGGATATCTTCCCCTGGCGCAGCAATACCAGCATTTTTTCTTCGATCAGACGCGGCAGTAAAAGACTTTTATAGAAATGAACAAGCTGTTCGGTGGTTAAATCTTTTGGATCGAAATGCATACAAAACGGTATAAAAAATATACCATGAAGTTAGGGCTTATCAGGCATCTTTTTCGTTGCGTCTTTCTTTATATAAGAGCGAGGTAACGATCGACAGGAGCAGACTGAACAAAAGCGCCCACCAGAAATCGGCAACCTCGAATGATTTCCTGAGAATCTTGTCGGCAATCAAAATGATTACGGCATTGATCACCAACAAAAACAACCCAAAGGTCACCAGTGTAATGGGTAAAGTAAGAAATATGAGAATAGGCTTTACGATGGAATTCAACAGGGCCAGCACCACCGCCAGCAATATGGCGGTAGTGAACTTATCGATATACACACCATCGCTTAATAAATACGACAATCCGAATGCAACAATTGATGTTACGATGATGCGCATGATAAAGTTCATATCACCCCCCTGTTTTTATTATATCACCACCAGCTCGTAAAACGAATCGGGCTGCAGGTATTTGTTAGCCAGTTCCTGTAATTCTGCGGCCGAAACGGTTTTTATGATCTCTATGCCCCGGCTGAAATAATCCGCATCCACTCCGTTCAGAATCATATTTTTCCAGCGGCCTATTACCTGGAATGGACCATCCAGGTCGCCCAGTATGCTTCCGATCATATAATTGCGCGTCATCATCAGTTCCTCTTCGTCTACCGGTTCATCGCGCAGCAATTGCATTTCCGAATATATTTCTTTGATACAGGCTTCTGTTACCTGGCGGCCTGCTTCGGTACTGATAATCCAGCCGCTTTCGGCGGTAAAATTCATCAGGTAACTGTAAATGCCATAGGTATACCCCTTGTCTTCCCTGATATTAGTCATCAGTCGCGACCCGAAAAAGCCGCCAAAAAGATTGTTCAACACCAGCACCTTCTGAAAATCGGGATGCAGCCTGTTGGGGAATGGGCGCGCTATGCGAATGGCGCTTTGCACACCATCGGGATCATTTACAATATTGTATTTTTTTTGCGCAGCCGGCTGCAGGGCATGTTGCACAGTTTTGGTTTCGGCTGTATGCCCTTTCATGGGCAGTTTACCAAAATGCTGCTCCAGGCTGCTGATGAGGTTGGCCGGCAATTTACCGGCAGCAAATATCACACAACGGCCATGGCGGTAATAGGTATCGAAAAATTGTAACAGGGTGTTGCGCTGTACGGCATCATAATCTTCCAGATTCAGGTATTTGCCGTAAGGATGGTTTTCACCAAACAAATAGGCATCGATTAAACGGCCGGCTACAAACTCGCTTTTGGCCAGGTTTACCCGCAGACGCTGCTGCGCGTTTTGTTTATAAATGGCCAGCTCCTCTTCAGGAAACACCGAACCGGTTACCAGCTCGGCCACTACGGGCACCAGCTCGTCTACATGTTTGTTCAGGCAATGCAAGGTAAGCTCGGCGGTTTCGTTATAACAGGCGCGGTTGAGGTAGGCGCCATAATATTCAAAATGTTCGTTGATCTCGAAGGCAGTGCGTTGCGTTGTGCCATTCTTCAACAAATAGTTGGTAGCCGCGGCCACCGCTTTTTCGGTTTCATACCAGTTGCCGGCATAAAATACCCAGTTGATCATCAGGGTATCTTCACTGCCCATATCAACGGCAAACACGTCAATTCCGTTTGATAAAGTATATTTTTTACAGGCCGGTAAGCTGATGTCGAAAGCAACCGGGTCTACTATCGGGGGCGCAATGGTTCTGTTTGGCATAAATGGTTGTACTGTCTTGTTATCATTAATTTCCGCTGTAGTAACACAGGGTGTTGCTGTTGTTGGCATCAAAAATGGTGCGGCTGTATGTCAAAATATCGTCTGCTGTTACAGAAAAATATTTATCCCGGTCTTCATTGAACAGGGCAGCATTGCCCAGCAATTCATAAAAGGCCAGGTTATTGGCGCGGGTCATTACGCTCATATCTTCAAAAGCAATGGTAGCCTCTGTTTTATTTTTCACCTTGGTGAGCTCTTTGTCAGTGATGCCATCCTGTTTGAGTTTTTCCAGCTCCAGGTTCAGGGCATTTTCCGCCGCTTCCATGCGCACGCCTTTTACCAGTTTGCCTTCAAAGGTGAGCAAGCCTTTTTCAACCGTTCCAAAATGATAACATTCAATATGGCTGAATAATTTTTTTTCCTTTACCAGCGACTGAAACAAACGGGCCGAGCCACCACCGCCCAGCACCTCGGTAATAAGGTCGGCTACATAATAGCCATGGTTCAGGCGGTTGTCCATATGCCAGGTCTTGTACAAAGCGTCAAGCGGTACATCGGCTCTTACTTCCATGCGGCGCTCTTCCTGTTGTTTTGGTTCTTCGGGGATATTGCGGATGTATTTATCACCGGCAGGAATATCGCCAAACCATTTTTCAGCCAGCTGGCGCACCTGGTCTGTTTTTACATGACCGGCCACCACCAGTATGGCGTTCACGGGGCGGTAATGTTTGAAAAAGAAATTTTTAACGTCGCTTAGCTGCGCGTCTTCAATATGCGACAATTCCTTTCCAATGGTCATCCAGCGGTAGGGATGCACTTTATAAGCCATTTCGCGCATTTTAAACCATACATCGCCATAAGGTTTGTTGATATAATGTTCCTTGAATTCTTCCACCACTACCTTGCGTTGTACTTCCAGGCTTTTTTCGCTGAATGCCAGCGACAGCATGCGGTCGCTTTCCAGCCAGAAAGCTGTTTCCAGGTTTTCGGCCGGCAGTTGTATGTAATAATTGGTGACGTCGTTGCTGGTATAGGCATTGTTTTCTCCCCCGGCCATTTGCAGGGGGGTTTCAAAATCCTCTATATGCCGGGAGCCGCCAAACATCAGGTGTTCGAACAGGTGCGCAAAACCTGTTTTGGCGGGGTCTTCGTCTTTCGATCCCACATCGTACATGATGTTGACCACCGCCATGGGGGTGGAATGATCTTCGTGAACTACTACTCTTAGGCCATTCGATAAGGTGAATTTTTCGAATTGTATCATAAAATCTTTTTCTGTTTTAATTTGTCAACCCGCGAAATCTGGCGCCTACCTTCGGTGGCGCCAGATTTCGCGTAGCGTGGGGTCGGGGGCGGGTCAGCCTCCGGGCTGATCTGCCCTCGACGCTTTGGCCCGATCCGGTCGGCGGGCTACAAATTAACGACAAGTTGGGGTATTTGGTTGAACAGGAATGAAATCGCTACCTGCCCGTCAATATATTTTTCACCTTCAAAGTCAAAACTACAGGTCCTTCTGGTCGCAAAACCAGCACTTTAAGCTTTTCGCCCGGCGATTGCAGCATGTTTTTATACAACTGGATATTCTTGCTGAAATTATTGCCCACGGCCATAATCACATCCCCCTCCCTGAAACCAGCCTGCTCGGCCGGCGACTCGGCCATCACATCCACTACCTGTATCTCGCCATCTACCAGGTACATACCCAAACCGGTGTAGGAATAATCAAAAGGCTCCTTGAAATGGCTGTTGGGCAGCATGTAAATATCCTGTTTTTCGTAGTTGATGATGAGGTTGAAACGCCGCAACAGGTCATTGCCTATCAATCCGCCCAGCAGCGGATAGGAAGTAATATTGTACTCATCATCAAAAATATAGGTAGGCACATTCTTGAACTTGTAAGGCCCCACCTGCAGTTGTTTGATCACACCCTGCTTCATACTGGCCTTACCCCCCAGCCCCTCGGCCTGCGTGGCATACCATTTTCGCTTGGGTTTAATAAATACACTGTCGCTCACAAAATCGGCCGATAACAACAGGCACATGCCCGCGCCGGTATCGAAATAAAAACGGGCATTGTGCGACCTGTTATCCTTCACCCCCGCAGACAATACCGGGATGTTTTGAATAGAAGGTTTCAACAAATAACCGCCGCGTGGATATTTGATGCTGCCTTTGGTGTACACCGAAATATACATGCTGTCGTAGTTCACTTTTACGATATACCTCGACAGAAAACTGTAGCCAATAATGCCATCTATACGTTCGCCATAGGCGCTGGTGAGTACCCAATAGTCGTTGACATGAAAATCGAGGCTGTCTATCGAAAGATCGGGCAGATGCAGGGTTTGGTGGTAGGCAAAACGCACCTTGAACAAACCGGCAATGCCTTTGATGGTGCGATCGCTCATTTTGGTTTCCACCTTCAGCTCTGCCGCTGTGGCCGAATCGAGCGAGATGCCGCCGCTACCGGTATCGAGTATAAAATTGAGCGTATCAGGAAAATTACTCAGGCGGGCTTTGATGGTAATAATACCGCCGGTGAGCATTTTAAAGGGGAAACGGGTGATGAACTTCGCGGGCGCCTGCACAAATTCTTCCTGTGCCTGCACGGTGGGTACCAATGTAAGCAATAGGATCAACATGGGTATGGTAAGCAATCGCATGGTAGCTGTTTTGTTCATCTGTCAGGCCATTGCGTGAATGTACCGGGTAAGTTAATTTATTTATGGCAATTCCTTAAACCATTGATACAAAATCCCATGAATAATAAGCTGCCAAAAGGCATTAACGGAAAAGAACCATTCCTTTAGTACTTTTGTCATCTCAATTCAATATATGAACCTCGACGAGTTGTATACGAAAGCCCTGCGTTTTGAATTCCTGACGATAGAAGAAGGCATGGCCCTGTTTCAACACGCGCCGCTTACCGAACTGATGTATGTGGCCAACGAACTGCGTAAAAAACAGGTTCCCCACGGAAAAGTAACCTGGCAGATAGATCGGAATGTGAACACCACCAATGTGTGCATTGCCAATTGTAAATTCTGCAATTTTTACCGTATTCCCGGCCATCCCGAAGCCTATATCACGGATATAGACACCTATAAGAAAAAAATAGAGGAAACCCTTCGATGGGGCGGCGACCAGCTATTGCTGCAGGGCGGCCATCATCCCCAACTGGGTTTGCAGTTTTATGTAGACTTGTTCAAACAACTGAAACAGCTATTTCCCACCGTAAAACTGCATGCCCTGGGCCCCCCGGAAGTGGCGCATATTACCAAACTGGAGAAATCAACCCACCGCGAGGTGCTTACCGCCCTCCGGGAAGCCGGCATGGACAGCCTGCCCGGCGCAGGGGCTGAAATACTGGTAGACCGGGTGCGCCGACTTATCTCCAAAGGAAAATGCGGCGCCCAGGAATGGCTCGATATCATGCACGAAGCGCATAAACTCAATATTACCACCTCGGCCACCATGATGTTTGGCCATGTGGAAACCCTGCGGGAACGCTTCGAACACCTGGTCAAAATCCGCGAGGTACAGTCGCGTAAACCCGAAGAAGCCAAAGGCTTTCTGGCCTTTATTCCCTGGACCTTCCAGGATGTGGATACCCTGCTCACCCGCATCAGGGGTGTGCACAACCTTACCACGCCCGATGAGTACATACGTATGATCGCCATCAGCCGCATCATGCTGCCCAATATCAAAAACATACAGGCCAGCTGGCTCACCGTGGGCAAACAAACCGCCCAGCTTTGTTTACACGCCGGGGCCAACGATTTTGGCAGCATCATGCTCGAAGAAAACGTGGTGAGCGCGGCCGGTGCACCGCACCGCTTTACCTACAAAAGCATTCAGGAAGCCATACGGGAAGCAGGTTTTGAACCGCAATTACGTACCCAGCAGTACGAATTCCGCCAGCTTCCCAGCCAAATTGAAGAGCAAGTGATTGATTATTAGGATGAAGTCAGAGGTCGGAGGTCAGAAGTCAAAGGAAACTTGTATTTCCGACCTCCGACTTCTTTAGTCTCTAAATGATATATATCAAATTATCCCTGATAACCACTAATTCTGTAAAAAAAAGCCCCTGATATTCAATACAAAAAAGCTTTTTTAGTTATTTGTCAAGGGTTCCATACAGGCGCACCCCGTAAAACATGAAAAGTCCATTTCGTAACCTGGTTCGAATAGCCGTAGTGGTGCTTGTAGCAGTACTGTTATTCAATTTTTTTGGATATTATCTTATCCAGTTGAACTCCAGGCAAAACGAAAAAATGGTGCAGCTGGTCAATATTGGCGGCCATCAGCATACCCTCAGCCAGCAAATTGCCAAAACGGTGCTGCTGCTTTGCAGCCCCGCGGTGGCCGATTCCGAAAAACAGGTCCTGCGCAACCAACTGAAGATAAATACAGATTCCTTTATCAGCCGCAATGCCCTCCTGCGCAAAACCATCGACCTTCTCAACAATGAGCCCGTTACTCCGCAGTTACGCGAAATAACCAACAGGCTCACCGATGCCCAGGCCCATTTCAGGAACATGGTGGCCGTTTCGCAGCAGGTGCTGGCGGCCGATAGTCTGGTGCTGGCCACCAACGGTCCGCTTTATACCAGGCAAATCCAATACAGCGAAAGCCGGTTCTCGCCCCTCATGAGCGATGTGGTGCAATTGTACACCCGGCTGGCCACAGATAAAATTGAAGAATCTTCCACCATCAACACAGGCAAATTCGTTTCGCTCATCATAGCCCTGGCCTGTTTGATATTACTGGTGCTGGAGCCCCTGTTCCGCAGCAGCAAACGCAACTACGAAGCGCTGCAAACCGCACGCAATGCCCTGCTGCGCGAAAAAAAATATTTATCGTCCATACTCAATTCACAAACCAACTATGTAATCCGCATCGATGGCCATGGCAATTTCACCTATGTAAACCCCCAGTTTCTGCAGGCTTTTGGCTACGACGAGCTGGACCTGCTGGGTACCCCCTTTTATACCTGTATTTATCCCAAAGATGTGCTGCGCTTTCGCGAGCTGGTGGCAGAATGCTGGGAAAACCCTGGTACGGTGCACAAACTGCTGATCAGGAAACCGGTCAGGGATACCGGCCATTTTCAATGGACCGACTGGGAATTTTTAGCCCTGCAAACCGAGAATGGCGTTTCGGAAATACAGGGCATTGGGGTGAACGTAACCGAAAAGGTAACGGCAGAAAAGCTGAAAGAAGAAGCCATCAGCACCCTATCGTATGCCATGACCTATGCGCGTATGGGCAGCTGGAAACTGGATGTAGGCCAGAACGATATGGAACTGAGCAAGGAATTCCTGAACCTGCTGGATGAAGAAGACCTGCGGCCGGTAGCCATTCCTTTCAGCCATTTCGTAAACTGGTATGTGATACCCGAAGACCGCAAGCTGGTGATGAAGGAGCTGGAAGAAGCCGTTAACAACCGCTATAACAAAGATTACGAAACCAGTTTCATTTGCCGTATTACCACGCGCAGCGGGCAGATCAGGCACCTGCTCATGAAAGCCCGTTTTGTGGAAGAAGGCAGCGGCATTGGCATTGCACAGGATATCACCGTTCAAAAAGAATCGGAACAGGCGCTGCAAAACAGCGAACAAAAATTCCGTTTGCTGGCCGAACACTCCGAGGATATTATTTCAGTGAACATGCTCAACGGCACCCTGCAATATGTATCACCCTCGGTAGAAAAAGTGCTGGGATATAAACGCGAAGAAATTGAAGGCCGCTCGGTCACCGATTTTATACACCCCAAAGATATGTCGGCATTTATAGGGTTGCGCCGGAAATTGTACCGCCCCGGATTTGACAAGCTTACGCTGCGCTTCAGGGTGCGCACCAGAAATGCAGATTTCATTTGGCTGGAAAGTATATTAAAAACAGTACATGAAAATGGCGAGATGGTCAACCTGATTGCCACCTCGCGTAATATCACCGAACAAAAAAGGGCCGAGGCCGAGCGCGAACACCTGTTGCAGGATGTGAAGCAATCGGAAGAGCTGCTGCGTACCGTGATCAACTCCACACCCGACTGGATATTTATCAAAGATCCCGGTCACCGGTACATGCTCATCAACCAGGCTTATGCCGATTCCATTCACAAAAAAGCGCAGGATATCATAGGCCGCGACGACCTGGAATTGGGTTTCCCCGAGGAAATGGTAAAAGGCGATCCCGCCCGCGGCACTCCCGGTTTTTGGCAGGATGATGATGAAGTGATCAAAACCGGCAAAATCAAATATATACCCGAAGAACAGGTGCCGGTGAACGGGCAAATGCAGGTGATGAGCACCATCAAAGTGCCTTTGCGCGATACCGATGGCCAGGTGTGGGGTGTGCTGGGTTTTGTGCACAATATCACCCAATTGAAAAAAGGCGAAGACAACCTGCGCCGCAAAGACCAGTTACTGCAGGCCGTTGCCGAAGCCACGCACCAGCTCATTAGTAATAACCACCTGGAGCAGGCTATTGGCGAAGCCATCCAGTTGCTGGGTTTAAAAATGCAGGTAGATGCCATCAATGTATACACCAACGAATACGATACCGCCGAAAAGAAATGGTATTCCAACAGGCTGTGGCAGTGGGAAAGCAAAACCGATGAGCTTATTTACCGCACACCCGAGTTCCAGCGAAGGGAATTGCAGATGCACCTGCCCTGGCTGCAAACCTTATCCAGAGAAGAAATATATAGTTGCCATGTGAAGGATATGGATGATGGAGAACTGCGGAGTTATTATGAAGAAAAAGGTGTTAAAACCGCTGCCATTCTGCCCATCTTTACCATGCACCATTTCTGGGGCTTTGTAGGTTTTAGCGATACCAAGGAAGAACGCGAATGGACCATCACTGAATTCACCATATTGCAATCCTTTGCCGCCACGCTGGCCGCCGCCATCGAGCGAAAACAAATGGAACAGGAGCTGGTGCAGGCCAAGGAGCTGGCCGAGTCGGCCAGCCGCGCCAAAAGCGAATTCATGGCCAATATGAGCCATGAACTGCGTACACCTATGAATGGCATCATTGGTTTTACCGACCTGGTGCTTACCACTAACCTGCAACGTTCACAAAGAGATTACCTGGAGAATGTAAAGAAATCGGCCTATGGACTGCTGGAGATCATCAACGATATCCTGGATTTCTCGAAGATAGAAGCCGGTAAACTACAGATTGATCACACGCCTTTCAGAATAGATGAGCTGGTAGAAGAAACCATCGACATACTCACCGTAAAAGCTTTTGAAAAAAAGCTGGAAATGATCTGCCATATCGATCCGCTGATGCCGTCGCGTGTGAACGGCGATCCCGTTCGTATAAGGCAGATATTTGTAAACCTGCTGGGCAATGCCATCAAGTTTACACAGCAGGGCGAAATATTCGTTTCACTGAAAAAGGGCGGCAATATCTACGTTAAAAACAACAGGAAATACATCGATATGGAACTGTCGGTACGCGATACCGGCATAGGCATTCCCAAAGAAAAATTATCCAAGATATTCGACAGCTTTACCCAGGCCGATTCATCCACCACCCGCAAATACGGCGGCACCGGTTTGGGGCTTACCATTTCAAAAAGCCTGTCGGAACTGATGCAAGGCCATCTGCAGGTAAAAAGCGAGATTGGCCGGGGCAGCACGTTTACCCTTCGTTTGCCATTGGAGGTGGTAAACAGCGAGCCGCAGATCACCGCGGCCTATCGCCCGCCTTTACAAAAAGTACTGGTGGTAGACGACAATGCTACCAACCGCTGGCTCATGCAGGGCATCTTCCGTTATTTCAGCATTACTTGCGAACTGGCAGGTAGTGCCCGTGAGGCCCTGACGATACTGAACCGCATACAGGAAAACGGCGAAACGCTCGACCTGGTGATCACCGACCTGCATATGCTCGAAATGGATGGCATGCAACTGGTGCAGGAACTTCGTACAACCATGACCATTACCCAGCCGGTGATATTGATGTTGTCGTCGTTGGAAAAAGAACTGGTCCGCAACGAAGCCGAAAAGCTGGGTGTGCACAGCTTCCTGTCTAAACCCATAAAACTGTACGAGTTATACGCCCTGCTCACCGCCATGTACAACAATGGCCGTAAAGAAGAGGCCATGAACCCGGCTATACCAACCATCGAAAAAATTGCCAATGCGGTGTCCATTATGGTGGTGGAAGATGAGCCCATTAATATGATGCTGATCTCGGAAGTGCTGAACAAAATGGGTTTCGAGGTCATCAAAGCCAGCAATGGCCGCCAGGCGCTGCACATATTACCGCGTTTTTTACCCGAGCTGATCTTTATGGATGTGAACATGCCCGAAATGGACGGCTACACCACCACCCAGTATATTCGCCAGATGCCCGAGCCCTATAAATCCATCCCCGTCATTGCCCTCACGGCCGACGCCATGCAGGGCGATAAGGAAAAATGTATTGAAGCCGGCATGAACGACTATATTTCCAAGCCCTTCAGGCTGGAGGAAATTGAAGAGATACTGAAAAAGAGGATGTTACTGGTATAGGTACGGTATTTGCGGCAAATGCAACGCGGGCGGGCGTTTTCCCGTCTTTACCATCAATTGAAAACCATGAACAAACTAAAAAACAATCCCTCTCTTATATTCTGCCTGCTGATGGATGTCCTGGGTTATGCTACTTACGCGCTCCCCTTTTTGGGCGAGTTTGCCGATATTGTATGGGCGCCCCTGTCGGCATTCATCTTTTATAAAACCTTCGGCGGCTGGAAAGGCGCTTTTGGCGGTGTGTTCAATTTCGTGGAAGAGTTGCTGCCCGGTTTCGATTTCATTCCCAGCTTTACTATCATGTGGTTCATGCAAAGGCTTAAAAGTCCGCGCATGCACTACCCCATTACAAACCGGTAGCCAATACCTTTAATGGTGATTATTTCCAACGCATTGTCTTCTTTCAGGTAGCTGCGCAGACGGGTGATGTATACATCCAGGTTGCGGGAATTAAAAAACGAATCATTGCCCCAAAGCAGGTTCAGAATGTCTTTGCGGTCAATGATGCGATCGCGGTTTTCGTATAACAATTTTAGCAATTCGCTTTCGCGATAACTCAGTTTTCTTTCTTCACGCTGACTGGTGAGGGTTTGGCGGATAACATGAAATTGGTACTGGCCTATGGTAAGCACATCCTTTGCCGGGTGAGGTCTTTCTTTGGTACGCAATACATTTTCTATACGCACAATCAGTTCTTCCATGCTGAATGGTTTGCGTATAAAATCGTTACCACCCAGGGTGAACCCTTTTACCAGATCTTCGGTTTGTGTTTTGGCGGTAAGAAAAATGATGGGTACGGTGGCATTCAATTCCCTGATCTCGCCCGCCAGTGTAAACCCGTCTTTATTGGGCAACATCACATCCAGTACACATACATCAGGTTGCACACGTTTGAATGTGCTTATTACATTCATGCCATCGCTTTCCATCACCACTTCAAAACGGCGGCTTTCCAGGCTTTCCTTCACAATCTTGCCCAGGAACTGTTCGTCTTCTACATACAATATGGTGGTTTTATTCATGCTGTTGACGGAAGTTTAATGGTAAACCGGCTGCCGATACCGGGCTGGCTTTCCACTTCTATGGAACCATTATGGCGTTGTACTATATAGGCCACATAACTTAAACCCAGCCCATAGCCCTTTACATTATGGGTATTGCCCGCCGGCACGCGGAAAAATTTTTCGAATATTTTTTTACGGTATTCGGCCGGTATGCCCACGCCGTTATCAGTTACGTTCAGCTCTACCTGGTTCTCCAGTTCTTTCAGCTCCACACTTATAGAAGGATTGTTTTTGCTGTACTTGAGCGCATTGTCAAGCAGGTTGAACAATACGCTGGTGATATGCAGCCGGTCGGCATGAATGGTAAAATCTTTCCCCTCGTGCTGAATACTTGCCTGCGCCTTGTATTTTTCAAATTGCAGTTTCATGGAAGTCACTACTTCCTGTACCAGTTGCAACAGGTTTACAGGTTCTTCTTTCAATTCTATTTGCTGCTTCTCGAACATGGATAGTTTCAGTACTTTATCTACCAGGAACGACAAACGCTGCAGTTCGTTTTGCGATATGGCCAGGTATTCGCGGGTGCGCTGTGGGTCCTGCAGGGCATCAAAATTGCGCAGGGCCTCTATGGCCACGCTTACCGTGGCAATAGGTGTTTTTAATTCGTGGGTAATATTGCTGATAAAATCGTTCTTGATGCGCGTGAGCCGGCGTTGCTGCACCAGGCTGCGTAGCAGGAGGGCAAACGACAAAACCGTCAACCCTACCAGCAGTACCGATACCAGTAGTTGCGGTATCATCTTTTTGAAAATATAGCCATTTTTATTGTCTATATCTACCCGGTAGGTTACAGGCTTTCTGAAACCGATGGTCACTTCGTTGCCGTTCTCCAAATCGGGTGGCGCCAGTTCATCGGGCAATACGCCTGGATTTTCGGCAATATGAAAAGACAGGTCCAGTTTTTCAGAAGCCAGCAAATAAGCGTATTGGGCAGAAAGATCGGCTACTGTAATGGAGTCGGCCAATGAGTCTATCACAGTGAACATGCGTACTAATTCGGCGCCTGCACTGTCTTTGAAAATTCGCAGTTCGCGTACGGTATCTCCTGCCGGTGGCCTGCCATTGTAATGGTGCAGCACCTTATTATCGCTGATCATTATGCGGGCATTGGCGAGCCGCCTGCGGGTACCGGTATCAAACGCCTTTCGCTTAACCGCTTCCATCACTCTCACTGCGCCCATGGGCGCTGCCCGGAAAAGGAAATTGGTGTCGAGTTTGAGCTTTTCGGCCTGCACCCGCTGAATGGCTTCACGAAACAATACATTGGTGCGGAAGGTAAGCTCGCGTTTTTCGTCGTGAAAATTCCTGGCCAGCCAATATACCTGAAAGGCGGCCACGGCAATAATGGCCAGCAGCATCAACACAACAGATAAATACAGGCGGCGTTTGGTCATACCGGCAAAAGTAGCCTATTCAGGGGTATGGGAACAAAGCCGTTAACCTTAATTAACATTATACCAAGTTGTGTTAACCTGTTGGCTGGCCACGCTTTGCTAGTTTTGAAAAAAACCTGGCAGCATGAAAACTATATTTTTTTTAGCGGGCATATTGATAATTAACCAGCTACAGGCACAGCAACAACAGGGACGAGTGGTGTACGAGCATACCCGGCAAATGAAATTGCGGATGATGGGTATGGGTGGTGAGCAGGCAGTACCGCGCACCCATACTCAACAAATTGAAGTGCTGTTTACCAATACTGCATCACTGTGCAGGCAAATAGAAAACGAACTGCCCGATGCATTTGGTAACGAAGGCGGCAACCAGATTCGTATTATGGGCGGCGCAGATGACATTACTTATTACAATTTTTCTGAAGGACGAAAAGTTGAACAGCGAGAATTTGCCACGAAGCAGTATCTCATCAGCGATAGCATACAAAAATTAAACTGGAAATTAACCGGTGAAAGCAAAACGGTGTTGGGGTATACCTGCCAGCAAGCCGTGACTATGCGTATTGGCAAGCGTATGGAGATGAGTATGGACAATGGAAAAATGACGCGCAAAGAGGTGCCCGATACCGTTCAGGTAGTGGCCTGGTTTACGCCTGTTATTCCCGTGCCGGCAGGGCCTGAATTGCAGGGGCAGTTGCCGGGGTTGATATTGGAATTGAAGATGGGGGAGAATGCTTCTTATAAAGCGGTAGAACTTTCTCCGAAAGTAGAGGTGGCGGCTATTAAGGAGCCAAGGAAAGGAAAGAAGGTAACGGGGGAAGAGTTTAATATGGAGCGGGAGAAGGTGATAAAGGATATGGAGGGAAGAGGTGTGCGGATTATGCGAGGGGGTTGACGGTTGTCAAGTTTTCCTGTTCCCAAAAAGGGTTGAAGAAGCCAACAAAATAATTTCCAATCTGAAAATGGACTAAAATGCCGCCTGCTCAGGCGGCATTTTTATAAGTTTCAATCCCTCGACAAAACCAACGCATTGTACTTCCCCACATTCACCCTTATACTATTCTCCAACCCATCCTTCCGCCCCTCAAACGTCTCCGCCTCAAACACCTCTATACCCGTAAAGCTCTCGTCATACCCCTTCCAGTCACTATTAAACCGCACTTTCCACTGCCCTTCCTCCGGCACACCAATCTCATAATTCCTGTGCTCCCTGTCGGCAAAATTCATTATCACAATCACACTATCCTTATACCCGCCTTCATACCACCTGTGAAAAACCACCACCTTGTCCTCATGGTTCATATGTATAATGCGTGTATGCTGCCCGGTAAGCCCCCGGCTAATGCCATCGGCATTACGGCGTAAACGAATACAATCCCGGTACAAACGCGCAATGCCCTTGAACTCGGAAAACTTCGACCAATCCAATGGCTGCGTATCAGAAAAACTACCGCTCTCCACAAACTCCTGCCCCTGGAATATCATAGGTATACCTGCACTGGTCAATGTTAATACAGCACCCAGTATAGAACGCTTTTTGGCAAACCAGTTCTGTGCATCATCGGGCGCAATTTCATCGGGCACCCGTGTTTTTCCGTTCGCCACATCATCGTGGCTTTCCGTATAAATTACCCGCTGAAAAGCATCGCCGTTAAAACAATGTGTAATGGCATATTCAATATGCTTCAAATCGCGGCTGGCATCATCGGTTACCTTCAACACATCACGTACACTAAAGGTAAAACCGGGGTCCCACTGTGTGCTGAACCCTTCACCACCTTCCCCGCTTGTTTTCGTGATCCATTCATTATTCTGTAAGTCTTCGGCAATGGTGATCTTATGCGGAAAACGCTGGCGTACTTCTTCATTGATCCATTGCATCAGGCTCCATCCATCGGGTAAATCGCCTTCGGGATGCTCCTTTCCATGCACATTACGGATAAATGAAATGGCATCAGTACGCAAGCCATCCACATGATATTCTTCCAGCCACATCAGCGCATTATCCCTGATATATTGTCGTACTTCCTTTCTTCCATAATCCGGCCGGGTATGGCCCCAGGGTGTTTGCGCCCGCCAGTCCTGATAAAAATATATACCGCCACCGCCATTTTCGCTCCAGCCGTCAAACTGCCAAAGATCCAGGTCGTCCGGACCAAAATGATTATACACCACATCCAGTATCACGGCAATCCCCGCTTCGTGCGCAGCATTCACCAATTCCTTAAAAGCTTTTACACCACCATAATTTGTTTCAATGGCAAAGGGATGCGAAGGATTATAACCCCATGAAAAACCGCCGGGAAACTCGGTGGCAGGCATGATCTCGATGGCATTTACACCCAGCGCCCTCAGGTAACCCAGCCGTTCTTTTACCGAATAAAAAGTACCTGGTTCACCATCTTCCTTTACATTAAAAGTGCCCACATGCATTTCATAGATCAGCAGCTCGTTCCAGGCGGGCATTTCAAAATCGTAATCGGTCCATTCAAAATGCGGATCAATTACCAGGGAATTGCCATTGGAATTGGTGACCTCCTTGGCATAAGGATCGTTACGGAAAAGTTTTTCCCTGCCGGTATCGATGATATACTTGTACTCATTATTAAAACCTGCTTCAGGAATATCCACCCCCCAGTAACCGTCACCTTCATGATTCATTTCATGGGCCGTTTCAGACCAGTTGTTAAAATCACCGGTCACAAATACTTTTTTGGCATGTGGGGCCCAAACCCGAAAATATACGCCTTTGGCGTGTGGTATGGAACCCATACCCTCTATGCGGGCGGGCATTTTGGCGATAGTGGCTGTAGACTGTTGCATGTATTATTGTTGTGTAATAACCATATGCAAATTCTTAGCCACCTGCCATCAAAAACGAACGGTGTTCATTATCACCTTCTTATAATACGCATCCCTTTTTCGGCGCCGTCCATGGCCAGTCCGTTCCTGCTGAGGCTATAGGTAAAGCTCAGCATAAAGAAACGCTGCAGGGTCACTACCCTTTTGTCTTCAATATAGTTCTGGTTGGCATTACGGCTAACGCCTACATTGCGGTTCAGCAGGTCGAAGGCGCTGAATTTCAGCTCGCCCCGGTTAAAACGCAGGAACTGTTTGCTGATTGAGGCATTCCATAAAGGCACTTCGGTATTGAAACCGGCGGCCCGCTGGCTGTTGATGGTATAGGTAAATTCGGTGTTAAAGAAAAAGTGGGCGGGTAATTGCCAGCTCAGTTCCGAACCGTAAACCTGGTTAAAGTATTCGGTATTAAGGGCAGGCTGCAGCGAATAACTCGTTTTATAATAATTGAAACCGCCATTCAGTATAAGATCCAGTTTTTCACTTAGGCTAAAATCCAGCCTCAGATTGGGACCAATATCCAGGGCATCAATGCCATTCATTACGCCATTGATGAATTGTTTGCTTTTGGTATAACCGGCGCCGGTGCTCAGGTTTACATTACCTTTAACAAACCCCAGCGGAAAACCCCAGTTAATATCGCCCACCATGTTATATACACCATCTACATTTACCGGCGTGGTGGTTTTAACACCCAGGGAATCGATCACATCGTAATTGACGATCTTGTTATCGGTACGCCGCAGGTTCACAAAAGCAAACAGGTTCTTGTTGGCAAACGGGTTTACCGAAAAGAAAAGCAATTGCAGGGCATGCGTGAATTCCTGTTTCAAATCGGGGTTACCAGCCCTGATGTTCAGCGGGTCGCTGATATCGGGTACAGGTTGCAACTGCGATACAGTAGGCTGGTTGGTGCTGGTGGTATAACTCAAGCGCAGGGTTTTATAGCGGGTAAAACTGTATTGCCAACGGGCATTGGGCAGCCAGTTATAAAACGATTGACCAATCACCGAATCCTTGTTCCCCAAAATGATTTTGCCTTCCAGGTCAGATTGCTGCCAGTTCACCCCGGCAGAAAGGTTCCACTTTTTTTGCTGCATACGCCAGCGAATACCGGCGGTATGGTATCCGTAAATATTTTCATAATCGTTGCTTAATGCTTCGTTCAACAGGTCGTGCTGTTTACTGGTTTCGTTATAATCATAAGTAAGTTTGGAGGCGGTGCTTTTGGTATGGCTTTTTGCCAGGCTGAACTCCAGCAGCGATTTTTTGAATAAGGGCTCGGTATACACAGCGCGTGCGGTATAACCACTTAAATCGCTGTTGCTGGTATATTGCTGGTCAAGGCTGTCGGTACGCACCTTCTGGCCGGCAGCATTCCTGAAGGTATTGGCGGTGGTCAAACTGCCATCTCCATCGCTGGTATTCCAGTTGTTTTGCAGGCTTAACGAAAAGGTTCTGCCCTTTTGCCTGAACTTTTTACGAAACAACAGGTCGTTTCGGAAATTGAAACCTTCGTTGTAGGAATAGGCATCGCTAAAACCCTCACTGCCTGGCCGCTGCTCAGCTGAAAGGGTTTGGTAATCGCTCAAGGTATGGTTGCTACTTTGCTGGTAACCCAGCGAGGGCGTTATCTTCAGCGAATGAAACGAGTCGATCTGTATGTCGGCGCCCAGGTTCAGCTTATGGCTGTTGTTGAGCGTTTTGGTTTGTGCATGCTGGTTATAGAAATACGATGAATCGGGCAGAAAATATTGGCGCTGTGTCCGGCTTTCGGTATTGGGATGATACCGGTTATAAAAATAATTGCTGGTAAATTCTGTTTTATTGCCAATGATATTATTGTAGTTGATGCCCCCGCCCCAAATGGTATTAATACCATCATTGGTATTATTATTACTGTTATTATTGTCATTGGCTATATTGATCTGTATCCTGGGGCCGCCCGCTGCCATATCCCTGGTCAAACCGCCATTGAAGTTCAGCATGTCCCGGAACGAAAAACCTTCTGCATTGGTATTATTGCCCATGCCAATTACCGAAAGCTGCCGGGCGCCTTTAAACGAGTTAACATTGAACTTCCCTTCGTAGCGGTCTTTATTGCCGGCGCCCGCAGTGACTTTGCCAAACATGCCTTTCTTTTTATCCTTTTTCAACGTGAGGTTGATGGTCTTTTCGCTGTTGCCATCGTCAAAACCGGTAAGCTGTGCCTGGTCGCTCATACGATCGTATACCTGCACTTTATCAATGGCATCGGCAGGCAGGTTGCGGGTGGCAATCTTTGGATCAGTACCAAAAAACTCCTTGCCATCTACCATCACCTTTTTCACTTCCTGACCCTGCGCTTTCAGGGTACCGTCTTTTTCTACCTTCACGCCGGGTAGTTTTTCCAATAGGTCTTCTACGCTGGCATTGGGTGCTGTTTTAAAGGAGCCGGCATTGTATTGCACAGTATCGCCAACAAGTGTTACCGGCGGTGCTTCGGCGGTGACGGTCACTTCGTCCAGCATTTTCGATTTATCAATCAACACCAGTTGTCCCAGGTCAATTTCCCGATGATCATTGTCGATGGTAACAAAGCGGTTGCTGTTATGATAATTTACATGTGTTACCATCAGGCGGTATGCGCCATTGGCCACACCGCTGAACGTAAACTGACCTTTGGCATCGGTCATGGTAAAGCTTACCAGCGAAGAATCTTTTTGCTTCAGCAAGGTAATGGTAGCCGAAACAACGGGTTGTTTGGTGAGTGTATCAAAGGCCATCCCTTTGATAATGCCTTGCTGGCCCAGCGTGAATAGGTATGATACACTGCAGGCAGCAAGCAGGAATATTTTCTTCATACCACGAAACTATTCCTGCAGGGCTGCAAAGCAGGTTAATCTGCGTTGGATTAATGTTAATGAAGGTTAAAACTCATCAGCTTATAGTCTACTTCCACGGGTTCGTACACCATCAGTACAATGCTCCATTTATCCTGTACCTGGCGCAATACCAGCTCTACCTTCAGCTTTTGCACCATTCCGGTGGCAGGCAGGAAATTAAAGTAGATGACATTCTGCTTTTTATCCTTATCCGGCATTTCAAATAACCCGTTCAGGATAACGGGTTTTTCGCCCTGTACCTTGATGATGGTATTATGTATCTGCTGGTACAGTTCACTAAACCGTATTTTGGCTTTTTCAAAATCGGGAGAGGAGAACAGCTCGTGGTCCCAGCTAAAGTTTTTTCTGCTGTTAAGACGATAGTCCTCTATTACCTTTTTGAGGGTAATATTTGTTTGATTGCTGAAAACACCCTGGGCTTTCACGGCCATGGAAAACCATAAGCCCCATAATAAACAGGTGAATTTCTTCATAGAAGCGGATTTGGCGGAAAATTAGGAAAAACAACCTGCCTGTGGTATAGTAAAAATACGAAGTTGCGCAAGGTACAATAAAACAATGCCTGGCGGCGTTTTCTCCTGTACCTTTCACCTATTTCTTAAAAATCCTGGTTCAAATTCAATACCAATGAAAAAAGATCCCATGTACTATGATGTTCACCGGGCAAAAATTTACAAAACCATTTATCGCCCTTCTTCCAACCTGGTTCGTTTTGTAAAAAGCTTAATGGTGGTATTGATGTCGGGTAACTCACCCATCAGTACCTCATATGCTAAAAGAAGACTTCATTAAACGATAACACTATACTACTAGCACTTACCTCTGAAACCACATTTGTATGTGCTATACCTCCCGGTTTTACCGGGAGGATTTTTTTTGCCTGGTATATAACTTATAGTCTGCCACCGCCGCCCGGCATATTACTCTGGGGATTGGCCTGTCTTTCAATTTGTCTTTGAATACTGCGCGGGAAATTCTGGGTGCCGCTGCGTTGCCGGTCACTGGTACCGGCGCGGTTCAGGTTATAGGTGAAGGTGAGCATAAAATACCTTTGCAATACCATACTGCGGGTATCCTGTATGTAAAAGTCGCCCACTGTACGCGAAATACTCTGGTTCTGGTTCATGATATCGTTCACTGAGAATTTCAGCTCACCATTCTTCTTTTTAAACATCTGGTAGGCCAGGCTGGCATTCCACAAGGGTATGTTCTGGTTGAACCCATTGGCCCGACCGGTATTTACATAATAGTCAAAGTCAGAATTCAACACAAAACCATTCAGGAAATAATAGTTGATATCGGCCGAATAGGTTTGTGTATAATATTCATCGTTTTGTTCGGGACGCGACGAATATTTCAGGTTATTATACGATATACTGGCATTCAAGCCAATATTAAACATCTCCTTTATATCCATGTTAATGCTGGCGCCCTGTGTAATGGTGAATGTTTTGGTGATATTTTTCACCTGGTATAAGAGGCTCACATCGCGGTTATAAATGATATTGTTGTTGAAGTTGATATTGCTTCCCTTGAACTTGCCGGTAAGCGGAATACCAAAGGTTATGAACGACGAGGCATTGATGGCGCCATCCATATTCACCGGCACAATGTATTGTGCACCCCTTACATTACTGTCTATGCCAAACCTTTTGATTTGCTCAGGTCGCAGGCTGTCGATGCTGTTCACGATCTTGTTCATAGCATTGCCCAGGTTAATATTCATCGACAGGAACCTGAAAGTAGTTACATTAAAAGTATTGTAGTTGATATTGATATTGTTGTTGAACTGCTGTTTCAACCCGGGGTTACCATTGGTAACCTGCAGCGGGTTCGATACATCGGCCACATCCTGCAACTGCGATATGCTGGGTTGATCGGTGGCGCCACGATAAAAGATGCGCAGGTTTTTGGTACGGCTGAAACTATAATTGAAATTGGCCGTCGGGAAGAAGTTTACGAAATTTTGTTTAACAGTGGTATCAGAATTATCCAAAGCCCTGTTTCGGTAGTTTTCCATTTCTGAAAACTCCACAGCGCTGCCCAGCTGGAAACTTGCTTTGGCCGTTTGCATCCTGAAGTTTAAACCTGCTCTGTGCGCAATAAAATCGTTTTCGAAATAATTGGTCTGCGCCAGGTTCAACGAATCGTATTTACCGCTGCTGCTTAAATTCCAGGCATCGCGGTCGCTGGTATTGTGCCGGTTCGAATACCGGTAGTTAAACTCCAGCAACTTGTTATAACCCAGGGGTTCGGTATAGGAAGTGCTGATGATGTTGTTGTTCGATTTGGTTTTTTGCGTGGTTCTTATATTCTGGTTCAGTAGTCCATTTATATTCCCGAACTCATCGTAATACCTCAACAGGCTTTCTGTTTTGCCATAACCGTCGCTGTTGCTGATGCTGTTGTTCCAGCCCACGGTAAGGGTACGGCCTGTTTTATTGAATCGCCTGCGGTACAGTAAATTATTGTTCAGCGTAATACCGTTCCTGGTATTTTCATCCACACTTCTTCCGTTATTATCCAGAAAGGTGCCCGCAGGTTTGGTGGCATGGGTAATAATGGAGTCGTCGCTGAAACTGTTGGAATGCTGTACGGTGAGGGTGGGTGTATACAACAGCGAGTTCATGCTGTCCATATAATATTCCACGCGCATATTGACGCGGTGGTTCTCGTTTTTGCTGGCGCCCAATACATGTTCGTTGCGCAGGGCAGTTGAATCGGTGTATTTAAACTCCGTGAGGCTTTGTTGTTCCCGGCGGGTATCGCTGGTGGAATAAAAATAGCTGCCGGTTACATCTATCTTGCTGCCCCATTTATCGGTATAGTTGATGCCCGCATTGGTGCTTTTGGTAATACCTGCACTGCCACCGCCAAAGCCGCCAAATCCACCACCACCAAAACCGCCACTGCCAAATCCACCACCGCCGCGGCCTCCACCGCCACGACCGCCGCCACCGCGGCCTCCGCCTCCAAAACCGCCACCGCCGCCACCGCCTCGCGATCCAAAACCACCCATGGTGCTTACGATATCATTGAAGGAGAAACTTTGCCTGTTCAGGTTGTTCGAGCCGGCCAATAACGAAATACGTTGATCGCCGTTGAACCGGTTGAACATACCACTTGCCTGGTAGCGACCATCATCACCGGCGCCGGCCATAAAACGGCCAAAATATCCTTTGCGTTTGTCTTTCTTCAGTTTTATATTCAGGGTTTTTGAGCGGCTGCCATCGTCTATACGGGTAAACTTAGCCTGGTCGCTCATATCATCAAATACCTGCACCGATTCAATCATATCGGCGGTAATATTTTTGGTAGCCAGTTTGGGGTCGGTACCAAAGAACTCCTTGCCATCTACGTATACCTTCTGTATATCTTCTCCCTGTGCTTTTACATTGCCGTCTTTATCTACCTGCAGGCCCGGTAATTTTTTCAACAGGTCTTCAGCGGTGGCATTAGGTTTTGTTTTAAAGGCGTCGGCCCTGAACTCAACGGTATCTTTTTTTACCTGTATGGGCGGCGCTTCCACAATCACTTCGGCCAGCATGGTATTTTTCTTATCCATATAAATGGTGCCAAAATCAAGATGGGCCGAATCGGAACTGATCCTGAATCGCACTACATGCGGTGTATATCCCTGGTAGGTGATCATAAGCCGGTAGCGACCGGCGTCTATATCTTTAATCTGGAATTCGCCCTTATCGTTGGCGATGGTGTAGGCTACAACGGCCGAGTCGGCCGAATGCAGAATGGTAACCGTAGCGTCAGACAATACTTCCTGGTATAAGGTATCTATTAGTTTGCCCTGTATGCTGCCCGAAACCCTTTTCTGGGCAAAACTGCCGGCCATAAAGCCCAACATGATGAATAACAGGGTAAATATTTTTTTCATGTATGGTATATAAAAAGTTTGTTATATAAGAAGATTAGACGCCGCCATTTTGACAAACTTGCGGAGCGCAGCTTGCCCCGCCGCGCCTTTCATCCAGGAGCAGTAAACCATTTCAGGCGATACTTAGCTGAACAGGTATTCCACGTCTTCTTTGGTAAGTGACTTCACAAAACCTTCGTCATCGGTGATCAGGTCCTTGGCCAGCAGGCGTTTCTTTTCCTGCAGTTGAAGTATCTTGTCTTCAATGGTATCCTTACAAATCATCCGGTAGGCAAAGATATTTTTCGTTTGACCAATACGGTGGGTACGGTCAATAGCCTGTTGCTCCACAGCAGGGTTCCACCAGGGATCAACAATATACACATAGTCGGCAGCGGTGAGGTTCAAACCCACACCACCGGCCTTTAGGGAAATGAGGAATACGCGGCAGTTCTCATCGTTTTGAAAACGTTGAATGGCGCGTTCTCTTTCAACGGCGGTGGTACTGCCGTCGAAATATTCGAAGTCCACTTCCAGCTCTTTCAGTTTTTCCTTGATGAGGGCCAGCATGCCCAGGAATTGCGAAAACACCAGGGCTTTGTGGTTGCTGATATTCTCGGTGATCTCGCGGCCCAGTTCTTCGAGCTTGATACTGTGGTTGGGGAATTTTTCGGTCTCGTTTAAAATGGCAGGTGAATCGCAGATCTGCCGCAGCTTCATCAGCCCCTGCAGGATGGTGAGCTGCGAACGCTGTATGCCGTTTTGTTCAATGGTTCCCATGATCTTGTCACGAAAATCATTGCGGTAGGCATCGTAAATGGCCATCTGCTCGCTTTCCATTTCGCAATACAGGATGGTTTCAATTTTATCGGGCAGGTCTTTGGCTACCTGTTCCTTGGTACGGCGAAGAATAAAGGGATATAATAACTTGCGCAGGTGATCCTTCCTGTCGGCTTCGCCAAACTTATCGATGGGTATGGCAAACTCCTGGCGGAAGAATTCCATACTGCCCAGCATACCGGGGTTCAGGAAATTCATTTGCGCAAATATATCGAAAGTATTGTTCTGCAGCGGAGTACCACTCAGGCACAACCTGTTCTTCGATTGCAGCAAACAGGCCGCCTTGGTCACTTTGCTGGTAGGATTTTTAATAGCCTGCGATTCGTCCAATACGATATAATCAAACGGAATATCCACCAGCAGTTTGATATCGCTGCGCAGGGTACCATAGGTGGTAATGATCACTTCCGCATTCATGAATTGCTCCTTGCTGCGGGTACGTTCGCCACCATGGTGAATATAATAGGTGAGGCTGGGTGTGAATTTTTTTATTTCGTTTTCCCAGTTGAACATAAGGGTGGTAGGACAAACCACCAGCGCCCTCAGTTTGCCATGCGTAGTGCGGTAATAGTTCAGATAAGCCAGCGCCTGCACGGTTTTACCCAAACCCATATCGTCGGCCAGTATACCGCCCCAGCCTATTTCGTTCAGGTAATGCAGCCAGTGAAAACCATGCTCCTGGTAAGGCCGCAACACATGTTGCAGGTGCTCAGGCACGGGTATTTCCTTGATCTTGTTAAAGCTCTTCAGCTGCTCATATTTTTCTTCGAGGCGCAATACCAGTTCTTCTTCACTGCGGTTGTCGTACAACTCGTCTATCACGCTCATATGGTATTTGGAAAGCCGCAATTGATTCTGCTTGCCTTCCCCTACCCTGAACAACAGCGAATATTTTTTGATCCACTCTTCGGGTAAAATACCCAGAGTGCCATCGTTGAGTTGTACAAACTGCTGCCGGTTACCCAATGCCTTTTTTACATCAGCAATGGTTACCTTCTGATCGCCAAACACAATATCCACACGGGCATCAAACCAATCGGTATTGCTGCTGATATGGATCTTGGTTTGCGGGCGGGCGGTATTGAAACGGAAATTTTTCAGTGCATCGAAACCAAATACGGGCACCTTCATTTCCTTCATTGCATCTACAAACAAAAAGAACCAGTTGTTCTTCAGCACATCGCTGCCTTTCAGGGCCAGTTGCTGGCCACCTTCGGGGCGAATGAAACCGGAGTGTAGGGCTTCCAGCTTCTTTACAAATGCCAGCTCTTTTTCTCTATTGCGATGCACAATCACTACCTTCTCGTTATCGGGTATCACCAGCTCATCTTTACCACCGGGTTTTGTTTCAAACCCTTTATAACTGAACAGTGGTTGAAACACAAGGTAATCGCCTTTTTCCTGCAGCACAATGCGTTTTTCAGGATCGCCGTCTTTCACTTCGCTTACCAGGGCAGGATCAAAATCAACATGGTATTCCCTGGTCAGCGGCAATACTTTCTTACGCAACTGCTCGGGCCAGTCGGCTTTTGAGTAGCTGAGTTTTCCCTTGCCATGGAATTGCGTCACCAGGCTTACATCTTCTGTTTTATTCCACAGGAATAAATTATCGTTATAGAAGAATAACAGGCTGCTGTCTATTTCATTTCCGGTAACAGGTACATTTTGCCCGTTGAGTTTTACCCAGCATTCTATGTCGAAACTGTTTTTACCGGGCAGCACCTTAAAATGCGGAACAATATAATCGGTAACTATACCGGCAGTTTTCAGGTTATCGGTCTTAAATACCTTTTTGCCATTCAGGTAATACACAAAGGGACTGGCGGCAATATCGTTGAAGAGTTTTTTCAATTTGGGATGCAGGTATTCCACGATCAGTTCCTTGGTTTCTTCGGGTAAATCGTCTTCTTCGTGGTGAATGATATTTTCCCAAATACCGCTGAATGGCGAATTGCGGTTCAGGTATTTGGTTACTTCACCATCCTGCATTTTACGTATCAACGAAACCAGTGTTCTGTCGGTTTCAGTGAATACTTCCAGGTTAACAAATTTCGCCAGATCAAGTTTTTCTACCTTGCTGGTATAGGCAGTGCCTTCTTCGTTGGTTTCTCCACTTACCGCATCTACGGCAAAACCGGGGAAACTATCGTGGTTGAAATTAAATACCACACCTACACGCTGACCCACCTGCTGCGATTTATCGCTTTCTTCGGCAGCAGCCACTTCGGCGTCGGCCGGTACGGAGGGTGTTTCGGTCATGGCAGGCCGGGGGCGCATCCTCGATGAATCCTGCGGCGATACACGTTTGATGGAGGGATCCAGTACACGCAAAAACGGTTTACCATCTTTATAGGTGAATTCAAATTTACCTTCCAGGTTATCCGTGAGCTGATAGCCGTAGGCTTCGAGCAATTTATTTTTTTCCTTGTCCCAGTTGCGAATGGTATCGAAGTAATAGGGACCGTATGCATTCAGCAATTGCAGGAATACGATCACCTTGGGCAGGCACAGCGGGTGCTGTTTGTCTTCGTAATTACAACTGGTGTCGAAATTTCTTTCTTCGTTTTTGCGCAGCACAACTTTCCAGGGTGTGCCATCGATGGTAACGGTGGCCTTCACCACTTCGTCCTGTGCATACTCAATATCGGCGCGTTGGGTGCGCAGATATTTTTCTGCCTCGGTATAGGTATCGGGTGAGCACAAGAGGCGCAGTGTTTTCAGGTCGATGAATTTCATCTTCACCACCGTATGCTTCTGGTCGTACTCCACCTCTTCGGTCTTCAGCATGTTCTTATCCAACATTTCCTGCAACTGTATCAGAGCGGCCGCTTCGTGACGGCAAATATCACCCAGGTTATACGGGCAGGCACATCGAACTGATAAAGTCCTCGAGTCTTTAAATTTCTGGATATTTACTTTGTAGTAAGTACTGTAACTGTCGTCTTTAACCCGGAAGGTAACGGAATCGAGTAGTTCGTCATAATCCACCAACTCAACATATCCTATCGCGTGTATCTTTTTTCCCCGACGGATTACTTCATCAGTTCCATTGGTATAAACGTACTTGATTAAATGGGGTAATGCCATGCTTTTTAAATTTCCTGATGCCGACTTTTCTAAAAAGGGCAATCTGCAAAAGTAAAGGAAAAAAGGTGAGCTTTTGAAGTAAAAATTTCATTAAAAGCAGGTTTTTGTGGCATCGCGGCACAAAAACGCATAAGTGGCCAAAATGTTCAGGCAATTGTTAAATATTGGTCATAAAAACGCAAATACGGTTATACATATACACTGCAACCAACTAATAAAGCGTTTCTATCAACTTTTTTGGTATGGCCTTTGTCCCGATATACCTTTGTTTAACCTAAGCCTGTAAATTATAGTTAAATGAACCCATCCATGCGTTTAGTTATTGTTCTCTTGTTCGTATCCTTATCTACGGTTGGCCAAAAACTGAAAAAGGCCGATAAGGCCGTGGTTACCAGCCTGCAGCAACATATCGGCTACCTGGCCGATGATAAACTGGAAGGCAGGCGGGTGGGCACCAACGGTGAAAAACTGGCGCGGGAATACATCGCCCGGCAATTTGAATCCATTGGCCTGGAGCCAAAAGGTGAACAAAGCTGGTTTCAACCCTTTGAAATATACGAAGGCAAACAGGTGAATGATGCAAGTTTCTTATACATCAATGACAATGAATTGAAGTTGAATGAAGATTATTTTCCCTTTGTATTTTGTCCGAATACCAGCCTCACCGCATCGGTTTCACTGGCGTTGAAGGAAACAGGCGTACCCTGGTTTGCCGACCTGAAAGAATTGCAGGAAGAACATGCCGATAACCCGCATTTTGACCTGACCGATGCCGTGAAAACTATTGCCGGCAAGGCTGCCGAAAAAGGCGCAACAGCCCTCTTTGTGTACAATTCATCCGATACCCCCGATCACCTGAAATTCGATGGTCGCCATGCCACACGGCCACTCCGTATACCGGTTATTTATCTTACACAAAAAGCCAAACAAAAATATTTGTCCGATGAATCGGCCACGCTCGATATTCGTTTGAAAACCGATATCGGTGATAAAAAACGAACCGGCAACAACGTGATCGGCTTTATTAATAACGGCGCCCCCACTACGATTGTTTTTGGTGCGCATTACGATCACCTGGGTTATGGCGAAGATGGCAACAGCATGTTGCGCAGCGGTGAAAAACAAATTCACAACGGCGCCGACGACAATGCCAGCGGTACCGCGGCATTGATTGAGCTGGCGCGGCAAATGAAGCAATCGAAAGACAAAAAGAACAATTACCTGTTCATTGCTTTTTCGGGCGAGGAACTGGGTTTATTTGGTTCGAAATATTTCACTGAGCATCCCACTGTCAACCTATCTACCGTGAACTATATGATCAATATGGATATGGTGGGCCGACTGAACGACAGCAGCAAAACCCTCACCGTTGGCGGTTATGGCACTTCGCCTGCCTGGGGTGAATTGTTTGATGCGCTGAACAAAAAAAACAAGGCATTCACCGTTAAATTGGATTCCAGCGGCACCGGTCCCAGCGACCATACTTCATTCTATCTGAAAAATATTCCCGTGCTGTTCTTTTTTACCGGTTTGCACAGCGACTATCATAAACCCACCGACGATGATGAAAAAATCAATTATACCGGTGAACTGCACATCATCCGGTTTATTGAAGACCTGGTAAAAGCCAGCAGCAACAAGGGCAAGCTGGCCTTTCAAAAAACCAGGGAAACCGGCAGTATGACCGCGGCCCGGTTCAGTGTAACGCTGGGCATTATGCCCGATTATACCTTTTCGGGTGGTGGCATTAGAGTGGATGGGGTAAGCGATGGCAGGCCCGCCCAGAAAGCCGGCATTCAAACCGGGGATATAATTGTACAACTGGGCGAATACAGCACCGATTCGATGGAGACCTATATGCAGGCCCTGTCGAAATTCAAAAAAGGCGATTTGACCAAAGTAAAATATAAAAGGGGAAATGAACTGCTGGAAGGGGATGTACAGTTTTAGTAGTTACCTTTACGGCAACCCCTGGCATCATGAAACTCAAGCTCGATCTGGATGAACTGGCCAATGATTTTTTTGATAATACCCGGCTGATGGGTATTGTGGCGCCGTTGAAAAGTTACCAGTTTTGCTGGCATCTTAACCACTTGCTGCATTTCGACTTCCGTATCAATAACGATATTGAGATTCAACTGTATAAGAAGAACCGCCGTTATTATTTCTCCGTATTCGAGTACCGCGAGCCCGTAGGCAGCCTGGTACATTATTTATATAATAATCAGTTTGACGGAGAGTACCTGCTACCCGAATTCCGACACCTTGATTTTTTGTGGTTGATGAAAGGCGATACTGTTACCGACGCGTTCCTGCAACAGGTAATGAACCCCGTGAAAACGATACAAGGTGTGCAGTTGGTGATGGAGCTGACGAATGAACAGATAAAGAATAAGGGGCACCTGATATTTTAGTGAAGAAAAACAATCCTCGATACGCAAATCCCTGATATATGTGGAAAGAAGAAAATAACAAGCTCTACCGGAAATTTACCTTCAAAAGCTTTTCGGAAGCTTTTGCTTTTATGACCCGGGTGGCGCTGGCCGCCGAAAAAATGGACCATCATCCCTTGTGGACCAATGTATACAACCAGGTGGATATATGGCTCAGCACCCACGACGCCGGTAATGTAGTCACCGATAAAGACCGGGAGCTGGCCAAAACAATCGACGCCCTTGTGAAATAGCAGATTTATGAATACGAAGTTATTTTATTACATAGTCCTGGCAGCGTGGATGGCGCTGGGCGCCTGCAAAAGCAGGGACGATAAAGAAGCTGAGCTCATCGATGCCGACGATTCTACATTGGTGGCCGAAGCCCCCGATTCGGGTTTTGCCAGCGAAACCATCGATACTTTCAATACCACGGGTTTTTCTTCCTATGCCAAACAAAGATCGCCCCAATTCGACTGGAAGAAATTTAAACTGAGCATGGTATGGCGGGAAGACACCCTGGTAAAAGCCTCTTACAAGCCCGATAAGAAGTTTTATGCCGCCTATGGCCCCTTCATCAAGTGGTCGCCCGATAGCACGAAATTCATCGACCTGGACAGTTATAACGTGGATATAAAAAAAGACAAAAGCGGCAAGCTACGCGGCGAGGAACTGGGCCCCGATACCGAGGTGAGTTTGGTGGATACCAGTACCGGCCAAAAAACCAGGCTTCTGTTTTTGGGGCCGGGCAGTTCCGTGGAGGATGCCCTGTGGCTGGATAGCAATAATCTGGTGTTGATGGGGGTACAGGATTATGGAGATAGTTTAGGGAAAACGGCGGCGGTGTGGAGGTATAATATTCCTACGCAGCAGTTTACTTTATATGAACAAAGGGATTCTGCAGTGGCCAGGGAGTTGATGGGGTATTGGAAGAGGGAGCGGTTGAAAGGTGTGTTGAACTGATTTATATTGCTCTGCCTAAGGCATCCCCTATACGCAAAAACCACGGTGACGAAGTACCGTGGTTTTTGCGTATAGAGTGGTCCCGCCCTATCGGGCGGAACGTACACTTATCCATTCATACTCGCCAAAAATTCCTCGTTACTCTTCGTTCCCCGCATCCTCTTCAACAACTCATTCATCGCTTCCTCCGTATTCATATCTGTCAGGTACACACGCAGCAAATTCATACGCTGCAATACATCCCGCTCCAGCAACAAATCATCACGACGTGTAGACGACGCCACCAGGTCAATAGCCGGGAACACACGCCTGTTGGCCAGCCTGCGGTCAAGCTGCAACTCCATATTACCGGTACCTTTGAACTCTTCAAAGATCACTTCATCCATTTTTGAGCCGGTATCTATCAGCGCAGTGGCCAGGATGGTCAGCGATCCGCCATTCTCTATTTTACGCGCAGCGCCAAAAAATTGTTTGGGCTTTTGCATGGCATTGGCTTCCACACCGCCCGATAATACCTTGCCCGATGCAGGCGCCACGGTATTGTGTGCGCGGGCCAAACGGGTGATGGAATCCAATAGTATCACTACATCGTGACCGCATTCCACCAATCGTTTTGCTTTTTGCAGGGCGATGGTAGATACTTTCACGTGTTTTTCAGCAGGTTCATCAAAGGTAGAGGCAATCACCTCGGCGCGTACACTGCGTTCCATATCGGTCACCTCCTCAGGGCGCTCATCTACCAGCACCACCATCAGGTAACATTCAGGATGGTTGGCGGCAATGGCATTGGCCACTTCTTTCAGCAATACGGTTTTGCCTGTTTTGGGCTGCGCCACAATCAAGCCACGCTGACCCTTACCGATAGGCGTAAACAGGTCCATGATACGTGTGCTGTAACTATTGGGCGTTGTAAACAGGTTCAGCTTTTCGTAGGGGAACAATGGTGTGAGGTAGTCGAAGGGCACACGGTCGCGCACTTCTTCGGGCTGTTTACCATTGATGGTTTCTACTTTCAGCAGAGCAAAATATTTTTCACCTTCTTTCGGCGGACGAACGGCGCCAAAGATGGTATCACCGGTTTTTAAGCCAAAAAGTTTTATTTGTGAAGGTGACACGTAAATATCATCGGGCGAAGACAGGTAGTTATAATCCGATGAACGTAAGAAGCCATATCCGTCGGGCATCATTTCCAATACGCCCTCGGCCATGATAACACCGTCGAATTCTATATTAAAGGCCGTTTCACGATGACGGGGATATGCTTTTTGCTGGGCGTCGCCGGTAGTTTGTGGCTCGGTGATCACCTGTTCGGGATCCCCCGCAATCAGCTCGGGCTGCTCCTCATCTGGTTCGGCCGGTATTACCAGGTCTTCTTCCTCATCGGGCACCTCGTTCACTATAGGAGGAAGTTCAGGAGCCGGTTCGGGCTCTTCTGTTTTTTTGCTGCGACTACTTTTTTTAGCAGGTGATTTTTCAACCACTTTTTTCTTGGCCGATTCTTTCTTGGATTCTTTGCGTGGTTTTTCTTCGCCACCGCTCACCACATCTGCCTCTTCGGTAGCATTTGCAGTTGTAGTTTTCACAATTCTTTTACGTTTGCCCTTTTCTTCGGTGGTGCCATTCTTTACCGCACTGGCCATAACGGCCTGCTTATCGAGGATTTTGTAAACGAGGTCCTGTTTATCTAGTTTTTTCGCGTTGGGAATTTTTAACTGCTCTGCTATATCCAACAGTTCAGGAACGAGCATGTCGTTCAATTGCAAAATATCGTACATAAAATAACTTGAGAGTTAACACTTAATCAGACGAGCAAAGGTTTGTTCGTTGAAAT